>Ga0210377_10000050_pt1 | contig 106954 bp, 82 predicted proteins | sample PLM4_65_b1redo_FD_155480 | JGI IMG/M metagenome (GOLD analysis project Ga0210377, IMG submission 155480) | Groundwater sediment microbial communities from an aquifer in East River, Colorado, USA - PLM4_65_b1 redo | ecosystem: Environmental > Terrestrial > Soil > Riparian zone | place: USA... | reverse complement strand
GGGCTTGGGGGCTGCTCGCGGGCGGCCCTATCGGGGCAGCCAGCCCAAGTCCTCCAGTTTCCGGATCACCTTCGCCGCGCTCTCCTCTACCGTCTCTCGATCCGTGGACACCACCACTTCGGGGTTGAGGGGCTCTTCGACCGTTCACGTAGAGCTCGACGAAACGCCCCACCATCTTCCTCACTTCGTCGCGGACTTCTCGGTAGGGAGAGATCGCCCCTACCGTGCCGCTCGGAATGCGGCAGGGCTGATCCGTCCGAACGAGCTGTGGGGAGACACCTGCCACCACAGGGCGCGGAACAGCGAGCCGACCACAGTATGGTCCGCCCGCACCAGAGCCGTCGCCAATCGACTCAAAAAGACCGCCGCGAACACCGGGATGAACGCCAACCAATGATACGCCGAGGCGTGCTTGCGCATGAAATACACCCAGTTCCGGGTTCGGTAGTAAGCCGTGATGGGATTGAGCCCCTTGCCGGAGCTCGCTTCCCCTTTGTGATAGACCACCGCCGCAGGCGCGCACACCACCCGATAGCCGAGACGACGGCCGCGGAAACACCAATCCACCTCGTCGTAGTAGGCGAAGAAGACGTCGTCCAGCAGGCCCACGCGCTCGATGAACTCGCGCGAGACCAAGATGGCGCAGCCGACGACATAAGCCACGTCACGAGGGTTGCGCCCGACGTCGCGATCCGGCTGCCCCGTCGCAATCCGCCTCACATTAAACCAGAGGCTCTGAGACTCTCCACACGAGTAGATCAGGTGGCGGTCGGGTTCGCACAGCACCTTCGGCCCCACAACCCCAATTGTCCGGTCCCCGCCCGCAACTCGGGTGAGCTCGGCGAGCACATCGGGGTCGACGATCGTGTCGTTGTTAAGGATCAGGACGTGGTCCGCGCCCCGGCGCAAGGCCCAGTGAATGCCCGCGTTGTTCCCGCCCGCGTAGCCGAGATTGCTCCCCGTTTCGATCACCTCGAGTCCGGGAAACCGCTTCGCCAAGGTGCCTGGTGAGCCGTCGGTGGAGCCGTTGTCAACGACGACGACCGTGAACCGGGGGTAGCGAAGGCGCTGGACCGACTCCACGCACCGGATCGTGTCGTCGCAGCGATTCCAATTCAAGATAACGACAATGACAAGCGGCACGTGCTCCTCGGCCATCACGACACGGAGGCTTTCGGACACGCCGGTGGCGACGTCGCCCTAAAAAGCAGCGCGCGGACCACGTCCCTCCCAGCCCCTTTCATGCCGGAAGAGTACCGGTGGTAGGAAGACGCACCTGGGATCAGGTCTTGAATCTTGCTGTCAAGCCCCCTTCGCACACATCGACCCGCTGCTCCGACACGTTCAACTCGACGCGCTCCACGGCTCCAGCAAGCCCAACAGGTGTCGGTACAGTTCGGTGTCGCGCACAGGAGGCCCTCCCGGTGAGTGAAGGCCCCCTCTATGGCAGAATTCTCACCCACGGAAAAGCCGGAAGAACCCTTTAAAGTAAGTCCTTTCTTGCATGGCAGAAGGTACGGCCCTCTTCGACCCACAGTTTTATAGGGGATAATCTCGCTTGACTTAGCCATATTTTCAGTTCATTCGGTGGGACCCCTCGAACGTGAGTGTTGTTCCCACATCTTTCTTCTGGACTAGATATATAGACCTCTCCTCCGAGTTTTAAGCATTCTTCTGCCTTAACTAGTACTGTTAACGGGTCAATTACATGCTCTAAGATTTCGGTACATAGAACATAGTCATACCGATCGCTTGTGAAGAACTCCTCGATCCACCCTTGAAATACCCTTATCCTATTCTGTACCTCATCGGGTAATTGTTTCTTATGTGCCTCAAAGATCGCTATTAAGGAACTGGACAGCTCAACCCCATCAATTTCAAATCCCTCCTGTCCATAATAAAGAAGGTTACAACCGTTATGCGAACCGAGTTCCAAGATTCTCCGGCCTGGCAATGGTCTAAAATAATTCATCCATTCTTCGCGCCAAACTGGGTTCTTATTTGCGTCAACAGTGCCGACCTCTTCATACAAGCGTCTATATTTGGCCCTGGATAAAAGGTGACTGAAGTCTGGGTCTTTCTTGATGTAGGTATACGAACGATACTCGTCGTCAACTTTTCGTACCCCTTGAATCGATTTTGTTTCAACACCGTCAATAATCGGCTTACGAATTCGCTCAAGTACATTCCGCAACATTACCACTATATTCCTTGCGATTGTTTGGGGTCTTTGCAATTTGGCACGCATGCTAATCTAAAGCCTCCTAGTGTAGTGTCCCAGTAATATCTTGACAATGACGCCTCAGGGTCGTAGGTTCTGGGACATGTGGGAGAACGGGCGCGACGACGCCCAGAAGAGCAGCGTCTGGACAAGGTCCTTGCCCGCCCCACCCTAAAGAGCGGTGGCAGATCGAGCGGTTCTTGACATGGATCACGCAACATCTGAAGCTCCGTGCCTTTCTCGGGACCAGCAAGAAACCCGTGCTCACGCAGATCCGGGTGCCGTTCTGTGAATGCCGCTACCCGATCCGGTCATGATGGTCAGCTCTCCTCGTGCCGTACTCTGTAGGTCCTAGCCGTTTCGTCCAAGCTGGACGGCATACAGTCGACGATAACACCTCCTCAGTATTCTCACCGCGTGGTAGGCTATTGAACTACACTTCTTGAACCACGAATTCTTCAGGAGGAGACGCACCATGTGCTCCGCAGGCTCGAGAGGGGTCGGGGGAGCCTGAGATCGGCTGAGCGCTTCGTCGCGGAGGCGGCGATAGAAAAACGCGATACTGCGATCCGCTTCGCGACCGTTGACCGATTCATTGCGTGGGATTTCAGCGCGAACAGTCGCCAGAAGATAGGACTCCAGTTTATCAATCGAGGGCTCCCATCTCCAGGCCGCCGCGGTTTCCTGACCGTTTCGAATCAGCCTGGCTCGCAGCTCCTTATCTTCAATCAAGCGTTTCACGGCCGCGCGAGCGCCGGCGATATCGAGCGGGTCGACAACGAGCGCGTTGTAGTCCGGAACGATGTATTCGTCATAACCACGCGCCCAGCCCACAACACACGCTCCGCCACAGGCCATCATTTCCAACGGAGGACCGGGAAATCCTTCGACACGGCTGAGTTTCAGCAACACGTCACAACTGGAGTACAGTCGCTTCATCTCGGATATCGGCACACTCTCAAAGAACCGATCAACCTTCCAACTACGAGGAGGTTTTCCGAACGAGCTAATACACCACACATCCACATCCAGGCCGCTCACCGCAGCAAATGCTTGCTCCATCCCTTTAAATGGCAGACCAATGGCTCCCTCGAGGAGAACACGGGGCCGATTCTCCCTCTTGGCAATCGGCTCAGACGGGTGGAACAAATTCGGGTCGACGCCGTTCGGAACCAGTCCCGCCGCGTGACCAAATTCATCGCACAACCATTTCTGTATCCACTTCGCCTCGGTCAGATACTGAAAGTTCAAAAGATAGGACAACCTCGTGATATGACACCACTCACTATCGGATGGATGGAATCGCGTTTCGTCCGACTGCACAAAATAAAACTTATGACGCGCCGGAAGCTCGGCGACGACAAAGGAAGTGCTCCAACCGGTTGCAATGATGGCATCCAGTCCTGATACGCCATGATCAATTCTCAAGATAGGCACGCGTTGACCTGGAAACCAATCGATCCGACAGACCCCTGACTGATCCAGCAGATAGACCTCATGGCCACGCTTGAGTAGGCGATTCGCGTGTTGACAGACCACGGCGATACCGCCCGAGACGCCGCAACTGGGAATCACGTAGGCCAATTTCATCGTGTCATCTCAAATAAACGATTTCAATCGAGCGCCGGCCCGCAGCAGATTCCAGTGAAGCGCCCGTATCATCGGCTGTTTCGTCGAAGAATATCTCGGAAACTCCTGCCGGCGGATCCCGTCGAACAGTGTTGTAAACGCCTTCCGACTGTCAAGAACCTCACGCACCCGCTCGAAGCCGGATTGCGAAATACGCTCGCGTTCCTCGGGGTGATCCAGATAGTGGCGCACCAAGGAAAATAATTTGGCCGGTTCCGCGACCTCTACGTAATCGACGCCGGGGCGAAGATAACGGTTTGGCGTAAGCCGCTCACTGATGACGAATGCCCCGGCAGCAAGCAGCATCTGCACACGTGGCTCCCAGGACACCTCCGGTTCCGCATGCACATTAAGGCAAATCTTGCTCGCACTTATGTACTCCGCCAAGCCGGGTCCCCAAATACCATGGCAGATATGCAGGAAATTAAAATGATGCTTCAATGCGGTGAGCATCGCCTCGCGGTGCGGCGTACTTCGGCCAATGAAAAACAGGTCCCATCGTTTTTCCATCTCCTTCCGGGTGTACGTGCCGGTAGCAACCGGAAATGGGAACTCCCCAGACAAGGAAAGTCCGTCGCGTTCCATGATGGGTAGCGAGGCTTTGTCATAATGAAACACATAATCAAAGCTCTTATCACGGATTCGATCGAACGCCTGGTACCGACTAATAGAGTCCTCAGTATACTCAATACGCCCGTCCAACATCCTCGGGAACGGCTCACTCGAAAGCGCGATGCGCGTGCCCGATAGCGCCTGAAGAACCTCGTTCGGGACGAATTCGCCGCGGCAGAACAGATTGAAATCGGCCTTGTACTCGATCAGTGGGCGGAACGCCTCCGGTGACATGGAGAAGTTCAATGGAAACTCCTGCACTTCTACGAGGCCATCGAGATCGTGTTCGTAGATAAAGCGAAAGTATTCCGGCTGAACCACAAACGCGACTCGCGATCTCATGGAATATCTGATGCGTTATGTCTTTTTACAGTACAGGTCATTCTCATTTCCCAACACAGATTGAAAAACAACAGACGAGCCTTTACAAATTGAAACAAGATTCGCTCCCAGAGTGGAAGCTCATTACGATATACATGCTTCCGAGCCACAGACCAATGTGAAAGTTCATATGTTACGGCTTTTTTATTAACAGCTTTGCTATACTACCGGTCGGTGATTCAACAGCGAAATATTTTTTTGATAGGTTAGTATACTCTTCGGAGGATAAAATATTATAAGCTCTTTCTCCTGCATCCAAGATGATCTCCTCTTTAAATTGATCTGTCCAATTCAATACGGCAGTCGTTGATACGAATAATCCTTTTGGAACTAGAAGATCCTTAACCCACGTAAATGCTGTGAGGGGATTATAAAAATGTTCGAAGCTTGACCATTCGATGATGACTCTAACGGGCTGATTAAAGATATCCATAGATGGATAGGTTCTGAGGTCATTGTGCTGTACTATTTTATAATTTTTTATCTTTCGCTTTGAGCATAAAAACTCCGTGAATTGTAGGAATTCTTCCCTGACATCAACAAAATATACAGGGAAGCCAGCCAGACAAAATGCGATGCCGATCTGCCCGAGCCCGCAACCAAAATCAACAACTGAAATGTTCTCTCGTTTACCAAAAGTAGCTTCCGCTTTTTTTACAATATAATCAAAAATGTAATACATGTCTTGTCGATCAGGAGACATTCTGTTGAATGATGCGTACATGTTCATGATCATCATCTCTACTAGACTTAACCCTAACTTTTCGCGAATTGGCATCGCTTCTCCACCATAAATCCTACAAAAATGAGCCTTTGCTCCTTTTTCATATCCGAAATAATCAACTAATTCTATAAGCCGAGATTCATATTCTGAAACACCTTTATACAAGTGCATCTTAGAAAAAATATCCTGAGCAAGTGGATGCTTTGCTCTTATTGATTTCACTTCTTCAATTTGTCTTTTCGTGAAGATTTTCAATAAACTCATAAATTGCCCCCCAATCGAATGAAGTAACCCCGTTAGAATCTTATTTCATTTTCCATGAACTTTTAGTAGTGTCCGGTTAAGAGTCGAATATTCAACTGGTTGTGAGGTCTTGTCAATAGAACCATTCAGTACTCTCCCCGTAAAAGCCATTGCTTATTTTCCTCTGAACTTTGACCCAACGTTTACCAACAACCTCCTAAGTACCCGGAAAGGCGCTGTATACCGCCAGCTTATTGAGTTTCTGACCTCAGATAGCTGCTTATCGCGCAACTCAAGGACCTGCTGGACATCCCTCAGCTGCTTATCCCTTATACTAATTAGTGATTCGCGTTCCTTCACGGTGTTCTTAGCATTTTGTAGTTCACGAAGAACACTTCGCGCCACCAAATAACCAGAACCTAAAACCAGTTGAGCAGGAGAATCCCTATCTTTAGCATTTATATTTCTAATAGATTCTCGATACAGATTAAGATATTGCCGAGCGACTATGTCAATGTCATAATCTCGCCTAACCAGGTCGAACACTGCATCAACCATATCGGGATTATAAGCGGCAATCTCACTCGCTAGTCCCTCAACATCAAAAGCTATTCTATTCGTGCGACCTGAGAAGTTCCGACGCTGTAGAGCCTCTAAATTATGAGGAGTGATGAGGCCGTCCCCTCCGTTGTAGTCATGCACAAGCACGATCCTCTTACAGGCCATAGCTTCAAGAGCGCCTCGGCCTAGTCCAATTACAATATCGGCATCATTAATATAATCCTCGACGTTCCATACGGCCCTATCCGGAAATCCAATTTTATCGAGATCAAGCTTGTAGATTTCAGCCAATTCGCGAATTACCGATAGCTGAGCTTCACCCATATAATTTGATAAGACTAAAATTCGCTTCGGCTTAGGATTGATCGGCTTACGGCAATAAAAACGCCTGAAATCAATGCCATTCCTTATAATGGCGATCCGATTGGGATCTATGTGGTGTTTTAATGCCAGGTGTTCCTTAACTTCCTCACTGACCGCAACATAAGAAAATATGTTTAGGGCGGGCGTAAATGGCTGTTCTTCGTCGGGAAGGACGCCATGACAAACGACTATCATCGGTTTGTTTGGGAATCTGGCATAAGCGAGCATCGTCTCATGACGGTGCTGGGCATGGATGACGTCTATCTCATCGCTTACGGCCGAAAGATCATCGACCACACAAACACCAGCTTCTCGCAACTTCTTGGCTAAAGGGCCTATAATTGGGCTAAAACATGTAACCTTCTCTCCAAGGCCCTGTAACGCGACCGCGAGGGTGTATGAAAAAGTCTCTGAACCTGTATAACCGTCGAGTGAATGGGTTGCTATAAGGATCTTCATTCCCGTGTATTGGGGCTAGATGGCATTGGCTACTGCCACAACATCCCACCAAAAATAAAGAGGGCGATTAAAATCAGAACTTAGATGAATGGCCTTACCCTTCCTCGCCAGCCACTTTGTCTTATAGGGATCGGGAAAAAATTCTACGTAATATTGACAAGTAGCCTCCCAGTGTTCATGAGATAAGGCTTTCCCATAATGCTGACAATAGAATTTCGTAATAATATGTCCTGGGACCGATGGCTCTCTCGCATCTAAACCAACGAATCTTACCTCCGGGCTATTTTTCCAAATCATCAAAATATCTCGTCTCTCTGGCCCAAAGTACTTTCGGAAATTTAAGAGGGGCTTCCCCCTCTGATATGGTCGCTGATCATCTTGAGTCATATAGGCGTCAAACAGCGAAATCCGAACTCCATCGACGCCCTGCGACTCGGTGCTTGTTAAGAAGGCCGCGATATCACCGATGAAGCGTTCGTCGCAGTCGCTGTAAAACATCCACTGTGGCGCATACTCCCGGCCGATTTCGAGCAGGACCTGGCGATGGAGAGTTTCTTCAGTCAGCCTTTCAGTGAGCCACTTAGCATTCCTGATTATTGCCAAGACTGATCGATTCTGTTCAAGAATGGTGACCGACTCATCCTCACTACAATCGTCGAGACATACAATGCCATCGACGAATTGACTGAAGTGCGCGAGGGTGTCCTCTAAGATTAGGCTCTCATTCCGTAGTCGCAATAAGCCAAGAACCTTTACATCTCTTATCCCCGGCCGAAGTTTATAGTCGATTGTAAATCGGTCCATCTTGGTTTCCTACTGCAAGATTTCCCAGCAATGCTTCGACCGAAACGCTCCTTCCGCGATGGGCAGGCCATTTTTGCTCCGAGGCGTTTGTATGACATAACTGAGCGCGTGCTCGACTTTTGCGTAGGTGATCATCATGATCTCATCGCCCAGATAGACTGAAATATAGTATTTCCCCGACAAAAAATCGTTGTTTGGAATCACGAGCTTCACCATGTGTTCACCGGCTGCCGCGGGTACCGGACCAAACTCATCGCGGGCGGTGTTGTAGAGTGTGACAAGCTTCCCGCTTTCATCTGCGATCGACACGGCTAGACTCACTTCGGCGAGCGGCCTGTGCAGGACGTACTCGATCTCAACCCCAATATCGTGATCGGTGCAAAGATTCGGGCGATTTATTTTCACACTGCGGATCTCCGCACTCTCCGACATATAGGTTGCACACTCCAGATCTTCGTGCCGACTCTGGACTTTGCTACGTATGAAGGCTTGGTACTTTTCGCAGAGGAGCGAGGCTTCACCAGTCTCGATCAGCCGTGCCTTGTCCAACCAAATAGCGACATCGCAGAAATTCCTGATGCTTGGCAGAGAATGACTGACAAACACGATCGTCTTTTGTTGCTTTTTAAACTCCTTCATCTTTTCGAGGCATCTTTCCTGAAAGTACATATCTCCAACGGAAAGGGCCTCGTCGACAATAAGAATGTCGGGGTCAACGTGAATGGCTGCCGCGAATGCCAGTCGGACGAACATGCCGCTGGAGTACGTTTTGACGGGTTGATCGATGAAAGGTCCGATCTCGGCGAATCGCTCGATCGCTGGAAAGCGCTCTCGCATCTCAGCACGCCTCAATCCCATCAACGCACCATTCATGTAAACGTTTTCGCGGCCTGTAAATTCAGGATTGAAACCTGCTCCAAGTTCGAGCAACGCGGCAATCCGACCGTCGGCCACGACCCGCCCAACGGTCGGCCGGAGCACACCGCAGATCATCTTGAGCAAGGTGCTCTTGCCGCTCCCGTTCTGCCCAATAATGCCCAGGGTCTGGCCCTTAGCGACCGTAAACGAGACCTCGTGCAGCGCGTGAAATTCGTGGTGAAATGTCCTGCCGCTTAAGCTGATCAGATCGCGGAGCCGGTCTTTCGGCGATTGATACAGCCGATAGGTCTTGGTCAGGTTTTGGACCTCTATTGCATTGATACTCATAGCACGTCCGCGAACGCGGGCTTCAGTTTCTTAAAGGTCAGCCCGCCCAATACAAATACGACCAGCGCCGTGACCACCAGGTAGCCGAGCCCCTCCAGATCGAGGTCAGCCTGGCCCAGGAGGGCTGCGCGGTAGCCCTCCACGGCATAGAGCATCGGGTTGATCCCATAGAGCCACTGGATGCGGTCGGGAACCACCCCACGAGGGTAGAAAATCGGGGTCAGAAAAAACCAGATGTTCACCACCACGCCGAGGACCTGCCCGATATCCCGCAGGAACACGTTCAGAGCCGATAAGAGCCATGAGATGCCCAAAATCAAGGTGCCCACCAGCGCCAGGTACGGTACGATGAGGACGAGCTTGGCGGATATGCCGTGCCCAGACGCGACCAGAACACCGACCAGGATCGCGACCGCGATCAGGTGATTGACGGCTGCCGCAGTCAGGTGGACGACCGGAAAAAGCTCTGAGGGAAATACCGTCTGCTTGATCAGGTTCGCCTGCTCAAGCACCGCGCCCGGCGCCCTCATCACGGATTCGGCAAACAACATCCAAGGGAGAAGACCGGCGATCAGCCAAAGCGCGAAGCCGGTCCCGCCATACTCGGGGCCCAGCTTGACTTTCATAACCACCGCAAACACGAAGTAGTAGAGCAGCAACTGCGTGAGAGGGTGGATGATCGACCAGAAGAATCCCAAGAACGAACCGACATAGCGGGCACGGATATCCCGAACGACCATGCTTCGGATCATGTAGCTGTTCCGGTAGAGCAAACGGGCGAACTGGCCGACGTGCTTCACATAGCGCATGCCTTCACACTCCCACGCAGACGACGGTCGATTCGTTGACGCCAAGCTCTGCCAGCACGTTCAGCGCTTCCTTGCGCTCCCGCTCGACCACCACCACCCGATCGTGCGCGATGGAAGCAATGGACGCTGGCTCGTGCACCAGCCTTCCGCACAGCGATTGCCCAGCATGACGCGCACTGACGATTCCCGCCACCTCCATGTTCGCCTCCTGCAGCGAGAGGAGGGCGATCTCCGCGAGTTCGCCGGTTCCAAACAGAATGACCGTTTGGGCACCGGAAACCTTCAGCGCCTTGAAGGTCTTGGTCAGGCTCTTTCTCGCTTCGCGGTAGAAAACGTACGAATCCTGAACATATTGGAACGCCAGCGCCGTTTTCTGCGCGAGCCCGCTCGGAGTCAGCTCGTACCGCAGGCGGTTCGCCTTGAGATTGACGATCTTGATATACCCCTTCTTTCCGAGCCGGCGCACATAGAGATTGGTCAGGCCCAACGCCACGCCGAGGCGAAGGCTCAAGCTCCGCTGGGTGACGTCGCCGTTCTTGGACACCTCATCGAGGATCCGAAACACCTGAACGTGGTCTTCTTTCCTTCGCATGGCGTCCGCCGGTTACACACGTTCACGATATGAACGATCGTTTCGAGAAAAAACCGAACCGGGTTCTCCGTTCGGCTTCTCGTTCATACAATGAACAGCAAGAGATATACCAGAATCTCAACCGCCGAACAAGTTAAAAAAATCCACTCACAGAAAGATGAGGGGCCGCCGGGCGCTGGAGCACAACGGGACTTTTGAGAAAACCTTGGAGGTTTTTTACGACGAGTTCGCCACCACGGCCGCAAACCCTGCCTCAAGCTGATAGCTCGCGCTCTGTCCCCCTGAACCCGCCACGCCCTGGCCCACAACACCCGGTTCCATCCGGTACGACGACGAGGCGATGGACCCGCCACCCCCGCTGCTGCTTCCGCTTCCCCCCAGAGTCGTCGACGGGATCGCAACTCTGATCGTCGAGACGCTGCACAGGGTGTTATTGGACTCGGCCGTGCCCTCGGGGACCGCGCTCCCACTGTCTGCCTTCGCACACAGATAGTAATTGCCGACCGGAGCCGCGAGAGGGATCGTCTGCGTGGTCGTCCCGCTACTGGTGGCTCCCTGGCTGAGCGAGGGGACCGATCTCGTGGCGCTCAACGCGATATCGTTCGTGCCACCGTAGGCGGGGTCCGCAGATAAGTGAAAGTCGATCAGAAAGGTTCCGGCCGCCGATCCACCCTGATTCGCCACGCTATCCGAGATGTAAAGCGCGTCACCCGGCGCCAAAACGGTCGCGCCAGTGAAGACCGAGGTCACGATCAGATCGGGCGGAGGGACGGCGACCGTGGAAGGACTGCAGAGCGCGTTGTTCGCCTCGTTCGTCTCGATAATGGCCGCCGCGCCATCCGCCACCGCGCACACGTAATAATTCCCGGCAGGGGTCGCCGCGGGAATCGCGAGCGCGGTGGTGGCCACGTTCGACGTACCGCCGGCTAACGAGCCCACCAACCAGGTGGTGGCGATCGCCACGTCGTCGGTATCGCCGGAAATCGTATTCGTCGAAAGACGATACGCGATGATGAAACTGCCCGCTGCACTTGTCCCTTGGTTGGAGACCGTATCAGTGATCGACAGCGTGTTCCCCGCGTTGACCGACGCGGCGTTCGGCGTGACGTTGGCCATCGCGAGGTCGACGTTCGTTACCCTCGCCAGAGCCGCGGCCGCGTTGAGCCTTCCCCCGGTGACCGTCACCCCGGCCAAGAAGGGCACGGGGTCGACGCTATCCAGCAGGGCCTGTTTGACCCCCAGAACCGACAGCGTGGGCATCTGGCTCAGTACCAGCGCGGCGACCCCCGCCACGTGGGGAGCAGCCATCGACGTGCCACTGGCGTACGCATACCGGGACGGCGCGCAGAACGCACACCCACCATTGGGCACCGTCGACAGAATACTGACTCCCGGCGCGCCCAAGTCCACAGTGGTTGCGCCGTAGTTCGAGAACCACGCAAGGCCATCCTGGGCGTCAGTTGCCGCGACGCAGAGCACGTTCGGCTGGTTGGACACACAGGGATGCGACGGGGTGACATCGTTGTTATTCGTCTCGTTGCCCGCTGAGGCGACGAACACCACACCCTGTTGATCGGCGTAGGCGATCGCGTCCTCCACCACTTGAGGAAAACAATTGTCGCAGCCCCAACTGTTGTTCAGCACCTTCGCGCCCATGTCCGCGGCGTAGACGATGGCGGAGGCGGCGTCGAACGACGTGCCCGTCCCCGTGGCGTCCAGGAACTTCACGGGCAAGATCTTAAGCTGCCAGGCCACGCCGACGATTCCCACGCCGTTGTTCCCAACCGCCGCGATGGTACCCGAGACGTGGGTGCCGTGCCCATAATCGTCTAAGGGGTTGTTGTCATTGTTGGCAAAGTCCCAGCCACGGACGTCGTCGATATATCCGTTGTGATCGTCGTCGATCCCATTGCCCGCGATCTCTCCCGGGTTGGTCCAGACATTCGCGGCGAGGTCCGGGTGGTTGTAGTCGATGCCGCTGTCGATCACGCCCACGACGAGACCGCCACTACCGGTCTGGACATCCCACGCCTCGGGGGCGTCGATATCCGCATCGACCATGCCGCCGGTTTGACCGATGTTGTGAAGCCCCCAGAGGTTCGAGAGGTACGGGTCGTTCGGCACGGCGGAGGCCGTCACGATATAGTTGGGCTCGGCATACTCGACGTTGGGGTTCTGGGCGTAGGATCGCAGCAGCGCGTCCACGGACTCGCCCCGTTTTGAGCTCACCCGCTCGATTCGCAGGCGGGGAATCTCCGAGAGAACCTCAGTGTCGGTCTCGACGTGGGCTCGGTTCTTCTCGTCCGATGGGGTCCCTGGTTTGAATCGAACAACAACGTCGGTAGGCATTCGCGGCGCCGCGGCGGCCGGCCCCGGTCCAGCGGAGTTGCCCTGGGGAACGACGGACCACGCCACATCGCCCTGAGCGGCTGCGATCGCGATGACTATCAGGATGAAGCCAGCCCGGGCAGTAATTCTCACGAGAGTTCGAGGTGTCGGTTGGCCCGACAGCTACACTTTCCCTTATCGCCCCCATAGGGCGCAACGCACAGTGTCACCCCAATCGGGAGAGGATTCGCATCATCATCCCGCCTGCCTTACGACCTTTGTTCCTAGTACCTGCATGAGACGCCTCTTCACTGCCCTTCTGGATAACCCCAGTACCGCATGGGTCCCTGTAAAGTGGAAGGGAGAATCGGATCAGTCGACGGAACTTGGTGGGCCTCATCGACGAGGCAGTCGAGTTCGTGAAGGCAGCACGCTCAGCGCCCTGCCGATCGCCAGCCGTGACAAAACCCCCGAGGAATTGGATCGAGCCGCTGAGCCACCAAGCCCGGCTGGGTTGCCTGCCCAGAAACCCAGTGGACGTCCTGAGCCCAGGCTGGCCTCACACCTCTGGCGCTGCTGCCACGCGGCGGTCGCATCCAAGCCCGATGCGACGTGGAGTGCACGGCACTGCCATGCCTCACCGCCTGTCCATGAAATCCTGTCTCCAGCACGGTGTCGTAACAGGACTGACGCTATTTCGTTTGTGCGATTTTGCTTTCCAAGATTTGGATTTGTGCCTTTAGTGCCTCGATATTCTCAGATTGCGCCTTCAAACCGGCCAGGAGAAAGCCTGCGTAATCCGATAGGCTGACCGCCTTTCCCTTCGGATCCAGAATCTCTTTGGGCGCGTCTTCGGCGATCACGCCCAGGTGAGGTTGGCGATTCTCTTCCTGTTTATACAGGTAGCGGACCATCTGAATATCCTTGATCTGGGCGAGAACCGCCTGATAATCCTGGCCTGAGAGCGGCGTGATGTCCTTCTTGAGTTCTCTCGAACTGGGGGTCAGAAAGGCGTCAGCCCGAACGTTCCCAATAACATGCAGTCGCTCCGTTGGGCCATCTGTGCCGATCCCAACAAGGCCACTCCCATTAACGTGCATCCGCTTTATCCCAAGAGGAGTGACGTTATTCGGTGCCGTGAAAAAGTCAAGTTGCGTCGCCGCATTCCCCGTAGCGCTCCCTCCACCGAAGGCTACAAAGTTAGATGTAGCTGTAGAAGCCCCGCCAAAGGCGTAGAGTGGCTCTTCAGCGTTATTGTAGTGCCGTACGGTATATCTCGATATCTTCGTGGTCAGATCGTCCGTCGTATTTGACGACCGAAGCTGTGCGTCCGGAGGCCATGCGATCAAATAGCGATTTCCAAGGCTGTCCGCATCATACGCTTTCAGGGCATTCGCTACGCTCACCAGCCGCTGGCGCGGGGTCATCTCAGCGTCGCCTCCGACCTTCACACCTAAATATCGATCCGGATTCGCGTTCAAGGTTCCCATAAAGAGGCCAGGGTCGGTCTGGAACGGGGCCACCGAGCCCAGCAGCACGTTGAACAGGCCGTTTGTCACCGTGACGCTGCTCTGGGTTTCCGTCCAAAGCGCCGTACCCCCCGACGGGACCGTATAGATTGAGAAGACGATGCTCACCGTTCCCGTGATCGGCGATCCACCGCCGTTCTTCAGCACCCCCTGGTAATTGATAAGTTGGGGGACTTGGGCTTGGGCCAGGCCTCCCAGCATGACCAGGCTTGCCACCAATACTCCGATGAATCCCACCCTCTGCGTCGTCTTCATGGCCTCATCCCCCCTCCCCATTGCCCGTGTATTATGAGACATTTCTCACATGGAACACTGAAACATGGCTAGCCGCCGGTCACCCCGGGCGCATATCCCGCATCCATCAGATAATTAGTGCTAAATCCTCCCTGGTGGCCTATGCCCTGGCCCGCCACCCCGCTGATCAGCTGGTAGTTCCCCGAGGCCATTGCCCCCCCGGCGTTACTGAAGGCGCTGCCACCCAGGGGTCCGGCCGACGGTGGTGGATTCACCGTCGTGGTCACGGGCGGCGAGATATCGTTAGTCGAGTTCGGATCCGACGTGGTCGCCGACACCGTCGCCGTGTTGCTCCATGTGCCCGGCGCCGCCGCCGTCACGTTGATCGTCGCCGATCTATTGGCGTATTGCCCCAGACTACTCCCAAGATCACAGCTTACCGTGGTAATACCGCTCACCGTGGTCGTCGTACAGGGCCCCGGGCTGGCCGACGCCGAGACGAATGCCACGCCGGCCGGCAGCGTATCCGTCACGGTGATCCCGTCGGCACTATTCGGACCGGCGTTGTACACGCTGATCGTATACTGCAGGCTGGCCCCAACCAACACCGAACCGGTGGGCGATACGAACTTGGTGGTCGACAGGTCGGCCGAGGTCGAGGTGACCGTCGTCGTCACCGGCGGAGTCGTATGGTCCCCAGGGACCGGATCGCCCGTCGGGCTCGACACGGTCGCCGTGTTCGTGATCGACGGCACCGCCAAGGCCGTCGGCGTCACCGTGATCTTGATCGTCACGCTCTGCCCGCTCGTCATCGTGCCCAGGTTGCACGAGACCGTGGCGCTGCCGCTACAGGTTCCAGCCGAAGGCGGCGTGACGGTGGTGGACACCCACGTCACGTTCGCCGGCAGGGTATCCGTCACCCCCACGCTCGACGCGGAACTCGGCCCGTTGTTCGTCACCACGATGGTATACGTCAGGTTATTCCCCACCACCACGGAACCAGCCGAGGCGGACTTGGTGATCGAGAGGTCGGCCCCCGGATTCACCGAGGTCGTCGTGGTCGAGCTGTCATTGCTCGGAACCGGATCCCCCACGCCACTCGACACGATCGCCGTGTTCGTGATCGACGGCACCGCCAAGGCCGTCGGCTTCACCGTGATGGCGATCGTCACGTTCTGCCCGTTCGTCATGGTGCCCAGGGTGCAGGTCACCGTGGCGCTGCCGCTGCAGGTTCCAGCCGAAGGCGGCGTGACCGTGGTGGAGATCCACGTCACGTTCGCCGGCAGCGTATCCGTCACGGACACGCCCGTCGCCGCGCTGGGCCCGTTATTCACCACCGCGAGCGTGTATGTCAGGTTCTGCCCCGCCAACACCGGACTGGGCGAGGCGGACTTCGTGATCGAGACGTCGGCCGAGGCGGTGACCGTGGTCGTCGTGGTCGAGCTGTTATTGCTCGGAACCGGATCCCCCACGCCACTCGACACGGTCGCCGTGTTCGTGATCGACGGCACCGCCAAGGCCGTCGGCGTCACCGTGATCTTGATTGTCACGTTCTGCCCGTTCGTCATGGTGCCCAGATTGCACGAGACCGTGGTGGTGCCGCTGCAGGTTCCAGCCGAAGGCGGCGTGACGGTGGTGGACACCCACGTCACGTTCGTCGGCAGCGGGTCCGTCATCGTCACCGAGGGCGCCGCATTCGGTCCACCGTTCGCCACCGTGATGGTGTACACGAGGTTCTGCCCCACCGGCACCGGATCGGGCGCGGCGGTCTTGATGATCGAGAGGTTGGCGGCCGCGCTGACCGGCGTGGACACCGGCGGGGTCGTATGATCCCCCGGGGTCGGATCGTACGTCGAACTTGATACCGTCGCCGTGTTGCTCAACGACGTCCCCGCCGCCGCGGCGGTGGGCTTCACCACGATCGCGATCGTCGCGCTCTGCCCATTCGTCATGGTGCCCAGGGTGCAGTTCACCGTGGTGGTGCCGGTGCACGTTCCCAGCGTGGTGTTGGTGGAAACCCACGTCACGTTCGCCGGCAGCGTATCCGTCACCGTCACGCCCGTGGCCGCGCTCGGCCCGTTGTTCGTCACCACGATGGTATACGTCAGGTCCTGCCCCGCCAGCACCGGACTGGGCGAGGCGGACTTCGTGATCGAGACGTCGGCCGAGGGATTCACCGTGGTCGTCGTGGTCGAGGTGTTGTTGCTCGAGTTCGGGTCGGCCACGGCGCTCGACACGCACGCCGTGTTGCTCAGCGGCCCCGCCGCGAGCGGCGTCACGACGATCGTCACGGTCGCGCTCGCCCCATTGGCCAGGGTTCCAATGTTGCACGTCACGACACCCCCCGTCATCGAGCACGTCCCCAGGGTCGTCGTGGCCGTTCCGTAAATCACTGCCATGGGCAGCGCGTCCGACACCTGCACATTCGTGGCGGAGTTCGGCCCGGCGTTCGTGACCACGATGGTGTAGGTCAGGCTCTGCCCCACATACACGGTGGCGGGCGCCGTCTTGGTGATCGACAGATTGGCCCCTGTCGCTCGCTCCTCGACATCGCTGATGGGCACGTCCTGAGCGCCCGTCGCGGTGGTGTCGGTATGGAGCGACGATCCGGGCCACAGGTGGGACCCCGAGGCGAGGTGACCCGTCCAATACGCTGCCCATTTTTTATCATTACCCCCATCCTCATCCGCATCAAAGAGCACCGCCCACGCGTAGAGGATCTTCTTGACCGACGGCCCGGTACCGGTACCGGTATACGTGGGGCCCGTGACGATGCACGGATCCAAGGTGGTCGGCACGGCGCTCCCCGACGCCTGCAGCCGGCAGGTCTTCGTGAGCGTCCCCTCTATGGAACCCACCGGCCCATACCCGACGTAGAAATTGCTCGCGTCGTCGATGCCGAGAATTCCATCTTTCATATTGTCGTGTTCGGTCGTGAAATAAAAGGTTCCGGCGCTGCCTTCGTCTCGCAGGCCGATTCTGAGACGATACGGCACGTTGTCGCCCTCGAACCACCCCTTGAGGTTCCCCGACGTCCAGCCCGTCATGCGCGATGTTCCGCCGCCGGCCCAGCTCGGCGGGGGATCGAGCGTGCAGTCGCCCCGATCGTTCGAGCACCCCTGGAGCATGAATTGCGTGCCGTCCTTAAAGGTCGTCGTCGCGAGCACGGTCCCGGTGCTCTGATCTTTCGCATTCGCCGTCAACGTCCCGGCAAACGGGAGAGGCGATGCGCCGTCGATGAGATAGAAGTACGTGAACGTCCCGGTGGGGCTCACCGTGACGGTGTCGCTGCCGGGGGTATCCGTCCCGCTTCCCGTGACGATGCTCTCATCGGAGCGAATGACTTCAAGGATCACCGAGCTGCCTGCCGCGAACCCCGTACCGTAGATCACCGCCGTATCGCCCAGCGTGTACTCCGGCTGGCTGGGGGAGATCGCCTCGAGCCCGGTGGCGGCCGACGCGGAGCTTGCCAGGAACACGCCGCCGATCAACCCGAAGAGTGCGACGAACAGAGGATGTCTCATGAGCGTCCGATCCATGGCACTCTTCTCCTTTAAATGAAACAACACGACCGATGGACGCACCGCATCCCATCGGTCGCACTCGACAGATTAGGGGACAACTCCCCGTGCAGGTATCTCATCAAGCTACCAGCCCCTTCCGGTCGCACGAGATGACCGGTTATGACAGACGCCGACACCGCATTCGGCGCAGATAAACCTCAACGGGCTGCCAACCATGCAATAGACATTCCAAGATATTCCATCGAACAACCTTCTGCGAAACCTTAGAAAAATAGATGTAATCTTGCCTCTGTCGACGCCTCGCGCTCTCAAGGTCCGCCATTCAGGTCATCCAATGCGGAAGAAACCGGCCCAAAAAGGAAAATATATTTCCATCCGGGACGTGTCCCCACACAGGGCATTCAAGTGATCTGTCCCGTACGGAACTCCTGACCGGATCGGCCCGATCCGGATGCCGTGGCCGGATGCGGAATGTATGGTCTTAAAATCGAGTCTCAAGAAGTACATGGCAGACACCATACGGCGTTCCGACTCACAACCGACGTTGACCGCATGACACCCCATCTCCGGCTCCGTTTCTCATCCGTGCTGGTGGCGGTGCCCCTCCTGTTCCTGTCGGGATGCGGAGCCGGCGGCAGCCCATCCGCTGGGGACCCGGCGTCCCCCAATTCATCTGCCGGCCGGCTTCCCGGCCTCAGCGGCCCGATGGGCATCGCCACACAGCGTCTTCTCGGTCAGGAACGGCTGCTCGTCCTGGAAGAGGACACCGGTGAACTCTCACGGGTCCGCCTCGACACCGGTGAGATCGAACTCATCGCCGTCGGCCTTTCCCAGCCCCATGCCATCGTTCTGGAACCGGAAAACAGCCAGAGCACCGCCCTCGTGACGGAATCGACGGGGCTTTCCCGCGTCGACCTCGATTCCGGAACCGTCACGAGGCTCACGCCGCTCTCCCGGCCGACCGGCCTGCTGATTAATCCAACCCAATCGGACGCGGTCGTGGTCGTCGCCGACGGCACCCTCCTCCACATCCAGCGGACGGGAGGGATGATTACATCCACCTTGACCGACGGCGGATTGACGAACGCGCGCGGCATCGTCCTGGAAAGCCCCGGGGTCGTGCTTGTGGCCGCGGGCGATTTTTCTGGCGGGAGCCTCGTCCGTATCAACCTCGTGGATCGAACCGTCGCCACCGTCGTCCCCGATTCCTCGGCTCTGCGGCTGCCATTCGGTCTCGAATTCGGCGTTGAGGGCCTGACCCTGACCGCTCAATTGTCCAATACCCTCGTCAGGCTGGCGGGCCTTCAATCCGACACCCCGACCACGGACATCCACATCGAGGGCCTCAAACACCCGACCGGGCTGGCCCATCTCTCCGACGGCCGACTGGCTATCGCGCAGCACGCCACGAACGATCTGGTCATCCTCGATCCGGCGTGCGACCCCCCACCCTGCCACGCCCCGGCTCCATCGGTGGCCGGTCTTGGCGCGCCGGGCGATCTGGTCATCGAACCGGGCGCGGAGACGGTGCTCGTCCTCGAACGCAACTCGCTGGACACCACCCCCGGCGCGGGAGCGCTCTCGCGCGTCCATCCCAAGACGGGCCAGGTCACCGCGATCGCCTCGGGATTCGCCGCTCCCGAGGCCCTGGCGCTGGTGGGCCAGACCGCCTACGTGGCTGAGAGGGGGGGCGTTGCGAACACCACCAGCGGGAAGATCCGACGGGTGGATGTGACCAGCGGCGTGGTGTCGGACCTGACGACACCCCCGCTGTCGGTCCCTTCTGGCCTCGCCGTGGCCGACCCCTCGACGCTCATCGTCACCGAGCGGACCGGATCACTCGCCCGCGTGAGCATCCCGGGCGGCCAAACCGTTCGTCTGCCGCTCGGCGCCGTCAACCCCGTCGGAATCGCCACCACGACCGCGGCCGACGGGACGCACGCCTATATCACCGACGAGTCCGCCGGCACGCTCCTCAAAGTGAGCCGCGTTACCGTGTGCACCCCATGCGGGGTCGAACGCATCGCCGACGGCCTCCCCAACGCATCGGGGGTCGCGATCGAACCCTCCGGCGCGTCGGTCTTGGTCGTGACGGATGCGGGAGGCGCGACCGGCGGCGCCGTCGTCCGGGTGTTTCTTCCCGGTCCGAGCGCTCCATCCTCTCCCATCGTGATTGCGAAGGCGCTGAGCCATCCCCGGCGGATCGTCATCGAAGCCGGCGGCGCCACCGCGCTGGTCACCGAAACCAACCCCGACGGCATCCGGCGCGTCCCCCTCCCCGCCCCCTAACCCCCACCCCCTGGGTCGGTGTCAGACTTGCGTTCGTTACGCAACTCCGTTCGGGGTTACGTCACCAACAGACAACCTTGCGCGCAGACACCGAGGAACACGGTTGACATCGGCCCAGGACTCAGTTACCTTTCCGGCCGATGACGCGTCGGACCATCGTCCTGTGCTTCATCGGCACGCTCTCCTCGATCGGTACGCTGTCCGCGCACCACGAGGCGATCGGCGCGACGTCCGCCTCGGTCTTGATGGAGCGGGCTTCGACGTGCGAGCGGCGCCTGCTCGCGTCCCCCTCGCTCATGAAACTGCGGTCCTCGTGGGAGCGCTGCATCGCGCGGTACGCCGCCGCGGCCGCCGCCGCACCCGCCCGTTCGCTCACGCGCACCGCGCTCCAGCGCCAAGCCGAGTTGACCCTGGCGTTGTCCCGTCGCTCCGGCAGGCGTCAGGACGCGGACGCCGCCGAACGGCTCGCCGTCCGGCTTCGGGCGCGGAACGCCGACCAGACCGCCGCACCCGACGGGGCCACAACGTCCGCCTCCGGCACCCGCTCCTCGCCCGCCCCTCGGACGCGGCCCGGGATCCGCATCATCATCGACCCGGGCCATGGCGGGAAGGACCCGGGGGCCGTAGGGGACGCCGGAGTCCAGGAAAAGGACGTGGTCCTCGACGTGGCCAAACGCGTTCGCACGGTCTTGAGCAAGGACCGCCGCGTCACGGTCATTCTCACCCGGGCCGACGACAGGTTCCTGCCGTTGGAGGCCCGCACGGCGTTCGCCACGGAACGGCGCGCCGACCTCTTCATTTCCATCCACGCCAATTCGAGCCCCCGACGCGCCGCGACCGGCATCGAGACCTACGTGCTCGGAGGGTCGAGCGACGAGGACGCGCGCGCAACGGCGGAACGGGAGAACACCACGCCGGGGCAGGCAGCGCCGAATACGACTGCCCTCATTCAGGCCATGCTCGCCGACCTCTCGGACACGACGCGTGAAGAGCACTCGATCGCGCTCGCTTATTCCGTCAAGGAATCATTTGTCCGCACCGTCGGCGCACGCTACCCGGTGGTGGACCTGGGCATCAAGCGGGCGCCGTTTTACGTGCTGCTCAACACGGGAATGCCGAGCATCCTGGCCGAGATCGCGTTTCTCAGTAACCCCGAGGACGAACGCCGTCTGGCTCAGACGTCGTTTCGACAACGGGTCGCGGAAGCCCTGGCGGCCGGGATCCTCGCCTATGCGGCCTCGCCGGTGATGGCCCGTTCGGCGGAGTGAGGGCCTCCTCCGCACAGCCGGCCTCGACCCGGATCGCGCTTCCATGCCCAATATCCGCCTGACGATCGAGTACGACGGCACCGCCTACCACGGCTGGCAGCGCCAGGCGTCCGTCCCGACGATCCAGCACGCGATCGAATCCGCGATCGCCACGATCAGCCGTGAGTCCGTGACCGTCATCGGCGCCGGCCGGACCGACGCCGGCGTCCATGCACTCGCCCAGACTGCCAACTTTCACACGCGCGCAACCCTCGACCCCGCCGCGTGGCAGCGCGCCCTGAACGCCGTCCTCCCCGACGACATCGCGATCACCGCGGCCGAGGGGGTGAACGACTCGTTCCACGCCCGGTTTTCGGCGCGAGGCAAACGGTATCGCTACCTCGTGATGAATCGCCCCTCGCCGTCGCCGTTGTGGCGGCGATCCGCGTGGCATCTCTTCCGGCCGCTCCGCCTCCCGCGGATGCGCCGGGGCGCCGCGTTCCTGATCGGACCGCACGATTTCTCCGCCTTCCGCGCCGCCGATCCCGCCCACCACCCCTCGGACGACACCGCGTGCCGGCTGACGCGGTGTGAGATCCGGCGCGATGGAGACCTGGTGCTCTTCGAGCTCGAAGGCGATCGGTTTCTGAAATACATGGTCAGAAATATCATCGGCACGCTCGTCCAGGTCGGGATGGGAGCGCGAGAGCCGCGCGAGATGAAGGCGATCCTGGCCGGGAAAGACCGAACCCGCGCCGGCCCCACCGCCCCCCCCCAGGGATTGACGCTGACGGCCGTTGCCTACCGCGCGGTGCGCCGCGTCACCGGCCGGTGACGCGGAAGGTGTACCGGATGATGGATTCCCGGTCGCGTTCCGACACGTTGACGAACTTGACCGCGATCTCATGGGCGCCGTTCGGCGCCCGCCCGATCCGCTTGTGACGCACCACCTCGCCGAACGTCCGGATCCGAATCGGGGGATCGCCGGGCAAAACCAGCGCCAGTTCCAGCACCGTGCCGGAAGCGAGGGCCTGACGGTCGGCAAATCGCACCCCGGCCCCGCTGAGATTGATCGGAGTGGGCTGGACGGGCGGCGACCGCTCCTCCCATTCAAGGCGGTCGATCACCCATGCCAGTTGCCGTTCGATGCGCTCCAGCGCCGCCATCACGGGATCGTCGGGCGGGTCCGCGGCGTGGGGCGGCAGCTCCGGATCGATCGGCACGATCGCCGCTCGATCCGCCGGTCGAAACCCGAACGGCACCACCACGTCCACGCGGCGGTACAGCCGCTTGTCTTCGGGTTCATCGGCCACCGGGACCCTCTCTGGGGTGCGTGTCGGCGCCGCGCGACAACGTCTCGGGCGCGCGCGGCAACTGGACGGTGAACACCGTGCAGCCGGGGCGGCTCTGCACCACGATCTCGCCACGGTGAGTGCGGACCATGCCGTAGCACAGCGACAACCCGAGGCCGGTCCCCCGGCCCACGTCTTTGGTCGTGAAAAACGGGTCGAAGATCCTGGACAGCAGCTCGGACGGAATGCCGGGGCCGGTGTCGGCGACGTCCACCTCCACCTGCGCGCCCCGGCCCCGCGAGGTGATCTCGAGCGTGCCGCCTTCGCTCATCACGTCGTACGCGTTGTTGATCAGGTTGATGAGAACCTGCCCCATCTGTTGCGCGTCACCCAGGACGGAAGGCAGGTGGGGTTCGAGTACCGTGCGGACGGTGATCGATCGCCTCTCCTTGCGATAGGGCAGCCATGCGACCACGTCGGCGATCACGTCATTCCAGTTCATCACGCTCATCCGCGGCGGTTCCTGTCTCGCGAATCGAAGCAGCCCTTCGACGATCTGTTTGGCCCCCGTGGCGGCCGAGGCCATCGCCATCACGAGCCGGCGCTCTTCGTCGCTTCGCGGGGATTCCGCCAGCACGTGCGAGTAGGCCAACAGGGGCACCAACTTGTTGTTGAGTTCGTGGGCCACGCCGGCCACCAACGTGCCGAGTGAGACAAGCTTCTCCTGCTGAAACAGCTTCTGCCGGGAGGCTTCGATTTCCTTCGTCTTCGCCTCGACCTTGGCCTCCAGCGACCGATTGAGATCGGCGAGCTCGCCCTGCAGGCGGGCGAAAGCCAGCAGGTGTCCGACGGTGGTGGACAGGATCGAGAAGGCCGCCTCGTGTTCCGCGGTGAAGAACCCCGAAACGGGATGACTGAGGTTGAGGACGCCGATCACCCGATCGCCGGAAAAGAGCGGAAAACAAAGCAGCGACCGAATCGGGATCGGCCCTTGGAGAAAGCCCGGATCGAGACGCGTATCATCCACCCGCATCGCGCGCCCCTCGCGGGCGACGATCCCCGCGACCCCCTCGCCGAGCCGAAACGACCGCTGCGTGGTCTTGGGCACGGTGGGCGACGCGCCCGAGAGATTCACGACGCGCTCGCCGCCGGCGTCCAACAGCATGATCGAGCACGAATGGAGGCCCAGCTCGTCGGTCAACACGCGCACCACCTGGTCGCCGATCGACGCGAGGTCAAAGGAACCCGACAGCCCGCGCGCCAGCCGTTGGACGATCGCCAGGCTCTCGAGGAGGCCGGGCAAGATCGTGCGCCGGGAGCGTTTCGGCGCTGCGGGAGGGGACGGCTTGGCCGATGTACGACGCGGTCGGTTGGAGCGCCGCGGGGCCACGGGCCTCATGTCCGGCGGCTGGGGTGCACGTCCGTTTCGGTCAGCACTACGGGTCGGGTCAAGGCGGCTTCCACCGGGGTTCCGGGCTAACGATCCTGAAACCTCGGCTGCCGCTTCTCAAGAAACGCGGTCACGCCTTCCCGTTTGTCGTCGCTCTCACAGACTTTCCCGAAAAGAGCCGACTCGAGCGCCTGCCCTTCGGCCAACGGCTTGAACGCGCCCTCGCGGATCGCGCGCAGCGCCGCGCGGACCGCCACCGCGCTCTTGCCGGCGATCTTCTTGGCGAGCCCTTGCGCCTGCTTGACGACCTCGGCATCCGGCACCACCTTGTTCACCAGGCCGATGGCCTTCGCGTCCTGCGCGGTGATCTTGTCGCCGGTCAGGATCAACTCGATCGCCTTCGCCTGACCGACCAGGCGCGGCAGGCGCTGCGTCCCGCCAAAGCCGGGGATGATGCCGAGGTCGATCTCCGGCTGCCCGAGGCGCACGCGCTCGCCGGCCACGCGCAGGTGGCAGGCCATGGCCAATTCCAGCCCCCCGCCCAGGCAGAACAATCCGTTGATCGCCGCGATGACCGGTTTCTCCATCTGCTCGATACGATCGAGGATGCGCTGTCCGTTCGCCGTGAGCGCCCTGCCGGTCGCCTCGTCGGTGATGCCCGCGACCTCCTTGATATCCGCTCCGGAGATGAACAGCGAGCCGGCTCCGGTGAACACGATCGCCTTCACGGCCTCGGTCGACGCCAGCTCGGCGAAGACCGCATCGATCTCCGCCATCACCGGGCTGCTGAGCGCGTTGGCCGGCGGATGGTTGAGGACCACGGTGGCGACACGATCTTCGATCGTACTAGTCACAAATTGACGTGCCACGAATCCTCGCTTGCGTGGCGCCCCGCAGGCCCTGCCTTGCTTCGCGATGCACAAGGCGCATTCCCGGGCCGAGGAGCGAGACGCGGTTAAAACTAGTAAGTGAAAAATCCCCGACGGCACTTCACCCCGAGAAACCCGGCCGCCACCATCCGTTTGAGCATCGGCGCGGGCCAGAACCGAGGTCCCAGTTCCCGGGTGAAGCGGTCGAGATCGCCGAGCACGACGTCCAGCCCCACCTGATCGGCGTAGTGCAGCGGCCCGCCCTTGTCCTGCGGGAACCCCGTCCCGGCCATCATCGCCATGTCGATGTCGGCGGCCGTCGCCACCCCTTCCTGGAGGCAGATCACCGCCTCGTTGATCATCGGCATCAGCAGCCGGCTGGGCGAACACGCGGTCCCGCGGCTCCCCGTCCGCTTTTGGATCGCCGCCACGATCTGGGGCAGCGGATCGCCGGCCCGGTCGTCGTATGCAAAAAAGCCCGCCCCGGATTTGGGGCCCAGGCGCCCCGCCTTGACCATCTCCTCCAGCAACGCGGCGGGCGCCATCCGAGGCCCGAACGAATCGTGAAGGATCGCGGCCACCTTGGCCGCGACGTCCAGGCCGATCATGTCGGTCAGCGCGAACGGCCCCATCGGCAGGCCCAGCGCGACCATCGCCGCATCTAGACGCTTGGCCTCGTCCACCGCGGCCTCCGGACGGCCGATTTCCTGCAGCGCCATCGCCGCTTCGTTCAGGTACGGCATGAGGAGGCGGTTGACCAGAAACCCCGCGCACTCCTGAACCCGAATCGGGATCTTTCGGAGGCTCTCGGCGAACGCGACCGCGTCGTCCACCGTCTCGGGCGAGGTCGCCATCCCGGGAATCACTTCGACCAATTTCATCACGTGCGCGGGATTGAAGAAGTGCAACCCCACCACCTTCTCCGGCCGCTTGAGCCCCGCCGCCAACCCGGAGATCGACAGCGAGGACGTATTGGTCGCCAGGATCGCGCTCTCGGAGCACGCGGCCTCCAGATCGGCGAACACGCGCCGCTTCACCCCGGCGTCCTCGAACACGGCCTCGATCGCCAGATCGACGTCGCCGAATCCCGAGTAGTCGGTCGCTCCCGACACGAGCGCCATTTTCTGCTCCATCTCGTGGGCGGTCATCTTGCCCTTCTCGACGCGGCCTTGATAGATTTTCCGCACCGTCGCGAGGCCGCGTTCGACCGAATCCGGCTTGATGTCCTTCAGAATGACCGGCAGGCCCGCGTACGAAATGGTCTGGGCGATCTGCGCGCCCATCGTTCCCGCCCCGATCACCGCCGCTTTGTAGATGTACATCGTCTCCTCCACCACCCCATGATTCGGACACACTCCTGACGGACCGGCCGTCGGCCCCCTATTTTCGCTCCAGCACCATCGCCGCGCCGATGCCGCCCCCGACGCACATGCTGGCCACTCCCAGCGACAGGTTCCGCCGCTTCATCTCGCGCAGCACCGTGACCGCCAACCGGGTTCCGGTCATGCCGACCGGATGGCCGAGGGCGATCGCCCCGCCGTTGACGTTCACGATCTCGCGGTTGAGCCCCAGCTTCTTCTCCACGGCCAGGTACTGGGCCGCGAACGCCTCGTTGATCTCGAACAGTTGAACATCCTTGAGACCGATCCCGCCCTTCTTCAGGGCGAGCGGGATCGCCTCCGCGGGACCGATCCCCATGCGCTCGGGTTCGACGCCCACGAAAGCATACGAGCGGATAAAGCCGAGCGGCTCGTAGCCGAGCGACCGCGCGCGCTCGGCGGACATCACGAGCGCGGCCATGGCGCCGTCGTTGAGCGGACAGGAGTTCCCGGGCGTGACCGTCCCGCCATCCTTGAACACCGCTGGGTAGAGCGCGAGCTGCTGCTCGGTCAGCGCGGCATTCGGTCCCTCGTCTTGGCTGAACGGTTCCGGCGTTACCGTCTTGCCCGCCATTTTCTTGGGGATCGTCATGACCACGATTTCATCCTTAAATTTTCCCTCCCGGACCGCGCGAAACGCGCGCTTGTGCGACAGCACCGCGAACTTATCCTGCTCCTCCCGCGAGATCTTGAATTCTTCGACGAGGTTTTCCGCGGTGTACCCCATGACCTGACCGCAAAACCCGTCGGTGAGCCCCTCCCAAATGCTGTCGATGAACTGACTGTGCTTGAGGCGCTTGCCCCACCGCATGTCCCGATTGACGTACGGTGCCTGGCTCATGCTCTCGGTGCCGCCCGCGATCTGCACGTCGGCGTCGCCCGACTGAATGTTCTGGTACGCATTCACCAACGCCTGCAGGCCCGACGAGCAGTTGCGCTGCACGGTGTATGCCGGCACCGTGATCGGCAGGCCGGCGTAGAGCGCGATGTTGCGCGCCATGTTCGTTGCGTCGGAGTGCTGGCCCACGCACCCGAAGATGACCTCGTCGATCAGATTGGGATCGAGCCGCGTCCGAGCCAGCAGGTCCTTAACCACGGCCGCCCCCATCGCATGGGCGGTGAGGTCCTTGAGGGCGCCGCCGAAATTGCCGATCGGCGTCCGCACGCCGTCCACGATCACCACATCCTTCATAGCGCCCCCTCGATCACCGTGATGCCACCACCTGACGCTTGTTCAACTCCTCTTCGAGCAACACCCGCCGCAGCACTTTGCCGATAAGGGTTTTGGGCAGCTCGGCACGAAACTCCACCGTCTTCGGCACCTTGAATTTCGCCAGTTCGCGCGCGCAAAAATCAAGAATGTCGCGCTCGGTCGCGGTCTCTCCCTCCTTCAAGACCACGTAGGCCTTGATGAACTCGCCGCTGAACGCCTCGGGGATGCCGACCACCACGGCTTCCTTGATCTTCGGGTGGCGATAGAGCACCTCTTCGACTTCGCGGGGATACACGTTCTCCCCCTTGGTCTTGATCATGTCCTTCCTGCGATCCACGATCGCGAAATACCCCTCGGCGTCCATCGTTGCAACGTCGCCGGTGTACAGCCAGCCGTCCCTGAGCACCGCGGCGGTTTCGTCGGGGTGACGCCAATACCCGGCCATCACCTGCGGCCCCTTCACGACCAACTCCCCCGGCTGACCGACCGGCATCTCGCGCCGGCCCGTCTCCAGATCGACGACCTTCGCGTCGGTGTCGGGAAGCGGCAACCCGATCGTGCCTTTCTTGCGCGCGCCGAAGATCGGATTCACGTGCGTCACCGGCGACGCCTCGCTGAGCCCGAACCCCTCGACGACCTTTCCGCCCGTCAGGGCCTCGAACCGCTCCTGAACCTCGACGTGGAGCGGACCGGCTCCGCTGATGCAGATTCGAATGGATGAGAGGTCGTATCGCCCCACGTCTTCACAATTGTTGATCGCCACGTACATCGCCTGGACCCCCATGAAAATGGTCGCACGGTACGACGCGATGGCCTTGAGCACGTCCTTGGTGACAAACCGCGGCAGCAGCACGATCGTGCCTCCCGTCGCGATGGCCAGATTCATGCACGCCGTCATCCCGTACACGTGGAAAAACGGGATGACGCCGAGAAAGACTTCCCCGCCGTCTCGAAGCGACGGCATCCAATGGCGGCATTGGAGGGTGTTGGCCACGAGATTGCCGTGCCTGAGCATGACCCCTTTCGGCACGCCCGTGGTTCCACCCGTGTATTGAAGCAGCGCGAGATCATCCGGTCCCACGGCGGCGACGGGCGGCGCGTCGCTCGATGCCGCCAGGAGCGCCGGCCAATCATACACCGGCGGCTGCTTTCGAACCGACACCCACGTGCCCTCCCGCATGGCCTTCAACGGGTACACCAGACGGAGATACCACGGGAGGTAATCCCGAACACTGGTGAGGATGATCGTCTCGAGGCCGATCTTTGAGTGAATCGACTCAAGTCGCGGGTAGAACAGGTCCAGCGCGACGATCACGCGGGCGCCGGCGTCGCCCACCTGCACTTCGATCTCGCGATCCACGTAGAGGGGGTTGACCTGGACGACCACCGCGCCCAGCTTCAACGCGCCGTAATACGCGATGACGCTCTGCGGAATATTGGGGAGCATCATGGCGACCCGGTCGCCCTTGCGGACCCCCAATCCCTTCAAAGCATTGGCGAAGCGGTTCGTCGCCCGGTCCAGCTCGCGGTAGCTTATCGGTCGCCCGTAGAACAGGAGCGCGGCGCGCGAGGGGAAGCGATCGGCCGACGCGGCGAGAAAGTGTTGGAGCGACGTGCGCGGGTAGCTCAGCGCGGGAGGAACTCCGCGCTCATAGGCCTGCACCCACCGCCGATCCATGCGCCCTCCCTGCTCACTCACGACGTCGGAGACATACCTAGTGACTATATTTAGTATAGTCAGCCGGCACCGTGAATCTAGCCCACGGGTAGGCCTTTGTCAAGGCGCGCGTACGGCGGGCGGACGAGACCAGCGTTTCAAGAGATCCCAGGACCCGGCCGCTGGACTTTCCACCGCTCCGGTTATAGGATGATGCCATGAACCGACCGGTTGCCAAGGGAACCTTTCTCATCGCCGCTCCCTCCCTGTACGACCCGAATTTTCGGCAGGCGGTGGTCCTCCTCTGCGAGCACAACGACAAGGGCAGCATGGGGCTCGTCATCAACCGGCCCACCGAGCTCGTGCTGACCGAAGCGCTTCGTCAGATCGCCCTTCCCGATCGGGACGACGTCATTTACCGCGGAGGCCCGGTCCAACCCGACCACCTCCTCATTCTCGTCCGCTCCGATCAGTCGCCGTCGTCGCACCACGTGTTCGGCGCGGTGTATCTCGGCGCCGACGTGCCCACGCTGCAGTCCCTGGCCGCTCGAAGCGCGGGCGACGACGCGCCAGCCGGTCCCGCGGACGCCCTGTTCCGGGGATACGCCGGCTATGCCGGCTGGGGAGCCGGTCAACTCGACGCGGAACTGGCCACGGATTCGTGGATCACGATGCCCGCCGATTCGAAATGGATTTTCGACGCCGACCCGCGGATCGTCTGGCCGGAGTTGATGCGCGCGCTGGGACCGCGCTATGCGTTTTACGCGGATATGCCCCGCAACCCCAATCTGAACTAGGCGCCTGTCCATGAACGGCCATCTGCGGCGTTGTCGCTTCGGAATCCCTCCTCACGTACGGAACAGTACGCTCCGGGGGGATTCCTCGCTCCGCCTTGCATCTGACCATTCCTGAACAGGCTCCACCACATACTCGGACACACTCTAACGCACCATCCCGCCGGTTGGACCGCCTCCCCATCGGGCTCCGCTGTCGTCGCTTCTGAACATCTCGCCGCCGAAACGCGCCGCGTAGACCGTCCGGGAATTCCAGGGGTCCACGATCAGCGACACGATGGCGCCCGGCGGATCCGCCGCGGACACCGCGGCCCACCGGCGTCCTCCGTCGGCGGTCCGCGCGACGCCATCGGGCGTCCCCGCATAGAGGATCCGCGAATCGGAGGGATCGATCGCCAGGGCAAGGATCGCCGACCTCGGCGCGTGATCGAGGAGCGTCCAACGCTCGCCTCGGTCGAGGCTCTTGTACAAGCCCTCGGCCGTTCCGGCGTAAAGCGTGTGCGGGACACGCGGATCGAGCACCAGCGCGTAGATCGTGGCGCTTTCCAGGGAGCCCAGGGGACTCCACGTCGCGCCCTCGTCTTCGCTGCGGAACGCGCCGCCCCCGCTGGTGCCGGCATAGAGCGCGGGGCGCTGGTTCTCGAGCGCCGGATCGCTGGACCCGCCGGCATCGGCTAGGAGCGCCGTGACCCGATAGACGGGTGGACCAACGCGCATCTCGGTCCAGTGCCCGCCTTGGTCCAGCGTGGTGTAGACCCGTCCTCCAAAGCCTCCCGCGTACACCGTCCCCGGCGACCGCGGGTTGATCGCGAGCGCGAAGACGCGCACGTCGCTGAGCCCCTCGTTGCGGGCGGCCCACGTCCCCCCGCCGTCGATGCTGACGAAGACGCCGCGCGCCGTGGCGGCATAGAGCGTGTCGGGATTGACGGGGTCCACCGCGATGGCCGTGACGTGCAGCGACGCCAATCCAGCGTTCGACGGCTTCCAGGTCCGTCCGCCGTCCAGGCTCTTGCGGACCCCCCCGCCGTCGGTGGCGCCGGCGTAGAGTCTCCGCGGATTCTGGGGATCGATCGCGATGGTGACCCCGGCGCCGTGAGACGACGCCGTCACCACGGGGACCGACGACCGCGGCGGACAGCCCGTGTGATATCCCGCATCGTCGGGGCACGGATCCATCGCGTCGGGGAAGCCGTCGTCGTCGGTGTCGCGCAGCCACGCGAGCGACTCGCCATACGCCTCTCGCGCGTTCAGACACGCGAGTGACGTCAGGCGCGTGCCATCGGGCGCGCGAACGGGGCCTTCGATCTCGCAGGGCATTCGAAACAACCATTCGGGATTGAACCGTTCCTCGCCGGTGTCCCGCCCCGCGACAGGGAACGCCGGGGCGATCCGCCCGTCGCCGTCGACGTCCGCCGGCAGCGCATCGCCCTGATACAGGACGAGGCTGTTCAGGAACGCGACCACCGCCTCGCGATCCCGCTCGGGCGCGCGTCGGTAGAACGCCGCCGACGGTTCGGCCTCCCCTCCGTGCCGGCGGATCACGTCGTCGAGCGTCAGGCTTTTCCCGTCGTGGCCGTAGGGCGCGGACGTGCCCACGCCCCAGAGGGGCGCGGTCCGAAACCGCGTCGCACGCGATCCGTTGAAGAGCCGCTCCGCGAACGCGTCGCCCACGTCGTGGTGCTTGAGATCGGAGAACAGCCCCCTCGCCACGGCCGCGCCGCGCCGGGGAACCCTCCGCCCCTCCCGGCTGTCCGCAAGCGACACCAACCGCCCTTCGAGCCGGCCCGTCTCCTCGCGGTAGGTCACCGCCAGATCGAAGAAACGACGGTCGCCGTCGTATCTCCGATACGGATCGGCGTTGTCGAGATCGGTCGCCTCGATGCGCCAATCCGGCGTGTGGCAGCCGGTGCAGCGCCACCGCGCAAGCAACTCCCGCCCCCGCCGCGTCTGGGCGGTCCGGCGGCCGACGCCGGGGGGCGGCGCATTGAGCATGTACCACTCGGCCAGATCGACATCCCCTTCCGAAATTTCATTGACGACCCCGTCCCCATCCGGATCGTCGAGGCTCACGCCGGTTTCGGTCAGGCGGAGACCCCGATCGGCCGGGGCGTGGATCGTAAATTGCCGGGCGCCGGCGTTGGACACCTGGGCCAATCCGTCGTTCGCGTGCTCGTCGCCGTGGGCGCCGTCGTCGAACTGGATCGTCGGGTCGTACGCCTGCATCCCGGTGTGGGTGTCGATCGGATCGTTGAAGAAGACGCGCAACGTCGGCGCCATCGCGCCCTCGGTCTCTCCCCACCCAAAGACCATCATCTCAACGTTGTACCCCGCCGCCCGGTCGCGCAGGTCGATCACGCCGTCGCCGTTATCGTCCTCCGTCACGCGCCGCCCCACCTCGTCGACGTACCAGACGCGAAAGATCTTGTTCAGATCGGGACGGCCGTCCCCGTCGCGATCGCCGCACCACCCGTAGTCGATCGGCTCCTCTCCGGGCGCGGGACGAATTCGAATCGGCGCGGCCGGAGCCTCTCGAACCGCGACAAAGCCGCGCCGCGCCGGATCGCACAGGTCCAGCACCTTCAGCCGCGTCTGCAGACCCAGCATCTCGATGAGCCCGGCCCCGAAAAAGTGCGGCGTATTGCGCCCCTCTCCCCCGCCCTTGGGAAACGTCACCCCCGCGCCGGCATCCCGATACGGCACGTTGTGGCACATCCCGCAGGAGCTGACGTGATCGCGCCCCAGCCTGGGCGTCATCCGATCCCCCAGCAGCTTGGGCTCGAAAAACACCCCCGTCCGTCCGAACGCGCCATCGCGGGCCCGGAATTCCCGCTGGGTCAGGTTCTTCCCCCGTTGATAGGCCAGCCATGGATCGTATTCCTGCAAATAACGCGACGCGCCCACCTGCGAGGGATCGCCACTGTGCACGACGCGGATCCGGCGGTCCTTGATCGATCGTCCGCTGAGGTCCCTCGCTCCGAGCGACGTGTCTATTGAGCCGCCCGGGCGCTCGGAGAGTTGCGCATGAGTTACAGCGACAGCCCCGACCAACATCCAGATGAAGACCCCGGCGAACAGGCCATTCGCGCTGCTCACTCCGTTGCTCACGCGGATCGTCCTATTGTTCGACATCGAGTTGTCATCCCCGCATCGCTTACAGACTTCCGCCCTCAACGACGGTGACTCGCTGGTCGACCGACACGGAGCTGAGTCGGTCGATGATACCGCTCGGCCACCGGATGACGATCTGCTCCGCGCTCGCCGCCGAGCCCAGGCCGAACAGCAACGCCCGCTCGCTCTGGGAAAGGTAGCTCGATCCGGTTCTCACCATCCGCGTCTGGGTACGACCGCCCGCCGTCACCGTGACCATCGCGCCGATGCCGTCGCGGTTGCTCGTCGTGCCGATCAATCGGATGCTGAGCCAGTGTGCCCCCGACGCATGGTTGCGATAGATGCGGGCGGGGCCGTTGTTCTCGGTGAAGATCAACTCGGGGTCGCCGTCGAGATCCAGGTCCGCCGCCGCAACGCCGCGACCGACGAATCGCGCCGTCAGCCCCATCATGGCGCCGGCGTCGACGTAGGTGCCGTCGCCCCGGCCGCGGAAGAGCAGGGGTCGCTCCTCGGCGCCGACGTCGCCGTCCAGGGACCGAGCCAGATCGGCGTCCACGTGGCCGTTGGCGACGACGAGGTCGAGCCGGCCGTCGAGGTCCAGGTCGGCGAAGAGCACTCCGAAGGTCAGAACCGGCACGCTCGCGTCGAAGAGGCCGGCGGCCCGCGCGCGGTCCCGCCATCGCCCGTCGGCGTCGCGCCGGAAGAACCCGAGCCCCTCGCCGCTGAAATGGCCGATGACGACGCCGCCCCCGGCCTCGTCATCGACGTCCACGCCCATCCCGGCGCGCGCCATCCCGAATCGCCCCGGCGTCAGGACCAACGCCGCGCTGTCATCGGCGAACGTCCCGTCGCCGTGATTCCGAAAGAACGAATTGGGCACCTGGTCGTTCGCGACGAAGAGGTCCACGCGCCCGTCGCCGTCGGCGTCGAGCAGCGCCGCGCCCAGCGCCTTGCCCGGCTTCGCGAGGCCCGCGGCCTCGGTGGCATCTTCAAACGTCCCGTCGCCGCGGTTGTGGAAGAACCGGGACGCCGACGGGGGATACGGGTCGGGCCCGCAGAACACCTTCGTCTGCGGGTCGAGCCGGCAGGTAAGATCGGTCTCGGCGGACCACTGGACGTACCGGCAGAGGAACAGATCGAGAAAGCCGTCGGCATCGGCGTCGAACCACACCGCGCAGGTGCTCCACCCCGCGTCGGCGACTCCCGCCCGGGCGGTCATGTCCTCGAACCGCCCGCCGCCAGCGTTGTGAAACAATCCGGTCCCCCCGTGCCCCGTCACGAGCAGGTCGTCGCGGCCGTCGTTGTCATAATCGGCCGCCGCGCACCCCATCCCGTAAAAGGGATACCGGATGCCGGAGGCCGCGGTCACGTCCGCGAACGTCCCGTCGCCCCGATTCCGAAGGACCGCCACGCCCGCGCCGGTCGCCTCGCCGTCCCAGGATCGTCCGGTGACGAAGATCAGATCGGGGCGGTCGTCGCCGTCAACGTCGGTGACGCACACGCCCGGCCCGAACGTTTCCGGGTACCACTTGCGGCCCGTCGCGCCGCTCGTGTGCGTCACCCGGACGCCGACCGCCGCCGCAACCTCTTCGAAGCCCCCGGCGCGTTCGAGCGCGGGGCCTCGTCCGGCGCAGGCCGCCGCGGCGCACGCCGCCGCGGCCAGCGCCAACACCCGGCGCGCGCGAGTCATGCCGGCGGTCAACCGGGCGCCGAGGGCGGGGACAGCACCAAACACGTCATCGTCTGCGTGACGCCGTCGATCGCGCGGATGTTCGAGAGGATGATTTCACCCAGGTGGTTCATGTCCTTGGCCGTGATGTGCACGATCAGGTCGTACACGCCGGTCACCATGAACGCGGCCTTGACCCCCTCCATGCGGGTGATCGTTTTATACACGCTCTTGGTGTGGTCCCCGGTCACGTTGACGAGGACAAAGGCTTCATAGGCCATGCGGTTCCCCCTTGTTGTTCACAGCACGGCGTCGCCCTGGAGAAGACGCACGTCCACCACCTGTCCCCGCTCGGCGCGCTCCGCGTCCCGGGGCAGCACGATGAGCCCGGTCGCCTTGACCATCGACGTCAGCACGCCCGAGTCCTGCGAGCCGGTCGGCGTCACGCGGACCCGGTTCCCCTCGCGCAGGAGCCGGCCGCGGACGAAGTGGGTTTTCCCTCGGGCCTTGTCGATCGGCGCATCCAACTCGGCCGCGACGATCGGCCGCCCGAGATCGGCGGCCCCGGCCATGCAAAGGAGCGCCGGGCGGACGAACACCTCGAACGTGACCATGGACGACACGGGATTTCCGGGCAGACCGAACACCGGTGTCCCGCGGACCGAGCCGAACGCCATCGGGCTTCCGGGCTTCATGGCGACACGCCAGAACTCCATGACCATCCCCAGCTCGGTCAACACGTCTCTGACGAAATCGAACTTGCCCACCGACACGCCGCCGCAGACGACGAGAAGGTCCAGGCCGTTCAGCGATCGCAGCCGCTCCCGAAGATCGTCCGGCCGGTCGCGCGCGATCCCCAGCAACACGGCGACCCCACCCGCCTCAGCCGCCTGCGCGGCGACCGCGTAACTGTTGGCGTTGAAGATCCGGTCGGGTCGCTCGGCGTCTCCGAGATCGGCCAGCTCGTCGCCGGTGGCCAGAATCCCGACACGGGGTCTCCGCCCGACCGAGACGGCCGCGCGCCCAAGCGACGCGAGCATCCCCACCTCGGCGGGGCGCGCCCGACGCCCCGCGGGGATCACGACCGTCCCCGCGCGCACGTCCTGGCCGCGCGCGCGCACCGACTCCCCGCGCTCGACCGGGGTTCGCACGAGCACGCGATCGCCCTCCAGCGCCGTGTCCTCCACCATCACCACCGCGTCGGCGCCGGCCGGCATCGGCGCGCCGGTCATGATCCGGGCCGCCGAACCGGGCGCGACCTTGTGTTCGGGCATCCGGCCCGCGGGAATCTCCTCGCCGACCCTCAACCCGACCGGCCGCTCCGGCGTCGCGCCGCCGAGATCGGCGGCCACCACCGCGTACCCGTCAACCGAAGAGTTGTCCCACGGAGGCAGATCGCGCGGGGCGACAACGTCTTCGGCGATCACCCGGCCGAGCGCGTCGCCGAGCGCCACGCGCTCGGCCCCCAGGGGACGCATCGCCCGCAGGACCGTCTCCAGCGCCGCGTCGACCGGCAGCAGCGGCGGCCGCGCCTCACCCATGGTCGCCCACCGGCTTGCTCGCGACGAGCGAGGCCGCGTATTGGCCGCCGACCAATCCCTCCCGCACGTCCATGACCAGAAAACCTTCGAACAGGGTCAATAATTCATTCGGCTGGAGGCAGAACTCCGCGCGACGGGGCGTCCCGAACCGGCGCTGGTTCTCGATGCTGAAGGTTTCGTAGACGATCACGCCGCCGGGTTTCAAGGCGTCCCGAATCTGAGGGATCAACGCGCGGTCGAGAAAATCGAAGCAGGTGATGAGATCGTAAGCGGCGACGGGGAAACGATACACGTCCAGATCGGCCTCGATCACGTTGATCGACAGCCCCCGGCGGCGGGCTTCCTCGCGGCAGGCCGCGATCGCTTCGGCATCGCGCTCGACGCCGTCGACCTCCCACCCCGCGGCAGCCAGGTACAGCGCGTGCCGCCCGTACCCCATCGCGACGTCGAGCGCCCTCCCCTTCGGCAGCCGATCGCGAAACTCGACCAGCAGCGCCGCCGGCTCGCGCCCGTCGTGACGCGCCGTCATCCGTCGCTCACCTCGACGGCGCGGCCCTCGCACGTGGGACACTGCACGATCGGCAGATCGTCCACGATGTCCCGATAGGAAAACTCGTGGCCGCAGACCCGGCAGGTCAGCCGTTTCCCCTCGCACGTCCGGCACAACCGCGCCCCGTCGGCATCCGCCGCGCACGCCCTGCACTGTGACATTCAGCCTCCGCTCATCGTGTGCCAATCGACGCCCGGACGTGCATCTGCGGCATCGGAACCCTCCCCTATCGCGGTGCCATGATAGGGCCGTCGGGCGTGAAAATCAACAGGCGGAGGGCGGTTTCAAGGGATGCGGCGTCGTCATGATCTCTGATACACTGAGCCCATGCGAGCCTCTTTCGTTGCGAGCCAACTCGGATTCTGGGTGGGGGCCGTCGCGTGCGGCGCGAGCCTGCTCCTGGTCGCCTGCGGGAATGACCCCCGTCAGCCGATTTTTGAGACCACGCTAACCATCGAGAACGCGTCGAGCCAACCGGCCACGACGTTCATCACGGACGAACTCGTTTATCTGGTCCTGCACGTACGAAATCTCACCGACGCCGCCCAAACGCTTACCACGCCGAGCGGACAGCTCGTCGATTTCCTGGTCAGACGGTTGACGGACCGGGCGGTGATGTGGCGGTTCTCGGATGGCCTGGCCTTTCCCCAGGTCGTGACGACGCTCGCGTTTGCGCCGCGTGAAATCCAAGTCTTCCCGGTCGTCTGGGATCAACGCACGACGGATGGGGGCGTCGTGCGCAGCGGCGACTATCAAGCGGAAGGCTTCGTGGCCACGGCCGAGAATCTCGCCTTCCCGGACGTTCGCCCGATCCGCAGCGAGACCAGCGCGTCACCAATCCCGTTCAGCATTCTGAACCCCTCGTAGCAAGAGGACAGGACATGGGGGCGTTCTTCACTCATTCGATCCCTGATCGGTTCCTGATCGGTTCCTGAACCATGCGTATCGCCATGACCGGCTCCAGCGGATTGATCGGCTCGGCGTTGATAGCGCGGTTCGGGCAAGACGGCCACGCCGTCACGCGCGTGGTGCGCGGCGCGGGCGTGCGCGACCCGCGCCATCGAACCGTGGTGTGGGATCCGGCCGCGGGCGCGATCGACCGCGCGGGACTGGAAGCGCACGACGCCGTCGTTCACCTGGCGGGGGAAGATATCGCCGCCGGCCGTTGGACCCGGGCGCGCAAGCAGGTCATCCGCGAGAGCCGTATCCGCGGCACCCGCCTGCTCTGCGAGACCTTGGCGGGCCTGGCGCACAAACCGCGCGTGCTGATCACCGCGTCAGGGGTCGGCTATTACGGCACCCATGAGCCAGACGAGTGCGTGGATGAGACCAGCCCCCGCGGCGCCGGGTTCCTGTCCGATCTGGTCCGCGATTGGGAGCAGGCCACGACGCCCGCCAAGGCGGCCGGCATTCGCGTCGTCCACACCCGCTTCGGCATCGTGCTGAGTCCGCGCGGAGGAGCATTGGCCAAGATGCTGCCGGTGTTCAGGATGGGCATGGGCGGCAAGGTCGGGAGCGGGCGGCAGGTGATGAGTTGGATTGCCCTCGACGACGTGCCGTCCGTGATGCTCCACGTCATCGAGCACGATTCGCTCTCGGGACCGGTCAACGTCGTGTCCCCCCACGCAGTGACCAACGCGGAGTTCACCCGCATCCTCGGACAGATCATTGGACGGCCCGCGATCCTGCCCCTGCCGGGGTTCGCCGCCCGGTTGCTGTTCGGAGAGATGGCCGACGCCCTGCTGCTAGGCGGCGCCCGCGTGATCCCGCGGCAACTTGAACACACCGGCTATCGCTTCGCCTATCCGCGCTTGGAACAGGCGCTACAGCACCTGCTGAACCCGCCAACGGGACATCAATCCTCGTAGGAGCGAATCAGGATCGACGAATCGCAAATCGCAAATCCGACCCCAAGCGAGGTTCACTACGTGTTCTTTTGACCTGCAATCGCTCTCTGTGATACCCTCGGCCGTGAGTTGGTTCCAAAACTGGCGCGCAAGGAGCGGCGGATGATCCCGAAGAAAGAGACGTACCTCGTCGACAACAAGGGAAACAAAAAAGCGGTCGTCCTCGACATGAAGGACTATCGAAAGCTGTTGGCACATCTTGAAGATCTGGAGGACGTGAAGTACGTGAAGGAACACATGGCCGAGGAAACGGTCCCGTATGAAATCGTCCGGAAGCGGCTGCTCCGCAAAAAATAGTTGTACGCCGTCCTCGTCAAGAAATCCGCTACCAAGTCCCTTGGGCACATTCCGGCGAACGACGCCGCACGAATCGACCACCTCATTCTGAGTCTGGCGACCAACCCCCGACCGCGGCAGTCCAAACAGCTCCACACCCAGCCCAAAACCTATCGCGTCAGACAAGGTGACTACCGAATCCTCTATACGGTCGACGACGAGCGCCGCGAAGTCACGATCTTTCGCGTCCAACATCGACGAGAGGTCTACCGATAAACCAGTGGCCGTCATGCTCCACATGAAGTTAACAAGGTTCAGTCCCCATTTTCCTCGCGGATTTTTTACCAAGGGAGAGCAGGATAAGACCGCGGAGCTCGAGTCGTGGTTACAGGGCACGGTTCCGAGAAAATCAGAAAGTCACGATTCAAGACCCGACCACGAGGCGTGACCCCAAACGGGGTTCAATGAGGAGCCTCTCCCCAGAGCGCTTCAAGCCGTGCATCGCGCCCACAACGGAGCCGGTAGAACTTGTACTGGAGCCGATGCGTTCGATAATAGTCCTGGTGATAGTCCTCGGCCGGGTAGAATGCCGAGGCTGGAAGAATCGTGGTGACAATCGGTTGATTGAACCGACCCGACTCATCCCATTTCCGTTTGGAGGCTTCGGCGAGGCGTCGCTGTTCTTCCCCGTGATAAAGGATCGCGGACCGATACGTCGGGCCGCGATCACAAAATTGCCCATCGGCGGACAGCGGATCAATGTTCCGCCAAAACACATCCAGCAGCTGGGCGTAGCTGACCTGAGCGGGATCGTAGACGATCTGGACCGCCTCAACGTGGCCGGTGTTCCCCGCCGACACCTCCTCATACGTAGGATTCGGCACCGTCCCCCCCGTGTAGCCGGAGGTCGTTGAGCGCACGCCGGTCAAGCCATCGAACGGCGGCTCCATGCACCAAAAACACCCACCTGCGAACGTCGCCGTCGCAAGGGCTTTTTGTCCCGATGCCGCGGTTGGGGCGTTGCTCTCGGCAAACGTTTGCTCGGGGGATTGGAAACCGAAGACCGCGAAGACGATCATCCCCGCGGTAACGTTCAACCAGAATCTCATGGCATCCTCCCGCACGGTGGCCGATGTGAAACCAGGGGCGTTTTGGAACGCTGCCCGTCGGTTCGGTTGGCGCCGTACGGTGAAGAAATGACCAACCGCAGATCACGGGATGATGAAGTCATCGTGACAACATGGTGAATGATACAACGATCCGAGGATAAAGAATGTCGCCGACCACTCAGATCAAGCGTGGGGGGCTTCGCGTTCCATTCCGTCACGCCCTCGGGACAGGACATGGGGACGTTCTTAACTAATTAAATAACTCCCAAACCCGTGTTTCATAGCATGAACCGGGAAAGGCTGTAAAGTGAAAATTAATTAGTTATGAACGTCCCTGATCGGTTCCCCAGACCAACGCGGATCCCCGGTGACGACGTCGAGGATCACATTGCTGTCGACCAGCGTAACGCCGGAGGGCTCAGCCACGAGTCAGGGTCAAGATTTCGTCCGTGCTCAGGCGGGTGGTGGCCTTCCCCTTCATGCGCGAAACGAGCTTTCGCCCGCGCCCGTTCGTACCTCGGGCCTTGCGGATGCGCACCGCATTGCCTGTCACCTCAAATTCCACTTCGGTCTCGGGATGTAGCCCCAATCGCTCGCGGATCTTGAGGGGGATGGTGACTTGTCCTTTGGCGGTGATTCGCATGGCCCCAGCTCCTCGGTAAGACTTTGACAAGTCTTACTCTACTCGGGCTGCCTACGGTGGATCAAGCCACGATCCTTCTCGTGCCCTCGGTCTGGCCTCGCCCCTCCGACCTCGTGGACGCCCGCGCCACTCCTCCCCAGAAAAGTAGCCGGTCCCCTTTTCCTGTCCTTATTGTTTTCTGAGAAGTCGCGTTCCGGCAGTCCGCATCATGCGGCTTGACCTTTCGGCTTCCGGCGCCGCGATCGCCGACTCGAAGACGGCGCAAGCTCGTCGAGGCCGATGTCGAGGGCTTCGGCAAGGGCCCGCAGCGCGGTGACCGTCCCCACCCGCTTCCCCGCCTCGATCTGCGACACATACGGCGTGCTGAGACCCGCCGCCTTTGCCAGCGCCGCCTGCGTCATCCCGCGATGCTCGCGCCAGACCGCCACCGCCGACTCGCCATCCAAAATCCGATTGATGACCTCGGCCGGAACCAGCTCTTCCTCCGGCATCGCCTTGGCTGCGCGATAGACCGCCACATCCTCGGCCACCTCCGCGGCCTCAAGCAACCGCCGATACTCGTCGTAAGGAAGCACCGCCCACTCCGGCTTGCCATCCTTTCTGAGAATGTGTGCACTCACCGGTAGACTCCCCCTCTGGGTCCAATCCGCAAGACAAGGACAACCAACTCCCCGTGCTGCAGTTCATAGATCACGCGCCAATCTCCCACCCGTAATCGAAAGGCTGGTTCCCCCTTGAGCGGTTTAACGTTCGGATGAGGCGCGGTCGGGTCCTGCGCCAACCGCTCCAGCTTCTCCCGGATAAGCTGCGCCGTGCTGCGAGGCACCTTGAGCAGCGCCCGCGCCGCGTCTTTCCGGTACACAATCCGATACACCACGGCACATTAGCATTTTGCTAACCCCTAAAGCAAGTACCAGCACCCACACCTGACTCACAATCAAAGATGCGACCCCGCCAGCGGAGAACCGTCGATCGATCGCGCGACCCGGCAAGGCTCTCCCCTCTTTCCGCCCATCGTCCCGTCCGGACCACCTTCCCCAACCCGGCCTCTCAGTATTATAATTGCGCTGGGTCCTATGAACCGACGCCAATTCCTCATCAGCCTCACCGGCCTCTCGGCCCTGCTCGTCGGCAGAATCGCGTTCGGGCAGCAGGCGCCGGTTCCCGCCATCGAGAAGATCCGCCGCTCGGAGGACGAGTGGCGGGCGCTGCTCACGCCCGAGCAGTTTCGGGTGCTGCGACGCGAAGGGACCGAGGCGCGCTTTTCCAGCCCGCTGAACCAGCATACCGAGAAGGGCGAGTACCGCTGCGCGGGGTGTGATTTGACGTTGTTTACGTCGGAGATGAAGTACGACAGCCGGACCGGCTGGCCGAGCTTCTTCACCGTCATCCCCGGGCGCGTGGAGACCAAGCAAGACTACTGGTTGATCCTTCCTCGGACCGAATACCACTGCGCGCGCTGCGAGGGCCACCACGGCCACCTCTTCCACGACGGCCCCCCGCCAACCGGGCTGCGCTACTGCAACAACGGGGTGGCGCTGCGGTTCGTGGCGGCGTGACCGGCAGCTCGCACCACTACGTATCGATCTGCGCCTTTTGTAGTCTTCCCGAGTAGTCCCGGTAGATCACCTTCCACTTCGTGTACAGGTCCAGCGCCCCGCCGCGGCCGCCCGCTTCGCGCGGGCCGAGGCCCGTCTTCTTGGTGCCCCCAAAGGGCAACTGGATCTCGGCCCCGATCGTGGAGGCGTTGATGTAGACGATGCCGGTATCCAGATCGCGCTCGGCGATCGCCGTCTTGTTGACATCCCGGCTGTAGATGGCCGACGACAGGCCGTAGGCCACGCCGTTCGCGATCTCGATCGCGTGGGCGAGGTCGCGGGCTTTGATCACGGAGACGACCGGACCGAAGATCTCCTCCTGCGCGATCCGCATCGTCGGCTGCACGTCGCCGAAAATCGTGGGCGCGATGAAGTGGCCCTTGGCGAATGCGCCGTCGGTGACGGCGTGGCCGCCGTACAGGAGCTTGGCGCCTTCCTTCTTGCCGATCTCGATGTAGTCGAGGATTTTCCGGTGCTGGTCGGCGTTGACCACGGGGCCGACCTGGGTGGCGGGATCGAGGCCCGGTCCAAGCCGCAGGCTCTTTGCCGCCTCGACGAAGCGCGTGGTGAACGCATCGTACACCGCCTCGTGGACGATCACCCGGCTCGCCGCCGTGCACCGCTGGCCGCTGGTGCCGAACCCGCCCCAGATCGCGCCTTCGAGCGCCAGATCGAGGTTGGCGTCGTCCATGACGATCAGGGGATTCTTGCCGCCGGTCTCGGTGCAGACCGGCCGGTGGAGACGCCCGCACAGGGCTTCAATCCGCTCCCCGACCGTCGACGAGCCGGTGAACGAAACCACCGCGACGCCGGGGTGGCCGACCAGATACTCTCCCACGGACTCGCCGTGGCCGTGGACGAGATTCAGCACACCCGCGGGCAGGCCGGCGTCCTGAAGGATGTGGACAAACCGCGTCGCACAGAGCGGGGTGAAGGCCGAGGGCTTGAGGACCACGGTGTTGCCCGCGATCAGCGCGGGCGTGATCTTCCACGACGGGATCGCCACCGGGAAGTTCCAGGGCGTGATCTGCGCGCACACCCCCAGCGGCACGCGGACGGACTTCGCGTCCTTGTCGGGCAACTCCGACGGCGCGGTCTCGCCCGACAGCCGGCGCCCTTCGCCCGCCATGTAATAGGTCATGTCGATCGCTTCCTGGACGTCGCCGCGCGCCTCGGCGAGGATCTTCCCCATCTCGCGCGTGACGATCGTCGCGAGCGACTCCTTCTCCCGCGCCAACCGCTCGGCGGCGCGGAACAGGATCTCGCCGCGCCTGGGGGCGGGCATCGCCCGCCACGCGGGCCACGCCGCGCGCGCGGCGGCGACGGCTTCGTCCACGTCGCGCGACGACGAGCTCGGCGCGACCGCAACCACCTCGCGCGTATCGGCGGGGTTGACGCTGGTGAGCGTCTCGCCCGACGCCGACGGCGTCCAGCGACCGTTGATGAGATTGGCGATCTGCTCGGCCATGAGCGCGTCCTCCGGGGATCCTCCGGCACCGTATCAAAACCTCCGCGTGGACGCAACCCCGTTGACACCCAGAATAAAATCCCCCCATCCCCCTTTTACAAAGGGGGAGCCAAAGGGACCATGAACCCCCCCCTTTTTCCAAAAGGGGGAGTAACGGAGGAGCAAGCAGGGGTGATGCCATCCCCCCCTTTAACAAAGGGGGGCAAGGGGGGATTTTCCGACACGCAATCCCGTTGACACGCCGCAGACACCGGCGTATCGTGGCGCCATTCGAGGAGCTCAGGGAAGAGCGATGCAGAAGCGGTGGCAGGAACGCCCGTACGATGCCGAGATCGTCGCCGCGCTGACGCACGGCCTCGGCATCCGGCGTACAACCGCCCGGGTCCTGGCCGGCCGACACGTCGCCACGCTCGACGCCGCGCGCCGCTTTCTCGCGCCGTCGAGCGCAGACCTCCACGACCCGTTCCTCATGAACGGCATGGAGCGCGCCGTCGAGCGGATCGAGCGGGCGATCGCGCGCGGCGAGCGGATCATGGTCGCGGGCGATTACGACGTCGACGGCGTGACCTCGACCGCGCTGTATCTGGAACTCTTCGGCTGGCTCGGCGTTCCCCTCCTGTATCGGATCCCCCACCGCCTCACCGAGGGCTACGGCCTGACCGAGGCCGGCGTTCGCGCCGCCCACGAGCAGGGCGTCACCGTCCTGATCACGGCCGATTGCGGCACCACCGCGCACGGGCCGATCGAGCTCGCCGCCTCGCTGGGGATCGACGTCATCGTCACCGATCACCACGAGCCCCGCGAGCACCTGCCGCCGGCCTACGCCGTGCTGAACCCCCACATCCCGAATTCGACGTATCCCGCCAAGGAACTCTGCGCGGTGGGGATCGCCTTCAAGGTCGCCCAGGCGTTGCTGGGACGGCACCGGAGCCTGGCGGGGATCGACGAGCGACTCGACTCCGTCCTCGATCTCGTGGCCCTGGGGACGATCGCCGACGTCGCCCCGCTGCGGGGCGAGAACCGCTACCTGGTCACCGAAGGCCTGCGGCACTTGAGCGCGGGGCGACGGGTCGGCGTCGCGGCCTTGAAAGAGGTCTGCGGCATCGGCCGCAAGCCCGTCGACGCGGGCATGGTCGGCTTCCAACTGGGGCCGCGCATCAACGCCGTGGGACGGCTGGCCGCAGCCCATCCAGGCGTGCTGCTCCTGACCACGACCGATCCCGATGCCGCGATGAAGGCTGCGCGCGAACTCGACGCCGCCAACAAGGAGCGCCGACGCATCGAGGAGGAGATGCTGGCAGGGGCGATGGGCCGGATCGAACGCGAGATCCCCCTGGATCGCGCCCGGTCGATCGTCCTGGCCGACGAGACCTGGCATCCCGGCGTCATCGGCATCATCGCCTCCCGCGTCGTGGACAAGTGGCACCTCCCGACCTTCATCATCGCGGTCGGCCCCGACGGGCGCGGGAAGGGCTCGGGACGGAGCATCCCGGGTTTCCACCTCACGCGCGCCCTCGAGGAATGCGGCGCCTGCTTCGAGGGCTTCGGCGGGCACGCCGCGGCGGCGGGCCTGACCATCCGGACCGAGCGCATCCCTGAGTTCCGGGAGCGGTTCGACGCCGTGGTCGCCTCCTCCCTCGCGCCCGAGGCCGCGCGACCCATTCTCCCGCTGGACGACGAGATCGACCTGTCGGACCTGACGTTTCCCCTCCTGGAGGAGTTCGCGCGGCTGGCCCCCTTCGGCATCGGCAACGCCGAGCCGGTGCTCACCAGCCGACGGCTTGCGCCGCGGCAGGCCCGGATCGTCGGGAACAACCACCTCAAGCTCCAGGTGCGGCACATCGCCGCCGCGTCTAGCGTGACGCTCAATCGTTGCTTCGCGTCTAGCGTGACGCAAGATCGTGGCCTGGCGTTCGACGTCATCGGCTTCGGTCTCGGCCACCTCCTCCCCTCCGACGCGACCCCCATCGACCTGGCCTTTTGCGCCCGGATCGACTCCTGGCAGGGACTCGACCGCATCCAGCTCCGCCTGAAGGACCTTCGCCCCAGTCAGTAGGTTAAACGGCACCAACAAGCGGCCGTTGAACGGCACCAACAAGCGGCCGGGGTATCACGCCCGACCGCGGCCCTGGTGTCGGACCGCCGCGGTCGCATATAATGAAGACGATGGATTCCCCGATCACGCAGCGGCCTCCCACCCTTCCCGCGTCCTCGATCGACGAGATCATCGCCAAGGTGCGGGCCTACAACCCGCAGGCGTCGGTCGAGGTGCTCCGGCGCGCCTACGAAGTTTCGGCCAAGGCCCACGACGGGCAGACGCGGCAATCGGGCGAGCCCTACCTCTTCCACCCCCTCGCGGTCGCGCAGATCCTGACGGACCTCAAGATGGACGTCCCCTCGATCGCCGCGGGGCTCCTCCACGACACGATCGAGGACACCCTGATCTCGCGGGACGCGATCGAGAAGGAGTTTGGCCCCGACGTGATGCGGCTCGTCGACGGCGTGACCAAGATCGGGAAGATCCGCTTCAAGAGCTACGAGGAAAAGCAGGCCGAGAACTTCCGCAAGATGATCCTCTCGATGGCCGAGGACATCCGGGTCATCCTGATCAAGCTGGCCGACCGACTCCACAACATGCGCACGCTCGGCGCGCTGAAGGAGCCGAAGCAGCAACGGATCGCGCGCGAGACCCTGGAGATCTACGCCCCCCTTGCTAACCGGCTCGGGATCGGCTGGATGAAGAACGAGCTCGAGGACCTGTGCCTGCGGTATCTGAAGCCGGAGGCGTACGACTCGCTGGTCGCGAAGGTGGCCACGCAACTGGCCGAGCGCGAGCGGTACGTGCAATCGGTCATCGAGACGGTCAAGACCTCGATGGCGGAGTACGGCTTCACCGCGCGCGTGGTGGGCCGCCCCAAGCACTTCTACGGCATCTACTCCAAGATGGAGCGCCGGGAGATTGCGTTCGAGGAGGTGTACGACCTCATCGGGATCCGCATCATCACGGACTCGAAGATCACCTGTTACGGGATCCTCGGCATGATCCACTCCCTCTGGAAGCCGGTGCCGGGGCGGTTCAAGGACTACATCGGCGTCCCCAAATCCAACCTCTACCAGTCGTTGCACACCACCGTGATCGGGCCCCAGGGCGAACACGTCGAGTTCCAGATTCGGACCGAGGAGATGAACCGGGTGGCCGAGGAAGGGATCGCGGCCCACTGGCGGTACAAGGAGCACGGCCAGATCGACGAGAAGGACACGAAGCTGTTCGCCTGGCTTCGCCAGTTGGTGGAATGGCAGCAGGACCTCGCCGACAACCGCCAGTTCTTAAATTCGATCAAGATGGATCTGTTCTCGGATGTGATCTACGTCTTCACCCCGAAGGGAGACGTCCTGGAGCTGGTCAAGGGCGCCACGCCCATCGACATGGCCTACGCGGTGCACACCGAGGTCGGCAACCATTGCTCCGGCGCGAAGATCAGCGGCAAGCTCGCGCCGCTCAAGACCCTGCTCAAGAGCGGCGACACGGTGGAAATCCTGACCTCCCCCACCCAGGTGCCGAGCAAGGACTGGCTGAAGATCGCCAAGACACCCAAAGCCAAGACCCGCATCAAGCACTGGATCACCATCGAGGAGCGCAAGCAGAGCCTGGAGATCGGCAAACGGCTCCTCGACCGCGAGCTGCGGCGGCACCATCTGAGTCCCCCCGAGGTGTTCAAGTCCGACGCGCTCGTCAAGATCGCCGCCGACAGCGGTCTCGCCTCCGCGGACGACCTCCTGGTTGCCCTGGGCTTCGGCCGCGTCTCGCTCAACCACGTGATCAATCGCCTGCTGCCCGAACCGGCGCTCAAGGAGGGCATCAAAGACAAGCTGTTGACGTCGATCGGCCGCCAGGGCCGCGGCGTGACGATCAAGGGCGTCAATGACATCATGATCAACCTCGCCAAGTGCTGCAACCCGGTGCCGGGCGACAAGATCCTGGGTTTCATCACGAGGGGCCGCGGCCTCTCCATCCACACCGTGGACTGCCCCAACATCGACGAGCTGGATTACGACCGGGACCGGCTCGTCGAGGTGGACTGGGACGTCAAGCAGGCGGCGACCCACCCCGTGAAGATCTCGGTGGTCACGCAGGACCGGCCGGGCATGCTGGCCAAGATCTCGGCCGCGATCACGGCGGCGGAGGCCAACATCAGCCACGCCGAGATCACCACCACCGACGACAAAAAGGCGGTCTTCAACTTCGTCGTCGACGTCCTGGACACCGCCCACCTGGCCAGACTCTTCCAGCAAGTCGAACGCATCGAGGGTGTCCTGCACACCCGCAGAACCCGCCGCGGCTAGGAGCCTGTCCATGAAGGGCCATCTCGGGAAGCAGCATTCGTCCGTCACGCTAGAGCGGCGTTGCCGGCTGCGCATCCGGTCCTCACGTACGGAACAGTACGCTCCGGTCCGGGTGCTCGCCGGCGCCTTGCATCTGGCGCCTTCCTGAACAGGCTCCAACTTCAAAATACCCAGACAGGCTCCTAGCCACCCGACAGGGCGAGCGCCAGGTTTTTTTCTTGCCGTCCGGCACCACCGCGTGGTAGGCTGTGATGCGTCAACAGAGCCACCCCGCGCGATGCCGACCGAACACCCCACCCACAGAATTTTCTCGCTCGATGAGGCCCTGATTGTCTTCCCTCGGGTGACGGCGTTGACCGATCGCGCCGTCTCCTCCGCCGCGGTGGTGGAAGCGCAGCTCGTGGCGGTCAAGGAATCCGCCGAGCGACGGAAGGAGCTGGAGGCCGAATACGCCGACGTGGTGCGGGGTTGGGCGCAGGACCTGATGCGACTGGGTTGCGAGGTCAAGGGGCTCTGGCTGGTCGACTTCGACAGCGGCGAGGGCTACTACTGCTGGAGGTACCCCGAGGAGCGGCTCGAATACTTCCACGACTACGCGTCGGGGTTCACCGGCCGCACGAAGATCGTCTAACCCCGCGACCCCGGGCGCCCTCCTACGGCACCGCCGGCAGGTTCAAGAACCTCCGCGCCGCGATCTCCGGCCCCGGCCATTCCCCGCGTCACCCCAACCCCGCCGTCCGCTCGTCCCCCGGCGCGCACCGCGGCCGCGGCGGCCTGGCCGTCGCCTGCCGTTGCGGCGTGCCCTCGCGGAGGGGCACACGTTCCTCGTACAACGTGAACGCGTGGGGCACCTCCACGGTCAAGCCATACTTGCGCTGGAGGCGCGCGTACGCCCGCTCGGTCAGAATGTGGTACGACACGCGGACGTGCAGCGTGAGCCCCTCATCCCGACTCGGGACAGCGTACGAAAAGGCCAGATCGCGGCTCGCGAGCGGGGGAATGCGCGAGTCGGCATATTCATAGATCACCGGCCACCAGAGAATCGAGCGAGAGACCGTCATCCGTCGGCCGGCGCGCACCCGCCCCCGAGCGTCCACCACCTCGAACTCCGCCAGAAGATACCGGTCGGGATCGCCGGTGGGCAACATGTGACCCGCCCCGCTGTTGGTCAGCGTGAGCGTCCAGGTCGTCCGGCGCCCGCCGGTCAGCACCGGCCGGTCCGCCGCGAGCGACACGGTCAGCGCCCGCTTGATCTGGTCCGGATCGTGGCCGCCGCGCCAGAGGTGCCGCCGCCCCTTGCGCACCGGCCCGCCCTCGGCGATGGGGCGCTCCACCTCCGGCATGTGGCAGGTCTGGCAGATGTAGCCCTTGGCTTTGTACGGCCCCGCCTCGTATTCGAGAAACGTCGCGCACGGCCCGCCGTTGTAGAACTGAAACGCCCCGGACGGCACGGCGTGACAGGTGTAGCAGATGTCGGTCGACCGGAACCGCTGGTCATAGCGGGTGGGGTGCGGCGCCTCCGAGTCGCCATACGGCCCCAGGATCACGCCGTCTCGCACGTGGCACGCCGCACAGGTGATCCCCTCGCGCTGCAGGGACGGATCGAAGTCCGGGTTGGGATGGCTTACCGGACGGTTGATCCGCCCACCCTGCAAGTCGGTGATCACCTCGGGTTGCTGGTTTTGTAGCGGCGTGTGGCAGTTCAAACACACCCAGATGTGCTTATCCTTCCGCCAGTACGCCTGGAAGAGGGGATCGTCGAACGCCTGCGCGTGAATCGACGTCTTCCACTCGTCGTAGATCTCGCGGTGGCAGATGCCGCAGGCTTCCGCGCTCAGGCTCGCCACGCCCTCGGGCACGGCCTGGTGGGGGATCGCGTGCTTGATGTCGTCGCGCAGACCGAAGATCACGGGGGACTTGAGGGTCGAGAGGAGCAGGAACGCAGCGCCGACCAGGCCGCCGGCGATCAGCACGACGAGCACCGTCCTGGATGTCAACCGCCGCATGACGTGTGGTGGTGAATGCTAGGCGTGTGCCCGAGTATTGGGACGTCGGAGCCTGTTCAGGAGTGGCCAGATGCAAGGCGGAAGGAGGTCTTGCGCGCGGAGCGTACTGGTTCGTACGTGAGCACGCAAGACCGACTGACAACGCCGCTCTAGCGTGACGGACGAATGCTGCTTCCCGAGATGGCCGCTCATGGACAGGCTCCTACAACGATTCGATTGCGGCAACCACGTCGTCGACCACCCACTGCGGGGTCGATGCGCCGGCCGTCACGCCGACCTTGGTCGCACCCTCAAACCAGCCCCGGTCCAGTTCCGCGACGGTCTCGACGTGGTGGGATCGCGCGTGCATGGCGCACAGCTCCACGAGACGCCGGGTGTTCCCGCTGTTTTTCCCGCCGATCACAATCATCACGTCCACCCGGCGGGCCAATTCATCGGCCGCGTACTGATTGCTCTTGGTCGCGCCGCAAATCGTATTCTTCATCTTCCACGGCAACGTGTGTTCCCGAATGTGGCGTTCCAGCCGCTTGTACTTCGCGTATTCGTGCGTGGTCTGAAACACGACCGCAGCGCGCGCCGGGTTGGCCGCGATCAATTCGTCGACGGTCTCCACGACGTGGATCTCCGCGTCGGGCCGCTCGCGCCGGGCGTGTCCGAGGATGCCGACGATCTCCGGGTGCTGCGGTTCGCCGACGATGTACAGCGGATACCCCTTCCGGCAAAAGTCGATCGCCGCGTTCTGCACGTCGGTCACGAACCGGCAGGTGGCGTCCACCACCGCGAGGTTCTGGACGGCCGCCCGCTCGAACTCTTCCGGGGGCACGCCGTGCGCGCGGATCACGACGTTCGCGTCGGTCAACCCATCGAGCGCATCCACCCGTTCGATGCCGTACTCGCGGCCGAGGCGCTCGATCTCCTGCGGGTTGTGAATGAGGGGGCCGAACGTCACCGTCCGACGGTCGGAGGCCTCGGCCGTCTCCGTCGCGAGCTTGATGGCTTCCTTCACCCCGTAACAGAAGCCCGAGTGCTGGGCGATCTCGACATCCATGGTCCGTGCTCCACGCGGAACGAGGGCCAAACGCACCGCCAGTATAGCGACGCTCCGCGCTCATTGCAAGACGGCGAGCCGCGGGCCGGCGCGCCGAGGGTCAGGGAATCAAGACCGTGGAACCGGTAGTCTTGCGCGCCTCGAGGTCGGCGTGCGCCCGCGCGGCGTCCCGCAACGGATAGGTCTGCCGAACCTCGATACGGACGACGCCGCGCAGCACCACGTCGAACAGCGCCGCCGCGCTGGCCATGAGGTCCTCGCGCGACGCGGTGTAGGTCATGAGCGTCGGCCGGGCCAGGAACAGCGACCCCTTCGCGGACAGGATCGAAATATCCAGCGGCGGAACCATCCCCGAGGCTTGGCCGAAACTGACCATCAGGCCCCGTGGCCTGAGGCAATCGAGCGAGCGCATGAAGGTGTCTTTGCCGACCGAGTCGTAGACGACGGAAACGCCTTCGCCGCCGGTGATCTCCCGGACGCGGGCGACGAAATCCACTTCGCCGGTCACGATTACGTGGTCGCAGCCGTGGGTGTTCGCCAGTTCCGCCTTGTCCTTCGTGCCCACCGTGCCGATCACGGTCGCGCCGAGCATCTTGGCCCACTGGCAGACGATCAGCCCCACGCCGCCGGCCGCCGCGTGGACGAGAATCGCGTCGCCGGGTTTGACGGCGTACGTCCGCCGGAGGAGGTACTCCGCCGTCATCCCCTTGAGCATCATCGCGGCCGCCTGCCGATCGTCGATCCCGTCCGGCAACTTCACGAGCCGGTGCGCCGCGATGGCGCGGGTCTCGCTGTAGGCTCCCGTCGGCCCGCCCGCGTAGGCGACACGATCGCCCGGCACGACCTCGGTCACACCGGGGCCGACCGCCTCCACCCGGCCCGCCGCCTCAAGGCCGATCACGGCCGGCAGCGACGGCAGCGGATAGAGGCCGCGGCGATGATACACGTCGATGAAATTCAGACCGACCGCCGTATGGCAAACCAGTGCCTCGCCTGGCCCGGGAACCGGAACGGGATGCTCGCGCCACGTGAGCGCCTCCGGTCCCCCGGTTCGGTCGATGAGCACCGCGTGCGCCATGATCCGCGTTGCTCAGCGCGCCGCCGGCTGCGGCCGGAATCCCTTCACGCTCGCCGCGCCGGCCAGGACGAGACCGGCCAACAACATCAGCGGACCGACCCCCGTGTTGAGGACGGCCCACGCCCACCCCTGACCAAACACCGCGCCCAAAAACAGCATGCCGGAGTGCAACACGGCGCCGCCGATGAACAGCCAACTGATGATCTCCTTGAAGAGCGACCCGACGACCAGAAATCCCAGGACGAGCCCGACGGCGATGTTCAACAGCGCTTCGAGGTTGCCGTGCGCGTGCGGACCGCCCTTGATCGACTCGATCGGCGCTGCGGCCTCAAACTGCGTGTTGAGGGCGAGGATCGCGTGAGTCTGCACGCGCGCCAGCTCGGTGGGATCCGATCCCTGCGCGGCCTGGCTGAGTTCGGCGACCGCCGACGCATACCCCTGGGCGGCCTGTTGCAGCGGTCCCAAATACTGCGTGACCATGTACGGCCCCAACGCGGCCGTCAACACGAGATAGAAGAATCCGAACACGACATTCTTCCTTCCGCCCATGGTCATCCCTCCGTGGTGTGATCTCGACAGGACCCTGCCCGTCCCATCCCCGCACTCTACCCCATCTCCACGGGTTCCTGTCCAGTCCACGCGCCCCGACGTGGTGACACGGGAGAGATCACACGGCCGGCCGCGGTGCCGAGTTACGCCGCAACCGCCCGCTTCCGGAGCGGCTTTCGCGCCGCCGGCGGATGTTGGCGGTTCGCCACGATCACCGGGTCCGCGATGTTCCCGCACACCAGGCACCGCCAGCCGCCGAATTCGATCTGGCCGGTGTCATCCGCCAGATCGGCAAACCGATCCAGCACCATCAAACCGTTGCATCGTACGCACTGCATATCCTCACCCTCCCTTCCCCGCAAAGCGGGCTGCGCAACGTAGGCGCGCCTCCCCGCGCCGAGGCTGCGAGACTGGGTTGACCTTGAATCGACTCGCAACTGCCGTCACTGCGCCGTCACCCCCCCGTCGACGCTCAAGATGCTGCCGGTCGTCCACGCGGACTCCTCGGACGCGAAGTACACCGCCGCGTGGGCGATCTCCTCGGGCCGTCCCATCCGGCCGACCGGGTGCATCGCGTCGAACGCCGCCCGCTGCGCGGCATCCGACGTCAGACCTGCCACGCCAGGCGTGTCCACCCCCGCCGGGCAGATCGCGTTGCACCGGATGCCCTGCGTGGCGTATTGGATCGCGATCGTTTTGGTCAGCATGTTCACCCCTGCCTTGGCCGCGGCGTAGGCGTGCGCCGGGAAGCCCGGCATCGCCTTGAGCGCCGCCACTGTTGAAATATTGACGATCGACCCGCTCCCCTGCTTCAGCAGGTGGGGAATCACAGCGCGGCTGAACCGAAAGACCGACGTCAGAAACAGGTCGATCGTGTCGTTCCACACCTGGTCGGTCGTCTCGTGCAGGGGGCCGGCGTGAAACAGGTTGCCGGCGTTGTTGACGAGGACGTCGATGCGGCCGAACGACCTGAGCGTCGCCTCCACCGCAAGGCGGACATCCGCCTCGTTCGTGACGCTGCCCGGGAGCGCCAGCGCATGCCCACCGGCCAACTCGATCGCCTTCGCCACTCGTTCCAAGGCTTCCTTGCGCCGCCCCGTAATCGCCACGCGCGCGCCCTCCTGAGCGAACCGCAGCGCGATCGCTTCGCCGATCCCCGACCCGCCCCCGGTCACGATCGCGGTTTTATTCTTCAGCCTCATTGCTCCCTCCTTGCGAAAACAATCAAGCCCGAAACCCCTCGAGCAGGCGCTCGACCATGCCCGTGCAACTCTTGAGGGGCCGGGTGTTGCGCTGCACCTTGGAGAGCAGGATTCCCCCCTCGATCAGAGCCACGATGCAATGCGCCATCGCCTTCGACTGGAGCGACGGGGTGAAGTACCCGTCGCGCTTGCCGGACTCCAGCGCGTGCGCGACCTGCCGTTCCCAGCGCACGAACGCCTCCTCGATGGTTCGGCGGAGCCCGTCGTGGAGGTCCGAGACCTCCAGCGCCAGGTTGCCGAACAGGCAGCCCCCCTTGCACCGGCGGTCGGCCAACCCCCGCTCCGCGCGCCGAAACATGGCCACGACGCCCCGGATCGGATCCCGCCGCCCCGCGCCCTGCGGCGCCGCAAATTGCTCGGCGATCATGTGCTCGACGACCGCGGTCCCCAGGGCCTCCTTCCCCGTGAAGTAGTGATACAGACTCCCCTTGGTCATCCCGGCCTCCCGCACGATGTCGTCCATACTGGTGCTCGTGTACCCCTTGGCGTGAAACAACGCCCGGGCGGTCTCGACGATCCGCCGCCTCGATTGATTGCCCTTGTCTCCCATCCCGGCCGCCACCCCTGCCAAAAATAATAAACCGACTAGTTGGTCTATTTATCACAGATCGGACCCCGGCGTCAACTCCGCGCGCCGTTGCCTTGGCCCCAGCGGACCTGTTAGGATACGGGCGCTGGGCCCCTCACCCGAGACGAACGCATGTTCAAGGTCGGCGTCGGCGCCTCGACGGAAAAGGCCACCCTCGCCGCGGCGGCCACCGCCGCGCGCCGCGCCATGGACAGGGCCGGCCTCGCCCAGGCCGACTTCGCCCTCGTGTTCGCCACGATCCCGCATTCGTCGCTCTACGGGCGCATGCTGGAGCGCATCGCCGAGATCACGCGAACGCGCCACCTGGTGGGCTGCAGCGCGATGGGCATCGTCACGTCGGACGGCGAGGTGGAAGACGAACCGGCCGTCGCGGTGCTCGCGCTCGCCTCCGACACGCTGACGGCCACGCCCTTTCTCGTGCGCTCACTCCGCCGGCAGGGCGGGTTCGCGGCCCGGCGCATGGCGCGGATGTTGCCGGCCCCCCGCCTGTCGCAGGACTTCCTGATGCTCTTCCCGGATACAATGACCTTGCAAGCGGGTCCGTTCCTCGACGGGCTCTCCCAGTCGTGGCCGGGGGTGCCGGCGGTCGGCGGCGGGGCCTCGGAAAACGGGACCCAGATGCACACCTACCAGTGGTGCGGCACCGAGGTCGCCTCGGACGCGGTGTGCGGTGCGCTGTTCTCGGGCGGGTTGAATCGGGCGTTCGGGCACACGGTCGCCTGCCGGCCCATCGGCGAACCGCTTCTGGTCACGCGCGCCGAGGGCCACGTCATCTTCGAGTTGAGCGGCCGCCCGGCCTACGACGTCTTCACCGGCCTGGCCCAGGAGTGGGCGCTGCCCGACCTCCGGTCCGCCGCCGGCCTCTTCTTCCTCGTTTTTCCGTGCGATCCCTCGCACACGCGCCTGGCGCCCGGCGAGTACTACGTGCGCAACATCCACGGCGTGGATCCCCAGGAGGGATCGCTGCTGGCCGGATCGCCGGTGCGGGAGGGACAGGCGGTGTCGTTCACCGTCCGCGATCCCGCGCACGCGCGCCGCGACATGGAGGCCATGGTGGGCGATCTCGCCACGGTCTGCACGGGACGGCCGCCGCGGTTCGCCGTCTACTTCAATTGCTGCGGCCGCGGCACCTCGTTGTACGGTCGCCCGAACGTGGACCTCGACATCATCCGCGCCCGGTTCAAGGACCTGCCGCTGATCGGGTTCTTCACGTACGCCGAAATCGGTCCGGCCGCCGACGGCCGGTGCCTGCACAACTATACGGGCGTGTTGACCTTAGTGAGCGAATAGGCGCGGCCGGACGCGCGGCGTTACGGGGCGGGTTTCATAAACAGCGTTGACGCCGCCTTCGAATCCACGCTCGTCGCGCCGACCAGGGTGAGCAGGAAACTGAGTTCGTTGCTCTTTTCGGGGAAATCGGTGTAGGTGAGGGTCAGGCTCCAGCACTGCGCTCGGTACTCCAGACCATAGTCGATCTCGGTGTACTTGCCGGTTCGTTGGTTGTAATAGGTCTTGTTGGCCAGGGTGAAGCCCCGGGGCAGATACGCGTGCGCCTCCGCGATGTAATAGTCGATCGCGGCGCGGCTGCCCGTGATCACCCCGCCGAGCGACAGCGGGTCGAGGAAATCGCCGCGCTGCGGTAGCGGACGATCGTCGGTCGCCTCGCGGGTGGAGCGATGGCCGAACGCGAGATCCCAGTACCGACCGCCGTTCACGCGCACATCCGTGTCCACGGTGGTGAACCGTCGCCCGCGGCCGTCATGGTCGTAGAACACATCGGCATCCAGGGTCAGCGCCGTGCCCGTGCGGAGCGTGGCTTCTCCGCGCAGCGCGGACCACGCGGGCGGGATTACGCCCGACATGGCGTCCGGGCGGCGCGCCAGACGATAGCTCTGGGTCAACCGGACCCACACGACCTCCAGGTCGTCGCCCCCCGCGCGGGCGATCAACCGGTTCGTGAGCGTCGCGGTCACCAGGCTCTGCTCCGCGATCTCGTCGACCTCATCGAACCGTGGGAGATTCTCCGCCCGCCGTTCCCCCACGTAGGTGTAGAGCACCGCGGGTTCGACGGCGTGCACGAGGGCGCCCCCCTCGGGACCGCCGCGCCGCCACTCCCGCCTGGCCGCGTTCGCCACGCCCAGGCCCGCGACCCCGAGCTCGCGTCGGACCGGGTCCCCGCCCAGCGCGTCGTTGGAGTAGAGGGTCTCGCGGACGCCAAGCCTCGGCGTCACGACGAACCCGTGGGGCGCGTCCTGCCGCCACAGCACGATCGGGAACAGATCCGCGCGCTGGGTGGAAAATCCAGTCCGCCGCCAGAAATTGACGGCCGACGCCTGCACGGACACGAACAGCGGCGCGCTCCACGCCCGCGCGCCAGTCAGGCGATAGTCCAGGGAGGGCAGGAGCTGCACGGCAGTGTCGTCCGGCTGAAGCAGGTCGCGTGTGTAACGGGTCAGGAGCGTCATGGCCTGGTATGCGTCATGATAGGTCAGGAAGAGGTTGGACTCGATCGTCCGCCGCGTGCGCTCGAAGGTGGTCGAGGTCAAATCTCGCAACAGGCTGTCGTCGCTGACGTATTGGCCCGAGACGCGCAGTTGCAATCGCTCGTTGAAATCCACGGCCTGGGCGGTGCTGAGACGCCGGCGCAGCGTGCCCTTCACCCGCCCTTCGCCCGGCACCCGATCGTGGAAGACGTCGGCGGTCACCTCACCCGAGGATCGCCGGCTGAGGCGGTAGCGATATTCCAGCACTCCGCCGGTGCCGCGCTTCGTCCGCTCGTCGAGGGTCAGCGTCATGTCCTGGCTGGGGCCGAGGGTGATGAAGAGCGGCTGCCGAATCTTCAGTCCCTCCGAGTGGCTGTACGCCAGATGTGGCTGAAGAAGCCCCGTCTGCCGCTCGGTCTTCACCGGCCAGACGAGATACGGCAGGTACAGGACGGGCACGTCGTGGACCGTGAAGACCACGTCGCGCGCGGTGAGGTACTGCTCCGGCTCGATCGTCATCCGCCGGGCCCGCACCTGCCACGTCGGCCGCTCCCTCTTGATCTCGTCCCAATCGCACGTGGTGATCGTCGCGCGCTCGATCCGGTAGCGCTGGTCGGCCAGCCGCTCAATGCGCTCGCCGGTGACGTGGTAATGGTCCTTCGGCAGGAACAACCGGCCGTGGGTCAGCACGGCGGTCCGGGCGTTCAAGTCCAGCTCCATCGCGTCGGCGGTCAGCGTGTCGTCGCCGTCCCGGGCGCTGATCCCGCCGCTCACCGTCATTCGCCCGCTCGCGCGGTCCAGGGTCGCCTCATCGGCCTCCAGCGACAGCGGGCCCTGACGCAGTCGGATATGCCCGCGCGCCGTGAGCGCGTCCTGCTCGCGCGAATAGCCCATCTCGTCGGCCGAGATCTCGGCCGGAATCTTGAGGTTCTTGAGGGATTGCTCGATGCGGCCGAGGTCCGAGGTCTGCGCGAAGAGCGCGACCGGCGCGAGCACGCCGAGCAGGCAACCCGGCAACGCGCGCAGCAGGGTGGTCGGGGCGTGCGTCAATCCCCCTACCCGCGGAGGACCGAGAGCCGGCCGCTGCCCTGATAGATCGCCTTGACCTCCCCGACGGTGTACAGCGAGCCGGTGACAACGCACCAGTCGTCGGCAGCGAGACGGGCCTCGGTCTCCTCGACCGCGCGGGCCAGATCGGGCACGAGCCGGACGGGGACCGTCAGCGACGAGGCCGCCGCCCTCAGGGCTTCCACGGAGGCCGCGCGGTGGTAGCCGGGTTCGGTCAACACGACCTCGTCGGCGAGGGGGCCGACCCGCTCGATGATCCCGCGCAGGTCCTTGTCCGCAAGGATGCCGAACACGACGACGAGCCGCGCCCCCGGCCGTCGCGCGCGCTCGGCCAGCAGAAACTCGGCCAGCACGTCCGCGCCGGCCGGATTGTGCGCCCCGTCCACGAGGATCAGGGGCCGGCTCTTGATAACCTCCAACCGGCCTTCCCACCGCACGCGGGCGAGGCCGTCGCGGACAGCGTGCGCGTCGACGCGCAGGCCCCGCTCGCCCGCCACCTCCAGCGCGGCCACCGCCGTCGCGGCGTTGGTCATCTGGTGCCGCCCCCGCAGGGGACACGAGAGGCCGGTCAATTGAAGCGACGCCCCGTGGTAGTCGAACGACGCCGGCGACGCGCCCTCGACACGCGCGTCGCGCCCCACGAGCACCAGGCGAGAGCCCACGTCGTGGGCTCTCGCCTTCAACACGGCGAGCGACTCGGGGCGCGCGGCCGCGGTCACGAGTGGGACCCCCGGCTTGATGATCCCGGCCTTTTCGGCCGCGATCGCGGCGAGGGTATCGCCGAGGTAGCGCTGGTGGTCCGCCTCGACGTTGGTGATGACGGAGACCAGCGGCCGCACCACGTTGGTGGCGTCCAGCCGCCCGCCCATCCCCACCTCCACCACCGCCACGTCCACCCCCGCGCGCGCGAACGCGAGGAAGGCCATCGCGGTGGTGAACTCAAAGAAGGTCGGCTCGATATCGGCCGGCAGGACGGCGCGCAAATCCTCGGTCAACCCGACGACCTGATCGCGCCCGATCGGCCGCCCGTCCACCAGGATGCGCTCGGTGAAGTCGATCAGATGGGGCGACGTGTACAGGCCGACCGAGTAGCCGGCCGCGCCGAGCATCGACGCCAGCATGGCGGCCGTCGACCCCTTGCCGTTCGTCCCGCCGACGTGGATCACGCGGTAGCGTTCGTGGGGCCGCCCGGCGGCATCCAGCAGGCGCTCGGCGGGGCCGAGGTCGAGCCGGATGCCGTGCCACTGGAGCCGGTACAAATAGTCGATCGTCTCGTCGTAGTTCATTGAACCTGAAGCGCGGGCACCGCAAGCCTGTTGAGGAATGGCCAGATGCAAGGCGCCGGCGAGCACCGGACCGGAGCGCACTGTTGTGTGCGTGAGGACCGGATGCACAGCCGGCAACGCCGCAGATGGCCGTTCATCGACAGGCTCTTTACAAACAGGAGAGGAGCGTGGCCAGCGTCTGCTTCATCTTCTTGCGCTCGACGATGCGATCGACCATCCCGTGTTCCAGCAGAAACTCCGCGCGCTGAAACCCCGGAGGGAGCTGCTGTTTGATCGTCTGTTCGATGACGCGCGGCCCGGCGAACCCGATCAGCGCCTTGGGCTCGGCCAGAATCACGTCGCCCAGGGTGGCCACGCTCGCCGTCACCCCCCCGTACGTCGGATCGGTGAGAATCGAGACGTAGGGGACATGGGCCTGCTGGAGGCGGCCCAATGCGGCGGCGGTCTTGGCCATCTGCATCAGGGAGAGGATTCCCTCCTGCATGCGTGCGCCCCCCGATGCGGTGATCACGATCAGAGGGATCCGCGACCCCCCGGCACGCTCGGCGGCCCGGAAGATCCGTTCGCCCACCACCGAGCCCATGCTCCCGCCCATGAAGCCGTAGTGGAAGACACACAGCGCCACCGCCCGCCCTTCGATCATGCCGGCACCGCTCACCATCGCGTCGCGGCGGCCGGTCTGATCCTGGGCCGTCTTCAGACGGTCGCGGTACTTCTGGGTGTCGCGGAACCCCAGCGGGTCGGTCGGCGACAGCTCGGCATCCCACTCCTGAAAGCTGCCCTCGTCGAGCACCAGCCCAATCCGCTCCTCGACCGTGATCGGGAAATGGTAATCGCACTTCGGGCAGACCCGCAGGTTCCGCTCGAGTTCCTTCCGGTAGATGATTTCGCGGCAGTGGTTGCACTTGACCCACAGCCCTTCGCCCGACTTGGGCCGCTTCTCCAGGTCCTCCTCGACCGCCTTCTTGTCTTTCTGCAGCCACGCCACGTTCGGTTCTCCGTCACACACCCGACGCACCGCGGCGCCGAGGCGCCGGAACGGTCAGGAAGGCCCCACGGTACCACATCGCCGGGAGGCGGGCAAGCCCGCGGAGGCGGGTGGTTAGGGATTCGGGTCGGAGGTGGACGGCCGGTGGCGCGCTACCCAATCGAGAATCTGCCCCTCGGCCGCCTTGGTGACGCCGGGCAGGCTGCGGAGCAGATGGGACGCCGCCAATGCGTTCAGTTCTTCAATCGCGTTGCGGCGCCGATACGAGTCGATGAGGAGCGCGAGGTCGGGGGAGAAGCCGTCTCGGATGAGGGCTTGGACCTCCGGATCGGCCTGGCGTACCGTCTGCTCGTACGCGACGAACGTCCCGGTCTCCAGCACCTCGACGATCTTCGACGCCAGGTCGGCCCCGATCCCGGCAAGCGATTCGAGCCGGCCCTCGGCCGCGAGGCGCTCGATCGGCTCGCGACAGGACGACACCGCCTCGGCCCCGCGGCGATACGCCCGCGCGCGATACGGATTGTCCCCGCGACGATCAAGGAGCTGGGCCATGCGGAGAAACGCCGTCGCAACCCGACGGTTCGTCTCAAACGGCGGCATGGGCGGGACCTTATCACAGCGGAGCGCCGCCGACAACCCTCTCCCCGGGGTGGTCCCCGATGGGGTGAGGGGCCCTCCACCCCTCCCCTTCTCGGGGGACCACCCGGGGAATACGAATGCGATGAAGACGGGACCGCCGGATCCCCAACGGGCGATCCGGCGAATGGAAAGATAGAAATGCAACTCGCATACCACTTGATGAACATTGGCGCCCCGCCTTGATTAGCCGAGCGGACCCCTTTCAGTCGTCCTCCAAACCGTTTGCGAGCCGGCGACTCTCCCTCGGGAAATCACACCAGGGATCCAATGGGATTTGTCGGAAATTTCTTACACTTTTCTGACCACGCCACGGAGTGAAACCCCGACGGCCGCTTATTGGTGCCGTTCAACGCCGACCATCGCCATCCCCGGAGCTGCGGGGGGACGGGGAGGCGCATTGACCTTGAGGTGGGGAACCGTTAGAATACGGCGGCCGTTTATTGGTGCCGTTTAACCCCGTATCACTGACAGAGGACCGCGTGCCTCGCCCCGAGTTCGTCCACCTTCACGTCCACACCCAGTACAGCCTCCTCGACGGGGCTAATCAGATCGACCGCCTCGTCCGCCAGGCCCGCGCGTTCGAGATGCCGGCGATCGCGATGACCGACCACGGCAACCTGTTCGGCGCGATCGAGTTCTACCTCAAGGCCAAGGAAGCCGGGATCAAGCCGATCATCGGCTGCGAACTGTACGTGGCGCCGCAGAGCCGCCTCGCGAGGGACGGCGGCGGCGATCAGGACGACTCGTTCGAGGCGTCCGCGAAAGGCCAACGCACGCCCTACTACCACCTCATCGTCCTCGCCCAGGACGAAGCGGGGTATCGGAACCTGATAAAGCTCGTCAGCCTCGCCCACCTCGAGGGGTTCTACTACAAGCCCCGCGTGGACAAGGAACTGCTCGCGGCGTACGGCAAGGGGCTGCTGGCCACGAGCGGGTGCCTCCGTGGCGAGATCCCGTTCCTGCTGAATCAGGGCCTGCGCGACGAGGCCACACAGGCGGCGGGCGTGTACCAGGACATCTTCGGCAAGGACAACTTCTTCATCGAGATCCAGGAGAACGGGCTCGAACAGCAGACGCGGGTCAACCGCGACCTGGTGGAGATGAGTCGCCGGCTCGACATCCCCCTGGTGGCGACGAACGACTGCCACTACCTGGAGCGTCACGACGCCAAGGCCCACGACGTGCTGCTGTGCCTGCAAACCGGCAAGACGATCAATGACCCCAAACGCATGCGGTTCTCCACCGAGGAACTCTACGTCAAATCCGCGGAGGACATGGCGCGGCTCTTCGGCGAATTGCCGCAGGCGGTGCGTCAGACGGTGACGATCGCCGAGCGCTGCAACCTCGCGCTGACCTTCGGCACGTTTCACCTGCCCCACTACGCGGTCCCGGACGACACGACCCGGGAAGCCCACCTCCAGCAGCTCGCGGTCGCGGGCTTGAAGGAGCGGCTCGCCAGGATGAGTGCGGCCCCGCCGACGCCAAGCAACTATCTAGCGTCACGCGAGACGGTCGCCCAGTACGAGCAGCGCCTGCGCGACGAGCTGACCATGATCAACGCGATGGGGTACGCGGGATACTTCCTCATCGTGTGGGACATCATCAACTACGCCCGCACGCATGGGATCCCCGTGGGCCCGGGGCGCGGCTCCGCGGCGGGCAGCCTCGTGGCGTACGCCCTCAAGATCACCGACATCGACCCCGTCCGCTACGGCCTGATCTTCGAGCGGTTTCTCAATCCCGAGCGCATCAGCCTCCCCGACATCGACATGGACTTCTGCATGGATCGGCGGGGCGAGGTGATCAACTACGTGACGCAGAAATACGGCGCCGACCACGTCGCCCAGATCATCACGTTCGGCACGATGGCCGCCAAGGCCGCAATCCGCGACGTGGGCCGCGTGCTCGACATCCCCTACGCCGAGGTCGACAAGGTCGCCAAGCTCGTCCCGACCACGCTCAACATCACGCTGGACGAGGCCCTCGCCCAGGAACCACGCCTGAGAGAGCTGACCGAGACCGACCCCCGGATCGGGGAACTGGTCACGCTGGCGAAATCCCTCGAAGGCCTCGCGCGCCACGCCTCGACTCATGCCGCCGGCGTCGTGATCTCCAAGGAACCGCTCACCGAGCACGTCCCCCTGTACCGCGGGGTCAACGGCGAAACGGTGACGCAGTTCGCCATGAGCGACATCGAGAAGATCGGCCTCGTGAAATTCGACTTTCTGGGCTTGAGGACGCTGACGGTCATCGACCAGGCTGTGAAGATGATCAATGCCAGGCGACTATCTAGCATCACGCTAGACGCCAGGCAACTATCTAGCGTCACGCTAGACGCCAGGCAACTATCCAGCGTCACGCTAGAGCCGTTCTCCGCGGCCGAGATCCCGCTGGACGATCCGAAGACGTTCGCGCTGCTGTGCACGGGCCAGACCACGGCGCTCTTCCAGTTGGAGAGCGGCGGGATGCGCGAGCTGGTCGCGAGCCTGCGTCCCGACCGCTTCGAGGATCTCATCGCGATTATCGCCCTGTACCGCCCCGGGCCGATGGACCTCATCCCGGACTTCGTCAAGGGCAAGCACGGCAAAACATCCACGTCGTACGACGTCCCCGAGCTCGAGGAAATCCTCAAGGAAACGTACGGCGTGATCGTCTACCAGGAACAGGTGATGGCGATCGCCCACCGCGTGGCTGGCTTCTCGCTCGGCCAGGCGGACATCCTGCGCCGCGCCATGGGCAAGAAGAAGCCGGAGGAGATGGCGCGGCTACGGGACAAATTCGTGGAGGGCGCCCGCGCACGAAACATCACGCGCAAAACCGCCGAGAAGCTCTTCGACCTCATCCAGAAGTTCGCGGGGTACGGCTTCAACAAATCGCACGCGGCGGCCTACGCGCTCCTCACGTACCAGACCGCCTACCTCAAGGCCCACTACCCGCTGGAGTTCATGGCCTCCCTGTTGACCAGTGAAATGGGCAACGAGGACAAGATCGTCCAGTACCTGGCGGAATGCCGGACGATGGGCATCGCGATCCTCCCGCCCGACGTCAACGAGAGCAACGAGGGCTTCACGATCGTGAACGGGACCGGAGGCGCCGGCGGCCGCTTATTGGTGCCGTTCAACGCGGCGATCCGGTTCGGGCTCGTTGCGATCAAGAACGTCGGCGCGGGCGCGATCGAGTCGGTAATCGACGCCCGGCAACGATCTAGCGTCACGCTAGACGCCCGGCGGGTTCAGGGCCGATTCCGCTCGCTCGGGCACTTTTGCCGCGAGGTGGACCTGCGCAAGGTCAACCGCCGGGTCATCGAGGGCCTGATCAAGTGCGGCGCGTTCGCCTCGACCGGCGCGCGCCGGTCCCAACTGATGGAGGCCCTGGACCTCGCCATGGAAACCGGCGCAGCCTCACAAGAGGCACGACGGCTGGGACAGGCCACCCTGTTCGCGTCACCGGCCGGGGGGGACGCCGAGGCCGCCGAGGATCGGCTGCCGGACATTCCAGAGTGGGATGACGCCTCGCTCGCGCGCGGGGAGAAGGAAGCGCTGGGGTTCTACATCACCAGCCACCCGCTCGCCCCCTACGCCCCCGATCGCGAGCGGCTGGGCGTCACGCCGTCGGACCGGCTGAGCGAGCGAGGAGACGGCGAGGAGATACGGATCTGGGGCATCATCGCCTCGAAAAAAGTCACGACGACCAAAAAGGGCGATCGGATGGCCTACGCGCGCATCGAGGATCTGACCGGGAGCGTGGAGGTGATCGTCTTTCCGGATCTGTACGCGGCGTCGACCGCCATCCTGGCGTCGGATCAGCCCGTGCTGGTCGAGGGCACCGTGGACAAGGGCGACAAGGGGACCAAACTCAAGGCCACCAGGATCGTGCCACTAGACAAGGCACGCGAGCGCACGGCGGGACACCTCGAGATCGTGCTCGACGCCGGCTTATTGGCGCCGTTCAACTCTAGTGTGACGCTGGATCGTTGCCTCGCGGGCGTGCCAACGGAGGCGCTCCATCGGCTCAAGGCCACCCTCGAACGGCACAAGGGGTCCTTCCCCGTGCGGTTGCGCGTCCTCCTACCCGAACACCGGACCGAATCGATGATCGTGGTCGACGACGCGCTGCGGGTCAACCCCTCGCAGGCACTGATCGATGAAATCGAGGCCGGGTTCGGCAAGGGCTCGGCCGCGGTCAAGCGCGAGGCCCACGCGGGGCGGCGATGACCGACTACTTCGACTTCGAGAAACCCCTGATGGAGCTCGAGGAGAAAATCGAGCGGATCAAGGGACTGTCCAAGGAACAACCCAAGGCCCAGGATGAGATTCAGAAACTCCAGAAACGGGCCCACCAGCTTCAGCGGGAGATCTACACCCACCTGACTCCGATCCAGACGCTGCAGATCGCGCGGCATCCCAACCGGCCGAGCACGCTGGACTATCTCGGCTATCTGGTGCCCGACTTTCTGGAATTGCACGGCGACCGCGCGTTCGCCGACGACGCCGCGATCGTGGGCGGAATCGGACGGCTCGACGGGGCGCCGGTCGTCGTCATCGGCCACCAGAAAGGGCGCAACGTCAAGGAGCGGGTCAAACGTAATTTCGGGATGCCCCACCCCGAAGGCTACCGGAAGGCCCAGCGCCTCATGCTCCTCGCGGAACGCTTCGGCCGGCCGGTCATCACGTTCATCGATACGCCCGGCGCGTACCCGGGTCTCGGCGCGGAAGAGCGCGGCCAATCGGAAGCCATCGCGGCCAGCCTCCGCCTGATGGCGCGGCTGGCCGTGCCCATCGTCGCGGTGGTGATCGGAGAAGGAGGCAGCGGGGGCGCGCTCGCCCTGGGCGTGGCGGACCGCATCCTGATGCTGGAGCATTCGGTCTATTCGGTGATCAGCCCGGAGGGATGCGCGGCGATCTTATGGAAGAGCGCGGACAAAGCCGACGACGCCGCCAACGCGCTGAAAATGACCGCCAAGGATCTCCTGGCGCTGGGCGTGATTGACGAGATCGTGTCGGAACCGCTGGGCTGCGCCCACCGCAATCACGCCGCGATGGCGGCCGCCCTGAAGAAGTCGATCGGCCAACATCTGGCGCAACTCTCGGAATTGCCTTCAGAGGACCTCTTGGCCGCCCGCTACGAGAAATTCAGGAAGATGGGCGTGTACCAGTAACGCCGCACGCTTTCCCTTGCTTCGACACGTTTCTCACGGCTATGAATTATGTCCTTTAATGCAACCGAGATGCTCGTGGAGATCGCGGCCGACGCCGTGTCAGAGGCTGCGTGGCAAGCACGAGGCCCGGATCGCCGGCGGCGAGCGCGCTCAGCGGCAACACCGTCACGTGATCCGCAAGGACGTAGCGCCGACTTCCTGGGTAGAGCACGGTGAGATGTTCGAGCTTCCATCGAAACTCAAGAAGACGGGTTCATGGTGAGACCGCAATGGTTCTTAAAAAAGACACATAATAAGATACGATGACATCCCAATCATACTTGGATTCCACCGTTTCCCGGGCACGTTCTCCATACGCCGCGCGAAGATGTTTATTTTCCATTAGGGTTTGAATGCTGTGGGTTAACGCCTCAAGATTCCTAGGCGGAAATAAGATCCCATTCTTACCGTCATGGATAATCTCCCTGGTCCCACCCACATCCGTTGCCACGATCGCGCACCCACAAGAGGCAGCCTCTAAAACGGACGTGGGTAGCCCTTCTGAATAAGACGGGTTCACGAAAATGTCCGTGATGCTCAGATATTCAATGATCTCCTTCTCTGTCTTCTCCCCCAAAAACCATATATCCAAGTTACCTTCTGCTTGTTCCCTTAATGGAAGCTCATAATTCCCTTTGCCAACGATCAACATTTTGGCCTTATACTGTCGACAAACCTCGTTGAACGACACAATTAAGTCCTGAACTCCCTTCGCCTCGATGAGCCTTCCCACAAAGGTGATCACGATGTCACCCGGTGGAATACCCAGGCGACTCCTTAATTCCGTGGATCTTCGAACAAGTTTATGGGAATCGATCCCATTATACACTTTGATATACGTCTTACAACCAAGATGCCTGGAAAATTCTCCGGAAGCCTCCGAGATGGCAACCTGGTAATCCGAATACTTTGTCACAAGATATCCTGCCGTATGGTCATAGACCTTGCTGAGATATTGGAACAACCGACGGGACAAATAACTGTGTTGCGTTCCATGTTCCGTATGGATCACGGGAATCCTTCGTGCCTTCCCATAAAGAAAACCGATCAATGAAATCACAAAAAATCTCGTCTGCGTATTGATAAAGGAATAGACGTTCTTGTTCAAGAGCCGTAATATTCGGATCGAATTCCTGTTGATTTTGGGGATAGGATAGGTTTCTCCCAAGAGATGCCAGCAGTCTAATCGATAAACTTTCAGACCGTCGTATAGCTCTTCTGGTGGGGCATGATCCGTATTACACGTGACGATGTCCACTTCTATTCCCTGTTCTGCCAATCGTCTGTAAATCTCATAGACATACCGTTCAACGCCTCCCTTGTGGGGATAGCAATAGGCGCTAAATACCGCTATTCGCATGGATCTTTAACTCACGACCCAGGGCAATCATATCCATTCATGGTAAATCTCCTCATACTGAGGGGTGATAACATCATGATGAAACTTCCGAATCACGGCGTTCCGGGCCGCCTGGCCAAGACCACGGCGCGATGCCGGATCAGAAATCAGATGATGCGGAAATTCTCTATAGTCTTCTTCGGCTCTTCAGACCGCTCTAATTAATCCGTTCCTGCCGAAACCAAGGTGACAGTATGTGGACTGTTGAGACTTCTAAGAAAAATGAACCAACATAAAATTGTTGTTAAAACCATCGATGTCGTCATCGCGATTGCCATGCGATAAGAAGAACCATATCCATATAAAATTCCACTGCTAAGTGTGATTATAAACAAGAAACCATAAGTTAATGTACCCAATAACCTCTCTTCACTAATAATAACCCAAAAGTTGAACCACTGCGTTATAGCCCTAAAAATCCATGTACCGATAAAAAGGACAAAGAAAGGGATAGCAGCAGTTACATAGTCTTTTCCATAGAGCATGAGGATCAGATCATCACTTAAAAACCATGCTGGAATCAGTCCAACAATAAAAGCTACAAACATAAGCATTGAAGGGAGAATGACAAGCTTTGATAGCCGAAGTTTATCACCCGTATGCCAGCTTTTCATCATCCTGGGACGAAGGACAGACCAAATAGGAGTGGTCACCTGAACAGGAAGTTCAGCCAGTGTTTTTGCAACCTTATAGATAGCAACCGATTCAGACCCTTGTACTCCATTTAGAATTAAAATATCCGATTGATAAACCACATTTGAAAAGGTATTCCGTAAAACAGAATGAATACCAGCCTTCATAGATTCCATCTCTATCTCATCTCTTCTATCCGATACAATTTGATTTAACATGCCCTCTCGTGGCCACCAACGGTTAGTAATCATCCGTGCAATAAGATTCTTAGCAATTGAAGCAAACACATAAGCTAAAATTAATCCAGGTATTCCAAAAAGGTAAACACAAATAATTCCTGAACAGGATAACACTAGGCTAAACGAGCCCTCAAAAATAGCCTGTTGTTTCAACCTTGAAGAAGAAATGAAAAGACTTTTGTATACCCCATACCCAATCTGTGCAGGTATCATCAGGGATAACCCCAGGAGGTACAAGGGATTAATGCCTGTAATATTTGAAAATGCTAATGCAAGTATTACAATAAAGACATAGATTGACCAGTTAATCACAAAATCCAGTCTCTTTATCTTTAGAGCACATTGACGTGCAGCTACGTAGTTACCCTCTATCCAATATTTGCCCACTGATTGCAAGGCAAGCTCACCACTTCTTGACAGGAAGATGGCCTCTAAAAGTGAAGAAACGGACAGGGCGGCCGCAAATCCTCCGAATTCAAATAAAGAAGTGGACCTGACTACATAAATCTGTAATCCAATCTGTGCCAGGGATGAGATGAAATTGGATACCCCGATATAGCCAGTATCTGTGAGTAACCTTTTCAATCTAACTTCTTACTTCTTGGCATTAACTATGTAGCCAAGTGGGATTCTCATGCTTAATTCCTTATATTTATTCGAAATCCTTAATAATAATTTGTCTATGGAACAACAGGATCTGTTGACTATTTTTTTTAAAAGAAAAGTGGGAATGACTCCGCAGATTATCTGAGCAATAAGTGAGAAGAATCCGTAACCAAGTTCTTTAACTTCTATATCCCTAAATTTTTTTTCGCTCAAAATATTTATCAAAGCTGATTTTGTATAACGGAAAAAGTCATCCGGTGACCCATGAATTTGGAACATAAAGGGAACTGCAAAAACAAAAAGGCCATCCTTCTTTAAGACTCTATGAACTTCCAGAAAAACATTCTCAAATTTGAAGATGTGCTCTAATACATTCAAACTGATAACGGTATCATATTGTTCATCGCGAATTGGAAATTTTTTCTGTACATCGAAAACTATATCACATTCATAGTGGGGATTAATATTGGCAGTTGTAATGCGATGTTTACCTTTCAATAATTCATGATAGCCAGATTTTCTACTACCACCAATATCTAAAATTTCTCCATTTAATTCCAATCTGGAGATTTCTAAATATTCCTGCTCTCGAAGTATTGAGTAATTGCTATTCATTTTTCTATTTTCATCTATTTCAGTCTCCGGACTTCATCACTTTGATTAATTTCTCATATATCCGTATACCTCAGTGATGATTTTTCATTTTTCTTTAGTTAGTATGTAAAGTGACGACCCAACCCACCATGATGGGGATAATCTTAAGAATCTACCAATTTTTTCAAATAAAGCCATCTTTATACCGGTATTAAACCACAAAATCTCAAGATGAACCTTCTTATCATCTGCAAACCGTCTCATATACTCATCTGTTTGCGGTATAACTGTTAGCCAGCGGTGACGATCTATCCCATTGTTGTATTTAAGATCGTACTTCCCTGTAAAAAGCCTTCCACGCAAGAAGAATTCTTTTCTATGGACCGTATGAGCCAGATTGGGGAGTACTACTAGAAGACACTTTCGCGTAACACGAAGCAATTCCTCAAGGCCTCCTTGAAAATCGTTCAAATGCTCTACTAAATCAAGGGCCGCTACAAAATCATATGATTCATCTGGCATTGGTAATCCTTTTTCTACATCCAGAACAAAATCCACACTCCCTTCTGAGTTTTGAAAAAGGTCCACACCCCTGTATTGTACAAGGTCTTTAATATATTCTCGCAATTCACAACCTCGGCATCCAACATCCAGCAAAGTTAAATCCTTCCCATGCCATCCAGAGATATTCTTTCTAACGAGTTCAAATTTATTCAAAATAGAAATCATTTTTTTAATATGCCGTAACCAACCATCTTTCATGGTAATCAGTCCTTCTCTATTAAAGTCACCTCTCTAACAATATTTGAAATCTTTTCACTTAATCTATGTAAACTATGATCTCTAACAACAATTTCTCTTAACATAACTCCCAACTCTCTACGCTCCGAAATGGGCATATCCATCAACAAAGACAGGCTTTCATATAGTGCATTGACATTTCTTTTTTCGATAACCCAAAGGGTAGCCAATTCAGTACCCAGCACTTCTTTAAAGGCAATATTACTGGTGATAATTGGTACTCCACAGCTCATAGCCTCCAAAACAGTTTTATCAACGCTATCTGTGTCGCTGGGATTTACAAAACAATCAGCCATTTGATAATACTTGTGGACTTCATGAAACGATTTGCTGCCAATAAACTCAACACCATCATCAACGCCATGATCCTTTGCCTGGAGTTTTAATCTTGAGGCGTACTTCTGATCAACAGTTGTTAAGGGACCACCTATTATTTTAGCTTGTACCTTTATCCCTGATCTTTCCTTTACAAGCTTTGCCATTGCCTCTATGAGTACCTCTATATGTTTAATTGGTGAAAGGCGTCCCACGTAAAGCAAGATAAACGGCACATCCTTATTGTTGCGGTTGACCGGAGGACAGAACCGCTCGGTATCAATTCCCTGACCAATAACCTGTTTTTTATTAGTTTCTATCTGAAATCCGGTGGACGATGAAGTAACCACCCTGTCTACTAAATAAACCGCTATTTTTAAAGTGGTATTTACAGTCTTATGGGCATACCACAATACAATCGGGATCCTTTTTGCCTTTAAAAGTGGCCACGCCATTACGGCAAATAAGGGCATCATATGAGCAAAACAAGCATCAATAGCTTCTGTGTGCAGAAGCCTGTATAGAATCCTATAAAATTCAAATATACGGCGAGGGATAGAATAGCCATTCTCTTTGCCCACACTATATACAGTCACATTGCCAGCAACTCGAATTTTACCTGCCACCATAGTAATAACAAATAATTTTTTAAAATGAGGCGCAAGGGTATTGATCCAGTCGGTAGTGAATCCTAGCACACCATCATCGGCATCAGTTTTTAAATTGAAGAGCAAAAGATTTTTATCGCCATTCATTGCTCTATCATTTTTAACTTGGATTTCCAGCAAGCTCACTCCATATCTCTATCTGTTTCCGTAGTAAGATCTCGTAATCATACTTTTTCCTCATCATATTACGAGCCTCCTCTCCCATTCTCTTTGCAAGGTATTCGTCATTAAGAAGAACTAACACCTTTTTTTTGAGCTCATCTTTATTATTGATAGGGACAATAAATCCACTTTCTCCATTAACTATTATGTCATCGGCTCCGCTGACATCTGTAGTGACAATAGGTCTTCCGGCCATAGCCGCTTCCATCAGTACCCTTGCAAATCCCTCGTAAAGTGACGGGAGGACAAGGACATCACATGCAGCATAATAAGAAGGGAGTAAAGAACGCTTCACATAGGGTATCCACCGTAGATTTGCTTCAATATTCAATTGTCTTGTTTTACGCCTTAATCCCTCTCTTTCACTGCCATCTCCTATGATAAGAAAAAGGACATTCGCAAAACCATCTTCAATTATCTCATAGACAGCATCGAGATATAAATACAAGTTTTTCTGTTTCTCCAATCTTCCAACAAATAAAACAATTTTTTTAAATTGTAACTGAAGAATCTCCTTACGTACTGATTCTCCACAGGCATTATAAAACAATGCGCTATCCGGAGGAATAAGCGGTTTCAAATATATTCTTTTTGAATTCCTGAGATGATTTGACAGGATAGTTTGCGTTTTTGTCCCATCCACTTGAATCGCATCCACTTTCCCCAATATATATCGTGAAATAAATGCTACCAACCTATTCTTCAAGGATTCTGAAAGCCATCCTGAATCATAAGGATTCGTCCCATACACGGTAACATTCAATGGAATCCTAAACCATCTTGCAATAAAATATGCAGCAAGACCGGTGAATATCGGGTCCTGTGCCTGTATCACATGGATCTGTCTGTTTTTGCAGATGCCGACACCAATCTTCAATATCCTTAAGAATGAATGGAGTGAATTCCAACCATTTGAAGGTATAACCTCAAAATTATTTCCTATCATCCGCTGCTGAAATCCATCCTTCTTGAGGGTATGCACAATTACATAATAGTTGGAGAGATATGTACTATAATAGGACATCCTTTCTTTTGTATCCGATGCATCTTTATCATCAAGTAAATCCTTTGTATACCCTATAGATAGAATGTTCATCTGCTACCATTACCCTTGTGATTGCATGGCAAATCTCTTCTTAATCCATTCCCACGTATTTGATAATCCATCTTCAATCCTTGTCTTAGGTTTCCACCCATATATTTCATAAGCGAGTCTATTTTCAAGGACGTTAATCGTCACATCCCCCTTTCGCATTGGAACAAACTCCCTACGAATTACTTTGCCGGTGACTTTTTCTATTGCATCTATAATCTCAACCACGCTATAACCTTTGCCAGTCGAGATATTTGTAATGAATGATCCCGGTCTTTTGGCTGCAAGAAGTAAGGCATCTATCACATCGTCTATATATATGTAATCTCTAACCGTTTCCCCCTTTCCAAATATTTTTACTGTGCGGCCGTTATAAGCACATCCCATTGCTACAGCTATCAATCCTTGTATCCCATAGGGATTTTGTCTTGGTCCAAATGGATTTGATATACGTAATATATTCACCTCCAATTCAGTTGTCCGAGCATAGAATCTAAGATAATTTTCAATAGTTAATTTACTTTGTCCATATGCTGATTTCGGCAAGAGCTGGTGATCTTCTGAAATTGTAGTTTTACTTGGCTCTCCGTAAATCGTACCACCTGACGATGCATATACAATCTTTTTTACTCCATTGGAAATACATATTTCTAACAATCTTATAGTCGGCAAAAGATTTGACAACACATCGTATACACTACTTTCAATGGTCATACCAGGAAATGTAGTAGATACAAGATGAAAGACCGTATCAATTCCATCGAGCGCTTTTCGTAAGGCAACATCATCCATGTAATCACCATATACTAAATCTACTCTCTCCAGTATATCTTCTATATTGGACACTGAAACACTTGGACGCGTAAAAATCCTTGGATTCCTACCTTTATCAACCAGTGTCTTTGCCAGATTGCTACCGATAAATCCTGACCCGCCAAGAATTAGAATTCTATTCATGATTTTAATACCTCAGAAAATACCATGATATGTTTAGATACTACATCATCCCAGCAGTTATTGAATTTGAGATTTTTAATAACCTCACTATACCGTTCATATCGACTCTGATCCAACAGGGCTATGATCTTACCTCGCAGCTCTGAATGATTTGTAGGATCAAAGAATAGCAATTGATCCTGATATTTCTCGTAAAAACCAGTCTCACGGGTCAGGAGGATTGGAACGCCAATGCTTAGGCATTCAAGTGCGAAGTTAGGACTGACATCAGTAAGGGCAGGTAAGACGACTAAGTATACTCCTTGAACTTCATGAAGGAGTGCCTTATTCTGGAGCTTCCCTTCCAACGTTCCCCAGTGGCCGAGTTTTAGTTTTTCGATCAGGCTTCTGAGAATCCCTTCACGGGGTCCTTCCCCAATGATTCTCAACTTAACCTTGTGTTCATGAACAATACCAGCGAATGCATGGAGAAGGGTTTCGAGGTTATTTTTTCGTATCAATCTCCCTGCAAAGAGGATTTCCTTGGGTTCCCTTGGGATCCGTGAGGAGACAGAGTTACTTTTTAACACTGGTACAGGATTTTCTATAACAACACCTTTCTCTATTGAAACTCGTAAATCCCTTTCGTATATCTCTTTCTGAAAGTTCGTAGAGAAGATTATTCGTGTAGCTCCCTTAAGAACCGCTTTAACTACTGCAATAAGAAGTCTGTTGAACATATCCTGCGGCTTATGATAAAAGGTTCGAAGCGGGGAGGATGTCTTACCTAATTCCAGAGATCGTTCCCAGACAAAGTCGCCGCCAAGTCTTATAACCAGTGGCTTTCTCAAAAATATACTTGCAATCCATGCGGGAATGCCATCACTGACAGGCCCCATCGCATAAATTAGCTCACTCCCTCTGGCCCACCGCAGTAAGGCCAGAAGATATACAAAATAACGGAAAGGAAGAATATATTTACGTGGAATCCGCCGTATAAGGAATGGATATACCTTACCTCCATTGTCTGGTACGTCACTATAACAGAGCACTTTTACCTCTATCCCACCTTTAACAAGTTCGCGTGCCAAGGCATCTGTGTACGTTGCAGGGCCCCCAATGTCCGGAGGGAAAATACCTGTAGCTATAACAATTTTAAGATTATTCTGTGGCAGATGGATCTTCGTCATATAGGAACCTGATCATTAAGGCAACTATACACCTGTTCAATCCTGCCCACGATATTTTTCCAATCATATCCATTTTGAACAAGTTTTAAGCCGTTGGTGATCAATTCCTGACGAAGGTACTCATCCTGAACTAACGTCATGATCTTATCTGCAAGGGTTTTCGGATCCCTCGGAGGACAAAGTAGTCCAGTCTTTCGATCAGAAAGAAAATCCACTATACCTCCTACCGGTGTTCCAATCACTGGAACCCCTGTAGCCATAGACTCAAGAAACGAATTGCCGAGCCCTTCCGATAGAGATGGACGTACAAAAACATTAGCTAACTTGAGGTATCTTGGTAATTCCTTGTGATCAATATGCCCGAGAAAAATAACAGATGATTCCACTCCTAATTTCGCTGTTAGTTCTCTCAATTTCCTCTCATCTGGTCCTGTCCCGAGGATTAAGAGCTTATATGGAATCTTAAGGTAGGGGAGTGATGCTATTAGATCATCGATGGCATTCTTCAGGACAAGGCGGGAGACGGTGATGATTACCCACTCCTCCTCTTTGATCCCCAAACTATCCTTGAGTTTTCTTGTATCAGTTTCATGGAAATGGTTGGTAAAATGCCCTATGTCTACTCCATTTGGAATAACGTCTATTGGTCCTCTATAGCCATAGCTCCTTACGCGTCCCTTCAGATAATTGCTGATCACATGCACATGATCAGAGTCTTGGTATATCCGCTTAAAAAGCGGATAAATAAACCATGTATATTTAAAGACCGTCCACTCAGAATCCCCGCTCTGTTCGGTTAAAAACAATGGGCGGCCAGAATACCATTTGAAAAATAGGGCGGCAAGGCCAGCATAGTTTGCCATGATCCCATGGATCAGGTGATAAGGGTGTTCCCTGTGAAGACGCACCGCCTTAAGAAATCCCAAGATGGGAAATAAGAACTTGTCAGTGATGTTACCAATCCCTACCCGATGGACATGGACATTTTCTATCCAATCTGTCCGGGGAAGCCGGCGATCGAATCTTGCGCATATAAGATCAAACTCGTAAGAGGAAAGTCGCTTAGTAACCTCCCTGACAAAAACCTCAGCACCCCCTACATGAGGAAAGTAGGCAATAGAAAAGATAAGAATCCTTTTACGTTTTTCCAGCACCATCACTCCTTATCGGGGCCACCTTCGCGCTCCACTGCGCCTCCGGCTCGTGGGGATTCTGGACGGTTCCCCCTGCCAGCGCCACTAGACCTCTCAGGATCATTATGACTTCTCGCGTACCGCTCGAAACGCCAGGCGCTCCGATAAACCCGCGCAGATAAAGAACGCGACCCACAGCGCGGCCAACGGCGCGACATGAAGAATCCAGCGGTGCAGGAGGGTATTATCGGCTAGAAATTGAAACATCCATTCATTCCTGACGAAAAGCCACGCGAGAAAGAATAGGTAGATCACGACCGGCCAGGAGAAAAAAATATTTTCCACATCGAACGTCGATCTGAACCGTATGAGAAACGCGACGACGAACAATGTCCACACGATAATCCAGTTGCCACTCATGAAGAGAGCCTGCCCCAGCGCGGTGGCGACCGGCCAGACCCGATCTGCGCCGGAAACAATCTCTGGAAGGCCAGTAATCACGGCCGTTTCGTACATCAATTGAGGCCTCACAACCGCCCACACGCCCCACACCGCGGCCGCCGGGCCGAGGTACACGAGACGGTCCTTGGCGGGAACCTTCATATACGTGAGCAAGATGACGTTGATGATGACAAAGAACGGTCCCTCTGGTCTCGTCAGGACCGCGCCCGCCCCAAACAAGGCGGCCGCGAGAAGACCGTGCCGACTGCCGCCGCGGACGTAATGAGTGAGAGCCACGCTCTGACCCAGCACGAAATACGCCAACGGAAGATTGATATACGGTTCCTGGCTGTGTTGGATCATCAGGGGAAGCGCGCCGACAAACAGTGCCCCGACGAGGGCCACCGAGGGCCCGAATTGCCCTCGTAAGGTTCCATACGCGACCAAGCACATTGAGGGGAAGTATCCCCAAAAGGCGAGCTTGATCGCCGTTTCGTTCCACGACCCAGCGACCAATGCCGCCCATACCTGCTGGAGCGGAGGCCCCAGAGGATAATCCGGCGAGTTGCCGGCCCCCAAGAGGACCATAGGGATCGTCTCGGTCACATAAATGGTTTTCGCCTTGATGGAATAAACGGCAAACACATCCCAGCCCGTTATCGGCCTGATCCACGTCCGAAACAGAGTGAGTGCGGCGATGATCGTCGCGACCAACAGGCCGAGAGCGCCAACCACTCCGAGCCCGGCCAAGCGAGTCGCCACCCCATTCCACGTTCCTCGTTCTGTCGACTCAAGGAACGGCTGACCCGGCATCCCAACCCGCAGTCGGACGACCCAAACCAGTATTGCGAGTGCGAACACCACCAGGAAAACAACCGGGGTCGAGATGGGCAGACCAACGAGCCCCATGATACCAAGGACGAGCGTGATCCAAACCGCTCCGATCCCGTACGCCATCCCGAGACGCGTTGTCGGATGGAAGGAACTGAACAGCGGGGTGATGAGTAACCCGAAGCCCCACAAACTTGCCAGGCCGAGAAAGTCCATCAGCAATGTCATGTGGCACGCACCCGGAAGAGGCAGACTTGTTTAGACTCTTCCAACAGAACGAGGCGGGGTTCCACCGTGGCGCATGACGCATGAACGTCGGCGAAATAGTGGAGCCGGAGCGTGGCGCTCTCATGGAGGACGGGAACCGGAGCCAGATAATAGGCCGCTCGAAAACGCAAAAATGAGTCCATGCCTCCATTCACATGAAGGACCAAATCGATCGAATCATCGGGTGTCGCGAATGAGGACACGGCTCGCATCTCCCGCCAGAGCGGTCCGCCATCCATGCGCCAATACGCCGCCCCTTGGTTTAGCCCACCGAATCGTTTTACGTCGACACTGAGGGCGACCGCTTGATGATAGACCAGGAAGCACACACCGAGCCCCCAGATGATCACCAGGCCCTGCATCGCGCTCGCACGGATCATGGCCTGCCACCTGGTCATCCCTTGGAAACCGAGCACTGCGATCGCAAGTCCCAGCACGACGGGAAACAGCCATTGCCAGAGCGATCGCCCATGGATCGACGGCGCGTCCACGAAATTAATCGAGTAGCCCCGCAGGGCCAGATTGACCCCTGGTTTGGGAGAAAGCAGTTCATCGAGCCAGGGAACCAGAAGCGCCGCGGCGAACCGGACCGATCTGACCCCCACGCGTTGCGGAATAAGTGAAGGAATTAGTATCGCCTCTTTCAAAACTCCTGACGGCAAAGCGGACAGGTCGAGATCGAGCGTTTCCAACCTTCCGCCGTGCGTCTTAAACGGAAGGGAAATACGCTCGGTTCCTCCGGTAGCCTCGACGACCAAGCCGAGCCGCCCCTCCGAGGGACTCTCGGTGAACACGGACAGGCGAACCCGCCGATAACGCCGAAGGTCGAGCGAGAGAGGACCGCTCAGCAAGACCGCCGGTTCCTCCCGTGGTATGAGCGCTATCCCATGCGTGACAGGCACCACCTCGGCGTTGGGAGACGTCCACTGACTCGGGTATCCATCGGGGAATTCCCATCGATCCTGAACCATCGGATCGAAGCTAAACTGACATCCGACAAGAAGACAACACATCCCCAACAGCAGGAACGTGTCTCGCCATCGCCGATTGACCGTCCCCTTCACCAACCGAGCGCCGAATTCGTCGCGGGCGATGAGTTCCGACCAGTTCCATCGGGAACCGACCGCGTCGTCAAACCGCTCCTGTTCGCTCGCCATCACGCCACCGTCCTGCTGATGCCGGCCGGTCGTGGTTCCACGATCATTCTCATTTCGGGGTGGCCTGGATGTCGAGGATGATCGCCTGCAAGATCAGTTCGAAACCGATCAGAAGCGGAAGCACGCTGAGCATCACGGTGCCGGTCGTGGCGATCTCGCCGAACGTCCACGACCGCCACCACGTGTACGCGCCGAATCCGAATCCCCAGAAGAAAAACGGCAACCCGAGGAACAGAAACAGGGCAACCGGCGAAAAATCCCGCAAGACGTACTTATGGTAGATGCGATACCAGTAGCGCCGAAACAGGTAGATCGGGAATGAAGTCAGGATGCGCGAGATCTTGATGTTCGAGCGCTCGTCGCCATAGAGCGCGGGGATGGCGACGTCCTTCACGCGGAATCCCAGAATATTCAGATTGATGAGCAGATCGTTCTCGAAGAAAAACCGTTTCGCGACACGATCCAGATTCAGTTGCGTCAACGCCTCGCGCCGAATAGCCAGATAGCCATTCTGGGGATCGAAGACGTTCCAGTAGCCCGAGGTCAGCTTGGTCAGAAAGGTCAGAACAAAATTGCCGAAGAGTCGGTGACGCGGCATGGCGGAGAGTTCGGCCGAGTGCAGAAAGCGGTTGCCCTTGGCGTAGTCATAGCCTTGAATGGTCACTGCGTCGAGGAGCGCGGGCAGATACGCGGGATCCATCTGACCGTCGCCATCCATCTTGACGGCGATCTTGAGCCCCTCGTCGAGCGCTCGGCGGAATCCCGTGAGGGTGGCGCCCCCAACACCCTGGTTGATGTCGTGGTGGAGGACGATCAGGCGGTTCGACACGATGCCGCGCGCCGTCTCGAGCGTCTCGTCCCGACTCGCGTCATCCACCACGATGACTCGATCGACCCACTGGGGGATGCCATCGATCACCTTTCGGATTGAGTGCGCGACGTTGTAAGCCGGAATGACAACGCCTATCGTTCGACCGCGATACATATTAGCTCATAGCGGACAGATCACAGGTGACCGCAACATCCTGCACGCTTTTCCTATGACCTGTGAGCTGGCTCATTCAGTAAGCGCGACTTCGCGCAGGAAAACTTCATAATACCAGAACCAGTTGCAACACATCCACGGATGTGATGTGTCCGGTCGGCCGCGGACGAAACATCGCCGCTATGCCGCGCACCCGTGCCACTCCAGGCACAGCACGGTCCAAAACGGTGATAGAATGACCGCCGACCAGAGAAAATATTTGACCATCACCCCAATGCAATTGCGCTTGACGAGAAACACGTTGGGCAGCGAATACAGGCCGGCCGACGCGGAATAGCGATGGCGGACAACAGCGTGGGGGACGAATCGGCGCCACCACCCTGAATCGGCCGGTCACCCACAAAAGGATGGGGATCACGCTCCTCAATTCCTTGGCCCCAAGCGCGAGCGCCGTGAGCCGAGCATTAGCACGGACCAACTGCGCGGACAACCAGACGTTTCAAGACATGTGGAGATTCTGAGGAGCAACGATTGCGGCACTTTTAAGGTTAATCGGATTTCGATTCACTATCGACCAATCGATCTAGTTCCATTTTCAGTATTGCCACCTCCTGGGACACGTCCTTAACCTTGTCATAGAGGCCGGAGATTTTGGTAGAAAAATACAGGTTGATTATTATTAGAAATAGCAAACCAAAGAAAAATAATGTTGAGGTCGGGAGAACGACCCCGATAAGGCCTGTGATGGAAATGAGTAGACCATGCCAACTTGCAAGCAACACAATCACCACCCCCGTCAACAACCAGAGCCACGAATACTCCTCTCGAAGCATTCGCCTTCTTACGAGATCTATAATCAACATAAACAGGATGATACTTATACTAATTGCAATTATCTTCTGTTGAAGCGGCATGGATCACCCCTCCTTTTTCTCGACCCGCCTTACAAACCGGTCATTCCTTAGAAGCGTTACAAACATGGATAGGAACATCTTGAAGATATAGTACAGAGGCTTCAGGCCGCTGTGCATAGACTTCCCTTCTTTCCTGGCATGCATGGTCACAGGGATCTCCCTGATGCGTAAGCCGGCCCTGTGAAGCATGATAATGACATCCGCATCAGGGTAGTCTACCGGATAAAACGGACTCGCATAAAAACGGACGGCATCTCTATTGAGGGCCTGAAAACCTGATGTTGGATCCGTTGAATACTGACCGGTGATGATGGATGCTATCTTCCCGAAAATATAGATTCCTGTCCTCCTGACAAATGGGGCCTTATACTCTCTGTTCCCAAAAAATCGTGACCCCATCACGACATCCACGTCCTCTTTTCTGATTTCATCGAGTAACGCCTTAATGGAGCCAGGATCATGCTGTCCATCAGCATCCATCTGAACAACATATTGATATCTTTTCATCAAGGCATACTTGAATCCTGTTTGTAATGCAGCCCCATAACCCATATTAAACGGAAGCTTCACGACCAACGCCCCTGCTTTCTCGGCCACCCTCGCTGTGCGATCTGTGGACCCATCATCGATAACGAGGATATCGATCTCGGATATCTTCTTGCGGATAGTTTCCAATAAAGAGGATATATTTTTCTCTTCATTGTAAGCGGGAATGACTATTAAAACGTTCCTGTGTTCAGAAAGCGCTCTATGGCCTAGATTCACGTCAGGGCCTCACGCTTATTCCGTCAGCGCGACTTCGCGCGCGGAGACCCCATGATACCGGAGCCATCTGCGAAACTCCACTGATGTGATGTGTCGCCCCCGCCGCTGACGAACCATCGCCGGCACGCCACGGGCCGCCGCGAGGTAGGCGCGCGCCACGGTCCCTATCAGCCTCCACGCCGATTCGCCTTCGAGCGCGCGCCCCGCGCCGCCGCGTCCCCGCCATGCCGCGTACCCGTGCCACCACAGCCGCAACGCGGTCCAGACTGGTGATACAATGACCGCCGACCAAGGGAAATATTTCATCATCACCCAGATGCGATTGCGCTCGACAAGGAACACCTTGCGCAACGAATACCGGCCGGCCGACGCGGAATAGCGGTGGCGGACCACGGCGTCGGGAACGAATCGGCATCGCCACCCCGCGACCCGACCGCGCAGGCCGAGATCCACGTCGTCGCAATACATAAAAAATTCTTCGTCGAAGAGCCCGATCTGATCGAGCATGGCGCGCCGATACAGCGCCGCGCACCCGCTGGGCAGGAGCACGTCTTCCGGCTTGTTGAAATCCCCGACATCGCGTTGCAACCGCCCGCGCCCCCGCCCCAGACCATCGCGAAACAACAGCAAGCCGACGCTATCGATGACGCCGGGGTCGTCGTGCGTGACGATCTTCGACGCGCACATCCCGACGCAAGGGTCCGCCTCGGCCTCCCGCACCAGGGCCTCGACCCAGCCCGGCTCGGCGACGGCGTCGTTGTTGATCAGCAACACGTACGCGCCCCGCGACGCGGCGATCCCGACGTTGTTCCCCGCGGCGAACCCCAGATTCGCCGGGTTGACGATCAGGCACACCTTCTCGCCGTAACGTTCGCGGATGAGGGACACGGATCGGTCCGTGGAGGCGTTATCCACGACCAGAATCTCCAGCCGGAGATAGGTTTGCGCCAGCAGCGAATCCACGCATTCGGCGATCAACGCCTCGCCGTTCCAGTTGAGGACGATGACCGACGCCAACGGCGCGGCGGCAGAGACCGGAGCGCTAGGACGCATTCCCGGTCTCCGCCCCAGCCGATCCTTCGGCGCCGCCCCTCTCGGCCCGAAGCGCCTCCAGCAGCTCGGCCAGGCCCGGCGCGTTCGGCGAGTCCCGGAACACCGCCTCCGCTACCGCCAGCGCGGAGCCGGAGCGGCCGATGGCGCGATATGCATAGGCCAGCTTCACGCGGAGCGCGGGGTGGGTCAAACCCAGGCGTTCCGCGCGCTCGAACGCCTCGATCGCCTCCGGATACGCGTGGCGCTGGAACAACACCCCGCCGAGTCCCTCGTAGGCGTCGGCGAACCGGGGGGTCAACCGAATCGTCTCGCGGTACGCCCGCTCGGCGCGCGCGAGGTCGCCCTTGAGGTGATAAAGACCTCCCGCCATCAGGACGTACGTCGCCTGAGTGGGATGCTCGCGGATGAGCGCCTCATAGAGCGCCAGGGCCTCGTCGTGGCGGCCGAGCCGATGCAGAGCGTAGGCGGCGTTGGCGAAGGCCTCGCGGTAGGAGGGATCGAGGTGCATCGCAGCGGCGAAGCGATCGAGCGCCGCCGCCGCGTCCCCCCTTCGGAGGTGGCCGACGCCGACCCCGTTGAGAATGTGGGCGCTCGGGGGCTCGTGGGCCTCGGCAGCCTTCCACAGCGCCAGTTCGTCCCCCCACAAGCGCGTGCGATGGAAATCCACCGTCGTCATCGCGATCACCAGCCCTCCCCCGACCGCCGCGGCGGTCGCCCACCTGCGGACCGATCCGTCCGCCGCGAGCCACGCGACCGCGCGCCCTCCCAGCCAACCGAACGCCAGAGCGACCCCCACTCCCGGAAAGTACAGCCGATGTTCCTGGAATTGCATGTGCAGAGGGATCAGGCTGGTGGGAAGCGAGGCGATCACGAACCACGACCAGCCGAGAGCCGGCGCGGCCCATGTCGAGTCGGACCTTCTGGCCCGCCGGGCGGCCCAGATCGCCGCGGCGGTCAACGCCATCAGGACCGCGGCCGACGCGATCACGGGCCACTCCAGCCACGAGGCCGACATCGCGACCTCGTGGTGGACGCTCAACCCGGCCGGCCACAGATAGAGCCAGAGCGCTCCGACCGCCACCCTGAGTTGGGTCCACAGGTTCATCAGCGGGTCGCGGTTGCCTCCACCGGTCACGATCGACGCCGCAATCGATGCGACCCCCCCCTCCCGGAGGTAAAACAGGGCTCCCGCGACGAGCGGCAGGTACGGCGCGATGAGGCCGACCCGCCCCCGCCCCTTTCGTGGCGCCACGACCACGTCGTACGCCATCATGAGGGCGGGCGTGACGATCGCGATCTCCTTGCTCAACAACCCCAATCCCCACGACAGGTACGAAGCCGCCAACCACGCCCCGGCCCGCCCCGGCGCGACGGGGCTCCGGCGAAATCGACTGAAGGCATACACCGCCGCGACCGAGAAGACCGTCGCGAACAACGAGGAGCGGGCGGCGACGTAATTGACCGCCTCGCTGTGGGCGGGCGCGATCAGGAAGACGAGCCCCGCGATGAGCGAGCCGATCCCCGGCAGCCCCCACGCGCCCGCCAGGAGAAAGACCAGCCAGGCCGCCACCCCATGGAGGAAAATGTTCGTCGCGTGATAGGCCCACGGCTCCGAGTCGCTCATCGCGAAATTGGCCGCGTAGCTTGCGAGGACCAGCGGCCGGTAATGCCGGACCTGCTCGGTCCCGCTGAACACGCCGGTGTCCACAACCATACGTGGAATCATGGCCGAATCGCGGATCGCCGGATTGTACACGACCAGATGGTAATCGTCATACTGGAACGCATTGAACAGCCCGACGCCGTAGACCAACGCCGCGCCCGCAAGGAACGCGGCTGCGGCGGCGCCGCCGCGAACGCTCACGGCCGTTCCTCCGCCCGCTCGTTCGAGAGGCGGGCGAGCGCCTCGGCCCGCAGTCGGGCATACGCCGGCGTGTCGGGCATCCTCGCCAACGCTCGACGAAGGACATCCGTCGCTTCGGCCGGGCGCCCCGTCCGATCGTACAGCCACGCCAGCGCCATCGCCGCTTCGGGCATGCGGTCCGCCCGACGCCACGTTCGCTCGGCCTCCCCCCACTCGCCCGCCCGCGCGAACACTTCGCCAAGATACCAGGACGCGCGCAGATCGGCAGGATCCAGCTCGATCGCGCGTCGCAGCGACGCGATCGCGGCCTCGCGCTCGTCGAGGACCAGCAGCGCATAGCCGAGGTTGGTGAGCACGCGCGGCTGGTCGGGGTCAAGCGCGAGCACCGCGCGGTACTCGTCGCGCGCCGCCCGATAGTCGCCTTGGGCGAGAACGATCGTCGCAAGATTGTTGCGGGTGGCCAGGTCGCGCGGCGCGATCCTCAAGACCTCGCGGTACATCGACGCCGCGGCCGAGAGGTCTCCTTCCTCCTGCGCGAGTAGACCGAGGCCGGCCAGGGCCTGCACGGAACCGGGCGCGATGGCCAGCGTATCGCGGTAGGCGGCCCTCGCGGCGGGCCGATCTCCTCGCGCGTGATGCAGCCGGGCCACGGCAAGCGCCGCGAAGGCGTAGCGGGGATCGGCGCGCAGCGCCTGCCGGAATTCGTCGACCGCGAGATCGCGCTCTCCCCGACGCTGGGCCAGCGTGCCCAACCAGGTGTGAGCCAGGGGACTGTCCGGCGCCTTGCTCACCGCATCCCGCCACAGACTCTCTTCGCTCGCCCAGACGCCGACCCGGTTCCACGACAGGGTCGCGTATGCGCCGACGAGGAGCGCGGCGGCGATCCCGACGGCCGTCCTCGCGCGGGTCGACGCCGCCACGCCGCGCCACGCCTCCGCGCACGCGCCGACGATCAACCCCAGCCCCGCCACCGCGAGCAGGGCGCGGTGCTCCTGAACCAGCGCGACGCGCGTGGACAGCGCGAGCGGGATCAGCGGCGCCATCGTCCATGCGACGAGCCAGCCGCCGAGCGCCGCCAGCGGCAGGCGACGCCCGACCGCGATCGCAACCACCGCCGCGCCCGCCCCCCATCCCGCAGCGCCGGCCACCGTCGCCCAGGGGATGACCTGCGGAAGCTGATGGTCGACGGTTAGGCCGATTGGGATGACGAGCAACCGCACGAACTCTTTTACCATGACAACCGCAGCGCCCGCCGCCTCCCGGTACGGGACGGCAACCCCCGACAGCGGAGCCACCACACCGTGCACGATGAGATAGGCGGCCACGAGCGCCGCGAACGGCGCGACCCATCGGAGACGTCGGCGGACATCCGATGCCACACCGGGAGACAAGCGGGGCGCCGTGACACACCACGCCAGGGCGGGCAGGATCACGGCGCTTTCCTTGGAGAGGCAGGCCACCCCAGCCGCGGCGAACGCGGCGGCGTACCATGCCCGCGATCCGCCCCGCCACGCGCGCGCCAACGCCGCCAGCGAGGTGATCATGGCCAGCGCCGCCAACACGGAGGATCGCGCGCTGGGATAGACCGCCGCCTCCACCGCGAGCGGATGCGCGAGCGTGACCAGCGCCGCAACGAGGCTCCCCGCCGATCCGGCGCCCAGCGCGATCGCCAGCGCGTACACGGCCAGCGCCGTTGCGATGAGGAGGACCACGTTTGTCGCATGGTAACTCCAGGGATGGATTCCCGCGATCGCGTAGTCCAGTGCGTACGTCGCGACCGTGAGCGGCCGATACCCGGGAGCGCCGTCCAGCCCCGTGGTCGCGTCTCCGCGCACGAGGCTCGCCGCCGCCCCGCCCATCGTGCGGATGGCGGGATTATTCACGATGGCCTGGACGTCGTCGTAATAGAACCCGAACCACAGGCTTTGGCCATAGATCCCGAGACCCATTGCGATCACCAGCGCCACCGGCCCGGTCCGTTTCGCCCACCCCGTCACGCTACGACCCTCCATGCGTCGGCCCAATGCGCGCCGCCGCGGGCGAGGGTCACCGCGGACCGGACGTCCTCCGGATCTAAACGGACGGCGGCTTCCAGCGCCGCCCTCGCTTGCGGGTACTCGCCGTGGCCCTGGAACAGACGCCCGAGGTTCGCATAGGCCACTTGATAAGTCGGCGCCACCGCCAGAGACCACACACCGCTCATCGGCGCTCCTCCATTGCCGGCACAGGGGCTGCCCCCGCGGCCTCGCCCGATCGAGGCCGCGGCCGGCCGAGCCGCGCCATCGCCTCGCGCGCGCTCGTACGAACCTTCTCATCGCCGGGCTCGTCGGGCACCATCGCGAGAACGGCCTGGTAGTGCTTCGCCGCGCGGACGACATCGCCCAGCCGCTCGGCCGCAAAGCCGAGACCGATGTGGCTGGACACGTGCGCCGGGTCCCGTTCGAGCGCCCGTTGGTACCACGCCGAGGCCTCCGCCCACTGTTGGCGGCGCGCAGAAACCAACCCGATCTGGAAGAACACATCGGCATCCTCGTCGTTCAACGAGAGGGCCTGCCGGAACTGGTCCAGCGCCAAGTCGTCACGCCCCTCTCCCGCGTAGGTCAATCCGACGGAGTAGCGGGCGGCCGATGACCGCGGGTGGCGGGCAAGCACCGCGTAAAACACCTCGCGGGACTCCTCCCACCGCTGGGCGCGAAGCAGGACCGCCCCCAGCGCGATCCGGGCCTCGTCGTCGCCGGAGTCGAGGGCCACGACCCGTCGGTACCGACCGATCGCCTCGTCGAAGCGGCCCTGGCGTTCGAACAACGCACCCGAGCGTAACAAGCCGCTCGTCAGCTCCTGGTCGTCACGCAACGCCCGCTCGTATTCATCCAGGGCAAGATCGGGACGGCCCTGCCGTTCATAGACCTTCCCGAGGTTCACGCGCGCCTCTCCCGACCTGGGACGGATCACCAGGGCGGTCTTCAGCGCCTTGATCGCGCTGTCGAAATCGCCCAACTCGCTGTACGTGATCCCCAGATAGAGGTAGGGATAGGCCCATTGCGGGAGCAGGTCGCGAGCACGCTCGAACCGAACGAGCGCCTCGCGGGGTCGGCCGGCGTTTCCCAGCAGAACCCCGAGTTCGCTGTGGGCCATCGCGCTCTGCGGATATTTGTCCAGCACGTCCGTCCACAAACGCTCCGCGTTGTGCCACACCGCGGTTCGCGCACGGTCGGCGCGAATCGACGCGACGATCACACTCCCGATCAGGACGGCCGCCCCGATCCGGGCGACCGCGTGTCGAGGGAAAATCCGCGCGACGGACACGGCGAGCCGCCCCGCCACCCAGGCCAGCCCAAATCCTGCCAGATACACGCGATGATCCTGGTAGAGCGTGAGTCGAGCCACCAACGGCAAGGCGACGAGAGGGAGCAGCGCAACCCAGAACCACGCGAAGCACCATCCCAGCTTGCGGTCACGTCGACACACGCCCCACGTCCCGACGCTGGCGACCACGGCGCCGGTCAAGAGGAGGACGGCCTCCGACCCGCCGATCGTCATGGGCCAGGCGTGGTCGACCGCTAATCCCACGGGCCAGACCCAGTGACCGAGGGACGCGAGACCGATCTTGACCGAGAACAAGGCGGACTGCCCCGTGGCAGCCGTCGACCACGGCCGCTGGACGCCAGCGAGGACGATCATCCGCACGACCAACACAACCGCGACCAGCCCCCAAAACGGCAGCGACCGGACGAATCGTTCACGCCACGACACCCGATCGCCGAACCGCGCCCGATCCCAGGACAGGATCAGCAAGGGGAGGATCGCCGCCGTCTCCTTCGTTCCCAGCGCCAGAAGGCCGAGCACCGCCGCGGCCGCGAGCCACCGTCGCCGCCGGCCAAGCGCGCCGCGCGCCTCATCCGTTCCCTGGAACCCTGTATCGTACGCCAGAATCGCGCCGGCCACCCACAGCGCCGTCAACGACGACGACCGCGCCGTCAGGTAATTGACCGCCTCGGCGTTGATCGGGTGCAGCGCGAAGACCGCGGCGGCGGCAAGCGCCGCCCCCCAATCCTCCCAAAGGCGCCTGGCCAACAGACACACCATGGCGACTACCCCGACGTGGATCAGCAGGTTGGTCGCGTGGAATCCTTTCGGCCCTTCGCCAAAAAGCACATGGTCGACCGCGTAGCTCGCCACGAGAATCGGACGATAGTTCGCTGATTCCCTGGTATTGCTCACCGCGTAGGGAGACGAAAACCAGTCCCAGGCATGCCCCAGCGATCGGATCGCCCGGTTCGACGTGACCGAGTGGATGTCATCGAGCACGAAGTCGTTGTCCATCGCGCCGTGGTAGGTGACCACGGTCGTCGCGACCACGAGCGCCAACAGTCCGAGAGGAACTCCGATCACGCGGTGCTGAAAGAGGAGGACGGGGGTCATCGCACCCTCCCGCCGCCCAGCCGATCAATCGCAGCCATCGCCTCGCCGCGCAGCGAGGCCCCGCCCGAACCGGAAGGTTCGCTCGCCGCAGCCGCGCGATAATGGCTCACCGCGCGCCCCCGGTCGCCGAGACGCTCGGCGACCAGCCCTAGGTTGAAGTGGCTCACCGCGTGCCGGGGATCACGGGCCAGCGCCTGTTCGTACGCTGCCGCCGCGTCGGCCCATTGCCCCCGCCAGGCGTGGATCGTCGCGATGCGAACGTGGGGGTCGGGATCGTTCGGCTGCAACACCGCCGCGGCCTGAAACGCCTCCAGGGCCTCGTCCGGCAGATCGAGCGCCTGGAGCGCGACCCCGAGATTGAACCGAACCGGGTACGAATCGGGCCGGCGCGCCACCAGCGCGGCGAAGACGGCCCGGGCCTCGGCCCAGCGCCGAGCGCGCAGCAGGCGTGCGCCAAGCGCGACCCGCGCCGCCTCGTCGTCGGGATCGACCGCGACGATTCGGCGCGAGCGGTCGAGCGCGTCGTCGAAGCGCCCCTGCCGCTCCAGCACCCTCGCCGCGCGCTCGAGCGTGTCGCGCGCCCACGGCCCGTCGGGAAATCCCTTTTCGTACGCCTCCAACGCGAGGTCCAGCCGTCCGGCCTGCTCGTGTGAGTTGCCCAGATTCAATCTCGCGATGGCATAGTTGGGATCGAGCGCGAGCGCGGTCTCAAACTCGGCGATCGCGCGCGCCCGCTCCCCGAGTGAGGCCAGGGCGATGCCCAGATAATTGTGGGATGGCGCGAAATGAGGCGCCAACCCGACCGAGCGCTCGAGAACCCGCCGCGCGTCCTCGATCCTGGATTGTTGCAGGAGCGACACGCCGATGTGGTTCTGAGCCAGGACGCTCTTCGGATAACGTTCGACGACGTCCTCCCAGAGTCGATCGGAATCCTTCCACACCGCGGTGCGCCGCGCATCGGCGAGCGCGACGCCGGAAACCAGGACCGCGGCGGCGATCGTGGTCGCCACCCGCGCCATCGGCCGTCGGATCACAGCCCGCGCGCCCACCGCCGCCCGGCCGGCCAGCCACGCCAGCCCGACTCCCGCCAGGTACACGCGATGGTCCTGATACAGCGTCAGGCGGCTCACCCACGGCAGGGCGACGACCGGAAGCAGCGCGGCCCAGAACCACGCCAGGCACCATCCCCACCGCCGATCGAGCCGAAAGACTCCCCACGTCGCGACCGCGGCCACGCAGAGGGCCGCGATCACGAGGGCGGCCTCCCGTCCGCCGATAACCGGCGGCCAGCCGTGATCGATCGCCAACCCCGCCGGCCACAGCCAGTGCCCGATCGAACTCGCGTAGATTTTGGCCGCGAAGAGTCCGGCCTGCCAGGGCCCATCGCCGACCCATGCCGCGCGGGGGGCATCCCCGAGTACCGCGCCGCGCGCCGCCAGCCAGAGCGCGACGAGCGCCCACCAGGGGAGTGACCGAGCGAGGGTGACGAGCCAGCCATGACGCTCTCCGAACCTCATCCGGTCCCACGCCACCACGAGCAGCGGCAGGATCACGGCCGTTTCCTTGGTGCCCAGCGCCGCGAGTCCCAGCAACAACGCGCTCCCGAGACCAGCGCCCCGCCCGAGGCCCCACCGGCGATCCCCCTCGTCGCGGGAGACGGCGTCGTACGCGAACAGCGCCGCCAGCGCGAACAGCGCGGACAGCGACGAGGACCGCGCCGAGACATAGTTGACCGCCTCGGCATTCAAGGGGTGCAAGGCCACGATCGCGGCCGCGCAGAGGGCCGAGGGCGCGTCCCGCCAGAGCCGCCTGCCGAGCGCGAAGACCGCGGCGACGACGCCGAGGTGGATCAGAAGGTTGGTGGCGTGATAGCCGGACGGGAACCGGCCCCACAGCGCGTAATCCACCGCGTAACTCGTCACCAGCACCGGCCGGTAATTGTTCTCCCTCAGCGTGCTCGTCGCGTCGGGAGACGCGAACCAGCGGCCGGCCGCGGAGAGCGAGCGGATGGCGGGGTTGTTGGCCACGGTGTGGGTGTCGTCCCAGACGAATCCATTCCGGAGCGCGCCGCGATACACGCCGGCGGTTCCCACCAGCAACGCGGCGAGCACCAGCCAGGGCACCACACGCGACGCGGGCCAGAGCGGCGGGAACCGGATCACCTCGGCCTCATCCGCGTCCGGCGCCCCGAGGAGCATCCACGGCCTTCCTCGGCAACGTCCCTCCCTGAAGGCGAGCGATCGCCCCGCGAGCCTGGGCGCGCGGCCCGTCGTAGACGGGATCGGCGGGCGAGGTCGCCACGAAGGCGCGATAATGGGAGACCGCTCGCGGGGCATCGCCGAGCCGTTCCGCCACGAGCGCCAGATTCATGTGGCTTTCGAAATGATCGGGATCGCGAGCGAGCGCCTCGTCGTACTCCGAAGCGGACTCCCGCCAGCGTCCACGCTTGGCGTGGATCAGGGCAACGCGGACGTGCGGATCGGGGTCCCGCGGCTTCAGCGCCGCGGCGGTCCGGTAGGCCGCGAGCGCCTCGTCGAGGCGACCGAGCCCTTCGAGCGACTCCCCGAGTCTGAACCAAGCGAGATAGGAGGTGGGTTGGCGAGCCGTCAGGTCGGCGAACATCGATCCGGCTTCCTCCCAGCGCGCCAACCGCAACAGTGCGCCGCCCAGCGCGAGGCGGGCCTGGTCGTCGGAGGGATCGAGGGCCAGCCAGCGACGGTATCGCTCCTGCGCCTCCTCGAGACGGCCCTGGTCCTCCAGCACGACCCCCGAGCGCGCCCAGGCGGCCGCCATCGTCGGCTCGTCGCGCGCCAGCCGCTCGTAGAGATCGAGCGCCCGGTCGGCGCGCCCCATGTGCTCGTAGACCTTGCCCAGGTTGAACGCGGCGGCGGCGTACCGGGGATTGATCTTCAGCGCGAACTCGAACGCGGCGGCGGCCTGCTCCCACTCGCCGAGCCTCGCGAACACGATGCCCAGGTTGCTGTGCGCCTGGGAAAACCCCGGAACCAGCCGCAGCGCCTGCTCGAACGAGCCTCGGGCCTTCTCAAGCTTCCCCGCCTCCAGTAGGAGCAGGCCCTTGGAGTCATGCGCCAGGACGCTGTTGGGATACTTGGCCAGCACGTCGTCCCAGAGATGGGCGGAATCCACCCAGACCGCCGTCCGCCGGACATCCGCGGCCACGGCGGCGGCGACCACGGCGAGCAGCGCCACCGCGGCGACCGCCCGGGCGTAGCGGGCGGTTTCGCCGGTTCGCAGGGCGCTCGCCGCGACCCGACCGGCCGCCCACGCCAGCGCGATGCCGCCGAGGTAGACGCGATGGTCCTGATACAGGGTCAAGCGGCTGACGAAGGGCAGCACCCCCATGGGCGCGATCCCGATCCAGAACCACATCAGGCACCAGCCGAGCCGCCGATCCACGCGCGCCGCGACCGCCGTGCCCGCGGCGGCTACAACGCCCCCCGCGACGAGGAGGGCCCCCTCCCTCGCCCCGATCGTGATCGGCCACGCGTGGTCCACCGCCAGCCCCGACGGCCAGAACCAGTGCCCCAGCGAGGCGAGGGCGATCTTGATCGCGAAGAGCAACGCCTGGGCGGGGGTGGCCTCGCTCCCGGTCACGGCGGGCGCGCCGCCCCCACCCATGACCAGCGCCCGCGCGGCAAGAAACGCCGCCGCTAGCGCCCACCAGGGCAGGGACCGGACCAGCGTGGCGCGCCACGCCTCGGCATCGCCGGCCCGCAGGCGGTCCCAGACGACGATGAGCGCGGGCAAGACCATCGCGACCTCCTTCGACCCCATCGCGGCGAGGCCCGCCGCGTACGCGGGCAGCCGCCAATGCCTGCTCCCGCCACGGGCCGCCGCGTCGTGCGCCCACACCGCCGCGAGCGCGAAGAGGGTCATCAGCGAGGACGAGCGGGCGCTCACGTAGTTGACCGCCTCCGCGTTGATCGGATGGAGGGCGACCACGCCCGCCGCGCACAGCGCCGCGACCTCGTCGGCCCAAAGCCGTCTCCCTAGGAGATACGCCAGGATCACGACGACCAGATGGATCAGCACGTTCGTGACGTGAAAGCCTCGGGGACCGTCGCCCCAGAGCGCGTAGTCGACGGCATAGCCGGCCACCAGCACCGGGCGATAACTCCGATATTCCTGGATCCCGCTCGACGCCCGGGGCGACGTGAACCAGCGGTCAAGGAAGGCAAACGAGCGCACCGAGGGATTGTCCGCGACCGTGTGGTAGTCGTCCAGGACGAAGCCATGGCCGGCCGCGCCACGGTAGGTCGCACACGTCACGACGAGGATCGCCAGCAACGCGAGCCATGCCGGCGGCAGCCGCCGCGCCGTCGTCAAAACGCCGCTCATCGCCTCTCACCCCTCACGCGCTCTTCAGGAACCGGCGCCGCCAACCGACGGAGCGCCACGAGCGCCTGTGCACGCAGCGAATCGTCGCTCGGTTCGTTCGGCGCGGTCGAGAGAACGGCTTGATAATGCCTCATCGCTTCGGCGGCGTCACCCACTCGCTCAGCCACTCGCGCCAGATTCATGTGGCTGAGGAAGTGACGCGGATCGCGGGCAAGCGCGTGCCTGTACCAACCCGCCGCCTCATTCCACCGCCCTTCCTTTGAATAGATCACGGCAATGCGAAAGTACGGGTCGGGATCGCGAGGCTGCAAGGATGCCGCCGCTCGGTAAACCTCCAGCGCTTCAGCAGTTCGCCCCAAGTGATCCAGCGACACCCCCAAATTAAAATGGGCCGCATACAGAGTCGGGCGACGAGCCACGAGAGCCGCAAACACCGCTCGCGCATCGGACCACCGGCCTGTCCGCAACAACGCCCCACCTAAAGCGAGGCCAGCTCGATCGTCGGCCGGATCGATCGTGAGCACGCGCCGGTATCGCTCCTGAGCCTCATCGAGACGGCCTTGCCGCTCCAACACGATACCGGAACGAGCCAAGGCTGCCGTCATGTGGGGATCGTCCCGCACGAGACGGTCGTAGACATCAAGCGCCGAATCGGGATGTCCGGTGTATTCGTAGACTTTAGCGAGGTTTAACGCTGCCGCTGCGTGGAGGGGGTTGAGCGCCAGCGCGGATTCGAACGACCGGCGAGCCTCGTCCAGTCGCCCCGCCTCCATCAAGAGCAGCCCCATCCCGTTATAGGCCAGGGAACTTTCGGGATAGTGTTCCAGGACATCGCTCCACAGGCGGTCCGAATCTGCCCAAACCGCCGTGCGGGACAGATCGGCCCGCACGGCGATCACGACGACCACAACCACCATCACGGCCCCCGCAGCACGAAGCGGAGGGGATACGACCAGCCATCGGCTTGCACGCACGATAGCCCAGGCTGCAATCCACGCCAGGGCAATCCCAGCTAGGTACACGCGGTTATCCTGGTAAAGAGTGAACCGACTCACGAAGGGCAACAGACCCGCGGGGGCGATCGCCGCCCAGACCCACCCCAGGCACGACCCTATCCGCCGGTCAAGCCGCCACACGACCACCGTCCCGAGCAGTGCGGCCAGAGCCCCAAGAACGAGGAGGGTTCCCTCTTGCCAGCCGATGGTAAACGGCCACGCATGGTCGACGGCAAGCCCGACGGGCCAGAACCATTGCCCGACGGAAGTCAGGTAGATCTTCATGATGAAGAGCAGGGCCTGGCCTCCCGTGGCGCCCACCCCTTGCGCGGCGGTCGTATACCCCCCCGACAGCACCCATGCCCGCACCGCCAGAAACACCGCCACGACAATCCACCACGGCGCCGAGCGCCTCAACGTCGCCCACCATGACTCGTTCCCCGTGCCCCGCGCGCGATCCCACGCGATGATCAGCACCGGCAGCACGACCGCAGCCTCCTTCGTCCCCATGGCCAACAGCCCAAGGCCATAGGCCACGAACGCCCACGAGCGCCGGCCCTCCGTCCCCGCGCGATCGTGCGCCCACACCGCCCCCAGGACGAAGAGCGTCATTAATGACGACGAGCGCGCGGTGAGGTAATTGACCGCCTCCGCATTGATCGGATGGAGGGCCACCACCCCGGCCGCCACCACCCCCGCGCCAGCGTCCCCCCACAACCGGCGGCCAAGCAAAAACGTGACAAGCACCACCCCGCCGTGGATGAGAAGGTTTGTGACGTGAAACCCGGCCGGCCCCTCCCCCCACAGGGCATCGTCGACCGCGTAGCTCGCCAGGAGAACGAGCCGGTAATTCTGATTCCCCCGCGCGCTGCTTGCCGCAACGGGCGACACCAACCACCGGCCGGCCAAGGTCAACGACCGAATCGACGGATTGTCTCTTATCGTATGTTTGTCATCCAGCACGAAATCATGCCCAACGACACCGCGGTATGTGGCCGCCGTTACCACAAGGATCAATCCCAGAACCAACCACGGGAGTGCGCGTCGCGCCATATCCGACCGGAGAGCCGTCAACGCCTTTCCCCCGCAATGAGGGAATTCCACGCCAACGGCGCGCGCTCCCTGTGGATCCAGCTCAATGCGTCTTCCCGTTTCCCGCCAATCGCGCCGGCAAACGCGACGGGTCCGGAAAACTCCACGTACAGATTCTCATCCGTGTTCGGGACAACCCCGGCCAACAACGGCACCACGGTCGACTCGTCGCCGATCACCATGAGCGAGAGATCCTGCGGCCCGAAGACGAGCACCCGCCCCAGGTCGCCCGCGCGCGCGGGATGAGCCAGAGCCCCCGCGACGCGCGCGGGATCCAACGCCAGCGGCCGCCGCGAGCCGAGGAGGAACAAGTCGCCGCTGGTGGGCTCCACGACGAGGAAATGCGGAAACACCGACGCGAACGCGGCCATGACCGAGCGCAGCTGGTCGGCCCCCATCGCATCCGCGGTCACCCATTGGCCGAACACGCCGCCGGGCGCAAGCCGCGAGGCGGCGATGTCGAAGAAGTCCTGCGTGAAGAGCGTGGCCGCGCCCGCCACCCACGGCAGCGACGGCTGGGAGATGATCACGTCGTACCGCTCGTCGGACAGCAGCAGGAAATTCCGACCGTCGGCAGCGATGGCGCGCGTCCGCGGATCGGCGAGGGGACGGCCGTTTTCCGGCTCGAAGAAGTGCGAGGCATCGAGAATCGCGGCTTCCAGTTCGACCACGTCCAGCCGTCCGATCGGATACCGCAGGACCGACCCGGCGGTGGCACCGCTGCCCATGCCGATCACGAGCACCCGGTCTCCCGACCGGGCCAACCACATCGGCCAGTGCGCGATCAACACCTGGGTTCTCATGAACGCGTCGCCCGACTCGGTTCGACCGTTGATCGTCAGGGTTCGGCCTTTGCCCGCCTCGCGCTGCACCACCACGGTGGCCGTCAGCCCCTCGCGCTGGTATACGGTGCGAACCGCCGCGAGCTCGTCGGTGAGCCCCCGGGCGCCGGTGGCCTTGTACAGCGCCACATACCGGGGCAAATTCCAGTACATCCCCGACGACATCAGGGTCGCGCTCCAGCTCGGAATCATCGTGACGGCAACGCTCCCTGCGAGGGCGAGGCCCAGGGCGAGCCTCGCCGCCAGGCGCCGCGACACCGACGGGTCGGCCCAGACCAACCCCACTCCGAGCGCGAGGCTGACGCCGATCGCCAACAGGAGACTGCCCTGCACGCCGATCACGGGGATGAGCACGAAGCCGGCCAGACCGGCGCCCACGATGGCGCCGACCGTGTTGACCGCGTAGATCCGCCCCACCGTCGCCCCGACGTCGTCCGAATGGTCACGGTGTGGGTGACCAGACTCGCGCATCACCACGTGCAGGGCGAGGGGGAACACCAGGCCGAATCCGACCGTCGGCAGACACATGACGAGAAAGGACAGCCCGAACTGAAGGAGGGGGATCGCCCGCGCACCGAGCGCGCCGAGCGCATCGGCGCCCCGCACCAGGGCCATGGGCAGATGGGACAGACAGATGACCGTGACGAGGCCGGCGATCGCGACACCGATCTGCACCGCGCCCAGGAGCGCGAGGCGCGGAGCCACCCGGCGCGCGACCCGCACGCCAAGGACCGCCCCGCCGGCGAGCCCGATCAGGAACGTCGCGAGCATCGCCGTGAACGCGTACACCGAGGACCCAAGAATCAACCCTAGGGCGCGCGCCCACGCGACCTCGTCGATCAGGGCGGCCGCTCCGGAAAGCGCGAGCGTCAAGAAGACCAACGCCCGGACCCTCCGAGGCCGCGCTTCGTTCGCGCGCTCTTCGGTCCGAACCGCACGGACCGGCGACGGCTCGGCCGTTGACGCGACCGCCCACCGGCGGCCCAGCAGCCACGCCGCCGCGGCCGCCGCCAGATTGCACGCGACGGCTATGCGGATCGTCGGCGTCACGCCGAACGTCGGGAGCAGGACGAACCCCGTCAACCACGCCCCGGCAACCGCGCCCGCGGTGTTCAGCGCGTAGAAACGCCCCACGCGCCCAGCAATCTCCACCGCGCCGGACGTCACCGCACGGCTGATCACCGGCAGCGTCGCGCCCATCAGCGTCGTGGGAATGATCAGGATCGCCGCAATGAGGGCAACACGGACCGCGAGCAGCAGCCCCACGGACGACGACCCGTTCCAGACCGCCTGATACACCGGCAGGACCCGATCCAACCCCCACGGCACGAACAGCGCGTACAGACCGACGCCGAGTTCCAGCGCGGCGTAAATCATCAGCGGGCGCGGGCGGCGATCGATCCACCGCCCGGCGAGCCACGCGCCGAGCGCCAGCCCTCCCATGAACACGCTGAGCACGGTGCTCACCGCGAGCGTGGTGGAGCCGAAGACGAGCACGAGCAGCCGGCTCCACACCACCTGATACATCAGGCCCGCTGCCCCGGAGAGGACAAACGCCGCCGCGAGCATCCTCATGGTCCACCGTTCACTCATCCGTCAGCGCCTTCCGTTCGAGCGTCGCGGGGCTTCCGCCCGTTTCTCCCCCGTCAAGAAAGGCCTGCGCAGCCCGCCGGTATTGATCAAACCGTTGATCGGCATGCAGCCGGGGCAACAGACTTCTCAAAACCAATCGAGCTTCGGGGGCTCGACCGAGTGCGTCGAGCGCCGTGGCGCGGTTGTACGCGGCTTCCACGTAATCCGGGGCACGCGCGAGAGCCGCGCTAAACTGATCGAGGGCCTTGGCCCATTCTTCCTGTTTCATATACAGGACACCCACATTATTTAAGGCTTCAACGTTACCGGGATCGTATTGGAGCGCTCGGCGATACCAGGCTTCCGCTTCGGCATCGCGGCCGGCCTGGTGAGCAAGGAACCCCAGTTGGGCATACGCCTTGGCATCGTGTGGATTGAGAGTGACCACCTGTTGGAATGCCCAGACCGCCGTCGCTGGAGATCCCCGCTGAAATGCCGCTTGGCCTAACGCTTGATAGGCCTTTGAATACTGGGGATCGAGCGAAATCGATTTTCTGAGGAGCACGTCCGCATCATCGTACCGTCCACGACGAAGCGCCACGAGTCCGAGATTAAAATAGGCACGAGGATGATCAGGGCTGATGTCGAGCACACGAGAGAATTCGCGCTCGGCAAGATCGAGCTGGTCCCGATGAAGGAACGCCCCACCCAAATTGAGTCGAGGGATGAGGCTGTTGGGAGCCGTCGCTACTGCCGCGCTCCAGAGTGCGACCGGGTCGCTCCACACCATCGCGCGCGTACTGGTCACCATGCCCAAGAAACCGAGGACGAGCACGAACCCCAACCATGCCACGGCTCGCCGGGCCGTCGTCGTCCCCACCGTCCTCAGCCCTCGCCACGCCCATATCGCAGCGCCCGCTGAGAGCCCTATTCCTGGCAGATACCCTCGGTGTTCCTGAAACTGGGCATTCAGAGGGTACAGCATCGTCGGACTCAACGTCACAAGAAACCAAATGACCATAAAACCCGCAGTCCGTTTCTCAAGATCGCTTCCAACCAGCCACACAAACCCGGTCCCCATCAACCCTCCGCCGACCAACGCCCCCATCAGCACCGCCCCGGACCAGGGAGAAACCAACACGGTGACCTCGTGATAGACGTTGAACCCATACGGCCAGACGAACAACGCCAGATATCGATTCAGCAAACCGATCTGCGTCCAGAGATTGGACCAGAAGTCACGAACCCCGTCACCATGGATGGCGGCCCACATCGGTGCATCGTTGCCGGTCCAACCGATGTACACCACAAGACACCCCAATCCCCAGAGGTACGGAGATATGACCGCCCTCAGCGGCCGATCTCGAGACCACCCAAGGTCATAGCAGAGCCAGAGCACGGGCGCAGTGATCACGATTTCCTTGCTTACAAGACCAAGGATCAGTGCCATGATCGTCAGCCCCGCGCACCCAACCGATTCCCATAACCGTTTTGATCGCTGCAGATCCCGAAACCAGATGAAACCCACGATGCTCAAGACATAGAAAAAAGAAGCCAGAAGAGACGAGCGCGCCGCGATGTAGCTCACAGCCTCGCTGTTATACGGCGTGACGGAAAAGACCACCCCAGCCAAGAGAGCCGGCACCGGCATTCGGAGCAACGTCCACACCATCACGACCAGGACGGCGGCGACGGCCCAGTGCACCACGATATTGACCACATGGTAGCCAAATGGGTCGAGCCCTCCGTACCGATAATTCATCGCGTACGTCGTCAACGTGACCGGTCGGTAATGGCCCTTCCCGATCGTGGTCGCGTCACCTCCCCACCATGATCGTAGTGTCGCGACATCGACGTTCCAGGTTCGGAGTGCGGGATTCTCGACGATGACCGATCGATCGTCGTACTGGAACGTCCCATGCAACCCTTTGCCATACAGCATAAAGATTAAAGGCAACAGACCGACCACCACAACCCAGACCAGTTTGGTCTTGACCGCCAGATTCATGGACCGCCCTCTCATCCTCTCGGTCACACGAGGCTGAGCAACGCCAGCCGCGTCGACTCGCCGCTGCGTGATGACCTCATCGCGCAAGACATCGCAGGAGTCTGGGTCGCCCAGCCGAGTTGCGGCTGGTGTCTCACGACCGCCCCCTTCCCACGATCGTCTCCGCCGCCCGGCGGTACGCGTCGAATCGCGCATCGGCCGGCAGAGTCCGCAGGAGCGCTTCCGCCGCGGCGCGCGCGTCCTCCTTCCTGCCCAGCGCGTCGAGCGCTATCATCCGATTGAGCGCGACATCGACGTCCGTAGGATCGCGGCGAGCCGCGAGGGTGAACTGCTCCAGCGCTCGAGGCCAATCCCGCCTCTTGAGATAGATCGTCCCCAGGTTGTTCCTGGCGATGGCGCTGTCCGGATTGTGCTGCAGGGCGGCACGATACGACGTCTCCGCCGCCGCGTCGTTTCCGGCCTGGTGCGCCAGCAGGCCGAGCCGTTCGTGGGCCTTCGCATCCCGGGGATTGAGCTCGACGGCTCGCCGAAACGCGGCCTCCGCCTCCTCCAGCCGTCCCTGCTTCCGTTCCACTTCGCCCAACACGTAATGAGTGTTCGGGTAATCGGGAACCACGGCGATGGTCTGAAGCAACCACTGTCGCGCCTCATCGTACCGCTCGCGACGGAGCGCCAACTGACCGAGGGCGTAATAGGCTCTCGGATACCCGGGGGACACCGCCAACGCCCGACGGAATTCGTCCTCCGCGAGATCGAACTGCGTTCGATTCATGTGGGCCACGCCCAGGTTGAGATGCGCACCGCGATTGTCGGGGTAGCGGGTGACGGCCTCTTGCCAGAGCCTCCGATCGTCGTTCCAGACGGCCGAGCGCGCCCGATCCATCCCGACGGCTCCCACCGCCACCAACACCCCGATCGCCGCGGCCGCCCCTCGGGCGAACCGGGCACGCCCCCCTCCCACACACAGCCGGACAACGATGGCCCTCGCCGCCATCGCGGTCAGCCACGCCAGACCGACCGCCGAAAACGCCAGCCGATTTTCCTGGAAGAGCCCCTTGGTCGTCAGCCACGGCAACGGCAACAGCGGCGCGAAACCGGCGAACACCCAGATCAGGCTCCACGCCGCGAGCCGCGCCCGCCGCCACAGGACCGTTCCCGCCACCACCCCGCCGAGACCGGCCGTGACCAATCCTGCCGCCAACCAAGGATCGAAGCGGCTCGCAAACGTCAGTGAGTGCTCCAGCCCGAGCGGCCACGGCCAGACCCAGAGCCCAAGCGACCGCCAGACGAGTTCGGCCACGCTCCAGGCGGGGTACGCCGCGACGGCGACGGAGATGTCGCGCCCGACGGCGGCCACCAGCGTCCACCACCCCGCGAGGTAGACCGCGAGGACGGCGCTCCACGGCAGCGTCGGGACGACCGACGAGACCAGCGAAGAGAACCGAGACCGTCGGCCGTCGCCCGACTCCGCAGGAGGCTCCCCCACCCAATGGTACGCCCACAGCGGGATGATCAGCGCGACGGCCGATTCCTTACTGAACAGCGCCGCCGCGAACACCGCCGCGCCCAGCACCGGCCACGCCCAGCCCCCGCCGTCCCGCCAGCGAAGAAACGCCCAGAACGCCGCGAGCGCTCCGAGCGCGGCCAGCAGCGAGGACCGGGCCACGATGTAGTTGACCGCCTCGGCGTTGACCGGATGCAGGGCAAACACCACGGCGGCGACCAGGGCCCATCGCCAGTCGCCCAGAAGACGACGACCAACACCATACACCATCCAAGACACCGCGATGTGCAACACGAGGTTCACCACCAAATAGCCGAATGGATCGAGCCGTCCCAGCGCGTAATTGGCCGCGAACGTGGCCACCGTCAGCGGCCGATAACCCTCCGTGCCGACCTCGCCGCTCACGGCGAACGGCGACGTCCAATAGAACAGCGGCTGCCACGACCGAATCGCGGGATTCCCCACAATCGTCGGCTGGTCATCATAGTGAAATCCGCCGTTGAGCGCGCCGACATGCGCCGCGAGCACGACCGCCGCCAACGATCCCACGATCCCGAGTCGGGCGAGCACGCGCCCCGTGATCACCGTCCTCCTCCAAGCCGCTCGACGCGCTCCCGGACCCAGTCCAGGCCCGGGGCCACTCGCACGGCGGCTTGATAGGCCTGTCGCGCCCGCTCCGGATCACCGCGTCGTTCGTACAGCAACCCGAGGTTCGCCAGGGCCTTGACGTCCGACGGATCGCGCTCAATCGCACGTTCGTACGCGTCGCGGGCCTCGTCGAGGCGCCCCATCGTCGTGTACGCGAGTCCCAGGTTGTACTGGGCGCGCGGAAGCGTCGGATCCAATCCCAGCGCGGTCGAGAACGCCTCGATCGCCCCCGGCGCGTCGTTCGCCCGCAGGCGGGCCGCGCCCAGGCTGTGGGCGTAGGCCGCCTCGTGGGGATGGCGCGCCGCCGCCTCGAACCAGAACCGCACCTCGTCCCGCCAGGCCAGGCCCTGACGGGCGTCGAACCCGATCGCCCCCACGAGAAGGACCACACCCGCCATGAGACCAGCGGCGGGAATCCGAGCGACCGTGCCGGGATTCAGACGAGGGAGCCCCCACGCGGAGAGCATACGCGCCAGCTCGACGGTCGCCAGCGCGAACCCCGCCGACGCGGGATACCCCCGGTGGGGCTGAAAGAGCGCCACGTTGGTCATGAACGGGAGCACCGTCACCGGAAGCAACGCGGCCAATCCGCAGACGCCGCCCCACGCAGCGAGCGGCGCGCGTCTCCACCACCAGACCAGGCACGCCGCCGCGCCGACAAACCACCCCGCGGCCGGCAGAACGGCGGGGCCGGTCCACGCCGTCCACGGCTGCGGCGACACCGGCTCGATCCCGATCGGAACAACCCACGCCGCGACGTGGCGCGCGAGGACGACCGCGCCGGTCGCCACGCCGGTCACCCGCGACACGCTTGCGCCGTAACCCCACACACCGGGCGCGGCCAGATGCTGCCACACCGCTGCGGCGACGGCCACGGCCGCGTACGGCGCGAGACGGACGATCATATCCCGCGCCACTGTGCGAACCACCATCGCCTCGTACGCCGCCAGCCAGACGACCAGGATGATCGCGCTCTCCTTGCTCAGGCACGCCGCCGCGAACGCCGCCAGGCTGAGACCGAACCAGGCGCGCCGTCCATGGCCCATGCCCTCCCGCGCGGCGAGGTACGCCCACAACGCAACGAGCATCCCCAGCGTCGACAGGATCGACGCGCGGGCGCTGAGGTAATGCACCGCCTCGGTCTGGACCGGGTGGAGCGCGACCAGCAGCGCCGCCGCGATCGCGGGGGCCGGGCGGCGCCACAGGGCGCGACCGACCAGATACACGAGGATCACGACGAGACCGTGCCAGGCCACCTGGGTTGCGTGGTACACCGCGGCCCGCCCCCCGCTCACCAGACGGTCGATGGCGTAGGTGGAAAGCGTGACCGGGCGATTGCGCCCCGACGCGTCGGCGCTCTCCGCCGCGGCCGACGTCCAGATCATCCCCCAGTCGTGGCGTTGCACGGCGGGGTTGTCGACGATCAGTTGAAAGTCGTCATACAGAAAGCCGTCCCGCACCGCGCCGCCGTACGCGACCGCGACGACCAACGCCAGCCCGAGGACCACCGTCGCAGGATGGCGCATCGGCATTGTTACTTGGTCAGCTTGATGACGTAGTCGCTGTTGGCGTCGACCGATGTGCGGTAATTGGCGCCCCCGGAGGGATTGCCGCCATCGTCGAACGTGACGGGGTTCGACGCCGTCCGCTGCTCGGTCCCGAGAAAATGGATCTGCACCTCGCCGACCGGCCGCAGCACCGCATCGACCGTCACCCCGTCGATCGGCACAGTCTTGGTCGGCCCGACGATGATCTGGAACGTCGTGTTCGTCGCTCCGTCGGGGTACGCCTGAAGAAACCGGCTCCCGGTCCCTCCGCTGAGCAGTTGCAGCCAAACCGGCCCGGGGGACACGTTGAGAATCATGAACCGGCCGGACGGGCCCGTCGAGGACGCGCCCACCGCCGGCACAAACCCGCCGGGCGAGTTGGCCAGGTACACCACCGTCCCCACCTGGCCCCCGTCTTCCCGAACGGCAGCCACCGCAATGCCCGCCGCCGGGCGCGTGGAACGCGGGAGGATCAGGACCCGGTTGCTCCCCGGGTCGGAAAGCACCGCGTCGACCAACCCATCGCCGGTCACATCATCGACCACCAGCGCGCCGGGACGTCCCCCGATGGAAAACACCTGCGGTTCGCCGAAATCCCCGTCTCCCAATCCGGGGCGATAGAGGACCGTCCCGTCGCCCTGATTGATCACGATGAGATCGAGCAGGCGATCGCCGTCCACGTCGATCAGCGCGAGCGCGCTGGGAAGGGCGCCCGCTGGAATCGAGGTCGGTGTCTGCAACCCGACGAAGCCGTTCAGGAAGACCCAGACGCGCGGAGTGCCGGGAGCGCGATCCGCCACCACGATGTCGTTGAACCCATCCTGATTTAAGTCTCCGATGGCAACGGCGCCGAGATCGGCCGCCGTCCCGACCGGCAAGGGATAGTGGGTGAGGTCATTCGTCACCCCGATCCCCTGCATCACCACAATCCCATCCCGGGTCGCGAATACCAGATCCGGGATCCCATCAAAGTCCAGTTGCCCCGACGCCACCGCCCGCGGTTCGTCGCCAACCCGGTCCTCGGACAGCGGCGGATAGAACGACCGGAATCCCGAGCCGGTGCCCAACAACAAGGTGATGCGCCCGGTCGGCCGGTCGGTGATCAACAAATCCGCGATTCGGTCGCGATTGAAATCGGCCGTGGCCATCGCGCTCGGGAGCGAGCCATCCGGACTGACCGTGAGCGTCCCCCCGAACGCGAACTTGCCGCGGCCGCGGCCTTTAAGAATCGAGATGGACCGCGATCCGGCGTTGAGCACGACGAGGTCCGAGAGACCGTCGGCATCCACATCGAGGACCAACAGGGCCACGGGATCGTTCTCCACCCCACAGCCGATCTCGCCGACCGCGCACGGACCGTTGGCGCCCGTCGACTCGATCCGCTGCGACCGGACGAACGATTCGTCGCCCTTGTTCAACCAGATCGTGACGGCTGGGTTCGCCGACGTTGCGTCGATGACCGCCAGGTCGCGAAGGCGATCGGCGTTGAATGACCCCGTCGCGAGCGCCCCCGGCACGCCGAGCCCCGAACAGCCCGCCGCGGTGTCTGGCGGCTGTGACGTCCACCCGCCACAATCCAGGGATTGAAGCTGGCCTTGTTCGTCGACCGTCCCCAGGCTCGCGGTGGTGGTTTGGCCCCAGATGAGGCCGCTGCCGGCCTCGCGCGGCAGGCCGGCGGCGGCAGCCAGGCGGTCAATCTCATCGCGCTTGATCGCCACCGCGGGAACGCCCGTCAGCGGCTGTTGGCCGATGGTCACCCCGAACGTATACGTATCGATCAAACCCGGGCCGCTCGATTTGATCACCTGGTCGGCGTAGCTGCCGAGTGCGAGAGAGAACCCCCCGGTCGCGTCCGACGCTCCGACCGCCGCACAATAGCCGTCCCGCTCCGCCGAGTGCGATTTGTAGGAAAGATAGGCGGGATACGCGTCCCTACATGGAATCGGAACCTTTTCCACGCCGTTGACCCGTTGCCTCGGGTCGGCGTAGCAGAGCCCTTCGCGTTCGGTCAGGCCGTCGGGACACCGCGTCTTGCGCGGCAGCGGATCGCCGCCCACGACCGAGAATGTCACCCCTCCCACCCCGGCCCCGTGAAGATCGGTGACCCGACCGCTCACGTCCACCACTTCGGGCGGGGCATTGTTGACCGCCGTGCGCAGAACAGTCACGCCGCCCGCGAACGCGTCGACCAGCACGTTGCCCGTGTCGTCCGGCGACACCACGTCGATGGACACCCGACCGGGAGGCACGTTGAACGCCACCACGCGGCCGTCGTTCGTCGTCACCGTCAACGCCTCGCGCGAACGCGTCGCGCCCGTGAAGTCGTAATAAAACACGGGGATCTCGGGTCCGCCGTGGAGGGGCTGGATCCGCAGCGAGATGCCGTCGGCGGGCCGCCCCGTTGTCCGGTCGAGCACCGTCCCGTACAGGATGCCGAGCGTCCGGTCCCGGGTCACGCCAACCCCGGCCGCCGCGCCGTTGATTGCCACCTCCGACACCACCGTGAGATTCCGCACCGCGGGTTGCACCTGCCGGCTCGCATCCGCCACGGTCGTGCCCGCGGTCGCCAACTGATAGGTCGGCACAGAGGACGTATCCCCCGGCGGGCCCTCCACCTTGAGCACGTACCGGCTGCCCGCCAGCAAGGGCGCCTTGGCTCGCGGATCCTGGTTGGGGGGAATGGCGTAATCGCCGTTGCCGTCGGCGCCGAATACCTGGGGGATCTGCTGGGGAGTATCGACCAGCGGCACGCCCAGGGGGATGATGCGAGCCCCCGCTACGGGATAGAGTCCGTCCTCGGTCATCACCCGCCCCGAGAGCGGCCCCGTGAAATACCGATCAGAGGTGTCGTCCGCCGACACCACGGGGGGAACCAGCGCGAGCTCGATGGGTTGATAGACCACGCTGCCGGCGATCACGGGCAGACTCAAGGTTCCGACGTACCGTTCGGGTTTCCCGGTGGTCGCCTGCTCGGCGGTCACCGACAGATACGCGGTTCCGGCGCCGTTGTCCAGGACCGGAAGATTGATGATCAGAAAGTAGCCCGACTGGCCGGTGACGTTCGCGCCTTCAATCGGCACCCCGTTCGAATCCAGATACCAGATCGTTCCCTTCCCGGGACTGGCCACGTTCGGCAGGGCAATCTCCTCTCCGGCGGCATTCGT
>Ga0210377_10000049_pt1 | contig 108990 bp, 96 predicted proteins | sample PLM4_65_b1redo_FD_155480 | JGI IMG/M metagenome (GOLD analysis project Ga0210377, IMG submission 155480) | Groundwater sediment microbial communities from an aquifer in East River, Colorado, USA - PLM4_65_b1 redo | ecosystem: Environmental > Terrestrial > Soil > Riparian zone | place: USA... | reverse complement strand
GGCGGCAAAGATCTGTTCAAGAGCTACAGCGAAACCTTCAGCGCGTAAAGCCTGCGCCTGTTTTTCACCTTCAGCCCTCAGAATGTTGGATTCGCGTTCACCTTGCGCCTGCAAGATGGCAGCTTGCTTGGTACCTTCTGCGCGGTTCTTCGCAGCTTCCTGATCGCCCATGGATTCAGTCACCAACGCACGGCGGATACGTTCAGCGGACATCTGGCGGTTCATGGCGTCCTGCACTTCGCGCGGCGGGACGATCTCGCGGATTTCCACGTTGGTCACTTTCACACCCCAACGTTCAGTCACTTCATCAAGACGGGTACGAAGCATGTTGTTGATGTGTTCACGTTCTGAAAGCACATCATCCAATGGGATACCACCGATGACGGCGCGCAACGTGGTCGCCGCAATACCAGCCGCAGCGGATTCGAAATTACCTACTTGCAACACCGATTCAGCCGGGTCTAGGACTTTGTAGTACCAGAGGAAATCGATGGAGATCGGTGCGTTATCTTTCGTGATGGATACCTGATGCGGCACCTCACGGACCTGCTCGCGCAAATCCACACGCACGGCTTTATCGATCACCGGGATCAACAACGTGACGCCCGGTCCTTTGGGTCCGACACTCCGACCCAAACGAAAGACCACCAGGCGTTGATACTCGGGTACGATCTTGATGGCGTTGGCGAGAAAGAGGAAACCAACGATCACCACGACACCGATAAGACAGGTCACTACAGGGATGGTTCCATTCATAGCGTTACTCCTTTTTGAAATAATGATTTTGAATTACTGTTTTTCCACGAACAGAATAAAGCCTTCACGTCGAACAACTCGTACAGGACTCCCTACCGGGATTTCCTGCTCACTACGCGCCGACCATAATTCGCCGTCCACTTGCACGCTGCCATCATCATGGACCTTGGTACGCGCTTCCCCAACCTGCCCCACCAAAGCCCCCAGATCATGCGATGGTCTCACAGTCGCAGCTTCAATCGATTTGCGGACAGCGATCCACAAGAAACCCGCCACGCACAATGATGCAAAAAATGCAACCCAGAGATTCACTCCACCTCTTTCGTCAGTCTGCGGGAACACAAAAACGGAGCCCACCACGATCAATAAGATGGCAAGCCCAAGATATAGTTCGCGTTTCGGTTTTTGGATCGCATACACGAAAGGAATCACGCCCAACAAAACCAATACCAGTGCCCACCAATTGAATGACAGGTTGTAAACAGCGTAGCCAGCCAGCGCGATACAGAAAAATGCTCCCACCTCAAATACACCCGTCCCCGGTGAGACGAGTGCCATAAACCCTAACAACACACTTGCAAGTAGAACAAGGTAAGCTATATTAGGTTCAAGTAAGAAGTCCATAACTCCTCCAATTCATTATACAACACTTGGCACTTTTTATTTGTACTTAACGTCCTACTACATATACGAGCTTCGTCCTCAAAGGTTTTATGAGGAGAAGCCTCCCCAGGCTTTATAATTGGGCGGCTTGTAGAATATCACTCCATAAGGAGCACCAGTGAACTTTCAAAAGATCTGCTTCATCGGTCTCGGCTATATCGGACTGCCGACCGCGTCAACCTTCGCCATCCATGGACTCAAAGTCTTGGGGGTGGATATCAACCCAAACATTATCAACACCCTGAACAAAGGTGAAATTCATATCCACGAACCGGGGTTGCGGGATGTCGTTACCCAAGCCATCCACTCCGGGAATTTTTCGTTTTCTACACAGGTTCAAGAAGCAGACGCCTTCATCATAGCCGTCCCAACTCCCTTCAAGGAAAATGAACTCGGCGAATACAACGGGGAAAAATATAAACTAGCGGACATGCGTGCCGTGACATCTGCGACGGAAGCCATACTCCCGCATCTGCGTCAGGGAAATCTGGTCATCCTCGAATCAACCTCACCTCCGCTAACAACACTTAACCTCGTCAAACCGATCCTCGAAAGATCAGGCTTGAAAGCCGGGGTTGATTTCTATCTCTGCTATTCACCCGAACGCGTATTACCTGGACAGATCCTGCGCGAGCTGATCGAGAACGCCCGCGTGGTCGGCGGCGTCACATCTGAATCAGCCAAAGCAGGTCATGACCTGTATGCAACCTTCGTAAAAGGTGAAATCATTGAAACAGACTCAACCACCGCTGAAATGGTCAAGATCATGGAGAACACCACCCGTGACGTGAACATTGCCATCGCCAACGAGTTCTCACGTCTCGCTGAAAAATTCGGCGTGGACGTCTGGGAAGCCATCAGCCTTGCCAATCGCCATCCACGCATCAACATCCTCAACCCCGGACCCGGCGTTGGCGGTCACTGCATCAGCGTGGACCCGTGGTTCTTTGTCGAAGCTGCACCTGAACTAACGCCGCTCATCTATCACGCCCGCAAGGTCAATGATGAGCAACCGCATTTTGTGATCGAAAAAGTAAAGCAGGCATTTATAAACGCTCAAGCCGCCGTCCCCGGCGGCGAGGACGCCGCTAAGAGCATACTCAGAGGCAAAAAAATCGCCGCACTCGGGCTTGCCTACAAACCCGATGTAGACGATCTGCGCGAAAGCCCCGCCGCCGAAGTCGTTCACTTACTTCAACAGGCCGGTGCACAAGTCAAAGCCTGGGAGCCGTTCAAGCCTGATGCCGATATGAAAGGCATCGATATGGCACCCAATCTCGAAGCTGCGCTCAAAGATGCTGACGCCATCGTATTGCTTGTGAACCATACTGAATTCAAAAACCTCAAACCAGAAGAAATCGCAACAAAAACCTCAGCCCGCATTGTCGTAGATTGTGTCCATGCCTGGGATGCAACCACATGGCAAAGGGCAGGCTTCACGCTTCACTTACTCGGCGACAACAAGTCTGAAACACTTGCACCGGGCGCAAGTGCCGTTGTCGTAAATCCAAAATCGTAAACTTGTACTGAGCAAAGTCGAATTATCGAATGAAAATCCTCTCTGTTTTTGGCACGCGCCCCGAAGCCATCAAAATGGCGCCTATCGTCAGGTTGTTGAAGGAAAAAACTGGAATCGAAGCGCGTGTCTGTGTCACAGCACAACACCGCCAGATGCTTGATCAGGTACTGGAATTATTCCAGATCAAACCTGATTATGATCTTGATTTGATGCGTGAGGGTCAAACGATGGCGCAGATCAGCGCGGGCATCTTTACATACCTCGACCCGATCCTTGCAGAATTCAAACCTGACTGGGTATTGGCTGTCGGCGATACGACCACCGTTGTTACTACCTCCCTGCTTGCTTTCTATCGGCGTATCAAATTCGGTCATATCGAAGCCGGATTACGCACACATAATAAATGGCACCCGTTCCCAGAAGAGATCAATCGTCGACTCGCAACCGTCACAGCAGATCTACATTTTGCACCCACGGAATGGTCACAAGGCAATCTCCTCCGCGAAGGCGTGGACTCCGAAAAGATCCACGTCACAGGAAATTCCGTCATCGACGCATTGAACTTTGTATCCAAACAGGACGAGCCACGAGAAATCAAAGACCTTCTCGACAAATTGGGAATCAACGACCAAGCGACCAGCAGACAAAAGACCAGAAGACTAATCCTCGTCACCGCCCACCGGCGCGAGAACTTTGGCAAGCCATTGGAAAATATTTTCAACGCGCTTGAGGAACTCGCTCAACGCGGTGACGTAGAAATCGTTTATCCTGTCCACTTGAATCCCAATGTGCAGGAACCTGCCAATCGAATCTTGAAGGACTTAAAACACATCACGCTTTTGCCGCCATTGGACTACCTTCCGCTGGTGCATTTGATGAAACACGCCACGCTTATCCTCACCGACTCAGGCGGCATCCAAGAGGAAGCGCCTGCGTTCGGCATTCCCGTTTTAGTTTTGCGTGAAACTACCGAACGCCCAGAGGGAGTCGATGCCGGGACGCTCAAGCTGGTTGGAACAGAAACAAGCCGAATTGTGGAAGAGGCGCAGCGTTTGTTGGATGATCCAGTTGAATACGGGAAAATGTTGAAAGCGTCCAATCCATACGGCGACGGGCATGCGGCTGAACGAATCGTTGAGGCACTGCTTAACACAAACACCGATCAGTTTGTAAAGTGACCAGCTCTCAAATGTGGGTATAATAAATTCAATGAACGGATTTCGGTGGTTCGTAATATCGGTATTGATTTTCACACTCTTGCTGACAACTCAGGGGACGGCATTTGCACAGTCAACGGATGTGCAATTTTTTGCAGAAACAGGTCATAGTGTTAAGGGCGTGTTTCTGCAATTTTATAAATCTGCAAAAAATCCCCAATTGGTCTACGGTTATCCGATCACCGAACAGATGACATCCAAAGATGGCAAGTCTGTTCAGTATTTTCAACGCGCACGTTTTGAACTGACCAGTGCGCAAACCGTTCAACTTTCCCCGCTTGGCACATTCACTTATCAACCTAAAAGCCCGATGACGATCAACAACCCCAACGCCTGCCAGGTGTACCCGCTTGGCTCCGCAACTGGCTTTCCGGTTTGTTTGACCTTCCTGGATTTTTACAAAACCAACGGCGGACCCACCCAATTCGGCAACCCCATCTCGCCTTTTGAATCAAGCGACGGTTTGATCGTGCAATATTTTGAAGGCGCACGCTTTGAATGGCGCGCCGATCGCCCCGCTGATCAACGCGTGGTCATTTCAGATCTCGGTCGTATTTATTTTGATCAACTCAAAGAAGATCCCGCCCAACTCAAACCCATCGAGCAATCGGATGCCACCATCAATCCGGTGCTATCACTCAAAGTACGCGCGTTCGTTTTGAAAGCCGTCACACTCAAGAGCGGACAACAAACTGTTTATATCATCGTTCAGAATCAGATCTCAAAGCCGGTATCGAACGCCACTGGTAAAGCGCTTGTCAAATTGCCTGATGGCGTAAACCAGGAATTCTCATTCACCACCAACGCTTCGGGGATCGCGCAAATTTCTTTTAATTTTCAAGAACAAAAATCCGGTGAACTCGTGCCGATCGAGATCACGGTAACGTATCAAAGCATCATCGGCACAACCAAGACCTCATTCAGGATCTGGTTTTAGATTTCGCGCAGATCGAATACGGGACCATCTTTACAAGCCATCTGCCACCCGGATTTCAGACTCACCCCACACACGCCACAATCAGCGACTCCCCCACAAGGCACAGCCGTGCGGATGAGGACCTGCGCTTCGCACGCAGCCTGAGCCTGTTTCAACACTCTCAACCTTTCTCTCAACTCAAATAAATTCACACGTGCCACATCAAAGGCGGCATAATCCGCCCAAGCCATGACATCCTGCATGACAGAGAGCGGTTGTGCTTCCACTTCGTCAGACAAATTATCAACATGAAAATCAGAAACCAGCACAACTGCAGCGCCTTGTTTTAACGCTGGTCGAATCAACCCACGTAAACGCAAAGGCGCATCATCAAAGGCAACTAAAGCGATCTTTCTCGCAAAGATAGGGATCGCAAATCCGCGTCCCAAAGGACCTCGTAAGGATATGGTTGTGCCGGGCATCCAGGACTCTGGTATTGGAGGGGCAACCAGGAAACCTTCCAGCGCAGAATCCGTATAGTAAAGAGGAACAGGCAACGGTGAGTCTGAAGCGTCGCTGGCGAGCAGATATTGCCCTGCGGACGGGATCAAGTTCACGGGACAGGAAATCCGCGCGAGGCGCTGTCCATCTTCAAGAATTGTTTCAAGGACCTGACCTTTACCAGTATGCATACCGCTATGCTATCATGGCGGTATAATAATTTCAACTACGAATCGGAGGAACTATGAATATTGTTGATGTCATTCGCTCTTTAGCAGGTTTTGCATGGCTCGCCGCAATTGGGCTGGGTATACTCGCTGTGACCCGTGTCAGCCGCAATCAAGGCGCAAAAGGAATTAGCTCCACAGTGGTGGTGGTAGTCGTGTTGGCAATCGTGCTAACGACACTGGGAGCTGGATTGGTGTACGTTGAATCCAGTGAGCGTGGTGTGGTGCGAACGATCAGGTCAGGAGGCGTTCGCCCAACAGCCCTTGGACCTGGATTGAATTGGATTATTCCCATCGTAGAGACACCCGTTATGTACTCCATTTCGAACCAAACCTATACCATGTCGGCAGTGACAGGCGAGGGAGCGGTAACGGGTGATGATTCGATCCGCGCCCGCACCAAGGATGGACAGGAAGTAATTATCGACGCCTCGGTGATTTATCAAATCGATCCGGACAAGGTCGTACAACTTCACATCGTGTGGCAAAACCGCTTTGAGGATGAGTTCGTGCGCCCAGAAGCACGCGGCATTATCCGCGATGCGATCTCGCAATACGGCGTCGAGGAAGTTGTTTCGACCAAACGCGTTGAGATCGTCAATATCATCACCGAAGAGATGGCTCGCAGCCTGTCTGATAATAATTTGCGCCTGCTCGATTTCGTTCTGCGTGACATTCATTTCAGCGAAGGCTATGCAGCGGCAGTGGAACAAAAACAGATCGCCGAACAATTGGCACAACAAGCTGCCTTAACTGTTGAACAAAAGAAACAGGAGGCTGAACAAGCCCGTCAGGTGGCGCAAGGTCAGGCGGATGCGGCAGTCATTGCAGCTCAAGGTGCGGCTGAGGCTCGCCTCATTCAGGCAGAAGCTGAAGCCAAGGCGAATGAATTACTGGCGCAATCCCTCACACCTGAGCTGGTGCAATATCAATACGTCTTGAAACTGGCTCCGGGTGTTCAAACCATTTTCATTCCCACTGGTAATCAGTTCATTTTACCGTTGCCAGGCAGTGTTACTGAACCAGTCCCGCAGTAAACACTAACTTGCTTAAGAATGTATAAAGTAAAGGCGACAGAATAGATCTGTCGCCTTTACAGTTTATAATAACCGCATGTCCATTCCCCAAACAGGACGCGAGATCCGCCTCACAACATTATCTGCCTGTGCTGGCTGAGCGTCCAAACTAAGCGCTGATGCGCTGACGCAGGTTCTGCGTCCGATCAAAGATACTTTTTCCGCCGCCTCATTCCCAGACCTGTTGATCGGTCTGCGTGAACCCGATGATGCGGCTGTTTGGCGTTTGGACGAAGAGCGTGCCATTGTGGTGACCACCGATTTCTTCACCCCGGTTGTGGATAACGCTTATGACTACGGCTCCATCGCTGCGGCAAATAGCATGTCGGATGTGTACGCGATGGGCGGGCAACCGTTCCTGGCATTGAACGTTGCCGCATTGCCTGATGACCTGCCAAACGAAATCTCCAGTGAGATCATTCGCGGCGGAGCGGAAAAGGCACGCGAAGCAGGAGTGGTCATCGCAGGCGGGCACACCGTCAAAGACAAAGAACCAAAGTACGGACTTGTGGTCATTGGTTTTGTAGACCCACGCAAGATGCTCAGCAAAGGCGGACTTAAAGTCGGCGATGCGCTGGTGTTGACTAAACCGCTTGGATTCGGAGTTACAACGACTGCCTTGAAACGCGAACAAGCAGACGTACAAGATGTCGCTGAGGCAGTGGGCTGGATGAAACAGTTGAACAAAACCGCCAGTCATCTCGCCAATGAATTTGACTTACGCGGTGGCACGGATATTACCGGGTACAGCTTGCTGGGTCACGCCATGGAAATGGCGGACGCTTCGGGTGTGGCACTGAACTTTGAGTTTGGGAATATCCCTTTCATTTCCTGTGCGCGCAAGTACGCAGATATGGGCTGTTTTGCAGGCGGCGCGTTTGATAACAAGCTTCACTTTGAGTCTAAAGTGAAGTTTGCCGATTCGATTGACGAGCAGAATCAAATGTTATTGTTCGATCCACAAACCAGCGGCGGATTGTTGTTAGGCGTTCCACAGGACAAACTGGATGCGTTTGTCAACAGGTCAAAAGAATTGGATCAAGCCGTCTGGGAGATCGGGCGCGTTGAAACAGGAGCAGGCATAACGGTCGGGTAAGAAGCGGGTTATCCATAGTACAATAAGAGTAAGCGAGAAATAATCAAAGCATCATGTCTGAAATCCCCATAGAAATCAATATTACATCTAGGTTGTCTCAGAAGAGGGTTGATACATCCAAAGCAATACCTGAATTTTCTTTTTTCCGCCAAAAGTATTTTTGGCGTGTTTGGTTTTAAGCGCAGAGTGGCTACATTTTTCAACAATGAGACTGACAGGGGTTAACCCCTACCAGGAAGGAACACATGAGTTATTGGTCTGAAGTCGTTATTATTGGGGCATTAATATTATTGAATGCGATCCTGGCAATGTCTGAAGCGGCGCTGGTGGCATCACGCAAGACAAAGTTACAGCAAGAGGCAAGTGAGGGCGATAAATCAGCGGCAACCGCGCTCAAGTTAATGTTGGATCCCAACATCTTTCTATCCACGGTGCAGATCGGTATTACATTGATCGGAGTTTTATCTGGTGCGGTCGGCGGTGCGACGATATCAGAGCTGCTCACGGCTAAATTTGCCAAGATCCCGGTATTGCAACCCTACAGCGAATCACTGGCCTTAGGACTCGTCGTCATGGTCATTACCATCCTCTCGCTCTGGATCGGTGAGTTGGTACCCAAGCGTCTGGCATTGCACAGCCCGGAGCGAATTGCTCGTGCTGTGGCAGGACCGATGTTTTTTATTTCAAGGGTTTTTTCTCCCATAATTAGAGTATTAAGTGGCGCAACAGACCTCGTCCTAAAGCTTATGGGGATAAAACCCTCGGTTGAATCTCCCATTACTGAAGAAGAACTACAGGTATTAATTGCGCAGGGCACACAGGCGGGCGTGTTCGAAGAAGCCGAACAGGATATGGTGGAAGGGATTTTTAGCCTCGGCGATCAGCGTGTGTATTCATTAATGACCCCGCGGACAGATATTGTGTATTTGGATATCGAAGATACGATCGAAGAGGTCCGTCAAAGGATTGCTGAGTGTGAATTCTCACGCTTTCCCGTCCGACAGGAATCACTGGATTCGATCCTGGGCATCGTCAAAGCCCGCGATCTGCTGGTGCGAAGTTTAAGCGGCGAAGAAATTAAACTAAGGGATCTGCTCAAACCAGCCTTCTTCATCCCCGAGACCATGTTCGCCTCGCGCGCGCTGGAAGTATTCAAGGAAAAGGGCACCGAACTCCTGTTGGTCATTGATGAGTTTGGCGGTTTACAAGGCTTACTCACGGTCAACGATGTTCTTGAAGAGATCGTAGGACAGATCGAGATGGAAGAACCACAAGCCACCCAGAGACAGGATGGTTCCTGGTTACTGGATGGCATGCTGGAAGTGGATGAATTCAAAGAGATCTTCAAGCTAACAGTACTGCCCCATGAGGATGAATACGAGACCCTCAGTGGATTTGTAATGGTCTCCCTTGGACGTGTGCCGCAATCTGCCGATCAATTCGAATGGCACGATTTACGCTTCGAAGTGATCGATATGGATGGACGACGAGTGGACAAGGTACTGGTAACAACTTTGCCGCAAAAACAAACAACTCCCTAATTTTTTTCTTGCAACTATGCCAAATAATTTTCTTCGAGCCGTAATTTTCGACTTTGGCGGGACGCTGATGTATGGGCGTAACGCCTGGGAACCTTTCATCGCCAAAGCCGATGAAGCCCTCACAACTTATTTATGCTCTCAGGGTTTGGAGTTAAATATCGGAACTTTTCCAAGTGAATTCCGTAAGCGGCTCGAGGAATACTTCAAACAACGCGAGCATGATCTGCTGGAAGCAACCTACTCACAGGTACTACGCGAAGTTCTCAAAGACAAGGGATATGATGATGTTTCAAGCGATACTCTGCGTAATGCGCTCAACGCGCTGTTCGCAGTCACCCAATCCAACTGGGCACTGGAAGAAGATGCTATACCCACTTTGAAAAAATTGGAGGAAAGCGGCTACCGGCTTGGTATCATCTCGAATGCTGGCGACGATCAGGATGTGCAACAACTAGTGCGCAGATTCAAGATCCGTCAATATTTTGATTTTATTGTGACCTCAGCCGCCTGTAGTTATCGCAAACCGCATCCACGCATCTTTGAACTGGCGCTTGCCAACTGGTATCTGCATCCCTCTGAAGCTGTGATGGTTGGCGATAATCTCACGGCCGATATACAGGGTGCGCAACAAGTGGGGCTATACGGAGTCTGGATTAGCCGCCGCGCAGACCCACAGATGGAGAAGCAGGAAGCAGTGAGTCCTGACGCGAGTATGACATCTCTATCTGAACTTCCAGCGATCCTGGATAGGCTTCAAGTAAAATAAATCCAAATGGTGAATAACAAATCAATACTTGCTTATCTGGCATTGGGCATCGGCGTGCTGGCTCTGAGTTTCTCGGCGATGTTCGTGCGCTGGGCAAACGCACCGGGACCTGTAACAGCATTCTATCGAATGTTCTTTTCGATATTTATGCTATTGCCTTTCTTCATCACACGCGTAAAGGGCAATTCTGCACTTACATCTTCCGCGGTTTGGTTTCCGCTTTTGGCGGGCGCCTTCACAGCCTGTGACCTCGCACTTTGGACATCATCTCTTTCTTACACGACCGCTGCAAATGCAACACTACTGGGGAATACCGCTCCACTTTGGGTGGCGTTGGGCGCATGGCTCATTCTCAAACAAAAACTGTCAGCCGCCTTCTGGCGCGGACTCGCGATCACGCTGGCTGGCGCAGGCTTGATCATGGGCACAGATTTCATTCTGCATCCACGCTTTGGGGTTGGCGATGTGATGGCTATCTTTACTGGCTTTTTCTATGGCGGTTACTTCCTCTTCACCGAAAAAAGCAGAAGCCACTTCGACTCCGTAATACACATCTGGCTGGTGGGCGTCGGCGCAAGTGTGGCATTATTGATCATCAATATTGCTTTTCAATATCCACTCACCGGGTTTGATCGAAATACCTGGTTGATCTTTATCACCACGGCATTTGTTTCGCAACTTATTGGCTACATGGCGCTCGCCTACGCTCTTGGGCAACTGCCTGCTTCCATTGTTGCGCCGACGATGGTACTGCAACCCGTTGTCACAGCCTTGCTTGCCATTCCCCTACTTGGTGAGATCCCTGGCGTCTGGCAGGGCGTGGGCGGAGGCATTGCGTTGATCGGCATTTACATCGTCAACCATTCCCACCAACAAGCGCCAAAAATCCCTAATGCTGAAATGCTTATTTCGTAGAAAAGGAGCGCTTTGTGGAAATCATCACTTCAACTGAAAACAGCAGAGTTCCTGTCACAGTTATGCAAATTATCGGCAACATCGACTCAACTACGCATGATGTCTTTACGCTCAAAGCGAACGAGTTGATCCACGATGGCGCGCATCACATCCTTGTAGACCTTTCGCAATCACCCTTCATTAGCAGCGCAGGATTACGCGCTATACACGGACTCGTCAAAAAACTTCGCACCCTATATCCTGACACTAATCTAAGTGAAGCTGAATATAAGAAAAAGATCGGCACGGGAGCCTATAAATCACCACATATAAAATTACTCAATCTCTCCCGGGAAACATATACCGCCTTCAGCCTCAGCGGATTTGACATGTTCATCGAAACCTATACCGACCAGGCAACTGCCCTCGCATCCTTCTAAGTCGGTGTAAAATATAATCACAACCAAAAATTCTAGAAGTAACAGGAGGATCACATGGAAATCAAGACCTTTACAGAAAAAGGGCAGGTCACAGTCACCGTCATGCATGTGGATGGAAATATCGATTCTTCCACATATGAAGCCTTCCAGACAAAAGCCGATGAATTGATCGAGAATGGCGCACAATATATTCTTGTCGATCTCGCCCACACACCCTTTGTGAGCAGCGCTGGAATACGGGCTTTACAACATATCTACGAACAGCTCCGCAAGATTCACCCTGATTCGGACGTCAGCAACGACGAGGTCAAAAAAGGCATCCAGGCAGGAACTTATAAATCCCCTCGTTTAAAATTACTGAATCCTTCGAAGGAAGCCGCAAAGACTTTCGAAATGACTGGCTTCGATATGTACATCGAGATTTTTACGGACAAAGCGAAAGCCATCGCTTCTTTCTAAGCCCGAATCTGATTCTATTTCAAAGGGCGTTTCCCACGCCCTTTTTGATTCATGTATGAAATGGAGTCGTACACCGACAAAGCATGATTTCAAAAATGCTATAATCGTCACATGTCTGATCTCTTTGACCATGCCATGCAAGAACGAATGAAAAGCGAAGCACCGCTTGCCGCGCGGATGCGTCCACGCACGCTTGATGAATATATTGGGCAAGAACACATTGTCGGCGAGGGGAAATTGCTGCAACGCGCCATCAAAGCCGATAAACTTTTCTCATCCATCATTCTATGGGGACCACCCGGAACGGGCAAGACCACGCTCGCCCAAGTCATTGCGAACAGCACAAAGAGTCACTTCGTCACCATCTCAGCTATTCTCGCCGGCAAAGCGGACTTGCGTGTGGTCATCGACGAAGCACTCGAACGCAGACGTCTCCACAACGAACGCACCATCCTCTTTGTAGACGAAGTCCACCGCTGGAACAAAGCCCAGCAGGATGCACTCCTCCCCCATGTCGAAAACGGGACATTCACCCTCATCGGTGCAACCACTGAGAATCCATACTTTGAAGTGATCAAAGCGTTGATCTCGCGCTCGCGCGTCTTTCAACTACGAAATTTGAATCAGACCGAAACCGGCATTCTCATCGACCGGGCGCTTACAGACAAAGAACGCGGCTACGGCAACAAAAATATCCTTCTTGATGAAGATGCCCGCGCCCACCTGATCGAAGTTGCATCCGGTGATGCGCGCAATGCATTGAACGCTATTGAGCTAGCAGTGGAATCAACGTCTCCTGACGTCGAAGGTGTTATCCATATCACACTCGATGTCGCACAAGAATCGATTCAACGCCGCGCAGTGCTCTACGACAAAGATGGTGACGCACACTACGACACGATTTCTGCCTTCATCAAATCCGTGCGCGGAAGCGATCCGGACGCGGCTTTATATTGGCTTGCAAAAATGATCTACGCTGGTGAAGATCCCAAGTTCATTATTCGCAGATTAATTATTTTAGCAGGTGAAGATATTGGACTCGCTGACCCGATGGGACTCGTCGTCGCATCGTCAGCGCTACAAGCCTTTGAATTCATTGGTCTGCCTGAAGGCATCTACCCCATCGCCGAAGCGACGCTCTATCTCGCCACCGCACCCAAATCCAACAGCGCGGGCGCATATTTCAAAGCAATGAAAAAGATCGAAGAAGAGGGACAAGTCTCTGTGCCGCGCCATCTACAAGATGGCAACCGCGATGCTGCTGCAATGGGACATGGCAAGGATTATGTGTATCCGCACGAACAGGAAGGTCACTTCACCCCGCAACAATATTTACCGAAGCGCTTGCTGGGTACTTATTTTTATTCACCTTCATCAGAAGGCTACGAATCTCAAGTGGCTACACGCTTGGATATGTGGCGCGAAGCTCAACGCAAAGCGCTTGGCATTACAAAAGTCGAACATATTCCTGATATGAGCGAAGAACAGATCGTGGAGATGAAGAGGAAGATCAAATAAGTATATGGATGAAATCCGCCCGTGGCTGTTTATAGGTGCATATCGCGATACAAAGAACCAACCGTATCTTAACTTGAAAAATATTCGGGCAATGCTACAGCTTGCCGAATTAGTAGAACAACCGAATATCGTTTCGCTGTATTTGCCCGTTGAAGATCTCGCGCCAATTTCAAGTGAACATATCCGCCAAGGCGTTGATTTCATCAGAAAGCACAAAGCAAAAGGTAACTGTGTTCTTGTCGCGTGCGGTGCAGGGATCAACCGTTCAAGTTCATTTTGTGCTGCTGCTTTGAAAGAGGAAGAAGGGTTGAGTTTGTTTGAAGCATTTAAAGAAGTAAAAAGATTGCATCCTGAATCTATGCCGCATAAACCAGTTTGGGAATCGCTTTGCAACTACTATGACGAAATGACGCCCTATCTGGATGTCATGCGTTTACCAATACATTATTAGGATGAAAACTAAACATGCCTTTACTATTATTGATCCGCCACGGTGAAAATGACTATGTCAAGACTGGCAAGCTGGCAGGCAGAATTTCCGGCGTACACTTAAATGAAAAGGGACAAAAGCAGGCTCAGGCTTTGGGCGAAGCGCTGAAAGAGATTCCGATCAAGGCGCTTTATTCGAGTCCGCTTGAGCGGGCGATGGAGACGGCAAATCCAATCGCTGAATCTCATAAGCTGGCCATCATCCAAGAACCTGACTTGATGGATACGGACATCGGTAAATGGCAAGGTAAATCGTTGAAGATGTTGAGGCTCACGAAAGTGTGGAAGATCGTACAGAGCGCACCGTCACGATTTCGATTCCCTGAAGGCGAATCATTTACTGAGGCACAGACACGTTATGTGAGCACATTGGAAAGAATCATCCAAAAGCATCACAAGCCACAAGATATTGTTGCAGTGGTCTTTCACGCGGACCCGATCAAGTTGGCAGTATCTCATTTTCTCGGCATGCCGCTCGATCATTTTCAACGTTTGAGCTGTGATACCGGTTCATTGACAGCGTTACATGTGAGTGATGCAAGTGCAAATCTGATCAAATTGAATCAACGTCCGCCGTTTGATTTTTTGCCGAAAGATAAGAAAAAAGAATAACAGCAGTTTTCAAAGCTATTCCAGACCAGCCTCGAATTACACATTGCACGGGGAAGACCAACTCCCAAGGAGAACCATAATGTCTGCTGCGGAAAATCAAACCGGGAATTCGATGAGTCGCTCTACCTTCAGTTCATTCGGACTGAGCCTCTTCACCGCATTTTTTATTTTCATTCTCGAGATCATTTTCGTACTGGCCTTCACAGCCTTGATGTATTCGGGCGAGCTTTCGAGTCAGATCCCACGCGCGTTGGGTTTTATCATTCTCGGTGATGCGCTCCTGTGCGGCATCGCCGCTTTCTTCAGTTCCAACCCGGGAGCCATTGGCGTGGAGCAAGATACGCCGGGCGCGATGCTGGCAGTCATCACTGCGGGCATCATTGCCACGCTCTCCGGCGCAACTACCAAACAATTTGCCACCGTCACCATCTTGATCGTTTCCACTACTTTATTAACCGGCTTATTGTTATTGACGCTGGGGTATTTTAAACTCGGCGGTATCGTGCGCTTTTTACCGTATCCGGTCATCGGTGGTTTTTTGGCAGGCTCGGGTTGGCTTTTAGTGCAAGGCGGCATCGGGCTCATGGCAAATCTCCCCATCGGCTTGAGTTGGTTTCGAGCTGATATCTTAATGTTATGGTTTCCCGGCTTGCTGCTTGGAATCATCAGCCGCATCGTTTCAGAAAAGGTGCGAAAGCCCTATGCGATTCCGCTTTTGATGTTGATCGCGTCGCTATTGTTTTACGGGTACATTTGGATGACGAATCTTTCGCTGACAGATCTGCGCGCCACAGGCTGGTTATTGGACTCACTCGCCTCTGCCTCCATTTGGGAATTTCCACTCGCCCCAAGTTTTCTTGCCCAAGTTGATTGGTCTGTGCTCCTGGCGCAATTGCCTACCATCCTTCCAATCGCCATGATATCCGCGATCGGGCTCTTGTTAAATTCCAGCGGCACCGAATTGCTGATCAAGAAAGACCTTGATCTGAATCGCGAGTTGATGGTGGCAGGCTTCGGCAATCTCTTCGCTGGTCTGGCTGGCGGACTGACTGGTTTTCAAGACATCAGTTTCTCAAGCTTGAATCATATGATGACAGGTGGGAAACGGATGGTCGGCATTTTGACCGCCCTAATGATCGGGGCGACATTGTTCATTGGCACATCCGCGATCTTGTACATTCCCAAATTTATTTTTGGAGCGGTGTTGATCTACCTCGGTATCGAGCTATTAATGGACTGGGTCTACGAAGCCTGGTTTAAATTCTCGCGCATTGACTTCTTTGTGATCGTGACGATCCTGGTGATTCTTGCCGTCAGCGGAGTTCTGCAAGGCATCATCGCCGGACTCATTCTGGCAGTGGTAATGTTTGCCGTGAGCTATAGTCGTGTCAGCGTGATCAAGTTTGCTTTTACCGGGCGCGAGTTTCGCAGCCGCGTGACGCGCGCGCCTCATGAAAATCAAGTACTCGATACACACGGGGATCAACTTTATATCTTGAAGCTGGAAGGCTTCATCTTCTTCGGCACTGCTAATGGCATCTTTGAAGCATTACGGCAGCGCATTAAAGTACCCAAATACAATGACCTAAAATACTGTCTCCTGGATTTTTCAAAAGTCAGCGGCATCGATTCAACCGGCATGTTGAGTTTCAACCGCATGATCCAGTGGAGTCAGGAACAAGAGATCACTCTGATCTTTGCCGGGGTGGGTCAAAGTATAAAAAATCAACTTATACAAAATCGCACGCAGGAGGAAAACATAGCGATCAAATTTCTCCCCAATCTCGACCGCGCCCTGGAATGGTGCGAAAATGAAATTATCTCCCTCTATCTCGCAGACTTGAAACTCAAAAAGGATATCGCCGATCAATTAAAAGCCATCTTCAAAGATGAAGGCATCGAAAAACTCATCCCCTATCTGCAACGCCGCGAATACCGTGCTGGCGAATATCTGATCCAGGAAGACGATGCGCCAGACTACATCTACTTCATCCACTCAGGGCAGGTCACCGCCCAATTGGAATCAAAGAGCCGGGAGCCCATTCGCCTTGAGACGATGCACAGCGGTCGCAGTGTTGGCGAAATCGCCTTTTATCTGGGCACACGTCGCACTGCCAGCGTAGTTGCAGACGAAGACTCCGTCGTTTATTCACTTTCCATTGATGAACTAAAGAACATGGAAGCGCATGTGCCAGAGGTTGCGAATATCTTTCATCGCGTGAGCGTGTTCCTACTAAGCGAACGTGTGATGCATCTGACTCGTACCGTCCGCGCATTGGAACGATCCTAAAACCTGGAGACAGCATGGCAAAACTCAAACTAGACTTACACGAAATCTATAACCGCGGCAAAGAAATTGACTCAGAGCTGAATCGCATCGTTGAAGAAGCCATTGACCGCAAGATCGAACTGGTTGAGATCATCCCCGGCAAAGGCAGCGGACAACTCAAGAAAAAAGTTCTGCGCTTTCTTAATCAGGGACACATCAAGAAGCTGTATCATCGCGTCGAAAAAGACGATAAGAATTTTGGACGAATATTTATCCACTTTAAATTCTAGTTATGAAAAACGGTCGAAAAAATGTTTGAAAATCTGAAAAAGTTTTACCAACAAGAAAGTCTATCCAAGCGCAGCGAGCGGATGTTACCGGCTGCGGTCTACGGCGCACTGGTCGCCACAATCTACACCCTGACACTTTCATTCGTCAATGTATACACTTTCCCCAGTCTACCATTAGGCATAGACTGGGTTCGAGTGTTGGGAATGTGGGTCGGGTTCAGTGCATTATTCGCCTTATGCGGAGTCATCGCAGGCTGGTTCACGGAAGAATATGAGGGCATCGTGGGCGGCGGAGTGATCATCACAGTAGTGCTGGCGATCATTCTCCTGATATCATCTGATACTCAAAACAGTACAGGGACAGCACAATCCATCATCACGACTTTGCCATTGATCGGCGTAGCCATGCTGGCAGCCTGGGGGTTGAGATGGGTCGCCCGGATTCATTTGGAGACCGTACACAAAGAAAAATCCGAGCTGCGTCGAAAACGTTTGACGCGTCATATCTTGACAGTGGTTCTGGTTGGATTGATCCCCGGCGTTTTGGGGCGCATAGACCTACCTGCTGAGCGCACGATTGTCCACCTGCACGAACTCTTACAAGCCGCACCCAGCGATCCATCAACATTGCCGCGGTTGCCGTTGAAACAAGTCCCAGAATTACAAAATCATCTTGGCGTAAGTTATCTGCTTTATCCACGCCAGTCAACACAATCAGTCGGCACGCTCGATGTGACCGTCCGCTTCAAAGATGGGTTCACTATGACATGTGCCCTACCAGTTTCCAGTGAAACAAGTTTTATTACACAGTGCAATGAAGGGGCTACAGCAAAAGGAAATTAGGAACAGGTTATTGAACAAAACAAAAGCTTTTGTACAGAAAAGGGTGAAAAGAATCAGGATGAATATTCATTCATTCAAGTTTTGAATTTCGGGTACCATTCACAATAACATCATTAAAGCCCTATTCTGATTCACTCAAATCACACAAATCCTATATAATTTCGGTTATTCAGTCAGCTGGAGAAGGTATATGGTTGGCGAAACGCTTCTCAATCGATACAAAATCGAATCAGAACTTGGCAAAGGCGGCATGGGCGTTGTCTATCAGGCTCATGACACTCTTCTCAATCGCGCCGTTGCTATTAAATTTCTGAATACGGCCGGGGTAGGCACGGAGGGTAAAGCACGTTTAATTCAAGAAGCCCGCGCTGTCGCCCAACTGAACCATCCCAACATCGTTTCAGTCTACGACGCCGGTGAGATCGAGGGGAATCCATTCATTGTGATGGAACTCGTTAGGGGGAATACTTTACGACAAACAGAGAAGCCAACGATAACTATTGTCATCCATATGGCGCAACAGATTTGTCTTGCATTGGATCATGCTCACACCAACGGCATCATTCATCGTGATCTAAAACTTGAGAACATTGTAGTCACCAACACACAGACGTTGAAGCTAATGGACTTTGGTCTGGCGCGTACAACAGACGATGCACATCTTACTCAAGAAGGTGCACTCATGGGCACTCTGGCTTACATCGCCCCTGAACTGATTCAAGGACAACCCGCGACCGCGCAATCTGATCTATATGCATTCGGCATTATTCTCTATGAATTACTTGTGGGGAATGAGCCATTTCAAGGAAACATGGGGGCTGTGCTTGGTCAACACTTGCACGGACAGGTCACACCTCCAAGCAAATTCTCTGGTGTGATTCCCGATTGGGTGGATGAACTGGTACTGGGATTGTTGAATAAACGTCCCGAAGAAAGACCTGCTTCTGCACGCGCTGTCCTTAATATTCTCGAGCAAAAAATCACGCCGCCCATCACTACCGCTTACAGAATTGCGTCCAAACCAAAGAACAATCTCCCTGTCCAACTCACATCTTTTATCGGACGTAAAAAGGAAGTGGAGCAAATCAAAAAACGGCTGGAAAAGAATCGTCTGGTGACGCTCACGGGTTCAGGTGGCATTGGTAAGACGCGGCTTTCAATTCAAGTTGCGTTTGAATTATTGCGTGAATACCCTAATGGGGTTTGGTTAGTGGAACTCGCGCCGCTCACTAATCCTACGCTTGTAATACAAGCTGTATGCACTGCCTTGGATGTAACTCCGCAAGGCGACATTCCTGTGTTGAATGTACTCATAGATTATTTGCATTCGAAGCAAATCTTATTGGTGATTGATAACTGCGAACATCTCATTGATGCGTGCGCGCAACTCACTGAATCGCTTTTGCGATCCTGTCCTGATCTGCGGATCATTGCCAGTAGTCGCGAAGCGTTGGGAATTGACGGAGAAAATACTTATCGTGTGCCTTCACTCTCCTTGCCGAATCCAAATAATGGATTGCAAGCAATTGAAAAATCGGAAGCCGTGAAGTTATTCATCGAACGCGCGACAGCGACATTATCAGAGTTTGAAATAACAGAAACCAACGCATCTGTCGTTGCTCAAATCTGCCAACGACTAGATGGTATTGCTCTGGCGATTGAATTAGCCGCTTCACGAGTGAAGATTCTCAAAGTGGAACAAATCGCATCTCGCCTTGACGATGCGTTTCGTTTGCTCACAGGTGGAAGCCGCACCGCTTTGCCGCGTCAGCAGACTCTGCGTGCGCTCATAGACTGGAGTTATAACCTGCTTTCAGACGAAGAAAAAGCTGTATTGCGAAGATTATCAGTTTTTGTGGGTGGTTGGACTCTGGAAGCAGCAGAATTTGTTTGTGATAATTCAAATATGTTAGACATGATGACTCATCTCGTAGACAAATCACTTGTCGCTGTAGATCTTGAACATGGCGATGGACCACGCTATTATTTGCTCGAAACTGTCCGACAATACGCCCGTGAAAAACTGGTTGAGAGCGAAGCCTCAACTCATTTAAGAGACATTCACCTAGATTACTTTCTAAAACTTGCCGAACGTATCGCACCTGAGTTATATCACCATAAAATGCCATATTGGCTTGATTATTTGGAAACCGAATATGCCAACTTACACGCAGCGCTGGAATGGGCCCAGGAACGTGATGTCAAGGCTGGTTTGCGCCTCTGTAATGCACTGTTCCGATTCTGGGAAAATCGCGGTGAACACACAAATGAAGGCTGGGAGTGGTTTAAATTATTTCTGGAAGTGAGCGGCGCTAGCCGAACTTCAAGTCGCGCATGGGCCTTATATCATGCATTCGTTCTGACTGGCTTAATATCCGAAACTATCGATTCGTCGAAAGTTAGGGAACTGTATGATGAATGTTTACTCCTAGCTCATGAGATGGGCGAACGCGTTTGTATAGCCAGAATACTTGAACAAAATGGTTTTTACGAACGTCTTGCTTATAATTATGACACCTCTCGTGAATTGCTTAAGCAGAGTCTTGCTGAAGCCCGCCTGCTAAACGATGATCTTACCATTGGGTACGCAACCTTAAGATTGGGAGTGCTTGCATTAGACCAATCAGATTATTCTATAGCCCGTTCGTTTTTGGAAGAAAGCGTGGAGATCCTAAGTCGAGTGGGTGAACTCAGAAGATTGGGATTAGCTCTATATTATATTGGGGGTATGTATTACCATCTGGGCAATTGGAGTGCCTCACGAAAATATTATGAGGATGCATTGTTGGTTGCCCAGAAAGTGCACTCACGTCTATATATTTCTTTATATCTTAGCAGTCTTGGAAATCTAGCTCTCGGTCTGGGAGATTTCGACCAGGCACTGTCTTTACTCTATCAAGCTCTCGAACTAGTACAGGACACACCAATTAATCAGTCAAGTACTCTTATTCGTCTTGGAGAAATCGCTCGTTTTCAAGCAAACTATGATCAAGCCACAATCTGCTATAGAAAGGTTCTAGCACTTTTATCAGATGATCTTCAAAAAGTCGATATTTATTGTTGCCTGGCAAACGTGGAACTCGTTTGCAATCAAATTGAAGAAGCCAGACAGCATCTTTTGACTGCCCTGGAAATTAAAAAAACTTTGCGGGACAAATATTCATGGGATAACTCGATCACTTGCTCCGCCTATTTTGCAGTTAGGCAGGAAAAATATAAGCAAGCAATGATCTTGCTTGGTTGGGTTGATCGTTGGAGAAAAACGACATTGATTGTATACCCACCTATTTATCAGACTGAAGATGAACATTACTTGAATCAGGCTCGCGAACAACTTTCTGAATCCGAGTTCGTTGCGGCTTGGGCTGAGGGTCAGTCCATGAGTCCAACGCAAATACTGGAATCTGCAAAGGAAATTCTGCAATGACTCTCCCCTCCGGCACTGTTACCTTCCTCTTCACAGACATCGAGGGCTCAACCAAACATTGGGAACAATACCCCGAAGTAATGAAGTCCGCGTTGGCAAAACATGATTCGATTTTGAAGGAAGCTATCGAATCGAATCATGGACACATCATCAAAACGACAGGCGATGGAATTCACGCGGTTTTTACAACTGCTATTGACGCGATCAACTCGGCTGTCACTGCTCAACACAATTTCAATTCTCTAATCGCTAGTCTCCCCATCAAAGTCCGCATGGGTTTGCACACCGGCGAAGCGGAACTGCGCGATGGTGATTATTACGGACAAACACTTAACCGCGCTGCACGCATCATGGCGGCCGGGCATGGAGGGCAGGTATTAATTTCGGATATAACAGCACAAGTGGTGCGCGAGCATCTGCCAGAGGATGTAACCCTGCTCGATATGGGTGAACATCATCTCAAGGGGTTGTTGCGTGCAGAAAAACTCTATCAGGTCGTTGCGCCTGAACTGCAAAAGGAATTTCCCGCGCTCAATTCGATTCCTACAGCCACAAATAATCTCCCTACACAACTTACCTCATTCATCGGGCGCGAACGTGAAATGACAGAAGCGACAAAGAGACTGGAGAGCGCGAGATTACTAACGCTCATCGGTCCGGGCGGCACAGGCAAGACGCGCCTCTCGATTCAGATTGGAACTCAGATGCTCTCCAATTTCACTGACGGAGTTTGGTTCATTGAACTTGCGCCACTCGCCGACCCGGAATTGATTCTGCAAACCGTTGCGTCGGTACTGGGCGTGCGCGCTCAAGTTGGAATGCCGCTGATGAACATCGTCACCGATTATCTGCGTGGCAAGAATCTATTGCTCGTTCTCGATAACTGCGAACATCTTGTCGAAGCCAGCGCCCAACTTGCGGATGAATTTCTGCACAACGCGCCGCACCTCAAGATCATCGCCAGCAGTCGTGAAGCGCTCGGCATCAGCGGTGAAACGGTCTATCGGGTGCCGTCGCTTTCGTTGCCGAATCAGGCTAACGTCACGTGTGAAGCGTTGTTGGAATTTGAATCCGTTCAATTGTTTGTGGAACGGGCTTCTGCTGCGAATCCAAAATTTCATCTAACGGATGAAAACGCTTCAGCCGTCGCCCAAATCTGCTCCCGTCTCGATGGCATTCCCCTTGCCCTGGAGTTAGCCGCCTCTCGCGTGAGTGCGTTTACACCCGAACAAATCGCAAAACGACTCGACGACCGCTTCAAATTATTGACAGGTGGTTCGCGCACGGCGTTACCGCGCCAACAGACCTTGCGTGCCCTGATCGACTGGAGCTATGATATTTTGAGTCAGCCAGAGTGTATGTTATTGCGGAGACTCTCGGTGTTCGCAGATGGCTGGATTTTTGAGGCGGCTGAATCTATTTGCAGTGATATGGACGTGTTGGAACTCCTGCCGCAACTTGTGAACAAATCACTGGTGACAATGGACGATGAAGGCGAAGAACCGCGCTATCGTTTGCTTGAAACGATCCGCCAGTATGCACGCGACAAATTAATGGAGTCGGGCGAAGCGGCAGAGATTCGGAATCGTCATCTCGATTATCACGTTCAACTTACCGAAAGCGCCGAACTGCAACTCTATGGAAGTATGGCGCTGAAATGGGTGAACCGCCTCGAAGCCGAATACGACAACCTGCGCACCGCAATTGAATGGGGCTTGGATAATAATGTAATGGCGGTTCTACGCATGGCGGGCGCCCTGCCAAACTTCTGGTTCAGGCGCGGTTATGAAAGCGAGGGTATCAAATGGATCCACGAGGCTCTCGAGCGCGTGCAGGGATTGCCCGAGGTTGAGGGTGATGCGGCGCGTGAACGCCTGGCAATTATCGCAAAGTCGTGGCAGTCCGTTGCGTTCATGGCGTTCAGTCAGGGCGATGTGCTCAACGCGAGCGCGGCGGCGGCAACGTGCGCAGATTACGCACGTCAACTCGGCGATAAAAAATTACTTGCAACTGTGCTAATTTTCGAAGCAGCTTCCAAGATGATGTCTGGGCATTTCAACGATGTGGATGCCATTATGCAGGAAGCTCTGGGCATTGTTGATGAATCAAACGATCCATTTGCCATCGGCATGGCGTATGGCATGTTAGGCTCGCGCATGATCATGGCGGGGAAGGACAACGAAGAGGCCCATACATATACAGCGAAAGCACTCGCCGCGTTGAAGGGCAACGAGAATCGCTTCGGGCATGCGATGGTGTTGTTTGCGATGGCGATGGGGGCACGCTTCAACGGCCGCTTTGACGAGGCCCGCGCCCAATTCGCACCGCTTTTTCCGGTCTTTCGCGACATGGGCGACTATCACCGCTCGAATATGGTCCGCAGTGAAATGGCACACATGGAACGATTGGAAGGACGTCACGAAAAAGCGGAAGCTGTGTATCGCGAGACTATCCTCGAGTGGAAGCGGCTCGGTCACCGCGCGGCAGTTGCCAATCAACTGGAATGCTTTGCTTTCATCGCCAAGGTGCGCGAGCAATCCGAACGCACTGCAAAGCTATTTGGTGCAGCAGAGGTGTTGCGCGAAAAAATCAACATAGATATGTCACAGATGGAACGCGTCGAATACGAACGCGAAGTAAATGACCTGAAAGCGAACATGGATGAAAAAGTTTTTGCATCGCTCTGGGCGCAGGGTCGCGCAATGACCATGGAACAAGCGATGGGCTTTGCGTTGATGGAGCCAGGATGACCAAAATTAGATTTGGCTTTACGATGCCCGCCGACCAGCTTGACAAATCACGGCGTAATACCTATGTTGACGATCTCAACAAAGCCCTGGACTTGATCAGCGGTCACTTCGATTCAGCCTGGATCATTGACCACTTGCAATTCGGCGACTCGGACTTGCTTGAAAGCTTCACCACACTGTCCTACATGGCAGCTCTTCATCCACAGCTCAAGTTTGGTCATACTGTTATTTGTCAGTCCTTCCGTAACCCGGCGTTGCTCGCCAAAATGGGTGCGACGCTGCAATTTCTCAGCGGTGGACGCTTTCTGCTCGGAATTGGCGCAGGTTGGCATGAGGAGGAATATAAAGCTTATGGCTATGCTTTTCCTCCCGACCGGGAACGCGTGGAACAATTGGAAGAGTCACTTCAAATCATCAAAGCCATGTGGACCGAACCAAAAGCAACATTCAAAGGTAAACATTATCAAGTAACTGATGCGTACTGCGAACCAAAACCGAATCCAGTCCCTCCCATTATGATTGGCGCGTTCAGATCAAAAATGTTGCAACTTACCGCAAAGTTTGCTGACGAATGGAATGTTTCGTCAACAGGATTGATCGGATACCGTCGTTTGGTGGATGAATTCGAGCGTGTCTGCTCTGACGTGGTCCGAGATCCAGCTACTGTGAAAAGATCATGGTGCGGTGGATGTGTCTGCGCGCCAACACAGGCGGAAGCAGAGCGCTTTGCTGGAGATCGCTATAGCGCGAATAACCCAGAAGATGATTTTGGCTTCGTTGGTACGCCTAGGCAGGTCATTGAGCAAATACAATCCTTCATTGACCTGGGTGTCGATACATTCATGGTTGATTGTGGAGGTTTCCCCAACCTGACCACGCTTGAGATGCTTGTCAAAGAAGTATTGCCAGTTTTACAGCGCGATACAATTGACACTTGAAAAAGAACATTGAAGTTTGATTCACAGAGGCAGCATGAACTGGTATCTCATTATAAAGTTTCTACATATCATCGCCGTAACGATCACCATCGGCGGCATGTTCGCGCGACAACTGGTGCGCGGCTTCGCAAAAAAGAGTGAAGACATAAAGGTGGTTGCATCGCTGACGAGAGTGGCTGTCCGAATTGACCGCGCGATGGTGATCCCCTGGAGCAATATTATGATCGTCATGGGAATTATTTTGGCGGTCATGCAAAAGTGGCCTATTTTCGGCTTTTTGCAGGGTGCCTCTCAAAATTGGCTGTTGGTTTCCAATCTATTGCTGGTTGTCATGATCGTACTCATCCCATTCGTTTTTATTCCCCATAACAAGAAAGTGGAAGTATTGCTGCAAACCGCACTCACACAAGGACACATTACGCCAGATCTAAGTGCTGCGCTGAATGATAAAGTGAACAAACTGGCACATTATGCGGAGGAAGCTATCGTCCTGATCGTTGCGGCATTGATGGTATTGAAACCATTCTAGCTTTAGAAGTACCTGGAGATTTTATGTCCGATCAAAATTTCAAACTGCGCGCCATGCAACCCTCCGATAGCGCCGCCATCGTGGACTTGAACACAGAGTTCGATGGCGATCTAACAACACGCTTCCTGATCGACGCATATACCACCATTACTGCTGGAACAGAATTCAGGACTTTAGGTGTAGTCGTTGAAACCCCAGGACATGCTGGTATTGTCGGGATGGGAACTGTGCGATTCGGCACTGCACAATTTAACGGACAAGTCCTGCCGCTTGCCTTCCTCGATAATCTCAAAGTCCGCGAGGAATTCCGCGGGCAGGGGCTTGGACTTCAAATTGCCAACTGGCGCGTTCAACAAGCCAGAGACGCTTTTGGTGATGAATGTGTTATTGGCACCGGCATGTTGCAGGAAAACCTTGCATCGCAAGGCGTTGCCAAAAAGTGGTGCCGGGAATTCGTTGGTCCCTTTAACGTTTTCATTGTACCCGCACGGTCGCAACCACCAAAATCGCTTCCAGGCATCACTGTGCGCGAACTTGAAACTCGTGAGTACGAAGAATTTGCAGCCAAACAAAATGACTTCTATAAAGACTACAACTTCTATATGCCCAGGAATGAGAGTTCCATTGCACGATTAATAGACATTGCGCCCGGCGGCAAAAAACTTTATCGCCACTATATTGCAGTAGATGCTTCTGGAAATTTATTAGCTGGAGCCCAGGTATGGTTCCGCGGCTTATTAAAATCGGACACCGTTAATAATATCCCGGCACCAATAAGAGCCTTGAACCGTGTGTTACATCTTCTCCCGCCAGATTTCGTCATCCGCGATGCGGCGGTCACTGGTCTGTGGCATGTTCCCGGCCAACTTCGGGCTGCTCAACATACATGGGAAATGATACGATGGCTGTCGAAAGAGCAGGCTACAAGTATTGCGGTTGGTTTCGATCAGCGTGACCCTACACAAGAGGCGGTAAAACTTAAACCCTGGCACCAGCCGCGCCCCAAGATCATGCTGGCGATTCATGGACCTTCTCCGATCGATCGCGACAAACTGATTTTCACCCACGGGCGTGTGTAACGATACTCACCATATTATTCCATGACTAAAACAACTACTATAACCTCCGCATATACTGAGGACTTAAGTCCAGCGACCCGTGCCGAGATCATTCAAGTTTGTATTGCTGCACATCAGGAAGAAGACTTCAAAAACCTCTTTACTTATGCGCCTACTGGCGGCTGGCACTTTCTAGCTTATTACGCTGACAAGTTGGTCAGTCATGCCGGGGTGTCAACCCGCTGGTTACAAGTGGAAGGTCAGCCGTTGTTGAAAACTGCCTATATAGACGCAGTGGCAACATTACCAACCCATCAAGGTCAAGGATACGGAAGCGCCCTCATGCGGCAACTGGCAAGCGACATTGACCGTGAATATATCATTGCTTGTTTAGAGACTGAACGGGAGACATTCTACGAGCGCCTTGGCTGGCAAACGTGGCGTGGTCCATTGGCTGGGCGGAGTGAGCAAGGATTGATTCCAACACCTGAGCAGCGTGGGATCATGGTCTTGCGGCTGTCGCAAACACCCGTCCTCGATCTTGATTCGGCATTATCAATCGAGTGTCACTCAGATCGTATTTGGTAACTTACCAATTATTTCCATAACTTCGCCAACTCATTCAACAATTCGTAAGGCGGGATGGCATCCCGCCCCACATCTATTTCCACAACTTTGCCAACTCATTCAAAGATATGTAATACGGTTCAATGCTGGGGATGAAATGCCGTTCATCTTTTGCGTGCGGACCTAGACCGGATTGCCCCCAAACGACCGCCTGCCCGCCGGGAGCGAATCTTGCGCTGGTGCCGGGGAGCTTCTTCCCGATGCGCGCCTCATTTTCACCCGCAGCCTGTTTGACTGCTTCGACGAGCGCTTTCAACGCTGGATTATTTGGGTCACACGCCACGCCGTTTTCCATCACGGAGAAACTAGCTTCGAGTCCGTTTGTTTCGCAATAGGACTCGACCGCTGACCGCAGACTGTTGACATCGTCTTGAGGTATTGCTCTAATCTCTACACCTAGAATCCCCTCGCCTGCAGTGACGTTGTATACGCCCGGTGTGCCCACATTGATAAATGGGAATTTCGCCTGTGATTGCCAACCATCCGCGGCTTTAAGCGTGAGGTGCTTGGCAAAGATTTCATTCAACGCCGAACGCGCACTGATGAGTCTCTCACTCAGGTCGCCTGTGCCAGCAACACCGCTGTGACCTTTTGCGCCGCGTGCGATCACATCGAAGCGCATCACGCCGCGATTCTCAACGCAGATCTCGCCGAAGAGTTCGTTGCCTTTTTCGCCGGTCCGTTCACCTGCGATAAATAAGGATGGCGTGAGATTTAATTCCTTCAAGACATGCGGAGTGCCCCAGGCTTCGGCTTCGCCATTCTCTTCGTTGCCGACGAGGAGCAACGAGATGTCGGGGCGCAACGGCGCTGCGCCCTTACACATATCCTTCATCCATACCAAATATGTCGCAACGACGGTTTTCATATCCGCCGCACCGCGACCGTGGAGATAATCACCTTCGATGCGCGGATTAAATTGAGAGTCGTCAGGTTCGGGTTCAACAACATCAAAGTGACCTGTCAACAAAACCGGATTCTCTTTTGAGGCATCGGGGAACTTGGCATACACTGCCGGATATTTGCCATCGAAGTATTTCACATCCAAGCCAGCGTTGCGAAGATAATCATCGATCAACGAACCAGCGCGGTGGACTTCATCGAGTCTTTCATTTGGCGAAGCGGTGACAGATGGAATACGAATCAATTGTTGAGCCAAATCGAGAATCTCGGAGGTCTTATCAGGATACGATACTTCAATCATGGCTTGAGTCCTTGGTCGGAATTGAATGGGAGCATTTTGAACCGGGCGCGCGGCATCGCGTCCACGTTGGAGGAATTCGGCGATCTTGGCTGAATCGTCGCCGAGCAAACCATATTCAGAGGCGATGCGTTCCACGTCGCTTTTGACCTGAGCTTCACGTTCGAAATGTAATTCTTTCAGAACATCCAGCGACACTTCGTTGCTATTACCCAACTCGCTTTGCAAACGCGTGCGGAATTTCTCAGCGGTGTTGTGTCCGCCTTCGGACATTTCGACGAGCGGCGTTAAATCTTTCCACAAGTTCAAGGCTTGAGCGAGCGGTTTCACTTCATTGAGAGTCCACTTGAGGAAGTCGCGCATGGCGATGGGTTTAGCTGTGAATGGATTCTCGATCTCAGCGCGCAGACTAAACTTCGCGGCGAGATTCTCATTGACGCGGGCACGGCTGATGTCTTCGCGGTCGTATCGGAAAGCACGGGCAAATTGCGGATCGGAATAGATGCGGAGCAGTAACAGGTGTTTGAGAGTCAGATTCGCAATGTCAATGTCGAGGCTGTGCCCACCGTCATCCACGCGGACTTCGACACGTCCCATCGGGAGGTTGATACGAGCCATCAGGTTTTGCTTTTCGATTTGTAGAGCCATCTCTTCGGGAGGAGTCGCTTGACCAACAGCGAACAAGCCGCGGGTATAAAGATGCGTCAGTTCGTCGCTTGTCGTGGAGATGATCCGTTCGACAGGGTCCGCAAATGAACGGGCGCGGACGGGAGTCCAGTTATTATTTCCAAAACGGACGCCGCGGCGCACGAGGTCATAAGAGATTTGCAGATAATCGTTGTACGAACGATAGAGGTCGGGGAGATCGATGGCGGGCGGATTCGGGAAGGTGAGATTGCGAATCGAATCATGCTCGGTGAGGACGACGACAGCGCGTCCACCGCGGACCTGAGCCTGCAACGGCGTGGACGCAGCGGTCGCGATAAAAAGACTCGCAAATGCACGCAGGAGACGCGTGGCGGTGATATAGAATTCGGATTTGAATTCATCGAGATGCTGATCGCCGCGCTCGCTGGCAGAGAGGTGCATGAAGTCCCAGGCGAAGAGCGGGTCGGGCAAAGAGAGGTTGCTGTGAATACCGGCGGTGGCAAGCGTATCGCCGTAGAGATCAACACACTTTTCGAGATAGCGACGCTTGGCGATGCTCCAATTGCCGGGCAGGGAATGATGACCGATATCGGTGAGGAATAAAAGATTGCCATGCCAGTAATGCAGACGTTCGCCAAAATTCACACCGGCGCGATGAAGCGCATTGATGAGCGAGGCTTCCATGAGGCGCGCTTCATAGATCGTGCCACGCGGACTGTAATACGGACGCGTCGCCCATTCGACCATCCAGTGAAAGACTTCGAGCTGGCTGAACTGTGCCTGCCACGGCGGGATACATTCAGCGCGGAGATAATCCACGAAGGAATGTTGGCTGGGTCCTGCGCCCACGGTGAGCAAGGGACGCAATTCTTCATCCAGCAGATTCCATTCCTGCTCGAAACCGTTGAGACCGCCTTGCGGTTTTTCCTTGGCGGCTTGTTCAGTTGCTAAGAGATATTTGTCGGCGAATTTTTGAGAGGGCATGGGTAAGTCCTAAGGTGTGAGGTGTTTAGAGAAATGAAAGAGGAAAGAAGAAAGATAGTGAAAAGCAGAAAGTGAGCTATTCAGTCAATGGCGCATACCAATTCGCCATTTCGACAGCCCAACCTTCAGTGCCATCTTGTGTTCGGATTTTCCACCAGTAATAATCATTGGCATCGACGAATCCTTCAAGAACTGTTACTACATCCCCAATTGGGAGTTTTTCAAGTATTTTTCCGTTCATTGAAGGTTCCACCCTCAGGTTCAGATTTGCTCCCAATTCAGTAATAGCATATTGTTTCCCTATCTCCAAGCTCGGAACAGGCGCCCAAGAAATCGATGTCCAAAAACTTGCATTCGATATAATCTTTTGTTCATCACCCATTAAATTTGAAATATACACATCCCAAAAGCCTTCTCCTACCCCAGCCTTGCAGTCATAAGTTGCTCTAGTAAAGGCTAAATATTTTCCATCAGGAGACCATACAGGGGAGTTGTGAGCTTGATTTAAAGAAGTTAAGCGTGTTGTTTCGCCCGTAATGATATTGTTTACGTAAACATTATCGCATCCAGAGTTATCCTCAGAACTAGTAAAAGAAATTTGATAACCGTTTGAAGACCAAGAAATCCCCCCTACGTACAAATTAATTGGTGTCTTACTGACAAGAGTTGATGTTGTGCCATCGGCATTCATAATGAACAATTTCGAGTCATCCCCGTAAGCTATCTTTTTTCCATCTGGTGACCACGTACCCATAAAAACCTTCCCGCTGGATGTAAAGCGTTGGAGTATTTCGCCATTTTTTGCACCGACAAGATACAAATCCGATTGTTGATTTATCCCCATCGCGACAAGCAAGGAGTTTCCATCTGGAGACCATGAAAGGTAATGCTTATCATATTCGGGACTATATGTCAGTCGATGGAGTTCTGTTCCATCCGCCTTAGCGACAAATATATCCTGATATCCATATATCCATACATCTGATCTTATATCTGTTCCTACGAAAGCAACCCAATGTCCATCTGGCGACCATGTCAGACTTGGATGAATCAAATTTACTATTTGACCATCCACCTCTTGACCATATTCAATAATTTGAACAGCTTCATCATTTTTCATATCATGAACTTTTATTACTGAATAATTTAGACCTTCTTTTTTGTTGTAAGCCTCGAACAATATTCTCCCCTCGGGAACAGAAAAAAATATTTCAGTAGGTGAAGGGATTATTTCAGGAGTAGAAACCGCAGGTGTCAATGAGACAATCACAGTTGGAGTATTATTTGGCGAAGGTGTATTAGTAGAATTTATCGGCAGATTGGTGACAACAGATTTTCCTGCGCAAGAAATCAAGGATAGCGATACTATCGTCAAAATGATAAGTAATATGAACTTATTTTTGTGTTGCACAGCTACCTCTTCCTTCTTTTATTTCTTCAAACTCTCCAAACCTTCCATCAATCGCTTAAACGCACCTTCAGTTCGTTCGGCGGGTGTGGCATACGAGAAGCGGACCCAGTCATTGCCGAAGGGCGAGAAGAACGCACCGGGGACAATGGCAACACCGTGATTCTCGGCGAGATATTGTCCAAGCGGTTCACTGTCTGCCAAGCCCCCTGCTTTTATAAATTCACCGACGTTCATAAAGGCGTAATAGCCTTTGCCGATGATATGCTGCATGCCACTTTCTGCGAGCAACTTCTTCAAGACCACGCGGCTGGCGTTGGTCGGCTCGATGATGGTCTTGGCAGCTTCGGTGAATCCCATCTCATAAGCAGCCATCGCAACGGCGAGTGAGAAGAATGAAGGGATAACGCCATGTGAAGCGCGCGCGGTGATGAACTTGAGCACGGACTCATCCGCAATCAAATGGCAGTTGCGAATATTGGACCCTCCCAATGATTTGGTGATGCCGTCGAGGAACATGACCCGCTTACGTTCTTCGGGGGTGAAGAACTTGAGAAAGGAATTCAAATCCATGGGGGATTCGTCGGTGACGTAGTGATACATCCAATCGAAGAGCACAAACGCGACACCTGCTTCCAACGCGGCTTTGGCAAGTGAGACTTGTTTTTCAACGGCGATGGTCATGCCAGTGGGGTTATCGGGATTGGTGATGACGAGTCCTGCGATCTTGCGTCCTTTTGATTCAGCGAATTTCACGCTGTCACGAATCGCGTCTTCGGAGTATGCCCAACCTTGCGCGGGGTCACCGGGTGCCCAAAGAACATTTGCGCCGACGCCGTATGGTCCCCAGTTGTAGGAAATCCACGGGACGCGCGAGACCATGATGAGGTCACCTTGACGTCCGTGTCCTAGTGCGAGCATGGCTTGATAGGCTTTGACGAGTGCGTCACGTCCGCCGGCAGTGCCAAGGACGTTGGCAGGTCCCCAACCGGAGGATGAGTCTAATTTCCAATATTGTTCGATGACGACTTTGCGATAGGCTTCGGTGCCGAACGGCATATCGTAAGCCGTACCATGTTCGATCTGAAGTTGTGAGGCGCGTTCCAAAATCGCTCGCGGAGTTCCGGGCAAAGACGCACCACCGTCACCTTGCGAGGCGTCAAAAACCTTCGCGCCAGGATTCTTTTCCACGTACACCTTCAACGATTTGTTGATGAGGAACATACGTGAAGGCGGAATGTCGGTCAATTGGCGAAGATGATCGCTAACGGGAACAAGATGCTTTTCATCAACAGCAAAGACCGGGGTGGTATTAGAAATAGACATAATTGGCTCCTTTAGACTTCGGAAGTCTCTTTTGAAGACTCTCGGTTTAGACGACTCCGCAAGAGACTTCCGAAGTCTCTTGCGCGATTAAGAAAAACGCCCCGAATGTCGGGGCGTTTGGTTTTTCTATCTATGATGAATGGACTGCTTCATGTTCACCTGATATATACCAACGCCCCGTCACTGTAAGAGTGCGGGTGGTACGATTAGTATTATCAGTATGATTTACAAATTGTCTGAACATTGCGCGCAAGGATACCACCATGAATGAGGTGCGTCAAGCAATCGCTTTCTTTCAAACGGTATAATGCTTATCTATCAATTTACTTCCGAGAGAAACCATGAAACGACAACTTATCATATCACTCGTTATCTTTGCCAGCTTATTCACTGCATGTGGAACTCCACCTGCAGTGGTATCAACCAATACCAGCAGCATTAATACCGAGGCAACTATCTTGCCTACATCGACCCCCAATCCTTGCGCACCGGAAAATCTGGAAGCCTCGATCAAAGCAGTAAATGATCTAATGCGTGAGTTTGACGATTCATCCCAACTCGCTTCAAATCTATCCAGAGAGCAGGTGCCTGATTCGATCGCAGAGATGCAACGGATTCGACGCGCCGCCGAAGATCAAATTGTCCCCACCTGTCTGGTGACATTAAAAAAATATCAGATCGCCCACATGAATAGCGTGATCAATACCATGCTGGCTTTTGTAGGCGGCGCAGACAGCAACACACTCAATACTGGGCTTGCACAGGCACGCCAGGAACACGACCGATATACACTTGAGATCGTCAAGCTGCTCGGAATCACCCCGAAATCAGTAAATACTACAACCCCATAAAGAGATTTTTTTTATCCGCTGGCAGTCACTGGAACTACACGCCGCACGTCTTTTCTCAGGAACAAAACAAAGCCGATCAACCTTAGCCCGGCGCTTAACCAGAGCGCACCGCTGAGACCGATATAATTCGCGATCCATGTGCCGATCAGCGGCGCCAGGATCATGGAAAAGTATTGCATCGATTGTGCCAGCGACACAAAAGTCGCGCTGTATTCAGCCGGCACAGTTTTCATCAACTCATCGAAGAAGACCAGATCCAACCCGCCTTGAAAGAGCCCGGCGAGACCTGCAAACAGAATTACAAATTCAACGCGTGTAGTTGCAGCATTTAATGCCGGGTGAAAGATCATGCCGAAGGTGGTGGCAAGCAACACGAATCGTCCACCAAATTTAGCAGAAAGCCGGGGCCACATAAAGTAACCGACCAGCATCACCATGTTCATGGTCATACTGATCGAACCGATCTGACTATCCGTGGCATGGATCTCACGCACATAGTAGAGCGGCATGACGGGCAGACTCAACATCAGCGCGGAGAAATATACGAAGCGTTTCGATGCAAATGAAACGAAGGCGGGGTTCGCACGCAAAAGCGCAAGGTAGTTTTTTAGTCCGCTTGTGGATGTGCTGGTTTGGGAAATCACAGATTGAGTTTGATCAGGAATCTGGATCTGGTTGGAGAAGTAGTAACTAAGAAAACCGCCCAGCGACAAAACCATGAACATGATCGCATAATTCAGCGGGAAGTCAAGCAGGTCAATGACGCGTGTGACAATGAAAGTGCCAACCACACCCGTAATTCCGAAGATCGCCCAACGCCGGCTCAATAATGCATAACGCCCAGCTGGTCCCGCCACTGCATTCATCACCACGGAAAATGCCACAGCCAGCGCAGTCTGTGGAAGCGTGGCAAACGCCCAGATCGCCAGCGTAGCGATGATGACATATTCTCGCGCCAGCAACAAAGTCAATATACCGGTTAAGGCATAGCACAGGATCACCAGCAAACGCGAAAGCCCATACCATGGGACAACATTTTTTCGGGTCTGTAAAAACCGCCCTACAATGATCGCCAGGAATAAACCAGTCACCCCCGGCATGGAAGAAAGCAAACCGACTTGAAAGTTAGAAGCACCAAGGCGGGTCAGAAATACTGGCAGATACGGTGCCGAGACATTGGAAATGCTCACCCCGACGCCATCAATTTGTACATTACGAAAATTAAGTTTTTGGATTTGGAGTTCTTCTTCAGTAGTTGGATTCATGAATGGATGCCCAGTTCGCAAATTGATTATAAACCCTGGGGTAAAATCAGCGGATGATCCCGCTCTCTACACCCGTTTTCTCAAAGAGGAGAACGGGATGATCGAAATCCGCCGCATCAAACCCGACGAGTGGACTGCTGCTAAACGAGTGGTCTATCGCGTCGCGCATGCCATTTTCAACGACCAACGCCCACTGGAAGAGTCCATTGCATATCATGAGTCGCGCAACGAACTCAAAGATATGAACGATATTCAAAAGAATTATTTCGAGAACGGTGGAATATTTCTGGTCATGACCGAAAACGGTCAACTCATCTGCACGGGCGCGATCCGTCAACTCGAAGATGGCATTTGTGAGCTCAAAAGATTGTGGTTGTTGACTGAGTATCACGGGCAAGGTCTGGGTTATCGCATGTTGCAGGAGTGCCTTGCTTTCGCCAGAGAAAAAGGCTACAAACGCATCCGGCTAGAGACCGACCCTGTAGCGCAAAGCCGGGCTTTGGAATTTTATAAGAAGTTGGGATTTTATGAGATTCCGAGTTATACGGATCGAGGCGATGAAGTGGCAATGGAGATGCTGTTGTAAACTTTGCTCCATCCGGAGCTTAGCCCCGGATGGAGCAGTTATTTAACCGCCTTCAACCAACCAGGCAATTGATCGACCAGTTGCTTCATGATCACCTTTGCACGTTCATTGAAAATTTCAATATTATCGTAGGCTTCCCCACCCTCTTCACTTACCAGATCGCTCACCATGCGCAGGATCAACAAACGCGTGTTATTTTTTCGCGCCACCCAGGCGAGTGCCGCAGATTCCCAATCAGCGACAATTGCGCCATTTGATTTGAGGAAGGAAATCTTGTGCGGCGGCAGGTCGCTATCAGCGGAGGCAATGATTCCGCGTCGGGTGGGGAAAGGCTCGAGTTCAGCCAACCAGCTTAGGTCGAGGGCAGAAGCGTAGTAGTCCGAAATATCCAGATCGCTCATTAGCTCAACAATATCGTACATAAAAGTCTGTTCGACAAGAATTAAATCTCCTTGATTGACAACACCCGCGAAGCCGCCACAAGTCCCAAGGTTAATAACGAGCTCAGGGTTATGTTTATCAATGATGTGTTGAAGCGCACCGGCCGAGGCGGTTTTTCCCCAGCCAGTATGAAAAAATGGTATCGGCAACTCGTTGAGTGTTGCTTCGAAACATTCACCGTATGGATAACGTTCGATCTTTGCAGCAGGGAATAGAGGCACAACACCATTCCATTCAGCATTGGCAGAGATGATTACGACAGTTTTCACAAAGAGGCTTCCTACCTTTCATAAAAAATACATATCAGATTGAATTCGTCTAATTCCTGATGTATAATCTTTGCATGCCTGAGTGGATTGGCAAGACCATTGGTAGGGTTCGTATTGACAAATACCTGGCACGCGGGGGAATGGCTGAGGTTTATCTTGGCTCGCATCTTTCATTGGATCGGCAGGTCGCCGTCAAAGTATTGCATAGTTATATTGAAGAAGATCCCGGTTTAATGGCACGCTTTCAGCGCGAGGCGAAAGTGGTTGCGGCATTGCGGCATCCCAACATTGTGCAGATCTTTGATTTCGATGCCACTGAGGGACACCCCTACATTGTAATGGAATATTTGAAGGGACCAACGCTCTCGACGTACCTGCGCAGTCTGCATGAGCGCAACGAGCGGATCCCAACCCATCAGGTGGCACGTTTGCTCAAGGCTTTGACCTCTGCACTTGATTATGCTCACGAACAAGGTGTCATTCATCGCGACATTAAACCGGGCAATATTATGTTGCATGGCAAGGCCGATGAGATCGCACTCGATAAACCCCTAACCAGCGATGTTGAAGCCGTTCTAACCGACTTCGGACTGGTGCGCATCGAACATGCCGCCTCACAGACTGCTTCAGGCATGGTCAGCGGCACACCATCTTATATGTCCCCTGAACAAGCGCGTGGGGATAAGACCGATCATCGCACAGATATTTATTCGCTCGGTGTCGTGTTGTATGAAATGCTTGCGGGGCGCGTCCCATTCGAGGCGGATAGCACGATGTCGGTGATGTATATGCAGATCAATGAGCCGCCTCCATCTATCCCTGGAGTATCTCCGGCGATCCAGGCAGCCATGAATCGTGCGCTCGCCAAAAACCCAAATGATCGTTATCAGACCTGCCGCGAGATGGCACTTGATTTCTTCCTTGCACTGGGTATGACAGCCGAGGCTGAAACCATCATCGAGACCCTGCCTGCTGATAGTCCCAGGCGCACTGAGAATTCGATCAAACCCAAGGCAAAGGAAATACCGCCTGCAAAAACATCCAAACGAACTCCCTTGTGGATTGGTGCGGGGATTTTTGTTGTAGTTTGTCTGCTGGCAGTTGGCTTCGGAGCGTTTCGCATGTTATCCAATCGATCAGCTTCTCCAAGCGAAACCGCGGACCCGGTCAGCACGGAGCCAGTTGTCGCTTCAACGCCATCTGAAATTAGCAACCTACCCAGTGCAGAGGATATGGTGGAGATTACAGCAGGCACATATGAAGTTGGATTGAATCCAGCCGACGAGTGGCATAGTGCACCAACGAACATCACACTGAACAATTTCTGGATCGATAAGTATCAAGTTACGAACTCAAAATATCAGCAATATATCGACGCTCAGGGTGTTCAAGCGCCTGAGATCTGGCCCGGTGAAAGCAACCATCCGGTTCGCGGGGTTACGTGGGATCAAGCAGGCGCATATTGCAGTTGGCTGAACAAGCGCTTGCCAACCGAGGCAGAGTGGGAGGCGGCCGGTCGCGGACCCAATGCCAGTCTATATCCCTGGGGCAACGATGCAACTGCCGACGGAAAGATCAACACAATCCCCGACCAGGATACCTACGCAGTGGGATCGCTTACATTTAACGAAAGTATCTTTGGATTATTTGATATGGTTGGAAATGTATGGGAATGGGTCGGGGAACCATATGCCAGTGTTCCGGCAGGGAGCCAACTTATACGCGGTGGCCGGTTTGGAAACCCGCAGGACTTAGCGTATCGATTGCCGGTCGCACCCAACGACACCCGTTATGTTAAGTTTTCCGGCTTTCGCTGTGCAACTGACCAGGCTAGATAAAGGAGAAAGACCATGAGAAACCAACGCATCTTCCGTTTTCATTGGGTATTATCCATATTTCTGATCGTTTCTGTACTTGCGGGATGCGCTGGCGGCAATGCGACCGAACCCGCAACAGCACCCCCGGCGATCCCTGAAACTGCAACCACAGTTGCAGAAGCCACAGAAGTTCCAGCCACGCCCATACAGGAGCAGGTTGTTGATGAAAATGTTTTGTATGAAGACGGTTTCGCCAATCCCGCCAGCGGCTGGCCCGAAGAGAAGTTTGATAATTATTTTATTGGCTATCATGAACCTGAGTATTACCATGTCGAAATTACCAGCCCGAATTACAAGACCACGGTTTTTGAACCTACAAAACAAAGTTTCAGCGATGCAACCGTCGAAGTAAAAGTGTTCACAAACTCAAAAAAGACGGCTGCGACTGGCGACTTTAGCTACGGTCTGGTTTTCCGCCGCTCTGGTGACCAGTATTACGCCTTCACGATTTCTCCGCGCGCCAAAAAATGGTTCCTGCTCAAAAGTTCTCCCAATGCTCTGACGGTTCTGGCAGAAGGCGCGGACGAGAACATCCATGATCTGGATGTTGAAGATGTTCTACACGTGGATGCCCAGGGATCAAATTTCGCGCTCTACATTAATAACCAGCAGATCGGGCAAGGGTCTGACCCTGATTATGCCAACGGCGAAATCGGTTTCTATGTTCAGACCTTCGACGCCACCAACGTTCACATCCACTTCGAGGCGATCTCGATCAAAAAACTTGAAGCCTCACAAGCTGCCGCTGTGGGGCTGATCTACCAGGATAATTTCGCCAACCCTGCCAGTGGCTGGGCGGAAAAGAAGTTTGATAATTACTTTATTGGCTATCATGAGCCTGAGTATTATCATATCGAAATTACCAGCCCGAATTACAAGACCACGGTCTTTGAACCTACAAAACAAAATATCGGCGATGCCACTATTGAAACCAAAGTTTTCACAAACTCAAAAAAGACTTCCGCCACTGGTGACTTTATTTATGGATCGGTCTTCCGCCGCTCCGGCGATCAGTATTACGCCTTCACGATCTCTCCGCGTGCCAAGAAATGGTTCCTGCTCAAAAGCTCCCCCAATGCGCTGGTGATTCTGGCTGAGGGCACAGAAGCCGGTATCAACGAACTGGATATTGAAGACACCCTGCGTGTGGATGCTGAGGGCTCCGAATTCTCGCTGCATATCAACGACAAGTTGGTCGGTCAGGTAACAGACCCGGATTACGCCAGTGGTGAAGTCGGTTTTTACGTCCAAACCTTCGATGCCACCAATGTCCATATTCACTACGAATCCATCGCCATCAAAAGTTTCGATCCCCCACTGGCTTGCGATGTCAGTGCACTGGCATTAAACGTCCGTAGTGGCCCCGGGACAAGCTTCGGGTCGTTTACTGTCCTTTATAAAGGTAACACCTTCATTCCCTCGGCACGCAGTTCAGATAATAAGTGGCTTAAACTTACTTTGGAGGGCGCAAATGATCAAGGCTGGGTTGCCAACTCACCAGACTACATTGCCTGCACCGGGGCTATTGATTCCCTGCCGGTTGCCACACAATAAGCAGTACAGCCAATAGCATCTTCAAAGGGCATCAAATGCGCATGCATTTGATGCCCTTTGGTAAATCAGCCCAAACATTTGGCGAGTATCCCTTGACAACACCTAAGCCTTTGGAAGGATAGGGCGGGTCGCCTTTTTCAAGGCTTTGAGGAAGTCCTCTTTCGTGAAGGTTTCCTCTTTTGTTTCTTTGGGTTGTTTTTTCTTCTTTTGATCTGTCATAGTTTCTCCGGTAAATCTATGTGGCTTTGAATTTTTTCAAGTTCAACTTGTCCTTTGTACGATAACGACATTTGTATTCTCTTGGTCACGCCTTTATTATTAAATGTCCCACCCAATTTCACGGTAACCAAGTAGTAACCATGTTGCTGAAGTCTAATTGTATTAGTTTCGCTTGTTGTAAGTTTGAACGCATTAAATGCAACAGTTGTTTCTGCGATGGCAATATCAGCATAATCATGGGGTGGAATAGGTTTTGTGCGGTGTTCAGTGGGTGTATTACCACACCAGACTAATTTATATCGATTCTTAGGAAAAGTAGTAGGTGATGGCTTGGAGTCGCCATCTTTACAGTATTCTAGTTCTTCAACAAGGGCATACCAATTCTCCATCGGAAATCTAGAGTCATTATATATTGCAAAACGCAACTCTATGTCCGTCCTTTCCTTGTTCCTTATGCTATCACCTTCGTCATTAATTACGATTTTCTTGTTTGATAATTCTTCCTCAAAATTAGAAATTGTTCTCTGTTGCTCTTCAATTAATGTCTCTTGGCTATTATGAACCAATACAGGTTCGTGTGCCCAATGCCAGAGAAAGACAACGAACAAAATTAAAAGCCAAGCCGCAACGCCGATTAGACCTGCTATGAGATTGGCTATCATATTACCACCCTGTAAATAAGACGCAATTGCGCCACCAATAGCAGATATAATTACACCAAGAATTCTCCAAGAAAATCCGAGTGTTTTGGAAGCCTTCGCTCTGGCTTTTTTTGAAACCATATCCCAATAATCGCGGAAGGATGTTTGCGGCATTGTTCATTTTCTCCATCCCCATTTTACCCAAACACGTGACGTTAAGGGATACTCGCCAAACATTTATTTTCGTACCATTTCAAAATACAACTCTTTATTTTCGTACTGTATAATTCCCCTATGCCAAACCTCACTGGACAAATGCTCGGCAAAGTACGCGTGGATATGTTCCTCGCGCGCGGCGGCATGGCAGAAGTTTTCATTGGAACCCATACCACCCTGCATCGCGCAGTGGCAATCAAGTTTCTAAAAGGTGACCTGCAAGACGACCCCGAACTGCGCGAACGCTTTGAACGCGAAGCGCGCGTGATCGCCATGTTGAGACACCCGAACATCGTCCAGGTGTATGATTTCGACACGTACGAAAATCAGCCTTATCTCGTGATGGAATATGTCGCTGGCGCTTCTCTGGGAACCTACCTGCGTGAATTACACAAGAACAATGGCCGACTGGATATCAACCAGATCAACAATCTACTGGTCAAACTGGCAAGCGCCTTGAAATATGCCCATGATAACGATGTCATCCATCGCGATATCAAACCAGCAAACATTCTGCTGACCTCACGCACGAATCCGATCTCGGCTGGCAAACCACTGGCAGAAGACACTGAACCCATCATCACAGATTTCGGGCTGGTGCGGTTTACCCAGTCCAACAAACAGACCAGCACAGGTGTCATCACCGGCACCCCCGTTTACATGAGTCCTGAGCAGGCGCGCGGTGACCGCGTGGATGCACGCACCGATGTTTACTCATTAGGCGTAACTGTTTATGAAATGCTGGCAGGACGTGTGCCGTTCGATTCAGATTCAACCCTGAGCCTGCTCCACAAACAGATCTTTGACCCACCGCCACCGATCGAAGGGATCTCAGCCGATCTGCAGGATGTGATGGACCGCGCCCTCGCTAAGAATCCGGACGAGCGCTTCACGACTCCCACCGAATTTGCTGAGGCGTTTCAAGCCGCCATCCTGGGGACAACGGAAGCCGCCACGCTTCAATTCCCAGGTTCATTCACCCACCCCAATACACTTCCGCGCCCGGCCGCAAAAAATGCACGGACAAGTCTTTTCATCTTTGTCGGAGTCATTGGCGTTGTTGTGATTGCATTTAGTGCCTTTTTTCAATCACGCTCATCAGCGTCTCCCACTGCAGTGCCCACAAACGCAGAGACCCAACACACCGAGATGACCAGCGCACCAATTTCTGGAACTTCTGAAGTCATTCCCCCAGAACCAGAAGCGGATCCGGTTGGTCTATTGCGTTTTCAAGACGGAGCTGCAACGGCCGATCAAATCACATTGACCACCTTTGGCATGGCGTTGCCACCAGAAGGTAATCAATATCAAGCCTGGTTGGTCCGGGATGACGGCGAACAACGTGTCAGCATTGGTATCATCCAATTTGATCCCGAAAACAAGAGCACGTTGACCTTCGTAGATCCAGAAGGCAAAAATCTGATCGGTTTATATCATTCGCTTGAGATCACAGTTGAGCCCAATCCGGACAACAGTCCCAATCCATCCAACTCGATCGCCTTTTCAGCCGCCCTGCCAGAAGAAGGCTTCATGCACGTACGCCATCTCCTGTCATCCTATTACGATACTCCCAATGAAATTGGTTTCATTATTGGGCTCGATGCTACAACAAAACTGGTCAGTGACTCAGCCAACGAAATGTTGACTGCATTTGAAGCCGGGGATCGCGCCGATGTACTCACTCAGGCTGAAACCATGTTGAACGTAATTGTGGGGACTCAAAGCTCCGACCACAAGGACTGGAACAGCGACGGCATCATCAGCGACCCCAGCGACAGGTTCGGTCTTTTGTTGAACGGTGACAACGAAGGCTACATTCAAGGCGCCTTTACGCATGCCAATCTCTCCCTCACCTCAGAGGATGCCACGGAGGGTATGCTCATCCACGGTGCACACGTCAAAATAGCAGTCTCAAATATCGGTGAATGGACTCCCCAACTCCACGATCTGTTGATCGCCATCCTTGCAGCCCCAGCCGATTCCGATGTCGAGAGTCTGGTGCGTCAGGCAGTATCGTTTTCAAATCAGATCCGCAACGGTATCGATATCAACGGTAACGAAAACATTGAGCCGATCCCCGGTGAAGGTGGCGCGCTCACTGCCTACCAACATGCCTATTACATGGCGGATATCACGATCTTTCCCTAACCTCTTATAAACAAAAACAGCCGGAAGAATCTTCCGGCTGTTTTTTATTTCAACACGTCTGCCAGGTTTTTTCCACCCATCAGTTCTCTTGGAATATCGTTGGCTTTATGCACTTCCCACGTCTCCGTGTGGACAAGCTCTTCCTGCGGCTTCAGGTCCACCAACGCCCCAAGACTCTCCAACTCCATCACGCGATTGGTTGCGTATACTTCTGCATTACAGCCGTTATCGGGATAAATTTCATCGCGGCGTACGCCAAAACGTTTTACAAAAAACATGTCGCCGAACACATAACCCAGCCAGCCTTGCGAATTGAAATACCCCAGCCTGAATGCCCGTTTTGTCTCGTCCGATTTGAGTTGGATCAGGTCATGACCCAGATCCAGCCTCGGGTCATCCCAGTGGCTATAAGACCAAAGCGAAAGATTGCGATTCGGTAAAAAGCCTTCCTTATCCAAGGTACCAACCTGTTGAGGCAACAAGGCAATGCCATTCGGACGCAGCATGGTGATCGCACAAGGCGCCAGGCGAATAGACTCTGTTCCATGATTCTTGATCATATGCTTGATCATAAGAAATGGACGACTGGGACTCATTTGAATGGACATCGACTTCCGCGTATGCGTATCTGGTTCAATACCTCCCACCAGCGCAAGACCATCCTTGATCTCTCTTACGGTCACCCCGTGATTATCTGGAAAATATACTTGTGATTGCAGCTTGGGTGCAAACCATAAGCGATGCCCGCCAAAATAATTGTACCGACCCAGCTCAGTGTGGATGGCAGCCTTGGGCGCCTCCGCAAAGATATTCTCCCCCATCCATTTCGGGATCAATCGCACAATGCGCGGACCTGCATTGGAAAGACACTCCAGTTGAAAGTGTTCATTCTCAAGTATGACCGTTGTGTGACCGTGAAAATCGCCGTTTTTCATGAGATGATTCTACACTACTCCGGCGCCATCATCGGCATGACATATGTACACCCTGGGTTCCTTATTTGTTTCGTGCTCATAGCGCTGTGCCAACTCCCGCGCAAAGGTCTCAGCTGCGCTTTGCGCCACCAGATTAACCGTACAACCGCCAAACCCCGCCCCTGTGAGACGCGCTCCATAGCAGCCATCCAACTCTCTCGCAAGATTGACCATTATGTTCAGTTCGGGACACGAGACTTCATATAGATCCCGCAGACTGTCATGGCACTCATTCATCAGCCTGCCGAAGGCTTTCACATTATCCTGCTTCAACAAAAACACCGATTGTTCTGCACGCTGGATCTCTTCCACAACGTGTTGTGCACGGCGGGCGATCATTTCAGGCAAACGATTTTTGTTACGATGAAAATCTTCTACGCGCACATCGCGCAAAGATTTGGCGCCCAACAACCTGGCACCTTCTTCGCACGCCGAGCGTCTTTCATTATAGGCACTATCCGATAACGAGCGTGGCACGGAAGTATCTGCAACCACGATCGCAATATCATTTGGCAACGGCACTGTCTGCCATTCAAAGGAACGGCAATCAAGATAAAGCGCATGATCGCGTTTGCCGCAGGCAGATGCGAATTGATCCATGATGCCGCAATTGACTCCGACATATTGATTCTCGGCACGTTGACCAAGACGGGCACGCGTCATGGCGTCCGCTTCAAACCCAGCCGCAGCCTGCCACGCGGACCCGAACCCCATCTCCACTGCGGCCGAGGAACTCAACCCTGAACCACGTGGCACATCTGAGGTGAAAACAGCGTTAATAGGAGGTGTCTCATAACCAGCTTCGTTCAACGCCCACGTCACCCCAACGGGATATTTTGCCCAATGCGGTAACGGCTTCCCATTGATGTCGGTTTTCATAACAATCGTTTCGGATGAAAAGGAAATGCGTTCGTCCAGATCCACAGCTAGGAGCGTGGAATGAGGCGTAGTGGACGGCGAGCAAGCCAGCCACACTGCGCGGTCGATCGCGGCTGGCAAAACGAATCCGTCGTTATAGTCCACATGTTCACCTAATAGATTCACGCGTCCCGGCGCGCGGATAATGAAGGCAGGCTCGCTATTGAAAGTTTGTTGAAAGATCTGTGTGACGTTTTCGCGGAGAGTTTTCATACTCAAAGTATACTCGTCTCGGTCGCAAATTTCCCTTAAAATTGAGCGTAATTTGCGACCGCGGGCAAATATAATCATATACATAAACAGGGTACTGACCTATGGATGAAATTCAACTTGTGCGCGATGCTGTTTCTGATGCCAATGCATTTGCTGAGTTATTTCGCATGCATGTCACGCGTGTCTATCGCTATCACATGATCCACATCGGCAACGTGAAAGATACCGAAGAACTAACAGCGCAGACTTTTATGACAGCGCTGAAGGAATTTCAAGCTTTTCACGGGAGTGGTTCGCTCGCCGCCTGGGTGCTGGAGATCGCAACCCAAAAACGACTGCAAGATTCTCGGGGTAATAGACGGGAACTACCCACCGATGCAGTTCTTTATTATCAAAGCTCGGGGCTTTCCAACGACAAGGCCGCTTTGCAACGCGTTGAAATTGAAACAATTTCGCATGCATTGAAACAGATAGCCCCAGATAGTGCGGAAGCGATCATCCTATACTTTTTTGGCAACCTGACCAGCGCAGAAGTTAGCCAGGTGCTCAAGAAAAACACAGCCACAATTGAGATGCTGATCGGGCGTGGAATACAGGATTTGCGAACGCGCACATCACTAACTGCAAACGGAGAGAAAGACCAAAGGACAATTGATCCCACTGCAGAGGAGGATGCGCTCGTTGAACAACTGGCGAATATTGCCAGTCAGATCACTCTTGATCCGCTTTTCATCTCTGAATTGGAACAAGCCTTGGTGGTACATCACCAGCCAAAAACAAAATGGAAGCTGCCATTGCAGCTTCAACAGTTTGCATCGGTCGCAGGCTGGGTGGCGCTCATGGCGATCGGAATTTTCCTACTTAATTGGCGCATCACTCCCAACTCTCCATCCGGTCAACGAGCGACAGCCACTTTGCGAACTCCCCTGGCAACAGAAGCCGCAGCTAATGCAGTTACCGCGACGCGTATCCCCAAGACCGCCAAGCCTACTGTCACTCGCATTCCAACGCTTGAATATATCGTTCAAGCCGGTGATACCTGTACCTACATCGCCGAACGGCATGGTGTGACCGTTGACCAGTTGATCACCTTCAATCGCTTGAACAGCGCCTGCGATATCTGGGTCGACCAAAAACTTGTGATTCCGATTATCGCTACGACCACCCCATAATAAACCTCTTGCGAAAGTGTTTTTAGCCACAGATTTTCACTGATTTATTTAAAAATCCGTGTGAATTCGTGAAATCCATGGCAAAGAATTTGATCGTGCCTCGATGCTACAGACTTATGCAAGAGGTCAAATAGAAAATAGCTTCGGGTTGGGTTTCGGTATGGGCGAGTGCTTTTCTCGCCCTACTCAATCACCAGTCTGCATATGACCTATAATTTCCCTGTTACTTTTTGCCGCCTCCTGCAACTTAACACTGTGTACACAAAACCGTAGAGCGAGATAGTATCTCGCTTTACCAGGAGGTCTATGACTACCCTAATGACAACACAATCTGAAAGCCCGCCCATGGATGAATTCCAGCTAGCGCGCGAAGCAGTCGCGAATGTAAATGCGTTCGCAGAACTATATCGCTTGCATGTGACGCGCGTGTATCGCTATCACATGGCACATACAGGCAATGTAAAGGATGCTGAAGATCTCACATCGCAAACCTTTATTGCGGCACTCGAGAGTATCAGATCGTTTCGCGGGTCCGGTTCCTTCGCGGCGTGGGTTATGGGCATCGCTTCAAAGAAACGGCTGATGTATTTTCGCGGACGCAAGCCCGAGTTCTCGTTGGACGCGGCGCTTCATTATCCCAGCCCCAGCCTGCCCACTGACAAAGCAGCGACTCAACGCCTCGAACTTGAATCGGTCGCGCGCGCATTGCAGCAGATTTCCCCAGATCGTGCCGAAGCGATCATCCTATCCTATTTTGGCGGGTTATCCAATCTCGAAACAAGCCGCGTGCTGAACAAAAGCGAAGCCGCGGTCAAGATGCTCATCTCACGCGGATTGCAAGATCTGCGCGAGCGTACCTCCCTGGCATTGGAGGTGGAATTATGAATGATGAAATGAAAAACACAAACCCTAATGGTATTGAGAAAAAATTATTAGATGTTGCTGGACGCACAAACGCGGACCCGCACTTCGTATCAGAACTGGAATCAAAATTGAAGAATACGCATAAACCGAAAACCAGTTGGTCCATGCCAATGTTCAAACAAGCCACATCCGCATTGGGATGGGTTGCTTTGGTAGCGATGCTGGGCTATTTCCTGAATTGGAGTTTTGCCACGCTTATCCCCACCCAACAGCCCGGCGCGAACACAACACCGAATCAATTCGTTTGCCCAGTCACCGAACCCAATGGCAGCACGCCGCCTTTTGAACAGCCATCCACGTATCACCATGGCAACGGCGAACTTTGGACAGACCTATGGCCCGATGGCAAAATTTATATGCAGCCAGATAACCGCGAAGCGGATGGCTCGTACAGCATGAAATGGGTTTGGTGGCGCAACGCAATGGGAGCCTTAGAGATCGAGGGTCGCCGTCTCGATGCAAACGCTGAGCCGCTGCGAGTCTTTTATACTGGCGGATACGATGACGCCGGGGTATATGTTGTAGCGTTGATCTTCCCCACCACCGGTTGTTGGGAAGTGACCGGACGCGTTGGTGAATCGTCGTTGACCTTTGTCACCGAAGTCATTTTCGGTGAAGCGACACCCACACCAGATGTATCGACCACGCAAAATACGACAACTTCTGAAAACGCAACACTAGCACCAGATGTTGAAGGCGGCTATTCTTGGCGTAACACGACACTATATCTTGCTCAGCCTTTGCCTCAATCGCCAACGGACGCACAGGTGTATTCGTTGAGGCTCAATCAACCAGTCACACGGGAAGATGTTTTGGCACTGGCGCAAAGATTTGCCTTACAAGGCGAAATCCAAGAATTACCGCCAGATTTTTCAAATGGTATTGGTTATATGCTCACTGACGGCACGCAGAAACTAGAGGTGCAATCAAACAACCACTTCGTTTTTTACACAAACTACACAGACGCGGCTCTCGGAACAATTCCCGAAGAACAGGCGCGAACTGTCATCGATAGCTTCTTGAAAAAATACGGCTTCTATTTTGAATATCGCATGGAAAGCATGCCCGGACTCTCCGCCCAGCAATTAGCCATTACACCGCTGACCCCAGATGGCGTCGAAATCCGAACCGATTACCTGATGCCGATCCGTTACGAGGTCACCATCGACGGCACCGGACAGATCCTTGCATTCTCCGGTTTCCTTCTGGATTATGAAGAAGTTGGCACATTCCAACTTATCACAGCCGAAGAGGCTTTCCAAAGTGTGCTTGATGACACGTCACAATTCGGTCGCATGGAAAGTGTCCGCGGCAAAGGCGGCGGCGGTGGCGGCGGACCCGGCTTCTACAAACTCAATTTAAGCGGTACGTCTGTACCCTTCCCAACACAATCTGCGTTGAATCAAGGTCGCAACGAATATATTGTTAAAGAAGGAGACACTCTCTTTGCCATCGCCCAGGCTTATGGAATTACCCCAGAGAAAATATTCGAAGCAAATGGCTTCTCCGATGGCGATGTGCTCATGACTGGTATGAGACTCATTATCCCCAGCACCGAGCAAAACAGTGAAGGCTATGCCTACACCGTCGTTGCGGGTGACACGTGTCAAAGCATCGCCAGCACATTCAATATATCCGTCGATGACTTGATCACAAGCAACAATCTGCCCGCGGATTGTTCCACACTTACCATCGACCAGATGCTGGTTATCCCAGCCGCCCGTTCATCATCCGATAGTCCGTACATCGGGAAACGTTTCGAGGACCAACGCGGGATTTTCATGGTGAACTTGTATCGCCAACCCGATGGCAGCCTGCGCAAGGAATATGGTTTCATCACAGCCGCAGAAGGCGAAAATTTCAATCTAAAACTTGAAGGCACCGGGTTACAAGACCTCGAGCAATATAACAACCTCCCGATCAACATTTGGGGAACCATAACAAGCCTGGACGAATTCGGCAATATGACCGCAAACGTAGAGCGCTATGCCATTCCATTCCCAGACCTGCGCATTCAGATCTTTAAAGGGCAACAAAAGGTCACCCCAATCAACGGGCAGTCCGCGGTCCTTTTCGCTACTACAGATGGCAAAACCTACATCCAAGCCATACTCAATGGCGATCCATTCAACGACGACGCATTGATCGGTCATGAAGGCGATCAAGTCCTTCTCGAAGGCTTCAACATCCCTGATGAGTTCAACAGCGGTTATCCTGTGTTGCGAATATTTGGCGGCAGCGTAGCAACTGCGAAAGACGGTTCGGCAACCGAGATGACAGTGACCGCCGACCAGCCCTATATTTATGATGAAGCACCCAGCACTGAGGGTTTTAATCCGCCTACAGCCACGGTTGAAAAAGTGGAGTTGGTGTATTACCTGCCCAATCTCCAATCCGGCAACATCAACCCTAGTGCCGACGCAAAATATATCCAACCCGCGTGGCGTTTCTACGGTCACTACAGCACCGGCGATGAATTCGAGTTTCTCGTCCAGGCGCTCCAGCAGGAATTTTTACTTCCGCAACTGGCGCCTTACACACCGCCGGGCTAAACAACACGATAAACGCCATCGCATGATGGCGTTTATCGTTTAACTGTATAATAGACTCAACCACGGAGACAACATGATCACGACTTATCACCGACCCCAAACTCTGGATGAAGCCCTCACGCTTTTGACTCAACCCAATACATTTCCCCTTGGAGGCGGCACGCTTCTCGCTTCGCGTCACGGGACAGCTGATCCCGTCCAAGTAGTGGATCTGCAAGCCCTAGGCTTAAACTCCCTAACCAAGAACGGCAATAACCTCGAACTCGGCGCGACACTCACACTGCAAGCCCTGCTCGAATCAGAACATTGCCCGGCAGCTTTGAAGTCCGCGCTAAAGTTGGAAGCGCCGTTGAACATTCGAAATGCAGCCACGGTTGCAGGGACACTCATCGCCTGCGATGGACGTTCGACGTTTGCAAGTGTGTTGCTGGCAATGGATGCGAAGATCGAACAGGCGATATTTGATAATTCGAACATCGAATATCGAGTTACGAATATCGGCGACTTTTTACCGTTGCGCTCTACAAATCTCATCACGAAAATCGTTATTCCCATGAACGTAAAACTCGCCTTTGAATCCGTTGCAAAGACCCCCGCTGATAAACCCATTGTCTGCGCTGCACTGGCACAATGGAATTCTGGTCGCACCCGGCTCGTGCTCGGCGGCTATGGCAAGAGTCCCATGCTGGCAATGGATGGCACTGAAGCCGATGGCGCCGACACTTCGTCTACGGACCACGTCCTCCGCTCAGTGCAAGCCGCCGCACGTAACACCTATCACGAAGCCACCGACGAATGGGCAAGCGCCGAATACCGCATAGATGTCGCTGCCACGCTGGCGAAACGATGTTTGGAAAATTTAGCGTAACAGAAAGATCAAATGGATAAAATCAAACCGTACGAAGTAATCGCAACAAAATTTCAAGTCTCAAAAGAAACTGCGAAATATTTTTTGAACCATGTGCAGAAAAGCTTCAAAGTAGAAAGACCGCCCCATAAATTGATCCTGGAATTTATCGAAGCGCAAAACCTTGAATTTTTGCTCACCCCCTACGAAACCGCCGCGTTGATGTACGAAAAAGGTGTGTGGGCATTCCCTCTGGGCACAGCGCCTCCAGTGATCGAGGATGAAGAGGATGATCTTTCCAGTTGGGAGGATAAACCCACGTTCCGTAGAAGAAATTCCGGAGGCGCGAAACGATCATAGAATTCGGGTATTTTTTTCAATCCCAAAGCAACACCGCTTGACACCAAACACAGTTGCTTCAGGATTGATGTAACTATGGATTCATGTCATCCTGAGCGACAGCGAAGGATCTCTACCACGACACCAGAGACTCTTCGGTCGCGAGTACGCTCCCTCAGAGTGACATGGATCAAGATTCCAATTCGCCCCAGCGATGATAGAGGCGGGAGAGTTCGTCGTGCAGTTCTTGTAGGCGGTTGACGGCTTGGGTGATGGTGGCGCCGTCTTGCAAATAGAATTCAGGGGATTCCATTTTCTTATTCAATTCATGTTGTTCAGCTTCGAGGGTTTCGATCTGTTTGGGCAGGCATTCAAGTTCGCGTTTTTCGTTGTAGCTCAATTTACGCGGAGCAGACTTGTTGTCAATGTTGGCAATAGTTTGTTTCGCTGGAGCAGGCTTGGATGAATCAGAAGCGGGAGTTACATCCGTTGGTTTGTGCCAGTCGTCGTATCCGCCGATGTATTCATCTACGTGTCCATCGTCATTCAAAATAAAAGTGCTGGTGACTATGTTGTTGAGGAAGGCGCGGTCGTGACTCACGAGCAGGAGCGTGCCATCGTATTCGAGGAGCAGGTCTTCAAGGACTTCGAGGGTTTCGATATCGAGGTCGTTGGTGGGTTCATCGAGGATGAGCAGGTTGGCAGGCTGGGTGAAGAGCCGCGCGAGGAGCAGACGATTGCGCTCGCCGCCCGAAAGCGCACTGATAGGCGCGCGGGCACGTTCACGCGTGAAAAGAAAATCTTCGAGATAGCCCATGAGATTGCGAGAACGCCCGTTGATCGTGATGACATCGCGTCCTTGACCGATGTTATCGAGAATGGATTTGGACTCATCCAGTTGCGAACGGAGCTGGTCGAAATACGCCATCTCAACATTCGTACCATGTTCGACTTGACCTTGTGTCGGTTTGAGTTGACCCATAAGCAGTTTGAGCAGCGTGGTCTTGCCTGAACCATTCGGTCCGACAATGCCGATCTTATCGCCGCGCTGAATGGTGGTGGTGAAATCCTTGATGATGGGTTTCGCGTCATACGAATAACTGACATTCTCCGCTTCGATCACCAACCTGCCGGAACGATTCTCGGCTGAGATCTGCATGCGGACTTTGCCAGAGAGTTCGCGACGTTCACGGCGTTGTTCACGCAGACGCTTCAATGCGCGGACACGTCCTTCGTTGCGCGTGCGGCGCGCTTCAATGCCTTTGCGAATCCAGACTTCCTCCTGTGCGAGTTTTTTATCGAAGAGTGCGTTCTGCGCTTGCTCAGCAGTGAGCATTTCTTCTTTGCGCTTCACGAAGGTGGGATAGTCACAATTCCAATCGAAGAGTTTGCCACGATCAAGTTCGATGATGCGGGTGGTGAGACGTTGCAAAAAGACACGGTCATGTGTGACAAACAATAAGGTGCCGCCCCAGTGTTTGAGAAAATCTTCCAGCCAGTCAATGGAGGTGATGTCGAGGTGGTTGGTGGGTTCGTCGAGGAGTAACAGGTTCGGTTCACGAACCAAGCCGCGGGCAAGATAGACGCGGCGTTTTAATCCAGCGGATAGCACTTCAAATCTGGCTTCGGGATCAAGTTCCATGCGGGAGAGGATTTTCTCCACCTGATGTTGACGCTGCCATTGATGCTCATCATCTAATGTTGTGGTGATGGCTTCCAAGCCGCTTTCGACGATATCGGCGACACGTCCGCTGAGATTTTGCGGAACTTCCTGCGGCAGATACGCGATGCGAATATTTTGCTGGCGGGCGATGGTTCCATCATGCGGGAGAATGTCGCCGCTGACCAACTTCAACAGCGTGGATTTGCCCATGCCGTTGCGTCCGAGCAAGCCCACCCATTCTCCGCTTTCAATTTGTAAGTTTATTTCTTCCAACAGGCGTGGTCCACCGAAGCCGATGGAGACGTCCTGGAGACTGATCAATGCCATGAGATGATTATCCTCTAAGGGCGCAATTGTAAGCGATATTTTTCACCACAAAGGGCACGAAGGGCACAAAGGGAAAGGCAAGGGAATGGCAATAGAAGTGCGGAGTCTGGGGAGGGTATAATTCGAAGCATCGGCGAAGGGATGTTTGAACAACAAGGCAGACACTATGAGCATATTATCTTCAGATACCCACCCAAAAATTGAAAAGATGCAAATTGAGCTGATTCAACGCATGCCGTCATGGAAAAAGTTTGCTATCGTGGACGGTCTCAATGAGACCGTGAAAACGATGGCAATGAGCGGGATCAAGCAACGCAATCCGAATGCAACCATAGAGCAGTTGAATCGAATGCTGGCGGCGCTTATCCTAGGTGAAGAACTTGCCCAAAAGGTGTATGACCATGCTAGGTGAATCAAGCCGAATAACCCTGCTCGTGACGCAAACACTCGAACGTCTTAACATTCCTTATGCGGTGGGAGGCTCGCTCGCCAGTTCATTACATGGGGTTATGCGTTCGACATTGGATGTGGATATTGTAGCGAACATGCACCTCGAACATATTAACCCGCTGGTGGAAGCGCTATCAAAGGAATTCTATGCCGATGATGAAATGATGCGGGATGCGATTCAACGCCAGAGCAGTTTCAACCTTATCCATTACGAGACCGCGTTCAAGGTGGATATTTTCATCCAGAAATCACGCGCCTTTGATCACATGCAATTGGAGCGGCGCAGATCGTCGATCATTGCAACTGATCCCGAACAAAGCGTTTTTGTAACCAGTCCCGAAGATACCATCCTCGCCAAACTGGAATGGTATCGCATGGGCGGAGAAGTCTCTGATCGGCAATGGCGCGATATTCTAGGTGTGATGAAAACGAGAGCAGGCGATCTCGATCTTGATTATCTGCGCAAGTGGGCACGCGAACTCAAGGTGACGGATTTGCTTGAACGCGCTCTTAGTGAAGCAGGCTAACTTCTGCGGGAAAATCTCCACCAAAGTAGACCGCCTATCACCATAAAAAGGATGATCACTCCCATAACAAGACCCTGGTTGGTTCGTGCCGGGGACTCTGTGGCAGTAGCAGTCAAAGTCACAGTTGGTGGTGATTGCGTAACAGATGGCTGGGGTGAAGGCGTGGTCGTTGGCGGACCAGGAGTCAGCGTCGGCGTAGCAGGAGGCGTGATGAGCAGTAGCAATCTTTGGTCGGCGTAGATGACCGAGGTATTGTCCAGCCCGTTCCAGTTCATCAAATCTGAAAGTGGAACTTCATACAGGTTAGCGATCCATAAGAGCGTTTCACCGCTATGGATCGTGTGGTAGTAATTGCCATCGGCATTGGGGGTCAGTTTCTGAATGGCATTCAAGGTGGGACTGGGCGTGATATTGCCCGGGGAGATCACAAGCTTTTGCCCAACTTGCAGGGGCCAATCCGCCTGCCAGCCGTTCAAAGCTAGTATCCGTTCAAGTGTGACGTGATAGGCATCCGCAATGGTGATCAACGCTTGATAGGGTTGCACTTCATGGATGATCTTGCCATCTGCGTCTGGGGCAGCGGGGACAACCATCCCAATGGGAGTCGGTGTGGCGTACCCGGCTGTATCCTTGCCTGGGATGAATAAACGCTGCCCGGTTTGCAGCGGCGTATTGCGGGAGATGTTGTTCCAAGTCTCAATATCCTGGATGGTGATCTGATAGGTGATCGCGATCGCCCAGTAGGATTGACCCGGTTGGACAATATGGTAGATTCTGCCATCGGCATCGGGCGTGGCAATTTTTACCGGTATGATGATCTGCGGCACAAAACCTGAACCACTCCCCGGCTGGGAGGTACCCGCCGCGGACGGTGACGAGCTGCCGCAAGCCTGACCGGAAACATAAGCGGCTTGCAGAACGTAATAGATCCTGCCGTTTGAGGCTTGTGCCACACCCGCCCCGACATTGCAATAAGCGGCTTCAACGGCGGGACGCATATGATCAGGGTCAGCCCAGACCGCCATGATCTCATCGATGCCCATACCGCCGCCGCTGACAGCAAAATTTTCAGTTGCCCACACGATACTGCCACCACCATAGCCTGCGGCAGCCAGACGCCCGCGCACATCGCCAATATGCCAGGACATATTGTTGGCTGCCATGATCGCAGCCGTGGATTGGGCAACGGCATTGACAATGGGATCTTCCACCAGCGCCGGCAGCCCATACGCAACGCGCAGGGTGTTCATGGCAAGGATCAACTCGTAGGCGCTGACCTGCTGCGGCGGTACGGAATGTGTCTCAGCTCGAACACCCTGCGGAAGAGACAGTGCCCCGATAACATATACGATCAGCACAAGCAAGTTAAGGAAACGGTTGAAACGCATCTGGTAATTATAAAGCTTTATAAACATCCATTAATCAGCCACTTAACAAGAGGGAAGGCGCAATTGCAGCGGAGGCAAGAATGATCGGTGGTTATGCGTAAACGGTCGAAATCACCAAGTTTCATGAACACATCTGTAACAGGAATTGCTTTGCTTATTGGTGGTTTCGACACCTGCGTGATTTGCCAAGCAAATCACATGCCGGTGCAAGAAGTGTACGGCGGACGAACACCGCCTACTCAACCAACGAGGCGCTCCAAAATACACAAAGGGAAGAGCAATGGAATGGCAATAAAAGTGCAGAGTTTGAAAAGGGTATAATTAAAGCAAATTGGTGAAGAAAACAAACTGTCACATCGTCTCGATATTTGAACCGAGCGTACACCTGCCCGTGCCGGGGAGTACAGCGCGGTCTTCGGGAAAGTGACATAATAATTTTGGAGAAGTGCAGATATGGTTTCAGAAAAATTTTGTCCGGTTTGTCATAACCTAAATGAAGATACAGCTTTGATGTGTGCTACCTGCGGTGCCTTGCTGGAGGGCGTCTCTACCGATCTTGTGACAACCACAGAAGATGCCAGCCCAGCGGAGGAGAAATCCACATTCATTAATACCGCATTGATCCCCGCAGGCGGAGTGGGTATCCACGTTGCGGGCACGCTCATGCCTTATTATTTGTCGATTGATAAGGAACTGATCATCGGACGCCAGGCAGGTACGCCGTTGGAAGCCGTGTTGGACCTCAGTCTGCTTAACGCCTTCGACCTGGGTGTATCGCGGCGACATGTCATGATCCGGCGGATAGACGCTGGCTTTGAAGTGCTTGACCTTGCCAGCCGCAACGGGACCTGGCTCAACGCCAAGCAACTTATCCCCCACCAGCCTTATCGTTTAGTCAGCGGATCGCAACTCCGCCTCGGGCGGATGCAACTTTTCATTGTGTATCACGCTACGGATAACGCGGCGCGGAAAAAATAAGGCACTACCCGAAAGACATAGGGTATGAACACAAAGACCTGCGAAGCAATTCGCAGGTCTTTGGCTAAGAGGGAGACGCGGAGTCTGAGAAGAGTATAATTTGAACACGATCAACTAAACCTGACAGGTCTAACCCGCACCATTGCCTGTATTGGGCGTCGCGTGGACGCGAGTTATGATTTATCAGAAAACTTTGGAAAGATGCGGGTTGTTCCAGCGAGTTGGTTATTTGATCATACGCACAGGAGGCAGATGATGAGTAAATCCACTGCTGTAAAAGCAGGGCTCGCTATTATTATCTTCGTAATGGGAAATCTTCAAGCATGGGACTCGGATGTTCCGACGGCTGGTTTGTGGATCGTGCTCCTCGTCAGCCTTGCCATTGCATTCCCGCCTGTTGCATTGCTGGTGCCGCTCAAACAAAGCTATTTTTTGGGCGCATTCATACTGTCACTTGTTTTGCTTGTGCTCGCAAGGATTATCTCTCCGACCCCACTGCCCGGGCTTTTCCTTGTACTTCTCCCCGCGATGATGGGATTGATCTTCACAGGCGTTTTCAAGCTGGGCGACGAAAATACGGAAAAGAACTAAAAAAGTGTACATAGACCTGATAGGTTTTCGCAGAACCACAATTGATGAGACTCGTTCGCGTTCATAGAAGTCCGATTAACATTCGTCACGATTTAGACCTGACAGGTCTTCGTAGAACCATGATTAACCGTGTATATTCGTGTTCATAGAAGCCTGATCGTCGGACTCCACGATAAAACCTGTCAGGTCTTTTACCCAGGAGATACCCTTGTTTGAACAAACCTTCAAGAACATTGACGACAAATTATGGAAAGACGCGGGCTGTTCCAGCGAATTGGATTATGTGGAGCAGACTTCCTGGATTCTGTTCCTGAAATATTTGGATGATTTGGAAAAAGACCGCAAAGACGCGGCGGAACTTTCGGGCAGGGAATATACGCCGATTATCACGGGGAAGTTCAAATGGGATAAGTGGGCGACACCCAAAGATAAAGATGGCAAACTCGATCACCACAAAGCCGCTACAGGCGATGATTTGATTGACTTTGTGAATGTCGAATTATTTCCGTATCTGAAGAAGTTTAGGACGACGGCTGACCATGCGGATACGATTGAGTATAAGATCGGGGAGATTTTCAGTGAGTTGAAGAACCGCATTCAGAGCGGATACAACTTGCGTGAGGTGATCAATCTCGTGGATGAACTGCGCTTCCGTTCGTCGAAAGAGAAGCATGAGTTAAGCGTGTTGTATGAAGAGAAGATCAAGAACATGGGTAACGCGGGCAGGAACGGCGGGGAGTATTACACGCCGCGTCCGCTGGAGAAGGTGATCGTGAAGGTGATTGCGCCGCAAATTGGAGAGACGGTCTACGATGGCGCGGGCGGTTCGATGGGTTTTCTCGTCGAGGCGTATGAGTTCATGAAAGCAAAACCAGCTATCAGCACGAAAGAAGCGGATGTCCTCCAGAAGAAAACTTTTTACGGCAAGGAAAAGAAGTCGCTGGCGTATATCATCGGGATCATGAATATGATCCTGCATGGCATTGAAGCGCCGAACATTTTGCATACCAATACGCTGGCGGAGAATCTTTCTGATATTCAGGAGAAGGATCGTTATCACGTGGTGCTGGCGAACCCGCCCTTCGGCGGCAAGGAACGCGCCGAGGTGCAGCAGAACTTCCCGATCAAAACGGGCGAGACGGCGTTTTTGTTTTTACAGCACTTCATCAGGATTTTGAAGGCGGGCGGACGTGCGGGCGTGGTGATCAAGAATACCTTCCTTTCGAATACCGATAACGCGTCGGTGAGTTTGCGCAAGCAGTTGCTCGAAACCTGCAACCTGCACACGGTGTTGGATTTGCCTGGCGGCACGTTCACGGGCGCGGGCGTGAAGACAGTGGTTTTGTTTTTCGAGAAAGGTTCGTCCACGAAAAAAGTTTGGTTCTATCAATTGAATTTGGAGCGCAATCTCGGCAAGACCAATCCGTTGAATGAAAATGACCTGGCGGATTTTGTGAAACTGCAAAAGTCGAAAGCGGATTCGGAGAATTCGTGGACGGTGAATATGGCGGATGTAGACCCCGCTTCATTCGACCTTTCGGTTAAGAATCCCCACAAACAAGCGGACTCTACGCTGAGAGCGCCTCTAACTATTCTCGACGAGATGAAGTCGCTGGACGAGGAGAGTGCGAAGATTTTGAAAAAGATTAAGGGGATGTTATGAGGAAGGGTGGAAAGTTGGAAGGTTGGAAAGTTGAAAAGTTGGGCGATGTTATTCAAAAGACTGAAACGATAAACCCACTTCAAACTCCAAACAAAGAATTTATTTATATTGACGTTTCGAGCGTCAACAATAAGACTTTATCTGTTGAAGAAACATCTTTGATAAAAGGAAAAGACGCACCAAGCCGAGCAAGAAAACTTATCAAGGCTGGTGATGTAATCTTTGCCACAGTTCGACCAACACTAAAAAGAATTGCCGTTATTCCAGAAGAATACGATCATCAAGTTTGTAGTACGGGGTATTTTGTTTTAAGAGGAAAAGAATTTATCAACAACAAATATCTTTTCTATTATTTGCAGACAGACAGTTTCAATGAAAGAATGGAGAAACTTCAAAAAGGCGCAAGTTATCCTGCTGTAACTGATACAGAAGTTAAAGAGCAAATCATTTCATATCCACCCCTCCCTGAACAACAGCGGATCGTGTCTGTGCTGGACGAAGCCTTTGCGTCCATTGCGCAAGCCAAGTCCAACGCCGAGCGGAATCTGGTCAATGCGCGGGAGTTGTTTGATTCATATGTGGGAAATATCTTTGCCAAGTCAAGCGAAGAATGGGAAGAAAAGAAGTTGGGTGATAAAAGCATTATTGAAATTATTGATAATGACAGAGGCGTAAACTATCCCAAGAAAAGCGACTTTCATCCTGAAGGTTATTGTCTTTTCATGAACACCAAAAATGTCCGCCCTGATGGATTTGATTTTACGACTACGATGTTTATCACAGAGAAAAAAGACAAAGCACTCGGCAAGGGGAAGTTAAGCCGAAATGATGTCGTGATGACAACAAGAGGAACAATTGGCAATCTTGGCGTTTATAACGATGAAGTTCCTTTTGAACAGATACGCACAAATTCAGGAATGTTGATTTTTCGACCAAATCTAAAATATATCGTTCCTGAATATTTATTTGAAATATTACGATCTGGCATAATCAAATCTCAAATTACAAAACATGTTTCTGGCGCGGCGCAACCACAATTACCAATAAAAACTTTGGTTAATTTTACTTTCCCGCTTCCGAAGTCACTCGCCGAACAACGCGCCATCGTTGGGCGGCTGGAGGCGTTGTCCGCTGAAACGGGGAGGTTGGAGGAGATTTACCAGTCCAAGCTGGAGGCGCTGGAGGAGTTGAAGAAGTCCGTGTTGGGAAAGGCGTTTGCGGGTGAACTATGATTCGGCGGACTAAAGTCCTGCCTCAGAACGTGGAAGCCCTTCGGGCTGGCGCAAGCGAGTCGAATTCATTCGACTTTCATGAACTGAGGCAGGGACTGCGTAGCGTCCCGCACCGATTCATCACCGAACAACGCGCCATCGTCGGACGGCTGGAGGCGCTGTCCGCTGAAACGAAACGGCTGGAGGAGATTTACCAGTCCAAGGTGGAGGAGTTGAAGAAATCTGTTTTACAGAAGGCGTTTTCTGGTGAACTATGATTCGGCGGGGTGCGGTGCGGGATAAATCCCTCCCTCAATACATGGAAGCGATTTCGACAAGCTCAATCCACCGCCTTCGGGCTGGCGCAACCAGAGTCCGCTTTAGCGGACTTTCACGAACTGAGGCAGGACTTTAGTCCGCACCGAACAAAGCCTACCGAAGTTATAATCGGATAATTGTTGCTCATTGATAAGGGATAAATATGAACGAAGCCGAGACCAGAGCCGAACTCATTGACCCCCAACTGCAATCCGCAGGCTGGGGTGTGGTCGAGGGCTCCAAGGTTCGGCGCGAATTCAAGATCACCGCAGGCAGAATCCAAGCTGGGGGTAAACGCGGCAAACCGTCCATTGCCGATTACGTCCTTGTTTACAAAGGTCGCCAGCTCGCCGTCATCGAAGCTAAGGGCAACACCTATGGCGTCGGCGAAGGCGTGGGGCAAGCCAAAGATTACGCCGCCAAACTCAGCCTCAAATTTGCGTATGCCGCCAACGGCAAAGAGATCTATGAGATCGATATGCACGGCGGCGAACGCACCATCGCCAAATTCCCCACCCCCGCCGAACTCTGGGAACGCACCTTCGCCCACAACGAATGGGAAGAGAAATTCAACCCCATCCCCTTCGAAGACATCAGCGGCACCAAACCGCCGCGCTACTATCAAGAGATCGCCGTCAACAACGCCCTGCAAGCCATCGCCGAAAACAAAGATCGGATTCTCCTAACGCTGGCAACCGGAACGGGCAAAACGACGATTGCCTTTCACATCGTTTGGAAACTTTACCAAACACGCTGGAACTTAAGACGAGACGCCTCACGCCGACCAAGAGTCCTGTTTCTGGCAGACCGCAACATTCTCGCCGACCAAGCCTTTGGCGAATTCACGCGCTACTCCGCGTTCCCCGATGATGCGCTTGTCAGAATACGTCCCGATGAAATCCGCAAACAGGGGCGCGTCCCCACCAACGGCAGTATCTTCTTCACCATCTTCCAAACCTTCATGTCTGGTCCGAACGACACACCGTACTTTGGAGAGTATCCAAAAGATTACTTCGACTTCATCATCATTGATGAATGTCATCGCGGCGGCGCCAACGACGAATCCAACTGGCGCGCCATCATGGAATACTTCTCGCCTGCCGTGCAACTTGGTCTCACCGCCACGCCCAAACGCAAAGACAATGTGGATACTTATAAATATTTCGGTGAGCCGGTGTATGTCTACTCGCTCAAAGAAGGCATCAACGACGGCTTCCTCACCCCGTTCAAAGTCCGCCGTATGCAAACGACTTTGGATGAATACGTTTACACCTCTGATGATACGGTTGTCGAAGGCGAGATCGAAGAAGGCAAAGTCTACAAAGAAGCCGATTTCAACCGCATTATCGAGATCAAAGCCCGCGAAGCCAAACGCGTGCAACTCTTCATGGATGAGATCAGCCAAAACGAAAAAGCCATCGTCTTCTGCGCCACACAAGACCATGCTGCTGCTGTCCGTGATTTGATTAACCAATACAAGAAAAACCCCGACCCCATGTATTGCGTCCGCGTTACTGCGAACGATGGTGAACTCGGCGAACAATATCTGCGCGAGTTTCAAGATAACGAAAAAACCATCCCCACCATTCTGACCACTTCACAAAAACTATCCACCGGCGTGGATGCTCGCAACATCCGCAACATCATCCTCATGCGCCCCATCAAACAAGTGATCGAATTCAAGCAGATCATCGGGCGCGGCACACGTCTCTTCGACGGCAAGGAATACTTCACCATCTACGATTTTGTCGATGCACACAATCACTTCGCCGACCCTGAATGGGATGGCGAACCCGAAGAACCACCCGTGGAGAAACCGCCGAAAACTCCCAAGCCGCCTGTCAGCGAACCGCCCGAACCTTACGAGCCAAAGGTCAAAGTCAAGATCAAACTGCGCGATGGCAAAGAACGCAAAATTCAACACATGACATCCACACTCTATTACAGCCCTGATGGACGTCCCATTTCAGCACAACAATTCCTGGAGAATCTGTTTGGTGCACTACCCGCCTTCTTCAAAAGCGAAGCAGAACTCCGCACGCTTTGGTCGAGTCCCGTCACACGCAGAGCCCTGCTCGAAGAACTCGAACAGGTCGGCTTCGGCAAAGAGGAACTGACCATGATGCAAGCCCTGATCAACGCTGAAAAAAGCGACCTCTTTGACGTGCTGGAATACGTTTCATTTTTACAACCACCGATCACACGAGAACTCCGCGTTGCCAAAGCGCAAGCCAAAATCTTTGCATCCCTGAGCAACGCACAAAAACAATTCCTTGAGTTTGTCCTATCCAAATACATCGAAACTGGTGTCGAAGAACTCGATCAGGAAAAACTCCCCCACCTGCTCACCCTGAAATATCAGGCACTCAACGACGCCCAAACCATATTGGGCACCATTCAAAATATCCGTGATCTGTTTATTGGGTTTCAACAACATTTGTATGAGCAAGGCACAACAGCATAACGTAAAAGCACTATAAACCCATCAAAATAGCACAGTACAAGATGAGTACAGGATGCAAGCAGGCATCTAAAAGGCAAAAAGAAGGCAGGTATGGCGAAGGTCAAACTCAACCCCATGCTAAAAGAAGTGCGCGGCAAATTGGGCAAAACCGTGTTCCGCCGCTCAATTACCGGTGAAACGAGTATTATCAAACTCGCCGATATGTCCAACGTGAAATGGAGCGATGCTCAAAAAGCCCATCGTCAGCGCTTCAAACAAGCCATTGTCTATGCCAAAGCCGCCATGGCTGAACCCAAAGTCCGCCACAAATACGAAAAAGAAGCCGCAAAGAAAAACAAGCGTCCATTTGATCTGGCGGTCTCAGATCACTTCAAAGGTCGCAGCCTGCTATAACTCAAATCATCCGAGATTATTCTTCAAGCCAAAAGGATTTATCCATGAAAGCCGCCCTATTCCATCAATGCGGAGACGCATCGCAGATCAAGATCGAAGAAGTGCCCGAGCCGCAGATCGGTGCCGGGCAGGTGCTCATCCGCGTGCATGCCAGCGCATTCAATCATTTGGAGCTCTGGTCACTGCATGGTCCCGCCGATGAGAGCTATCACTTCCCCATGTGGACCGGGTCTGATATTGCGGGTGTGATCGCGAAGCTTGCGCCCGATGTCACCGGTTGGTCTATCGGCGATGCGGTTGCCGTCAACCCCTCACTTTCGTGCGGCACGTGTGAACGCTGTCTCGCCGGTGAAGTCAGTCAATGCGACGATTACGACATCCTTGGCTCGGGCGGGTACGGCGGCAATGCTGAATTTGTTGCCGCGCACGCCGATAAACTCATCCGCATGCCGAACGGCTTCAGCTTTGTCAAAGCGGCGGCGGCTCCGCTCGCATATCAGACCGCCTGGCGTGCCATCACCAAACGTGCCAAACTGCAAGAGGGCGAAGATGTCCTGATCCTTGGCGCAAGCGGCGGCGTAGCAGCGGCGGGCATCCAGATCAGCAAATATCTTGGCGCGCGCGTTTTCGCCGTCACCTCTTCGGATGAGAAAATGGATAAAGCCCGCCTCGCCGGTGCCGACTTTGTCTTGAACCGCAGTACATCGAATCCATTTGACGAAGTGCGCCGCCTCACTTCTGGACGTGGGGTTGATCTCGTCATCGAAAATGTGGGTGCCGCCACCTGGAGCGACTCGCAAAAGATCCTGCGCAAAGGTGGACGTCTCGTCACCTACGGTCGCACCACCGGACGCGAAGCCATCACCAACATCTCCCTCCTCTTCTGGAATGAACAAACGCTGATCGGCTCCACCATGGGCAGCCTCACCGATTTCCGCGAAGTGATGGAACTCGTCTTCAACGGCTCCATCGACCCGCTCATTGATTCCGTCTATCCGCTTGAGGGTGCCGCCGAAGCCTACGCCCGCTATGAACGCGGCGAACAGTTCGGCAAGATCGTCCTGCAAGTGCGGTAGAACCATCATAATCAATGATATAATCCATTCATACCCTAGAAACCGACGGGCTCAAAACACCAGTCCCATAACCAGGCCGGTGTTTTTTCTTTTTCCCCCGCAAGACAAGGAGATAATCATGGAATTCCAAACCGGCGACTGGGTGGTCCACTCCACACATGGGCTTGGTCAGATACTGGCGATTGAAAAGCGGACCATTAACAAGGTTAAGGGCCTTTACTACATGGTCAAAGTAGCCAACCTGACCATTTGGGTTCCGGTGGATGAAAATGTGAAAAGCCGCCTGCGTCTGCCAAACGATGCTGCCGGGTTCCTGGAATCCATCTCCGTTCTTTCAGAACCTGCCGAGAGCCTCTCCAATGATTATCGCCAGCGCCATCTTCAATTACATGAGATGTTAAAAGATGGCGGTGTTGAAGCCTACTGCAAGGTGATACGCGACCTCGCGGCTTATCGTCAGGGTCGCCCTTCGAGTGATCATGACAACGCATTAATGAAGTATGCTCAGAATATCTTAATCGGAGAATGGAGCTTTAGTCTTGCCATCACTCCAGCTGCGGCTGAGTTGGAACTGAACCGGTTCATTACCTCCTCTGTGGTGGTTTAGGAAAAACACTCCCTAAATACTTGCCGGGGGCGAAATAGCAAAATACAGCGGCGTAGCACAGATGCTCCCGGATGAGCCTGCTACGTTTTAATAAAATCCCATATCTTTTGAAATTCATCAGATGTATGATCTACTCAGCGCACGCACTCCTGTATTCGATCCGGTAGTCTCAGGCTACTTCAAAGGTCGCAACTTGCTGTAACACCTCACGACCCAATCAAACTATTCATGTCCCAAACCCAACAAAATTGCCCTATCTGTCATCAACCTGTCCCGCCATTCGCGCGTTATCCGCGTTATTTATGTCTGGAATGTGCATCGAGGGCAAAGTCGAAAGATGGACGCCCTCTGAAATTTTCGAACATCGATACAACCGGCGGATATATTGCGGAGTATGCCGATACCAGCGAGTCCTATCCCAGTCACGAATGTTATGTCGATGGCATTCAGTGTCATGCGGATGAAGGTCACTTTGGTGGGATCGTCATTCAGCCAATTTAGATTCCCTTCTGATTCCTACAAGTGTATAATCTGCTCAAAGGATGAAACATGAACATAGGCGATATTATCCAGAACGTTGCTACCAGCAGCGCGGTAGGGCTCGGGTTCATCTATATTATTGGCGGGTTAATCGTAAACTTGAATCTTACGCGTCGGGGTATCGTGGAATATCAAGTTCTAAAAGTTAAATATTTGGTAGTGGGCATGATCTTTATGTTTCAATTTTTTGGGGTGGTCATTTTTACATTTATTCCAGCCATACTTATTTTCTCGTATACATATAATACGATTACAGTTCAAATTATCAACCAAATTGCCAGCGTGCTCTCGATCCTTGCCGCCCTGGCTCTGTTGGTCGTGTGGTCTCGCTATCCGCCCAACACCAAGTCCCTTGTTGGCAAGTGGTGGTTTTGGTTCGTCTTATCGGTTTTGGCAATGTTCTATCCCTTATTTGTGCTTTTACATCAGGTACTCGCTCCAAACGCCAGCTTTGAATGGATATCCAATAGTGTTTTGGCGGTCTTGGTTGGCGCACTAACCATCCTGGCACAAATTTATCATTACTCATCCTTTTACTATGGCCGGCCTTCTAGCACTGGTGCACTTGACCCAATTGGCATGGGAATTCCCACGCGGGTTAACATCCTTTGCGATAAAAGCCTCTCGCCAGCCCTGAAAGAGTTGGGGCTATCCGTTCAAAAGAACATCATCCGCGATGTGTACCTGATCGATGAGACCAGCGATCAATATATTATCAGTCAGGAACAAGTACCCGGCGGCGCTGGCAACAACAAATCCTACAAGATCAACAAGAGCCTGGTAAAAGTCATTTTGCATACACCCGACCATATGCGGAAACTTAACACAAAGGCATAAGCGAAAATCGACAGGTATAATTTCCTTCGTGCCGCTTTACCCCTCAACCAAATCCTGCACGGCGATTGCATCGAAGTTCCCAAAATGGATTTCAGCAACACATGAAATACAACCCCGAAATTCATCACCGCCGATCCATTCGGTTGAAGGGTTACGATTACACCCAGCCAGGCGCATACTTCATCACGTTTTGCACCCATCAACGTATGCACCTCTTTGGCGAAGTCGTAGAGGGCGAAATGATTCTGAACGACAGGGGCAAGATCGCACGGGACGAATGGTTCAAGACCGCAGAATTACGTCCATATGTGAAATTATATGATGATGAATTTACGATCATGCCAAATCACGGGCAGGGGATTATTTGGATCGAAGACGATATCTCTCCCGTTGGGGCACGGCGGTGCCGTGCCCCAACGGCGGATAATATCGAAAAATTCGGAAAACCCATAAAAGGATCAATCCCCACCATTGTCCGCGCGTATAAATCCGCCGTGACATACGCGGTCAACAAGCTGGAAAGTCAGCGCGGCGCGGCACTGTGGCAGAAGAACTATTATGAACACATTATCCGTAATGAACGCGAGTTGAATAACATTGGGTGGTATATTGTCAACAATCCGCACAACTGGCAATTGGATCGTGAAAACCTACAGAACACACGCAAATTATCCCCACCTGAACAGGTGGATGAATATGCAAAAGATGTTGAAGATATGGTTTTGAAATTAAAGCTGGAAGAATAATTGCCTATCCCGCTGAGTCCTACAAAAGTATAATTCCCTCCGTGACTCCTCTCCCCCTCAACCAAATCCTGCACGGCGATTGCATCGAAGTTCTCAAGTCACTACCAGAGAACTCTGTGGACTGTATATTCGCCGACCCCCCTTACAACCTGCAATTACGCAACGATCTCTATCGCCCCGACATGTCGAAGGTGGATGCGGTCAACGATGGCTGGGATCAGTTTGCGGATTTCAAAGAGTATGATGCCTTCACACTCAATTGGCTACGCGCTTGTCAACGTGTACTGAAAGATACTGGCACAATCTGGGTCATTGGCTCGTATCACAATATTTATCGCGTTGGTTCGATCATGCAAGATTTGGGCTTTTGGATTCTCAACGACATTCTTTGGATCAAGTGCCTGTCTGGTGACACAGAATTATTGGCATTAATAAACAAACAACCCATCGTCTCAAATATCAAGGATTTGGTTCGTATTAATTTATCGAACAATCTAGTTGAGTTGCCATCATATGACGACAACGGAAATCAAACATGGGTTACGGTTAAAGGTTGGAGAAATTCCGGTAAGGCAAAGGGGATAAGACTAGATTTTGAAGATGGACATTCAATAGAATGTACTAAAGATCATTGTTTTCCAGTCGCACAAAATGGGCATGCAAAATTAGTTCCTGCATCCAATCTCAAGAATGGTGATTTCATACTCAGTCTTGGACAGCTTGATCTGCCGCCAATGATAGATAGTACGGCATTCGATGCCCTTCTTGGAGAATTTATCGGGTGGTTCCTTGCTGAAGGCTCTTTTTTAGGTAATAAAAAAGGAATTCAATTCTCCATGAATGCAGACGAGAAAGTTGAGGCAAATGCTTTAATTGAATTGATCAGAGACCGGTTCGGCATTTCAGGCAGAATTCACATTTACAACAACTCAATGATCTTGGTTTTTCCAGGGCATTTTATGATTGAACTGGTAAAAAGATTTGTGCGCGGTAATAATGCAAAAACAAAACGTCTTGCCAGAGAAGCATTTTGGCATGGCAAAGAATTTCTTCATGGAATCTTGCTCGGTTATTTAAAAGGTGATGGGCATTGGGACAAAAAGAACAATAGATGGAGATTGGGTCTAACCAAAAATGAAGGTCTCATAACAGATTTGCGCATTATATGTCAACTGACAAGCTACAAAATGCAAACCAATGGCGGACTCATGCCATATAAAGATTCTAAAGTAGAAATCATTCGTGGACATATACGCTCAAACCTTGACGATCAGTGGTCAATGGTTTCCCTGGAAGCTCTTGGATTGCCGACACGCAGTCATTTTGGGTACACACAAAACCACTCCCTTAAACGTCTTCGGGAGAAATATAAAATTAAGACAAGAAAAAGCCTAGGCGAACTATCCCCATTAGCTGAACAAGTTATCAATGGCGATCTTCGCATCTCAAGGATCAAGAAAATTCAAGAAACTAACTTAAAGATATTTTTTGATTTGTCAGTGGACGGAAATCATATTTTTTCATTACCATCTGGAATCCTGACACATAACTCTAACCCCATGCCAAATTTCCGTGGCGTGCGCTTTACGAATGCGCATGAAACTATGATCTGGGCACAAAAGAAAAAAGGTGCGAAATACACCTTCAATCATCAATCCACCAAGGCCTTGAATGATGATCTGCAAATGCGCTCCGATTGGACCATTCCCCTCGTGACGGGCAAACATCGCATCAAGTCCAATGGCTCGAAGGCACATTCGACTCAGAAGCCAGAGGGACTGCTCTATCGCGTCATCATGTCCTCATCGAATGTTGGGGACATGCTCCTCGATCCGTTCTTTGGCTCAGGGACAACGGGTGCCGTCGCGAAGAAACTTGGACGCAACTGGATCGGCATCGAACGAGACAAAAAATATGTGAAGGTTGCGCAACAACGCATCGACGCGGTAGCGGAGTCCGATTCAGAGGCGATCAATGTTGAGAAGCCGAAGCAGGCTCGAATTCCGTTTGGAGCGCTGCTTGAGAGTGGGATGCTGAATCCGGGGCAGAGTCTGTTCTTCGCGAAGGATAAAAAGATTCGAGCAAAGATCTTATCCAATGGACATTTAAAGTGCGGCGACATCACAGGCTCGATCCACGGAGTCGCCAAAGCTTTGATGAACGGCGCGCCAGTGAATGGCTGGGATATGTGGCTGTATAAAGATGAAAGTGGGAAGAAGATTGTGATCAATGAATTGCGCGAGAAGATACGAAATCAAACGTCGAAAGTCTAACGTCACGCATCCGACTTTCGACGTTTGATTTTCGACTCAAAAGGATCAAATATGAACCTCAATATCAATGGCACGAAACACGAACTAGATAGCGCACCTTCTGAAACTTTATTATCCGCCGTCCGCAGGCTTGGATTCTTCGGAGTCAAATTTGGCGATGAGCATGGACTCTCTGGCTCAGACACTGTTCTGCTCGATGGCAAACCGATCAACGCAGGCTCGATGCTTGCCGCACAAGCCGAGGGACACAACATCGTCACCATTGAAGGGCTCGGCGAACATCCTGATCAAGGCTGGCGTAAGACCGATGGCTTACATCCACTGCAAAAAGCATTCGTTGAATCGGGCGCGATCCAGTGTGGATATTGCACACCCGCACAGATTCTCGCGGCAAAGACTTTGCTCGATAAAAATCTGCGTCCCACAGAAAATGAAGTTCGTGAAGCGATCTCAGGTGTATTATGCCGCTGTACTGGTTACGTGAAGCCTGTGCAAGCCGTGTTGAAAGCTGCGGCAGTCATGCGCGGTGAAGCCGAATTTGGTGAAGGCATCTTGATCTCTTTCAATCCGCCGAGTGGTATGTCACCGAGCAACGAGCCCATGCTTTCCACATCGGGCATACAAACCCAAACTTTGCCAAAAGTTTTCGTCACACCGCAAACTGAAACGTATCAGACCGTTGGCAAGCCCGAAAAGAAAGTGGACTCGATCAAGCTGGTACAGGGCAAGCCCGCCTTCACCGCAGATATTGAACCGCGCGGCATGTTGTATGCGCGCGTATTGCGCAGTCCACATGCGCATGCTCGCATCAAAAACATTGACGTCAGTAAAGCACGAGCACTCGAAGGGGTTGCGGCGGTGCTCACGTGGCAGGATATTCCGCGTGTGGTGTATTCAACCGCTGGACAATCTGACCCGATACCTGGTCCGCTGGATGCGTTCTCGCTGGACAATAAAGTGAGATTTGTCGGTGATCGTGTCGCGATGGTGGCAGCAGAGAGTCCAGAGATCGCTGAAAAAGCATTGACGTTGATCGAGGTTGAATACGAAGTATTGGATGCCATCCTTGACTCACGCAAAGCGACGGACGCAAATGCGGTTCGGATTCATGATGAGCCTGAGTTTGTCAATTTTGCCGACTCGAACCCTGATAAAAATCTCGCCGCTGAAATCCGCATTGACATTGGTAATGTAGAAAAAGGCTTTGCCGAAGCTGACGAAATCTTCGAAGCGGAATATGAAGTTCCTAAAGTGCAACAAGCGCACATTGAGCCGCACGTTTGCGTGACGTATTGGGACGAAGATGATCGTCTGGTCATTCGCACTTCCACACAAGTGCCGTTCCATGTGAGACGTATACTCGCGCCCGTTTTGAACCTACCCGTCAAACGCATCCGCGTGATCAAACCGCGTATCGGCGGCGGCTTCGGCGGCAAGCAGGAAGTGCTGATGGAAGATGTACCCGCACATTTGACCATTGCCACGAAACGACCGGTCATTTACGAATACACACGCGAAGAGGAATTTATCGGTGCACGCTCGCGTCACCCAATGAAGATCAAAATGAAGACTGGCGTGAAGCGTGATGGAACGATCACCGCCAATTCGATGTATGCGTTATCTGATACTGGCGCATATGGCTGCCATGCGTTGACTGTCACTGGCAATACCGGTCACAAGGCAATGGCGTTATATGTCGGCGATGGCGAATATCGCAAAGCACCCAATATCCGTTTCTACGCCGATGTCGTTTACACCAACACGCCTCCCTCCGGCGCGTTCCGTGGATATGGCGTACCGCAAGGCTACTGGCCGCTCGACCGCCACATGGAAAAGATCGCGCGCGCGTTGAAGCTTGACCCCATTGACTTCCGCTTGAAGAATGCCATTCATCCCGGAGAATATCATCCATTCTCGACTGCCTGGAACGAAGGCCGTGAACCGCGACCTGAGATCATTAACACGGTCGGGCTTGAACAGTGTGTTGCACAAGGACGCGCTGCAATTAATTGGGACGATAAGTTCGGGAATGAGGAATGGCATAAAACCACGTCCAACGCCGAAGGTCAAAAGCCGGGCACGACGTTCGACGTTCGACCTTCGACGAAGAGAAAAGGAATAGGCGTTGCGATGGTGATGCAAGGGACAGCTATTCCATACCTTGATATGGGTGGCGCCTCCATCAAGATGAATGACGATGGCTCTTTTAATTTACTCGTCGGCGCAACAGATTTGGGCACCGGCTCAGATACCGTCCTTGCCCAAATGGCGGCGGAAGTATTGGGCGTTCCGATTGAGGATATGATCACTTATTCATCCGACACCGATTTCACACCGTTCGATAAAGGCGCATATGCTTCATCAACAACCTACATCTCCGGCACAGCGGCGGTCAACGCGGCGAAGATCTGTGCAGAGAGAATTAGAGTCCGCGCGGCGATGATATTGAAGTTGGATAAGCATGACGATATCAAATTGATCAATCGTCAAGCGATTGCACCCGACGGACGTAGTGTCCCATTCACTGAGATCGCTCTCGATTCGCTGCATAAGAATAATCAGGAACAGATTATGGGAGTTGCATCTTATGTTTCACCTGTATCCCCTCCCCCGTTCGCGGCACAATTCGCAGAAGTAACTGTCGATTCAGAAACAGGCGCGGTCACAGTGGACCGGCTTGTAATGGCAGTTGATTCGGGCGTGATCGTGAATCCATTGACGGCATCTGGTCAGATCGAAGGCGGTATGACTCAAGCCTTAGGCTATGCTGTTTGCGAAGAGATGCGTTATGACGATAAAGGTAATGCCCTTGAACGCGATCTTGATCGTTATCACATCTTCCGCGCCGATGAGATGCCCGAACTTGAAACCATCTTCGTGGAAACCTTTGAACCGAGTCATCCATTCGGGGTCAAAGCTGTCGCTGAAATCCCCATGGATGGTGTGGCGCCCGCAGTGGGTAATGCCATCCTCGATGCCATCGGTGTCAACGTCGATGAAAACCCAGTCACACCTGAAAGATTGTGGCGAGCAATTCGGAGTCAATAAAAACAGCACAATAGAGTTGTACATAAGCATCCAAAGTCTGTTAGACTTTGGATGCTTAATTTTATTATGACACGCTCTGAATTATTTTATCTCCTGCCATATTTCGTTTCCCTGGCATTGTCACTCGGGATCTTATACTATACGTGGGAACGCCGTTCTGCCAAAGGGGTAACCGCTTTCACCTGGTACATGGCCGGACAAGCACTCCGGGTCTTCGGTTTTATTATCGAACTGCTTACTCCCGACTTGTCTGGGAAAATGTTTTGGGATGGGTTCCAATGGTTGGCGAGCCTACTGCTTGTGATCGCATTCCTGGTTTTCGCGATTCAATATACTGAATACAAGCTCAAGCATCCACGACAGTTGTTCATTCTCGTGTTGATCGTGCCTGCGATCTTCGTTATCATGTTAATGACTGACGGTTTCCATCACCTCGTCTACTCCAGTCCGCGTATTAGAACGGACCTCCCATTTCCTGAATTGCTTTACGAATTTACCTGGGTAGTTTACGGATACGCGCTATATAGTTACGCCGTTTTATTTTGGGGCATCGGACTCCTCATACAACGCCTCTTCCGACCCCGCGGCCTATATCGCACCCAGCTGGCGATCATCACCTTTGGCTTTCTCATCCCAATCATCGGGACAATCCTGACCCTATTCGACATCCACATCGCCCCGCAAAGAGACATAACTCCCTTCACGAACGCCATCGCGAATCTGATCATTGCCTGGGGGCTGTTTCGGTATAAGTTATTTGAGGTCGTCCCAGTGGGCAGGGACAGACTCTTCGAAGCCATGGTGGACCCGGTCGTAATCCTGGATAATCAGCACATTGTCGTAGATATCAACAGCGCCATGCTCGCCCTGCTCGATCAAAAAGCAGCCGAGGTCATCGGACATCCTGCCAAACAGGTCTTTGCAGATTTTCCAATCCCCATCAAACGCTTTACGCACGTCTCTTATGCGCGTGATGAAACCACCTTCGAAGTAGGCGGTAAAAACGTTTACTATGAAATGACGGTCTGGCCTCTGTATGATAGCAACAAAAAAATGACAGGTCGTATTTACATCTCACACGATATCACTGCCTTGAAGGAACTCGAACATGAATTGCGCGAATTGAACCTGGATCTGGAACATCGCGTCCGCGAACGGACTCATCAACTTGCTGAAGCTTATGACACCACACTGGAAGGCTGGGCGCGCGCACTCGAATTAAGGGACAAGGAAACAGAGGGGCACTCGCGCCGGGTGACAAAAACAACTGTCACTGTGGCAAGAGCGATGGGCATCGATGAAGAAGAAGTGGAACATATCCGGCGCGGCGCCATTCTGCACGATATCGGCAAGATGGGCGTCCCCGATCACATTCTGCGGAAAGAAGGCACACTCACAGAGTCCGAACGACAGATCATTTTAAAACATCCTGAAACCGCGTATGATCTTTTGAAGCAGATCCCCTTTTTAGAGAAAGCTTTAGAGATACCCTACAGCCATCACGAACGTTGGGATGGCACCGGTTACCCGCGCAAACTCAAGGAACACGCCATTCCCCTGCCCGCCCGCATCTTCACCATCGTTGATGTATGGGATGCACTCTTATCAGACCGCCCGTATCGCAAAGCCTGGAAGCGGGAGGAAGTCGTTCAATATTTGATCAATGAATCAGGCAAATACTTCGACCCGTGTGTGGTAAATGTGTTTTTGGAATTGGTTGAAAAAGGCGAGATATAATCCGTATGCTCCAATAAAACATATAGTGCGCGGTCCCTTCATTCATTATATTTGGTACAAGCAAAGGCAAACAGACCTTTACAGCAAACAATGAACCGCGAAGAAGTTTTTTATCTCCTGCCTTATTTGATTTCCCTTGCATTATCGTTGGGGATATTCATCTACGCGTGGCGACACCGCCATGTGCGCGGTGCGAGGGCATATGCCTGGTTCGTAGCTGGGCAAATACTCACGATCATCAGTTTCATCTTTGAATTGATCAGCCCCAATCTTCAAACGAAGATCATGTGGGATAAGCTTCAATGGCTGACCGACTCGTTGCTCGTCTTTATCCCATTCCTGCTTTTCTCCGTTCAATTTTCTGAACATAAACTAAAAAAGCCGCGGCTCACCTGGGCGTATTGGATAAGCGTTCCCATCCTGTTTACGCTATTTCTATTAACCGACAACGTCCATCACTTGTTATATCCAAACCCGCATCTTAGCGCAGATCGTCCCTTCCGAGACCTGCAATATGATTTCACATTTGTTGTATATCTTTATTCTTTCCTATATATTTATGGTGCGAACTTCTACGGCATCGGTTTATTGATCAAACGCGCCATCCAGCCTTTTAATGTATTCCGATATCAGTTTTGGACCATTGCAATTGGCTTTTCAATTCCGCTTGTGCTTTCATTTTTTTCGCTGGCAAATATTAAGATCACGCCCCAAAGAGATATCTCACCATTTACATTTGCAATCGGAAACCTGGTTGTAGTTTGGGGGTTATTCCGTTATCGGCTCCTGGATGTTGTCCCCATTGCGCGTGAACAGATCTTCGAGAATATTGCCGACCCGGTTGTCGTTCTGGATGCCATCAATCGCATCGTAGATGTCAACCCAGCTGCGTTAAGACTCCTGGGCAGATCGAGCACTGAAACCATTGGACATGTGTCAAATGAGGCATTTGCCAGGTGGCCTGTTCTTGTCAGCGAGCTGGAATATCTCGATATCGAGCGAAGAGAAATCGCCATTCAAGAGGATGATGATACCTTTTTCTACGATTTGAAAATTTCGCCCATTTACAATGCCAACCACCAAATGATCGGCCGCATTCTGGTGGCGCACGATATCACCAGGTACAAAACTTTGGAAAGCGGCTACCGCATTCTTTCCGAGGAACTGGAACAGCGTGTCAAAGAGCGGACAGATGAACTACGCCATATTGCTGAACGTTATCGGGCGGTTGTTGAAAACCAGACCGAATTCATTGTGCGTTGGAAACCCGATGGCACGCGTACATTTGTTAATGAGGCATATCTGCGCTATTGGGGCATAACAATTGAAGATGCGCTGGCCATTAACTTTTTTTCACACATCGCTGAGGAAGATCGGCCGGAGGTTGAAAAAAACATAACCAGCCTGCTTGCCGGCACTTTAAACGCCATAACTGAAACGCATCGGGTCGTAAAACCAGATGGCAGTATTGGCTGGCAGGAGTGGACCGACCAGGTGATCCGTGATGCAAGCGGACAGATCGTTGAACTTCAATCTGTAGGGCGCGATATCACTGAACGTAAGCAGGCAGAAGAAGCGCTGCGTGAATCTGAAGCAATTTACCGGCAGGCGATCGAGGTCGCCGGGGCTGTCCCATATCGCCAGTCTTATGGCGAGGGCTTTGTTACCAATTACGATTTCATTGGTGAAGGCATTCGAGAAATTACAGGTTATGGACCGGAAGAATTTAGTGAGCAGGTGTGGGATTCGCTCGTCCAGGAAACAAACCTGCTGGGTGAACTGTCGCAATATACCTGGCGCGAGGCTATCGCGCGGGTGCGCACCGGCGCCACTTCCATCTGGCAATGCGAGCAACGTATCCGAACTCGTGATGGAAAAATTCGCTGGGTCTATGAAGCGGCAGTTGAATTACGCGATAAGAATGGGAAGTCGCACGGCTCAATCGGCTTGTTCCAGGATATCACCGAACGCAAACAGGCGGAAGAAACAGTTATCAAACAACTGGCGTTCGATGAACTCATGACCGGGATACTCACACATTTTGCGACCTGTTCCTACTTGGAAGTGGATATTTGTATTGAGAATGCTTTGCGGGAGGTTGCAGCATTCCTGGGTGGCGACTTTGCCGATATCCTGCTCCTTGCGGAGGATAAAAAGTCATGGAACTCGACACACCATTGGATGTCCCCGCAAATCAAGCAGACAATACAGCCCACTCAAAATATCCCAGCCGGCACTTTGCTTTGGAGTGAAAATAAGATATTGCAAGGCGAAGCGCTCCGGATCAACTCGCTCGATGATTACCCGCCCGAAGCGCTGGAAGACCGGCAGTTTGGCGAATCAGAAGGCATTCAATCCTTGCTTAGCGTACCTATCCGCGGCAAGGAGCAATCGGTATTCGGCATTATCGACCTTGCTGCCTATAATCACCAGATCACATGGGAAGACAGCGACGTTACACATCTCAAGTTGATCGGCGATGCCATCGCGAACCTGCTCGAACTCAAACGAGCCGAGCTGGCATTACAGAAAAGTGAACTGAAACATCGCCTATTATTCGAGTCGGCGAATGACAGTATATTCATCATGCAGGATGCCCAATTTATAGACTGCAATTCCAAAACGCTTGAGATGTTTGGTTGTAGACGCGAGGAGATCCTTGGCAAAATGCCAACCGATTTTTCACCTGTCATGCAGCCAGACGGACAAACATCTATTGAAAAGGCACGCGAAAAAATCAATGAGGTACTGAATGGAAAACCACAATTTTTTGAGTGGAAACATTCCCGCCTGGATGGAACGCCCTTCGACGCCGAGGTTAGCCTGAGTTTGTTGGAACTGGAACACGAAATCTTTATACAGGCGATCGTCCGCGACATCACCGAACGCAAACAGGCCGAGGATGCTTTGCGAAATTCAGAGGAACGTTTTTCAAAGGCATTTCAGGAAAGCCCCAGCATCATCACCATTTCGAAAATCAATGACGGCATACTACTGGAAGTAAATGATGCTTTTGAAAAAATCATTGGGTATGCACGCGAAGAAGCGCTTGGCAAAACAATGGCAGAATTGAGAGTATGGGCAAATTGGGCTGATCGTGAACGCCTTTTGCCAACTCTGCTCGCCAATGGAAAAGTAAGAAACGAGGAGATTCAATTCCAAACCAAAAGTGGCAAACTCCTTACATGTCTTTTATCAGCAGAACTCATAGAGCTTGATGGCGAAAAATGCGTTCTCTCCGTCGTCGAAGACATTACTGAACGGAAAATATCAGAGTTACGCATCCTGCATCTTAACCGCTTATATATCACCATCAGCCAGATCAACCAGACGATCGTGCATGCCCACGACAAGGACAGCCTGTTCAGTGAAATTTGCCGCGTCGCGATTGATCACGGTCGATTCCGCATGGCATGGATTGGATTACTCAACAAAACGAATGAAACCATTAAACCAATCGCTTTTGCAGGTGAAGAACTTGGATACCTGGAAAAGCTAAATATCAGATATCACGATCCGATCCTGGGCAGAGGTCCAACCGGGATCGCGCTCCATGAAGGGCGCTGTATTATTTGCCAGGATATTGGCAGCGATCCGCGCATGCTTCCATGGCGGGAAGCAGCGCTCAGCCGCGGCTATCTTTCGTCCGCAGCTGTACCCATTCGGGAGCAAGGACGAGTTGTTGGCGCATTGACCGTCTATGCCGATGAGGCGAACGGCTTCGATGCAGAGAACGAGGGTTTGCTTGAACAAATCGGACAGGATGTTTCCTTTGCGCTTGACTCAATTCAAGCGGAAGCTGAACGGAAACGCGCGGAAGCAAACTTGGAAGAGGCTTACGACACGACCCTTGAAGGCTGGGCTAAGGCACTTGAACTCAGGGACAAGGAAACCGAGGGGCACTCGCGTCGGGTAACGGAAACAACTCTCAGCGTGGCAAGAGCGATGGGCTTCAGTGAAGAGGAGCTTGTCCAGATCCGGCGGGGTTCCATACTGCATGATATTGGCAAAATGGGCATTCCCGATCAGATCCTGCGAAAAGAGGGTCCGCTTACCGACGAGGAAAGACAGATCGTTTTGAAACATCCGGATACAGCTTATAATCTGTTGAAACAAATTCCATATTTGGAGAAGGCGTTGGAAATCCCCTACTGTCATCATGAAAAATGGGATGGCACGGGGTATCCGCGTGGATTGGCGGGCGAAGAAATCCCACTTTCAGCGCGTATCTTTGCCATCGTGGATGTATGGGATGCGCTATCTTCAGACCGTCCTTATAGAAAAGCATGGTCGAGAGAAAAAGTTGTTGAATATCTAAAAAATGATATAGGCAAACACTTCGACCCACGCGTGGCGGATGTTTTTTTGGCACTGGTAGAAAAAGGCGAGATATAATCAATCCATGGCAAACAAAATCTTCGTGATCGGACACGTTAACCCGGACACTGATTCCATCGCCTCGGCCATGGGATATGCCTGGCTGCTGCGCGAACGTGATGGTGTGGATACTGTCGCCGCCCGCGCAGGCGCGTTGAATCCGCAAACTGCCTGGGTGCTCAAACAACTAAATCTGGATGCGCCGGTTCTGCTTACAGATGCATCTCCGCGCTTCGAGTCGGTGATGCTCAGGCTCGATAGCATTCGCCCCGATGCCCAGCTTGGCGCAGCCTGGACGCTTGCCAGCCGCACGGGTGGCATTGCCCCCATTGTGGATGAAGACGGCAAGCCATATGGCATTATCAATGGTTTTAGTCTCTTCAAATATTTCACCGAAATATTGGGGCCACGTCCCGGTGATACCACGGTACGCGAAATGATGTCTGCCCCATGTAAAGATGCCGCAGACACAAGAGTCATAAAATACGCGGCGAACGCGCACATCCGCGATTCGCTCAACCGTATCTTGCGCGACGAACACGATGAGTATTGGGTCGTGGATGAAAATGGTCTGTATCTGGGGATCGCGCATCAGCGTGAGCTGCTCAATCCGCCGCGCTTGAAGATCATCCTCGTAGATCACAACGAACCGCGTCAGGCAATTGCCGCACTTGAAGAAGCTGAACTGCTGGAGATCCTTGATCATCATCGCCTTGGCAATCCATATACCCATCAACCGATCCGTTTTACTGTGGATGTGGTGGGATCGACATCGACGCTCGTCTCTGAACAGACTACCGAAGCGGGACTTTCGATGCCGCCCAATTTAGCCGGCGCGCTTCTTGCTGGACTTTTATCTGATACGCTCATCCTAACCTCTCCCACCACCACGCCGCGTGACAAGGACGCAGCCGAACGTTTGGCGCGCTGGGCGTTCGTGGGCGGAAGTCCGCTCAGGGGCGAGACGATCGAATCGTATGGCAAAGCTGTGTTAAGCGCTGGTGCGGGACTTTCCAATCGCAAACCGGACGAAGTGGTCAGCACGGACATCAAGTCCTTCGAGTCCAACGGCTTCAAATTCGCGGTCGCGCAAGCCGAAGTGACCGACATCCTACAACTCACCGAATACTTACAGCCGCTCACTGAAGCGCTCGACGCTTTGAAAGATAAACGCGGACTTGACTTCGCCATGCTGCTCATCACCGATGTGGTGCGCGGTACCAGCAGACTCATCGTCTCGTCCAAGGCGCCGCCTGTACTGGATGATCTCCCCTATCCTCCGCTCGCCGATGGCACCCGCGATGCGCAAGGTGTGGTATCGAGAAAGAAGCAATTGTTGCCTGCGGTATTGGGTTTATTGGAAAGATAAATAAATGGAATTTCGAAAGATCATTGACCGCGCCATTGAGATCCGTAAACAATATGAAGTGAAAGAAAAACAACTGTACGGCTCAGCATGGACCAGTGAAGAAATCGCTCTGGGATTCGTGGGCGATGTCGGCGATCTGGCAAAACTGATCGTTGCTGAGAACGGCAAACGCAATATCCCTGATAGCAAAGCAAAACTCGAACATGAGCTGGCGGACTGTTTATGGTCAGTGATCGTACTTGCTCACCAGCATGGAGTAGATCTGGAGACTTCATTCATAAATACCATGAACGAATTGGAAAAGCATTTATCAAAGGAGTAGTAACGCGACATGCTTCGCGAGATCACATTGCCACAGAAGTGCGACATGAATGTCGTGCTATGAAAAAATAGCGATAACAGATTAAATCCGCGAACTGCTGTGCTTGTAAGGTACAATAGAACTATGAAACAGTTCGCAAAATTTCGCAAAAAACAACTAGAATTCCCCTTTTTTCACTCTTTTCACCTTCATCAACCTAAAAAAATAGAATTGACGGATATTCGTGGACAGAAATGATGCCCTTAATCTGCGCCACATCGTCGAGGCCATCGAACAACTTGAACGCTATACCCGCGGAATGTCTGAGAACGAGTTCGCGTCGCGCGTCATGGTGCAGGATGCCGCAGCGCATCAAGTTGGAATCGTAAGCGAGGCGGCGAAAAACGTTTCGACAGAATTTCAGGATTTGCATCCGAAAATTCCATGGGGGACGATCACCCGGATCCACAGCAAGATCGTCGGCGAAGATTACAAGCTCAATATTTCCATGGCTTGGGATGTCATCCAGGACGATCTACCGCTACTCAAACACACTCTTAGAAAGCTTATGTTAGCATGAACAAAATTCCAAATTCACAACTGATCGAAAAAGACATTCCCTCAAGCAAGGCAACCTGGAAAAAGATCCAACCCTTTGCATTAACCTTTAACGGTTATGAGCACTGGGGCACGTTCAAAAAATGTCGTGAGGTGGCTCAACAAGGCATCACACAGTACAAGGAAAAAAAGGCACTCACACTTTCCCTGACCGATCTCCGCACCTGCCTGTTCTTTGAAGCCATGCGCTGGAAGCACTATGAAAAGGAACCCACCAAACAGGGTTTGGAATACATCCGCGCCTTGTCTGAAGCGATCCGCGTGCGCGTGCTTGCCAGAGAGATCAACTAGTCAAAATATCCGCCAATGCAAGTTGACATATAATTGGGACATGCGATCCATTTATCAGGCTTTAGCAGAGCTGGAAAAAAATAACGAATCCGCTGCGCTGTGTACGGTGGTAAAGAGCGAAGGCTCCACGCCACGGCACGTGGGCAGTAAGATGCTGGTATATCCCAATGGGAAATTCATCGGCACTGTCGGCGGCGGGGAGTTGGAAAACCGCGTCATCAAAACCGCGCTTGATTCGCTAAAGACTGGTAATGGTCAAACTCTATCTTATACGATGTCTGACCCCAGTCGCGGCGACCCGGGTGTATGTGGCGGAACCGTGGAGGTGTTTGTGGAACCAATCCTGCCCCCTGCTTTGATCATAGTGATCGGCGCAGGACACGTGGGCAAAGCCGTTGTCCATCTTGCCAAATGGCTTGGATTTCGCGTCGCTCTTTCCGACGATCGGGCTGAGTTCTGTAATCCTGAATCTATTCCCAATGCTGACGCCTATTACCCTGTCCCGATGGCGGAGTTGGTGAATCAACTCAAAGTAACGCATCAAACCTATTTGGTAATCACCAGCCGCGGGTCAAGTGTGGATGCGGAGGGGATGCCAAGTCTGCTTGATTCGGAGGCGGCGTACATTGGTGTCATCGGGTCGAAGCGCAGGTGGCTGACAACCGTCAAAGCGTTGAAGGAAAAAGGCGTGGCAGAAGAGAAGATCGCACGAGTCCATTCACCGATCGGGTTGGAGTTGAATGCCGAAACACCAGAGGAGATCGCGGTCAGTATTATGGCAGAGATTCTGATGTTGAAGGATAAGGGGACGGGAAAGATGATGAAAGAATAAGTTTAGACCTTAAGGTTTTTGTCCCCTACGGGGATGCTTCGCTAAAACCTTTAGGGTCTATTTGCGTAAATAAATAAGACAAAAGGTTCTTGTATCTGCAATTTCATTGGACTATAATCGAAACATCGTTCTTCAAAAGGAGAAAATCATGGCTAGAATTTTTGACGTTATTGAATACCCAAATGAGATGAAAGATGAGATCGTCCATCGCTTTCCAGAGACGGGCATTGGTGATTACCGCATTGGCTCGCAGGTGATCGTGCGCGAGGCACAGGCGGCGGTGTTCTTCCGTGATGGCAACGCGCTCGATGTGTTCCGGGGCGGACGCCACACGATCGCCACGGCGAACATCCCGAAGGTCATTGATTTCATCGGCAAGGCATTCAATGACCGCACGCCCTTCCCTGCGGAAGTGTATTTCGTTTCGATGAAGGAATTTGCGAATGAGAAGTGGGGCACGCCGCAACCGATCATCGTCCGCAATCAAGGCATGGGGCTCGGCGTGGCTTTGTTGCAGGGCTTTGGTACGTTTTCGTATCAAGTCAAGGACCCACAGCAATTCGTGACTCAGGTGGTCGGCACACAGGGTGCGTATCGCACAACGGATATTGAAGAACGTCTCAAATCGGTTTTGCTTTCCAAGTTACAAGATGTACTCGGCGAAACCACTGCCGCGAAGAGTGTTTTGGACCTGATCGGTCTGACCGAAGAACTTGGTGCGGCTGTGCGGGCGAAGTCGCAGGATGATTTTGAAGCATTGGGTCTCGTGCTCAAGAGCTTCTATATTGGCAATCTCAAACCATCTAACAAATCGGCGCAGGAATTGCGTGACATGGGCATGCTTGATATGGCAACTTACACCCAACTCCAGGCTGCGGACGCGATGCGCGATGCCGCGAATAACCAGAGCGGCGGCGCAGGTCTGACTGCGGGTATCGGTGCTGGAATGGGCATCGGCAATTTGATGGGACAGGCTTTACAAGGCGGCATGCAGAATCAGAGTCAAGGCGGTGGCGGTAACGCAGGCGCGGCAGCCTCAGGCGGCATTCCCGATGTGATGACACCCGCCGAAGCAGCGACGATCTTGAAAGTTTCCGAAGAAGATGTGAAAGCCGCGATTGCCGATGGAAGCTTGAAAGCGAAGAAGCTTGGGAATGCGTATCGCATTAGCAAGGATTCGCTGGAGCAGTTCTTGAAGGGATAGACGGAAGATAAATAAAAGAGGAGCCATTCGGCTCCTCTTTTTGATTCTGTAAATACCTGGTGGTTGAGCGCAAGCAGTCGAAACCACTATGTAAGCAAAATATTTTTGTTAGTGGTGGTTTCGATACGCCTTTCGCAACAAACGCTCAAGGCTACTCAACCACCAGAGTATTATTTATTCCAAATCACTCAACACATCAGGGATCGAATTCAGCACATCGCTTGCCATCACAGAGGCAGGTGTGCCGAGATCATCAGCGGCGTAGAGACCGGCTTGGGCGTGGATCCATGCTCCGGTTACGGCGGCGTCGAAGGCGTCGAGTCCCTGGGCACGCAAGCCGACGATAATGCCTGCAAGCACATCACCGGTACCAGCACGGGCGAGGGCGGGCGAAGCAACAGGAATCACAGTCACTCGCCCATCGGGGGAGGCAACGACAGTGAATGCGCCTTTCAGCACAACGACATGTCCCCATTCTTTGGCGTACTTGCTGGCGATACCTTGCTGGTCCTCTTGAATTTCATCTTTCGTGAGTCCCGTCAGCGTGGACATTTCTCCGGGATGAGGAGTCAGAATCGCCTGAGTCGGAAGCGTGGTATGCCAATCCTTGAGCTTGGCGAGGAGCGTCAATCCATCGGCATCGATCACAAGCGGAGGCAGAGTCACATTGTTTTCTTCGGCTTTCGTTTCGTTGTGCACAAATCCGATGCGGACAGATGATTTCTTTTGCGCGCTTTTTTGCGTGATGATGTTTTCGAAAAATTCTTCAGTGGACTCTTCCGTGCCCAGACCAGGACCAATGAGCAGCGCCGTGGCGCGCTCATATTTTTTCGCCAACACCTCGGATGCGCTGGCAGAGATGGCGCCCATCTCATGGGGAAGCAATGCCCAGGTGGCTTCGGGGATCTGACCAGCGATGGCGCTATGCAAATTAGATGGGATGGCGAGAGTCACCAGCCCTGCACCAGCACGATACGCCGCTTCGCCCGCAAGGACAGCTGCTCCTGTATAACTGGCGGACCCGGCGACGATGAGCGCAGTGCCGAACGTGCCTTTGTGTGAATCAAGCGGACGGTCAGGCAGGAGCGCAAAGATCAAATTGTCTTCAGCGACATTTGTTTGGATGTTTTTGAGGGAGGCGAGGTCATCAGGCAAACCAATATCAACGACCTGCAAATCGCCAACGTATTCAAAGGCGGGCAACTTCAATAAACCCTGTTTGACCGCCGCCATCGTGACGGTGATATCGGCGGGAATGGTTTCATCGGCGGCTTCACCGGAATCACAATCCACACCGGAGGGACAATCCACGGCGATGACAAGCGGAGATTCGTCCATGCCATCGAGCAGGTCATTGACTTCGGCAAGCAAGTCAGCGAGGTCTTTCTTCAATGGTAACTTGATGCCAGTACCAAGAATGCCATCGAGCAACACATCTGCATTTTCGATGGAAGAGGAAAGCTGGAAGAAGGCATCATCTTTGGGGGTAGGAATTAATTCGCCGCCCGCATCGGTGAAGGCTTTGACGAGAGTATCCTTCTTGCGCTTGACGAGATAAGCACTCGCCTTCCAACCATCCAGAACGAGTGCGGTAAGGGCGATCAGCGTGTCGCCGCCATTGTTGCCGGGACCGACCAAGCCAACAACTTCGGGTTCGATCTCATCCACGAACAGATCAAGGATGACATCGGCAAGCGAATGACCGGCGTTTTCCATCATCTGGTCAAAGATCAAGCCACTGGCATCCGCTTCTTTTTCGATTGCCTGCATTTGCGTAACAGTTACGAGTTTCATATTTGTATTCTCCAATTAATGAGGAGATTTTACTGCAAGAAGGGTTAAGGTGTGGGAGGTTGAAAGATTTTCTAACAAAAATCAAATTGTCAGGAGTTTATTGACCTATGTTATGCGAGTGGCTATAATCGTCTCACAGGATTTTAATCTTTGGCGGTATAACGTCCGAAACGATTTAGGACGTATTGCGGCGCAGCTAGACCGCCCATAATCCGTTATACCGCGGCGGCATAACCCCTAGTTAGCCAGCAGTTCCGTACCAAAGAAACTTCAAAGAAAATGAACGAAAACTACAATTTGCTCATCGATTTTGGCGTGAACTTGTTTTTTGCAATACTTGGTTTTGCACTTGCTATTTGGTATGACAGACTTGGTTCCCCTCGATTATTGTTCATACCAGAAGATACTACAGATGGTATAAAGACAAATGGATGGCGGACGAGGTTTTTACATATCGGTGTAATAAACAGCCCTAAGAAAGTACCTTTTTTAAGGAGGCAGACTGCATTTTCAGTTCATGGAACAATCTCATTTTTTACTATGGATGACAAACAGGTCGGTAAAACTATGCCAATCAAATGGGATGGCACACCTGAACCAATAAAATTTGAGGTTGTTGAAGGAGAGATAGTTGCCATCGTTGATCCTCAACTGGTAAGAATAAGCCGTTTCATAGATATCCCTCCCGATGAAAAAGAGAGTTTGGCGATAGCGGTTAGAATTTATGATGATAAATCCGCTTATGGTTGGACAAGTGAAAGTTATTTTAGAGGTTGGCGTCACCCTGATTTTGCATTGCCCATCGGCAAATACATTGCCAAAGTGAGGCTCACAACAGGCGACGCTATTTTTGAAAAGGAATTCCAATTTAACAATCTTTATAAATTTCAAAACTTCGACCTAATCAGGGAAAATGCTGGCTAACACAGCGTGCACAGATGAAGTGGGAAGTCAAGGGGGCCACGAAAAAGAAAAGGAAATCAGTATGCGGGGAAGCGAAGGAACAGCAATATTCCACCAGCACTTTTGTGTGTTGTGCAAAAGCGTTGACAAGGGTTGTATAATGATTTTGGAGCGATGAGCCCGTAAAACCCCTTTGTGGGTCTCCGTTTGGAGTTCACACTATTTTGTGTTTGGGACATCGCTCCTTTCATTGAGGATTGAGGGCGGCAATGGGATCGGTTTCTTCGAACCCCAGGGGATGCTGGTTAGGTCCTGCCCCAGCCCCAGAGCATCCAATCGAAGCCGTGCAAATTGTGCAGCCGTTTGCTGTTTGGGACGATTTGCCTTCCCTACCTGGTAGGCAAATTTCAGCATTTTCTGGGCGATGGCTTCCGGCTCGGCGTATTTGTCGGTCTGACCTTGCAGCACATACCAGACCGCGATCAATAACTTGCGCGCGATCGCCACGATCGCTTTGTTGCGTCCCAAGCGTGGTTCCAGTCTCGCCAATTCTGCCTTCCAGTGCGGATGATTGTTCGCTGCTACATTCGCTGCTTCGATCAACACCGTGCGCAGATCCCGTCGACCAGCTTTGGTGATCTTTCCAGTACGCGTTGTCATTCCACTATCATGCACCCGGGTTCCCAATCCAGCATAGCCCACCAGATATCTGGGTTCTGCAAAGCGCCGAATATCGCCAATGGCGGCCCAGACCGTCACAGCTGTTACCACACCGAAACCTGCCAGGTGCAGCAAACGTCCGATCGGTTCCTGCTCGCACGCCATGCCTTCCATCATTTCCGTCATACGCTTCACTTGCTTCTCGGCAAACTGCAGGGTTTCCAGGTCACTTTGCAGATTGAGTTTCTCCAACTTCCCAAGCGGCAGCTCCTGCCACCATTCTTTATTACTCGCTCCAAACGGATTGCCTTCGGGCGGAATCAGGTGATGTCGTTGGATCACGGCATGCAGTCGGTTCTTGGCTTGCGTGGCCAGTCGCACCATCTTCTGCCGTTGTGCCACCAGACTGCGCGCTTCTCGTATTTCCTGCGGCGGGATCCAGATCCCCACCAGCAAGCCTTTGGCTAACAGTCGCGCTAGGATCGAGGCGGCGATCTTGTCGTTCATGACTTGCGACCGCGTGATCAGTGCCACATGCGGTGGATGCACGACCATCACCGAACCCACATACGCCACCAACTCATCATACAGCTGCCAGGTATTGGTGGTCATCTCCAGCACCACCTCATCCTGCCTCGTCAGGTTCTTTTTCATCCACGCTTCCAGACGGAACAGTTCCACCCGCCGTGCGGGTAGAACCACATTCAAGTCTGCATCCACTCCCAATGCGATCAGGTAGTGTTTGTGCACATCCAATCCGAGATACCGTTTTCGAGAATCATTCATAGGGGTATACTCCTGTTTGCTACGCTGGCATTCCCTGCCAACCGAAGGTCGGGCACGTTTCGTTTTTAGAGCCGCTGGATCACACACAGATGCGAGCTGGAGCATTACTTTGCCCTTCTCAGTTAAGCGGATCCGAACGGGACAGTCAAACACCCGAGCGAGCTTTGGCGCCAAGGCGCCATTCTCATGCACGTTTCGACTGGACCCTCACGCAGCGTTCCCGGATATGCGTGCCCGTTCACTGAACAAACGGAGCATATCCAAAAACGTGCCCGACTGCAACCCGTCGGTTGCCACTTCATGCTAACACCCGACTGGTGGGAGTCTGCGCGTTTTCAAGCTGTTTTCGTGGCTTGAAGTGGGTTCCGTCAAAATGGCGTTCTCTCGTCCCGCCCACCAGCCGGTAACGCAGACCGTTGGCTTGCTTGTCGTTAAAAAATTAAAGGATTTTGACATGTCACCAAAACTCTTGATAGGTCAAGCGATTGGGAAATACCGAATTACGCAAATGTTGGGCGAAGGCGGGCTTGCAACCGTTTATCAAGCATATGACCCCACTACATTAAGTTATGTTGCAATTCAGGTTTTACGCCCTGAAATTTCACAAGATTCGCAGGCACGCAAGAAATTTAAACAACAGAACGAGATATTTATTAAATTACGGCATCCTAACATAATATCAATATTTGATTATGGCGAAATTGAAGGTATTGCTTTTTCAGTCTCAAGATTTCTTACATCAACAACATCATTAGCTAATATTATCAGTGATAAACAACTACACCTCGATGAAATTGACCATATATTGCGACAAATCGCATTTGCTCTTGACCATGTTCATACTCAGGGGGTTGTTCATCGTGATGTTAAGCCAATCAATATATTAGTGGATGAAAATCACAATGCTTACCTTACTGATTTTGGCGTGGCAATAATCGCTAGTAGTTCGTCACACGAATCTAACTCTATCGTTGGCACACCTGCATATATGAGTCCAGAACAATGGGCAGATAAGCGCATAACAGCAGCGTCAGATATTTATTCATTAGGAATAGTGCTCTATCAGATGATAACTGGTCAAGTGCCGTATCAAGCCGATACCCCAATGGCAATAATGCTTAAGCAATTGCATGACCCTATTCCTCCCGTCAGTAATTTTAGAAAAGATATTCCAGATGAAGTGGAACAAATAATATATAAATCCTTATCGCTAGAACCAAAACTGCGCTTTAGCAGAGCAAGCGAAATGGCAATTGCGTTTTCAAATGCTTTGGCAAAAGCAAAAACCCACCATCCGCAAACTAAAAAAGACTTGCCAGATATGCAATATTCCAAGCAAATTAATCCCTGGGTTTCAGGTTCATTTTATCTTTTTAGCACTGTCGTCCTAATTGTAGTACTTGCCATAGTCAGTTCAAATATCCCTTGGTACATCCTTCCCATTGTCTTTATTGCAGGTTTATTAGCATTAACGATTATCGGCGCATTGCAATTGAGAAACGACAAAAGCCTAAGTGAAAAGAACTTTATCAACCTTATGATTGAAACTCTTAAGCAATTACCTTTACTTAGCAAACTTGATTCTTCCAAAAAGTCAAAAACTGGTGAAAAATAAAGTAATCGCTCTCGAAACCGCAAGCCAACAAAGCGTGCACCTGACGTGTGGGAGGCTGCGCGGTTTACAAGCATTTTTCTGGCTCTGAGTTTTTTTCTGCTCCCAAGCAGAGTCCACGCCCGCCCACACGCAGGTAACGCAAGCCGTTAGCCGCGCCTGCATGACGAGAAGGAGAAACGCAATACCACCTTTTCCCAGCTTTGCCACTCTCTCGATAAGATGTCTTAATGAGTCCTCAGCGCAGGCCAACCACAAAGTACAGAACTAACACGATGATACCCAAGACCGCCACCACAGCGAGCGCCGACCATGCTAACGTCCGAAAAATCATTTGTTGAGTTGCTTTTACATAAGTTTCCATGGCAGCCTCCTTAGACAGCGGAACAGGTATTTCAGCCAAGTCCGTCCTAGCCACGTGTTGGGCCAGCCTTGCCAGTTCCGGATCGGCTTTCAGATAATTCTCGACCAGTGCAGCCGTGTCGACGCTGGTCTCACCGGCCAGATACAGCGGCAATAAGTCCAAAATGACATTCCGCGTGACTTCCATATTCATACTATCTCCTTGCTCATACGAGCCATCAGCAATTTCTTGCGCGCCCGATGGACTTTGACTTTCACCGCAACCACGGAGAGTTGCAACACACGCGCGATTTCCTCATACGGCAGCTCCTGTTGAACGCGCAGAATAATGGCTGCTCGATCAATTTCTGGCAGAGCCTGAAGCAACGTTTGAACCATTGCCAGCTCAGCATGTTCTTCGGCTAATGCCTCGGGTCCAAGGTGTGGGTCAGGATAGACATCCGCCAAACTTATCTGGAGCCTGTGTTTTCTTATCCGCTCAAGGTAGACATTGCGTGCAATCTGCAAGAGATAGGCCTTCAAGGTCTCAGTTCGGATAGCGCCCAAATGGCGCCAGGCACGGATAAAAGTTTCCGAGGTGACATCTTCTGCTTCAGCAAGATCGCCGGCGAGCCAATAGGCGAAGCGATATACCTCAGGCGCATAGGATGCGTACAAATCGTGGAAGTCAAGCATGTAACCTCTGTATATAATATGCAGGATATGGCGAAAAGTTACAAGGGGCGGAGAAATGAGCTAGGGTGCGTGCCAGTTTTACAGAGGAAAAGAGCGGCTAACACAGCGTGCACCTACCCGACATCGATCTGCCATGTCCGCTTTTCATGATACTAGCCGACTTGGGGTACGCGCCGCGTTTTCAGGCATTTTTCTCGGTTTTGAGCTTTTTCCGTTTCGGCGGCGAGTCCACGCTCCCACCCCAAGCGGCTAACGCAAGCCGTTCGCGAGAATTTGCTGAACTATATAAAAAGGAAATACTGTGATGGTTAATAAAACACCCCCCAATGTTATCGATCAATACATCGCAAACTCCCCGAAAGAAATTCAAGCGATTCTTGAAAAGGTCAGAACAACGATCCGCAAAGCCGCGCCAAAAGCGGAAGAGACGATTAATTATGGTATACCGACTTTTACACTGGCAGGTAACCTGGTCCATTTTGCGGGTTTCAAGAATCATATTGGGTTTTATCCCACACCCAGCGGAATTGAAAAATTCAAAGCTGAGTTGTCCAAGTATGAGGGCGCAAAAGGCTCGGTGAAATTTCCTCTCGATAAGCCAATCCCATACACCTTGATCAGCAAGATCGTAAAGTTCAGGGTCAAGGAAAATCTGGAAAGAGCCGCAGCAAAAAAGAAAAAAGCAACCAAATCTTAGATAAGTGCGTAAGCCATTTATCGTTTAGCCAAAGAAGCCATGTCCCTACCCAAACGAAAATTCACAGCTGCCGAACTCACCCCTGGACAAACCTATCGGGTAATCAAAACATTCAAAGACTTCGATCAGATCACACATTCCGTTGGTGAAACCTGGCAATTTATAGAGAAAAACTTTCTGCCATACGATGACGGATTATCTTTGTTTGTCGAGAGAAATGGTCAACGAATTCAGTACCGCCTGCAATGGCGGGAAGATGCCCAGGGAGAGATCATTGATAACTTCTCTGAGTTTGTGGAAGAGGCTTGATAGTGTAACAAAATTTGTTTCAACCCATCAGTAATTACAGGTAAATCCATTAAGAAAGGCTCACTGTTATCCAATATGGTCACATCAAATTCAAATTATCCCATTCTTGAATTGCGCATCGCGCTCACGGTTACTGAGTTCGAACGCTCGGTAAAATTCTATTGCGATGGACTTGGCATTGAACCAGCCGCCATTTGGAATAACGATGGCGGAAAAGCATTAATGCTCAATATGGGCACTGCCACACTGGAGATCTTTGACGAAAAACAAGCACAAGTCATTGACCAACTCGAAGCGGAAAAACGTGTCAGCGGGCAGATCCGCTTTGCACTGCGGGTACCAGATTTACAGGCGGCGATGAAGCGGTTGCTCGCGCACGGTGCGACATTGGTCCATCCGCCTGTGACAACTCCATGGGGCGACTATAATGTGCGTCTCCAGGATCCTGATGGCATGCAAATCACGTTGTTTCAAGTATCTGATAAGTAACAGGCATCAAGCCTTTCAGCCTTCAACACAAAAAGGATAAACCCTCATGAAGAAAACAGATCGTACTTCACTCGTCGTACTTCCCATTGTGATCGTGCTTGGCTATCTTGTCGCCATGGCAGGCAGTCAAAACGGTGGTACTGTAGCTGAATACCCCATATTTGCCTTGTCAGTTGGGTTGGCTTTTTTGATCCAATGGCTGGCATTTATCCCGGCGTATTTGTTGCAAACTGAAAAGTTTTTCGATCTTACAGGGAGCATCACATACGTCCTCATTGTCATCGTAACACAATATTTTTCGGGCATTGATGCACGATCCATGCTCTTGTCAACATTGGTTATAGTTTGGGCGGTGCGTCTGGGCTTATTCCTTTTTCGGCGCATCCACAAAGCCGGGAAGGACGATCGCTTCAATGAGATCAAACCTTCCTTTATCCGCTTCCTGAGCGTTTGGACCATCCAAGGTTTGTGGGTGACATTCACGGCATTCGCGGCGCTGGTAGCAATTTCAACCACCAACCGCAAAGAGTTGGATCTGTTTGCCATCATTGGTTTTTTAGTCTGGCTTATCGGGTTTGCCATCGAGGTTGCCGCCGATACCCAAAAAAGCCGCTTCAGCGCGGATCCAGATAACAAAGGCAAATTTATCCAAACGGGACTTTGGGCACGCTCTCGTCACCCCAACTACTTCGGCGAGATCGTACTATGGATCGGAATCACGATCATCGCTCTGCCCATTCTACAAGGCTGGCAATGGGTTGCTTTGATCTCGCCAGTCTTTGTCATTCTGCTTCTCACCCGCGTTAGCGGAGTTCCCATGCTCGAAAAAAGAGCCAATGAAAAATGGGGCGGGCAGCAGGAATATGAGTCCTACAAAGCGAGAACGCCGGTATTGATTCCGAAGCTGTGATTTTGTTGGAGCTTATCCGAAAAACACCAACCATCTAGCAAGGAAAAACTATGAACACAAATAATAACCGAATTGAATGGGTTGACGTTTTTAAATTCCTTGGGATCTGGGCAATATATATCGGTCATTTTGGTAGCAAAGCGGGTAGAGTCTATCCTTTCGTATTTATGTATCATGTCCCGATGTTTTTCTTTGCCGCAGGTTTTTTCTCAACCCGTTATTTCAAAGAGTCGCCCCTAGCCTTTATCAAGAAGAAAACCTTGCAGCTCATGGTGCCTTATGCGTTTTTTAGCATTGGAGCACTGGTAGTTTTTACCTTGCAAAATGATTGGGATATTCTGCAGGCCAAAGATGCATTAATGGGTGCTATGTATGGCATTAGAAACCAAATATTTGCAGGCTCACTATGGTTTATCCCCTGCTTGTATATAATCGTTATCGGCGACTATTTTGTTATGAAGCTTTTCAAGTCACAGGCTATCGCACTGGTGATTTCGATTGGTGCTTTTTTAATATCGCAGATGCTTTTACCACATAACCCTGCACATGACCCATCCTGGTTCATGAATTTGGATAGCGCACTCTATTATTATATCTACTATTCTTTGGGCGCTATGCTCTTCCCAGTTATCAACAAAGACACAACAACAACCTTTTCCCGAGCTATGACAATCGCGCTGGCGGCTATGGCTTTTTTTATAACTGCCATCACTTTTTTTCAAGCGCCCTACTGGCTTTTCGGAAAGATCACCGAGCAATTTCCCATCATTTTAACTTTCAAGCTATCGATCCCGCTTTTTGATATATTCATTGCCTTGGCGATTATTTACCTCAATATGGTTGTTGCAAAATTATCTGCCCATATTCCAGTACTAGGTGAATTGGGGCGAGAAACCCTTGTTTTTTGTGGGACTGAAGATGTTACGAAAAGTATTATCACTCAGCTGCTAGCCATGATTAATTTAAAGGCGCGCCTGATCACCCCATTGATAACCGTTCTCTTTTCATTGATATGCTTACTGGTTTCCAATTACACTCTGGTCAGGTTCTTAAATACGTATTTCCCATGGACTGTTGGGAAAACAAACATCTCATCAAGCATAACGCAACAAAGCAACAACGAACTTCATTAAATAGGTAGAAGGCAATGTCTCAATTTCTACTCAAGAAATTCACATGGATGTTCGCCGTTCTACTGGGTGTGACGCTAGCCACTTTTTTGTTGATGCATGCCATCCCGGGCAATCCATGGAGTAATTATTCGAATTCACCACGCGCAATGCAGGGGCTGAGCATTGATAAGGCTCTAGAGAAACAACTCTATCAGCGTTTCGGTTTGGATCTGCCACTTTGGCGTCAATATACGCGCTACATCATTGGAGACTTTGATGACGATGGTATCTTTTTCTGCGGTGCGGTATGCGGTAACTTGGGACCATCCATTCAGCAAGGTGGACGGAGTGTGCAACATATTCTGTTCGCGCCGCCAGAAGGCAAGACTTTCCGAAATAGTCGCTTCGGGTTTTCGATCCGATTGGTGCTATACAGTTCATTGATCGCGGTAGGACTTGGGGTCTTGCTTGGAATCCTCAGTGTGACAAAAGCCAAAGGAACACAGAACAGCATATCGGTCAGGTTGGCGGCGTTGATCTCCATCCCCAATTTTGTGTTGGGACTACTAACGATCATTGTGCTGGCATCCGGGCTGAAGATCATGAAAGTTCTGCCAGATTGGAACATTCCCAGCAGTTGGATCGTGCCAGCTTTTGTGCTGGCGGTGATGCCAATGGCAAGCATCGCGAGGGTGACGCAAGCATCCCTGCAGAATATTATGAATGAAGATTACATCCGCACGGCGCGCGCCAAGGGCTTGACCCAAACGCGCGTGATGCTCGTGCATGTGCTGCGCAACGCGTTGGTCCCGATCATCACTTTTATGGGACCCACCTTGATGGAAATGTTTACCGGTTTGTTGATCGTGGAAAATCTGTATTCATTTCCAGGGTTCGGGCGGGAATATTGGAACGCCGTTCTGAATTTGGATTACCCGCTGATCATGGGCTCACGCTGATCTACGCAACCGGCATCGTGCTCGTCAATGTGCTGGTTGAGATCCTGGGTGAAATTCTTGACCCACGCATCCGCGCAAGCAAACGATTGGGCGTGCAAAGATGACCTTCTTTCCGTGGAGACAGGCTTTACGTTCGACGAGAGTCTGGTTCAGCCTAGCGGTCATGCTAACCCTTGGTCTGCTCGCTGGACTGGCGCCTTTGATCGCCCCGCATGATCCTTATAGGTCAAGTATCACGCAACCGCGTCTACCGCCCATGTGGGTGCAGGGCGTCTCACGACCGGGCATACCTGAGTATCCACTGGGGACAGATCGGTTTGGTCGTGATATTCTCAGCCGCCTGATCTATGGCGCACGTACAGCATTTTTCTTGGCACTGACGGCAGTCCCTTTGGCGGCATTGATCGGCACATTGATCGGACTTGTTGCCGGTCACGCTGGCGGCAGGCTGGATGCATGGATCATGCTCTTTACGGATATGGTCAATGCCTTGCCGGGGATCATGTTCGTTGTGATCATTGTGCTCATCTTTCGTAACATGTTCACTCCCACCTGGCTCCATGGCTTGATAACCCTGGTCGTTGGTTTCGCAGCAATTGGATGGGTAAACCTAGCGCGCTTAATTCGCATCAATGTGTTGCAGATCAAATCCAAATCGTTCATGGAAGCGGCGGTCGCTTTGGGTGCCTCGCCCTGGCGCATTATCACGCATCACCTTCTGCCGAATGTATTGCACGTGATCATGATCTGGATCGTCAACAACATCCCTGCGGTTATTTTGCTTGAAGCGGTGCTTGGTTATATCGGCATCGGCGTGACCAATGCCCCGGAAGGCGGTGAATTTACGGTGATCAGTTGGGGTGGCATGTTCTTTTCGGGGCGCTCGATGTTAAGCGCCAATCCGCTGATGCTGATCATTCCATCGGTGTGTATCCTGTTGATCTCCATGAGCTTTATTCTCCTGGGCGATTTTCTAAACAGCATCACCCGTCAGGAATATGAAACGGAATAAAAGTAATCATGCCAAACCCCATCACGCCCAACCCATCCCCAGAAGTTGTAGACCTACTCAATTATATCTATTCCATTTCAGGCAAGCAGACTCTCACCGGTCAACATTGCATGCCTCTGGCTGGGTCAACCCGCCTCTCTGGTGTAGAAAAACTGACTGGCTACTATCCCGCCGTGTTCGGGCAGGATTTTGGTTTCAGCGCGGCGGGCACTTGGGATGGCATCAACTTCCGTCAGCAGATCGTGGACGAAGCCATCCGGCGCCATAATGACGGTTTCATCATCACCCTGATGTGGCATGCGGTACGCCCAACAGAGGATGAGCCGGTCATCTTCGAAGAGTCGATTCAGGGGAAGTTGTCAGAGCAGGAATGGCTCGATCTGTTTGAAGCAGGTTCAGAGGTGAACGAACGCTGGAAGTCGCAGGTGGATGTGATCGCCTTTTTTCTCAAGCAACTGCGTAAGGCAGGCGTCCCCGTGTTGTGGCGTCCATATCATGAGATGAACGGCGGCTGGTTCTGGTGGGGCAAAAAGACTGGCGAAAAAGGATATCGTCAACTCTATCGCATGTTATTTGAACGGCTTACGCAATTCCACAAACTGAATAATTTATTATGGGTCTTTAACGCCAACGAAATGAGATTGAACGTGGATGCCTATCACAAGTTTTATCCCGGTGATGATGTAGTGGATATCCTGGCTACGGATGTGTACAGCAACAAGTTCACGGCGAGAGACTACAAGTCACTGTTGGCGCTGGCGGGCGGAAAGCCCATTGCGTTAGGCGAAGTAGGTAACATTCCCACGACCAAACTCCTACGCAAACAACCCCGGTGGACTTGGTTCATGTATTGGCACGATCCGTCCACATTAGGGCGTGAACAGAAATCCGTTCAGGAAATTTACAAAAGCAAAGAGACGCTTACATTAGGCGAACTTCCCTGGGTGAAAACGAAGCAACCAAAGATCCACTACCCAATATTAAAGTAGATTCTTCTCGAAACAACGTGACAATTGAACTTTCAATCCCATAGTAAAATGAAGGCATGGAAGTTCAAATCGCGGTCGCAAAGGTCAATAAGTACGCCACTTCTGAAAGCGGCGATACCCTTGAAGTAGTCGAGCGCCCCAACGGCGGAGTCTCCGTCGTGCTCGCGGATGGACAAACTTCCGGGCGCGGCGCTAAAGCCGTTTCACAAATGGTTGTCCGAAAAGTGATCGGTTTGCTGGCGGAAGGCGTCCGCGATGGAGCCGCTGCACGCGCCGCATCTGATGCGTTGTTCACCGACAAACAAGGGAAAGTAATCTGCACACTCAACATCGCGTCCGTTGACCTGCACAGCGGCACGATCGTGCTAGCCCGCAACAACCCCGCCCCCGTGTTCATTTGTCGCAACGAAACCATCGACCGCATTGACAGTGAAAGTATTCCCCTCGGCACATCCCGCGATGTCCGCCCGCTCATTTCGGAGATCGCGCTGGAACCTGGTTTAATGATCATCATCTACACCGACGGACTCACCCACGCCGGCTCACGCCGTGGCACGCCCATGAATGTTGCCGACACCATCCAATCTGTAATGGAAGATGAAAATCCCAGCCCGCAACTACTGGCAGACACCCTTTTAGCTCAAGCTGTACGGCTGGACGAAAACCGCCCCGTGGACGATATCAGCGTGCTGGTGCTCAAAGTCACTTCGCGCATCGGTGATAACGTGCGCCGCATGTCTGTCCGCTTACCGATCGAAGGACACATCAAATCATGAAGAATCGCTGGCGCAGGCTCCGGGCAGGCTGGCGCGATACACTCATCCTCATTAATGAATTCAAGTCACCTTTGCTTTTCTTTACCTTTACAGTAGTTGGCGGCGGTTTTGCTTATTTTGCTGTTGCCCAATCTGTTGGCGAACCTGTCAAAACCCTGGGCGAGGCTATCTTTGCAATTTTAGCTGCAACAGTTTTGCAGCCCATCAGCGAATTTCCCCAGAACATCGTTCTGCAATCATTTCATTTCATCATGCCCGTGATCGGTATTATTTTCCTCGCACAGGGACTCACCGATTTTGGGATTTTACTATTCAATCGAAAATCTCGAGGCAAGGAGTGGGAGATGGCTGTAGCTTCCGTTATGAATCAACACATTGTATTGGTCGGGCTTGGGCATTTAGGGTATCGTGTAGCACAAAAACTGCACGAGATGGGCGAGAATGTGGCTGTTCTGGAGATCAACCTCGGCACCCATACCACCTCCGCCGCGCGTGATATGGGCATTCCTGTCATTCAGGCAGATGCCCGTCAGCCGGGCGCTTTGGAATCTGCCAACATCAAAGACGCACGCACAATCATCCTCGCCAGCCAGAACGATGCCATGAATTTACAGATCGCTCTGAAAGCTCGCAGTTTGAACCCAAAGATCCAGGTTGTCATCCGCATCTTCGACGAAGATTTTGCGCATGCCCTGCAGGATCAATTTGGTTTTATCGCTCTGAGTGCCACCGAGATGGCGGCGCCTGTTTTTGCTGCCGCTGCCGCCGGCGCAGATGTGACCAACCCCATCTCCATCGAAGGGCAATTGCTGGGGCTGGCGCGCGTCACCATTACACCCCATTCAGTGTTCGCCGATAAAACCGTTGGCTACGTGGAGGATAATTATCATCTCAACATTGTCCTTGTGCGGCATGATCACCAATCGGAAATGCACCCTACAGATTCACAGAAGATCCAGGCAGGTGATACACTTGCCGTGCTCGGTGGTCCTGAACAACTCGCCCGCATGGTCCACGATAATGAGTAACCATGGATGAACCTCCCAGTAAAAGTTTGCTTATTGGCGTAGTGGGTCCCTGCGGCTCGGGGAAATCCACGCTCATCACGGGGTTGAATCAACACGGCTACACTTGTCGGCACATCGCGCAGGAACATTCCTATGTGCCAGCCATGTGGCAGATCATCACCAAACCCGACCTTCTCATCTATCTCCACTCCTCCTTCCAAATCAGCACCGCACGCCGCAAATTGAATTGGGTTGAAAGCGATCACACCGAACAGCTCCGCAGGCTCTCCCACGCGCGCGAACATGCTCATATAATCATCAATACGGATGACCTGACTCCAGACCGAGTCCTACAACAAGCCTTGGACTTCCTGAAAGAATCTTCATTGTGAAAAAACACTTCGCCTCCTTCCTAAGCCTAAGCCTGCTCATTGTTTCCTGTACCTCCCCCACCCCGATAGCGACTCCGACATCTACACCCATCCCAACTCCTGTCGATCCGCTGAAAACTTCCTGGGATGATCGCACCCTCTTCCAAAGCGGACTCGTCGAATCTGCGCGCCCCGTCTTGAATGAATTACAAGGCGCCAGTGTATATCATCTTGAGTTCAACATTGCTGAAGATATTTACCACATCACGGGGACCGAAGAAGTTCGCTACACAAACACTGAAACGGTTGCCTTGAATGAAATCCAATTCCGGCTCTTCCCCAACATCCTTGGCGGAGAGATGCGAGTCACAGACCTGCAAGTGGATGGACAAACCGTCACCCCAAGATACGATCTCGGAAACAGCCTAATGATCGTGCCGTTTTCCAAGGCATTAGAACCTGGGCAAAGTGTTATCTTGAAGATGAATTTCGCTGTCATCGTGCCACAGGAAGTTGAATTGAATTATGGCATTCTTGCTTATTACGATGAAGTGCTCACCCTCGCACACGCCTACCCGATGATCTGTGTCTATGATGATGAAGGCTGGAATGCAGAGATCCCACCGCAAGATGGCGATGTGACATATGCCGACACATCTTTTTATATTGTCAAAGTCAGCGCGCCGAAAGGACTAACGCTGGTCACATCTGGGCAAAGACTCGGTTTTGACGAAGCCGGGCAGATTCAGACGACAATCGTTGCGAACGGTCCAGCACGAGATTTTTATCTGGCGGCAAGTCCAAATTTCGAAGAAGTTTCGCAAACGTTTGGTGAAGTCACCATCCACAGTTATGCGCGCAAAGAATTTACGAACGGTGCACGATTTGCGTTGGATGTGGCATCTAAAGCGATCGATGTATTTGGCAAACGCTATGCGCCTTATCCGTACATCGAACTCGATATTGTATCCACGCCTACACTGGCTCTGGGCATCGAGTACCCCGGCGCGATCGCGATCGCAGATCGAATTTATGATGTGGCTGGTGAATATCGCGGCTCACCAGCAAGCGACTATATGGAGTCAACGGTGGCGCATGAAGTGGGACATCAATGGTTCTATGGTTTGGTGGGCGATGATCAATTAGACGACCCCTGGCTGGACGAATCGTTGACGCAATTCGCCACGCTTCAATACTACACTGACCTATATGGCGCAGCTGGCGCGGATGGGTTCGGTTCATCACTAGAAGGACGCTGGGAACGCGTGGGAAATGCACAGATACCAATTGGTTTACCAGTGGCTGGCTATGGCGGAGGCGAATATGGCGCAATCGTTTATGGTCGTGGTCCGTTGTTCTTCGTGGCGTTGAAAGCTCAAATGGGAACAGATACTTTTGATGCTTTCATCAAAGAATATACAGTAGCAAATTCCTGGGGTATCGCCACGCCGGAGGGCATGCAAACTATCGCCGAAAAGCATTGCGTCTGTGAATTGGACGCAATTTTCAAGGAGTGGGTGTATCCTTAACGGTCTAGTCACCCTCTTTTAATAGGAGTATAATCACCGCCGCGCCAGCCCAAGGCTGGCATTTTCGTGGATGGAGAAAACATAGTATGGCTCGTAACCTAACCAATCGGATCCTTGTTATTTTGCTTGTACTTGCTCTAGCGTTATGGATTGACTTGAGCAATAAACTTACCCTAACCAATCCATTTAATGATACGACCCTCTTTGAACGAAGCGTCGCCCCCCGCCTTGGTCTTGACCTACAAGGTGGCTTGCAAGTTCTACTTGAAGCGGATCTTCCTGCTGAAAAACAAGTCACCCGGGAAGAAATGGAGACTGCCCGCAATATTGTAGAAAATCGAACCAATGCACTTGGTGTGAGCGAAAACGTTCTGCAAATTGCTGGTGACCGGCGCATTGTTGGCGAGTTTCCAGGAACTGCAGATGCAGATGCCATTCTTGGCATCATTCAACAAACTGGTTTGCTCGAGTTTGTGGATACTGGTGATTTCCGTCCAGAAGAAGGTGACATAATTCAGACCGACTTCGGGGCAACCGAAACCACCTCGACAACGAGCGGGGCAGCTGAACAAACGGTTTATCACACGATCATGACCGGTAAGGAATTGGTTAATATTGGCGTCTCGCCTAATCAATTCGGTAGTCAATATGCGATCGACTTTACACTCACTCCGGAAGGCACAAAAATATTCGCCGATCACACTGCCGCCAACGTCAATAAGATCTTAGCAATTACGCTTGATAAACGCGTTATCTCGGCGCCAAACATCAGCAACCCCATTCCGGATGGCTCAGGTCAGATCACCGGAAGTTTCACTCCAGATTCCGCCAATGCCCTGGCAGTCCAACTACGCTATGGCTCCCTGCCCATTCCCCTGAAAGTAGTTGAAACCAGAATCATCGGTCCGACCCTTGGCGAAGACTCGCTTCGCCGCAGTCTGGTAGCTGGGCTAGTAGGTATCACCATCGTAATATTGTTCATGGGTATTTACTATCGTCTGCCCGGTATCACAGCAGATATATCCATCCTGTTGTATGCAGCGATCCTGTTCGCAATCTTCAAGTTGTTGGGTGTGACATTAACGCTCCCTGGTATTGCAGGCATTATGCTAAGTACCGGTTCGGCCTTGGATGCCAATATTTTGGTATTTGAACGTCTGAAGGAAGAACTACGCAACGGCAGGACGCTTGTACAAGCTTTTGATCAGGCTTGGCTTCGTGCGTGGCCATCAATTCGCGACTCAAACATTGCTGCATTGATCACATCCGCCATTTTATTCTGGTTTGGCAATACGTTCGGCGCCACCATCGTAAAAGGTTTTTCATTGACCTTGGCGATCGGTGTGATTGTCAGTTTATTCTCCTCACTATATATTACACGCACATTGCTCGCGCTCGCGCTTGATACATTCAAACCCAAAAATCTCGAGCGTTGGTTTGGGATTTAGGAGAGAAGGTCTTATATGAATATCCTTGGAAAACGCTATATCCTTTTTGGGGTTTCCCTGCTCATCATCATTCCCGGGCTTATCCTGCTTTTTGCCGGTAAAGTACCTATGTCAGTTGACTTCACCGGGGGCAGCCTGCTTGAGGTGGCATTTACGAATAAAACCCCACAGCCAAGTGACATCATCGCTGTTTATGAAGAAAATAAGGTCAGCGACACACAGGTGCAAACCACTGAAAATGGCAGTTTTGTCATCCGTTCACAATTCCTTGAAAATGATCAACGCGATTCCCTGTTAGCAGCTTTGAACGATAAAATCGGCGAAGTGACTGTGATTCGTTTCGACAGTGTTGGACCCAGCATCGGGGAACAAGTTACATCACGTGGGGCCCTGGCAGTGACAGTTTCATCCATTTTGGTGGTGCTATTCATCGCCTGGTCTTTCCGCGGTATAAAAAATGCCTTCCGCTATGGCATTTGTGCCATCCTAGCCATGATCCACGATGTAGCCATCATCTTCAGTGTTACTGCTTTTGGCAGCCTCCTCTTCGGCTGGGAGATTAATTCCCTGTTCCTGACAGCACTCCTCACTGTTATCGGATTCTCGATGCAGGATACGATCGTAGTATTCGACCGCATTCGCGAAAACTCCAATATCTATCGCCGACTTGATTTCGAAACACTGGTCAACCACTCCATTGTGCAGACTCTTCAACGCTCCATCAATACGCAACTGATGACCGTGGAATTCCTCTTATTGGCATTGGCCATGTTCGGCGGGGTAACTTTGCGGGAATTCGCATCCATTCTGCTGATCGGTCTGTTAAGTGGTACCTACTCCTCCATTTTTATCGCCGCCCCCATCCTCGTATTGTGGGAAAACCGCGAATGGCAAAACTGGTTCCGGAAACCCAAACAGAGCCAGGCTTAACCCAACAAAAAACTCCTGTAAAATTACAGGAGTTTTTTGTTGGAAGTTCAATGACGCGGACGCCAAAACAAATATTTATAGACCAGACCAACAAATGTACTACGCCTCTGTGTCATCATGGGAAAGGGATAATCCTGTTCCCTGGTTTTCAACAGCAACAATAATCGAATAACATCTTGATTTTGAGTATAGCGATACATTTTTAATTCTATGTTCCTGCAATCAGGACGCCAACATTGCGGAAATGTTACAAAAAACACAACCGTACCTTGGTAACGGACAAGATACGGTTGTGGCTGAAAACCCGCTTCACGCGACAGGTATAACTGTTTCTGTTACGAACCGCCTGCTTTTACCCTCCGAGCTCTACAGCCAAGGTGTCGTAATATGTGCCTGCGCCAAAGCCATCGATCAAGATATGATCAAGAGGCTTCATGTTTGGCAACTCACGCAAAAATGCGATCATATTGGAAGCTGCGCTCACATTGCCAAATTCACTCAACAACCACGGCATAGGTAGGACAATCCCTTCGCCTCGCAATTGTTTTTCTTTAAGTTTGTTGATCTTGTAATTAGCATGATGGACGATTGCCACAGCCAGTGTTTTCCCGACCATGCCTAGCTCATCCAACTTGGTCTGGTATGCAGCATACACATCACGTACTACCTGTACACCGGTCCGCACGAACAACTTGACCATACCCATTGGTCCAGCCATGGAAATGGACGAACCATCATGCGGCTCATGCATTAAACCAGCCACACGAATATTATTTTCAGAAGGCTCGGTGACATCCACGTTATAACCGTCTGTCTTCTGGCGGGAATGTGGGTAGTACATTGCCACTTGTAATACGCCTTCATCATCAAATACTTCGCGCGATCTCCCTGCTAGGAATTTCATCGTTGTGCCCGGAATCACACCAACAATACCCGCCGCATTCCCGAAGAGCTGCAGAGCATTGGCATCATGAGACGAGCCCACGAAACGACTCAACCCTTCAATACCGCCGACAAGTACCTTCTTTCCGTACAACGAATCGGCAATGTTTTGATCAAGCTGCAAATTCTCCGGCAATTCGGGGTTCAATGCCAGATGCAGACTGCTCGTGGAACCATCACAAGCTTTGTGGATGGCGACTTTCAGTGCGCCTTCAGGAATCCCAGCGCCCTGTGTGATCAGGTTAAGGTAATCCTCTGAAAGCGGCGCGCTCATGCCAATCAAAACTGCCTCCACCTCAGATGGCTGCCAATTACAGGCTTTTATCGCCTCGCTGAGAAATTTTATACCAACCTCCACTTCCAGTTGGATATGTTCTTCAGGGGTGAGGTTTAGTGGAGTATGTTGTCGGTTGAGAAAACCTAATTCGGACAGATTCAACTTCTCGTTCGCTTGAAGCGGATGTCCCAGACGCTGCTCCAAAAATGCGGGCAACGTCTCGTTATCGTAACTGGCTCCCCATGTTCCGTATACGCCTCCAATGCCAACTGATGAGTTTGTGACACGTTCCATTCCATAAGGAATGCCCGACGCAATGGGAATCATTCCTTTTTCAACGCCGGGTCTATCATAAAACGAGCTTGCAACGGTTGTTTCAACTTGTGTAGCCATAAATCTCCTTTATATCTACTTTCGGGTAACCCTAATACCTGTCAAAAGTTTCGGGAGTAAAGGGTACCATATGGGTAATTTCTTGAAATTTAATTTCAATTTAACCTTGAGACAATTTAATTTTACAATAAGAATAACACAGTTACATTTTTTTACATCAGTGTTGTTCTTGCTAGGGTTGAACATATTTTCGCTCATTTCACATAATTCGTGGAACAAAGAAGATGATAAGGGTATAATGCGTGCCTAGGAAAGTGAGGATACATGTATATCGACCCCAATACTGGTGGAATTCTTTTTCAAGCGCTCGCCGCTATTTTCGTTGCGGCATCTGGCGTGCTCTTGGTGTTTTCAGGCAAAATACGGGCTTATATTTCGCAATTACGGCGAAAAGTACGCAAAGACAAAACTGAAGACCAAGAATAAATGCGAACAGTAATAGTCGGTTTTGATTCGTTCGACCCAGTCACCTTTGAACGACTGAAAGCTGATGGGAAGATGCCCAATTTGAGTAGGTTTGTTGATCAGGGCGGTTACTCCCATTTGGAAGTCTGTTCACCGCCTCAAACAGAAGTTTCATGGACATGTATTGCCACAGGCGTAGATCCAGGATCTCACGGAATTTTCGATTTCGTGCATCGCGACCCAGAAACATATATCCCATATGTATCTCTGTTGCCAACCAAAAACAGTGCGCTTGGAGAACAATATCTCCCACCATACACTACGAAAACTATTTTCCACGAAGCCGCAGAGATGGGATATCCAGCCACTGCATTGTGGTGGCCAGCACTATTTCCAGCACGGCCGGAGCTTCCGGTGGCTACTATTCCCGGATTAGGCACACCTGACATTCGAGGACAACTTGGTGTTGGTACCTATCTAACTACTCAACCCGAAGAAAAGAAAAAGGTAAGAGTAGTACCTCTTAAGGAAACAACCAAAGGCAACTTCGCTGCGACCTTGGAAGGTCCAAATGTGAAAACCAAAGATGGCATGCGCCCCGCTACGCTGCCAGTGGCGGTCGAACTCATAGACGAAAAATCTGTCAACATTATCATCGGCAAGCAAAAAATCCGATTGGCTGTTGGGGTCTGGAGTTCGATCATCGAAATTCAGTTTCCAGCAGGCTTTGCCTTTTCTGTCCATGCCATCACCCAGATCATTCTGACGCAAGCCAAAGATAAAACAGTTAGTTTATATTTTCTGCCTTTACAAATCCACCCGCTGCATTCCTTGTGGCGCTACGCAACACCGCCCGCCCTCTTAAAAGATTCATGGAAAAAAGCCGGTCCTTTCTTAACTCTCGGCTGGCCACAAGATACAAACGCCCTCGAGGATGGTTGTATTTCAGATGAACAATTTTTAGACCTTTGCAACTCGATCTTTGCTTCACGGAAGCGTATATTTTTTAACCAGTTGGCGAATTTTCGTGAAGGCGTGCTGGGCGGCATCTTCGATTGTTTGGACCGCGTACAGCACATGTTCCTTGGAACCCGGCAAGATATTGTCGATGAATGGTATGTCAAACTCGACCAATTCGTCGGTGAAGTCCAAGCAGAGATCAATAAACTGGGCTTGGAGAAATATCGTTTTCTCGTATTATCTGATCACGGATTCCGCACGTTTGAACATAAAGTGCATCTCAATCGCTGGTTAATTGATAACGGATATATGACCCTGGCGAAACAGACCGAAAACCCCGATCTGCGCGATGTAGATTGGAAAAACACCCGTGCCTATGCTCTTGGGTTAAACAGCTTATATCTCAATATCATGAGCCGTGAAGGTAAAGGTATTGTTCAACCACAGGAAATCGAAACTCTTCTTCAAGAAATCAAAACAAAGCTGCTGGATTGGAAAACCCCGGATGGCAAACAAATTATCAGCCGTGTCTTGTTGAAGCACGAGGCATTCACAGGTCCATACGCTCGCCTCGGTCCGGACTTGGTCATTGGCTACGCGCCCGAGTTCCGGGCGTCCTCTGAAACCGGACTCGGAAAATCAGCTTCCATCTCTATGGAAGCTAACATAGGTCACTGGGTAGCTGATCATTGCATCGACTCGACCAAGGTGCCGGCTGTGCTTTTTATCAACCGCGACATCAAGAATATGCCCGGTATTTCTTTTAGAGATATTCCCTTCCTTGCCTTAGGTAAACACCTTGACCATTCCTATATAAAACCACCATCGAAGGCATCTCCTCAAGGTCAAAAGGATCTGGAGGAAAGATTAAAAGGGCTTGGCTACCTTTAAACGGATTTCCTCAACATCACAGCTTTTCTGGTGTACAAACACATCCCATGCTAAAACAATTTTTTAAATCGAAGCAACCAAAAGAAAACAAAGGCAAAACCATCATTGTGGTATCAGGCTTACCCAGATCAGGCACGTCGATGATGATGAAAATGCTGGAGGAAGGCGGATTGTCAGTTTTGACCGATGCTCTCCGCAGTGCAGATGATGATAACCCAAATGGTTATCTTGAATACGAGCTTGTTAAACAATTAGCTGACGGGAATGTCAAATGGCTAGCCGAGGCTGACCAAAAAGTGGTAAAAGTTATATCTCAATTGCTTGAATATCTGCCGCCCGAGCATAGATATAAGATTATTTTTATGGAACGCGAGATCAAAGAGGTTTTAGCTTCGCAGCACAAAATGCTTGACCACCGAAATGAAAAATCGCAAATTAACGACGATGAGCTACATGAGCAATTCCAACAACATCTTAAAGCCGTTAAGTTTTGGCTAGCACGACAACCCAATATTGACTTACTATACGTTAACTACAACGAGATCATGGCAAATCCAGATGATTATTGCCAGGCAATCGTGGACTTTCTTAACTTGAAGATGGATATTTCCAAAATGCGTTCTGTGCCGAATAAACACCTTTATCGAAACCGAGCCAATACATAACAAAAAGAAGAACCTCTCTGATAGAGAGGTTCTTCTTTTATTGCTGGGGAGCCTGGATTCGAACCAAGATACTATCCTCCAGAGCTATGGTGTTTTGCTGTCCAACCAGTCCATTTAGTATTTACCAGTCCATTTAGTATCTATCAGTCCATTTAACGCAAAAAAAGGACTGATCTATTTCCGATCAGTCCATCTAGTCTATATAGAGTTATTGTCTAAGGTGAAGTTGTAGGTGAACTAGGACGCAACATGCCATCCAACTTTTCCGAGGCTTCATCCTGAAGCGAAGGGAACAAATGGAAATACACATCAAGGGTTGTGGAGAGCTGAGCATGACCCAATCTCTCCTGTACAGTTTTCGCATGAATCCCAGCGGCAGCCATGAGTGCTACTGAAGTGTGCCGAAGATCATGGAAACGAATTTTGGGGAGTCCCGCCTTTTTACTTTCGTGTTTGAATGCCCTTACAACATTACTTGGGTGAACGAACTCTCCTCTTGAGGAGCGGAATATGATACCCTCTTTTCTATCGAGGTGATCTAAGTATATCTTGAGAGCGCTCAAGGCATCTTCGGGGATTTTTACGATACGGATGGAACTTTCAGTTTTTGGTTTTGACAGGAACGTTCCCCCTTTTCGGGAATGCACAGAGTATTGAACAAAGACTGTACCTTTTGACAGGTTGATGTCCTCATAGTGTATTCCCAAAATCTCCCCCCTTCTCATGGAAGTATAAATGGCAAGCACCCAAATGACCCAGTATGGGTGGTCCCTTGTAGTATTTATAAAATGGAGGACTTGTTCAGGAGTCCAAATTGACATCGGCTTTTTCTCCCGTTTTGGAGCCTCAACCAGGTCACTGACGTTCCTTTTTACCATCCCCCACTTTTCGGCGTTTGAGAGAGCCTTGTGAATGAGCTGATGGATTATCAAGACGGTGTTCTTAGAAAGTCCTTCATCCAACTTTTTCGAGTAAAGAGATTGGAGATGATCAGGTCTCAATCCGACAAGTTTAATTGATCCTATGATCGGGAGAATATGTTTCCTCAAAATATATGAGCGGATTTCCAGCGTATTAGGCCGCATGGAGTGTTTCCACACGGTATCTTTGTAGTTCGTTAAAAACTGAGAGACGGTCATATGCTCGTCTTTTGGTAGAATCCCGTCTCTTAATTCGCTACGTGCGGTCAGGAGCCACTTTTTAACGACATCCTGTCGCTTCGAGTGCTTCTCACGCCTTATGCCATCAGGCAGGGTAATCTTTGCCACCCAGAATCCCCTTTTGTCCTGAAAGATACTACCTTCACCACTTGGTCTTCTACGTGCCATTTGTGCCTTCCTTTACTGAACAATCGTTCCAAGAATCGCATTCTACCATTATCTATTGCTGTAAAATATTAGAGTTCAGTATGTACTTTTGTATTTTGAACTGATTGGACACAAAAGAGATAATGGACAGTTTTTAAAATCTTCTTTATTAGTTAAGATCAGTATTTGATAATCAAGGGGTAGAATTGCGTTTGTGAAATTCGTTCGACGTTTTATCTATCTCCCACTCTAAACGAGCATCATATAGGCAAAGCATTATCAGTGCCAAAGGCTAGTCCAACTAGATATGATGCGAGCGGGGCCAAATATGCAAAAAGCACGCCCAAAGGTTGGCTCAGTAGCTTCCAAGCAGCTGGTCAACTACCATTGACACTCACGGTAGATTTCGACGAGACTGCATTCCAGTCTTATAGACAAACCATCTGGGCTTCGTACAATCAAAACCACGATTTGCGCTTCCCTTGATAATTTGGATTGTACGAACTTGATTTGTCTCGTCTATTAGACAAACGAGGTTGATTCTTCTGTGTCGAATTTTTAAAAATGTGTCGGCATTTTCTCAGTCTGAAGTACGAGCCATTTTTGAAGATCCGATTCTCGAATCCTCACATTCCTCCCTACTTTTAGGTGCGGAATCTGTTTTTGTGATACCAGATAATAAATCTTCGACTTCGAGATTTTCAAGTAGGCGGCGACTTCAGGTATCGTGAAGACTTTGTCTGCTGAGGGATAGGTATATGGTGTATTCATCTGCAATTCCTTTGTCAATCGTTTTTCGACCTAAATGGGGATGTCACTTTAGATCATCACGTTAGATCATATACGCTGTTTAAGGGGGGTGGTCCCTCGGTAACCCTCCCGTAAAATCATACCAGTGAAAAGTGGAAAACTCGTGGCAAAATAGAGCTAGGAGAGATCCACATGAAGAAATCGAAGTTTTCAGAAAGCCAGATCGTAAACATCCTGAAAGAAGCA
>Ga0210377_10000048_pt1 | contig 111332 bp, 94 predicted proteins | sample PLM4_65_b1redo_FD_155480 | JGI IMG/M metagenome (GOLD analysis project Ga0210377, IMG submission 155480) | Groundwater sediment microbial communities from an aquifer in East River, Colorado, USA - PLM4_65_b1 redo | ecosystem: Environmental > Terrestrial > Soil > Riparian zone | place: USA... | reverse complement strand
CCTGTGGAGCAGAATTTTGGATGGGATTCCTCATTCTACTCTCAGGAGGCTGTTCCTTCGCCAGCCTGAGACACCCAAGGCTGGGTAATATAAGTGATCGGATGTCAAACTGTCTCTGCGTGATCGTGTTCTGGAACAATGCTGCCAATACACGAAGCGCCTCTCCCTTTCCAATCCCGTGGTTGTGCTGGTGCCGCGCTTATTTACAGAGGAGTACAACCGGTTTTTCCCTTTGCTTGCCTCCATTGCCAATGAAATAATTCCCGTGGCGGAAGAGGCCATACAAGCAGACGTTCAGGGTCTGCTTTTTTAGAGCGCATTTATGTCACCCCAATATATTACTGTTACCGAGTTGGCATACCAACTGATTGCCGACCTTGAACCGCTCATAGAAATGCTCTCCCCCAGCGATCAACGGATCGTCAAGAAATTTGGTGATTACATCCTACAGCAACGCGTCGCAAATGCCAATGTCACCAATCTCCTGCCTCTCGAAGTGGCGCTGTTCCTGATCCAGTTGGAGGAGCATAAGCATAATCATCACGAGATCACCGAGATTCATAATCAGCTTCAGGAAATGAGGGGTGAAAACACTGAACTCCACAAGTTGCTCCAGGAACTGCAGGGTGAGATCGAAAGACTCAAAACCGCAAAATGAAGAGATATACAGGCTGGCTGTTCGATCTATATGCTCATCCAACCAAGGGTGTGGTCTTGTGGTTGGTCGGCGAGGATGGAAAACCATATTCCTTTTACCAGGACTTCGAGACGATCTTTTACGCGCGTGGGGAATTTCAACGTTTGCATGAGTTGGGGCAGTTCATTCGAAGGAAATACCCCAAGGAGACCGTCAGGCTGGAGCGTGTTACAAAAGAAGATTTGTTCGATGGTCCACAAGTGGTTATGGGGATTGGAGTTTCTAATTCAGCGATATATAGAAAGCTGTTTCGGGAAGTCTGCGAGAATTTCCCTGACCTGATCTTCTACGATGTGGATGTGCCTCTCACGGTGCGATACGCAGCCGCTCACAATGTATTCATGATGGGATGTTGTGAGGTCACAGCCGAATCGGATGGCAGGCTGGTGAGTATTCAGCCGTTGGATACCCCCGATGAACTTGACCCAAAACTGCCGCGTTTGAGAATCTTAAGCCTGAGACCGGATACCGACCCCTCGCATACATCTCCCAAGTATTTGATTGCCAAGTTTGGCAAATCCTATGTCCGATTACCTTTCGAGCGACCGCATGAACTGCTCAATATTCTGAACAGCATCCTGTCCTCATTTGATCCGGATGTGATTCACACGTACTTCGGGGATGGGTGGTTGTTCCCGCGTTTACTGGAATTATCCAAGGAAACCGGAATTCCGTTCAACCCTAATCGCGATTCATCCATGCCGGTTTTACGGCGCAAGGAAGTCACTTTCTTCAATTATGGTCATGCGCACTATCGCGCTCCTCAAGTTCACTTACGTGGGCGCTGGCATGTGGATGTGCAAAACTGTATGACCTACAACCAATACCAGTTGCTTGGAGCGATTGAACAAACCAGGTTTAGCAGCCTGCCTTTGCAGGAAGTCGCCAGACGCTCTCCTGGTGCCGCGATCTCAGCCATGCAAGTGCTCACGGCCATGAAGAACGGCACGCTGGTTCCGTATCAACGTCAAAAAGGGGAAATCCCGAAGACCTTCAACCAACTGTTCAGAGCCGCGCGCGGTGGGTTGGTCTTCCAGCCGACGCCTGGCATTTTTCAGAATGTGGCTGTCTTGGATTTCAGTTCCAAGATGGCCTCCATCATGATCAAGTACAACGTCTCCCCAGAGACAGTTGTGGATATTCAGCAGAGCGGTGAAGGTTTCGAGATTCCTGAGTTGGGTGTAAAGATCCTCGCCCGCCCAGGGTTGGTCCCGCAGGCACTCAAGCCCATGCGCGATAAACGGTTGGCTTTGAAGGAATTTCTAAAGTCAATCGACAAGCACGATCCTCGTTATCGTACCGCCCGCCAACGTTATAAAGTGCTTGCCAGTCTAACAAACAAAAAGGCAGTGTCCGATTCGCTGAAATGGCTCACGGTGGTATGTTATGGACGCCTGGGTTTTGCCAACTCGATCTTTGGGCGTATCAACTCGCATGAGGTGGTCTCGTATCTATCCCGGAAGATGATCACAAAAGCCAAACTGGTCGCGGAGCGGCTTGGATTTACTGTGCATCATCTCTATGTGGATAGTCTTTTCGTTTCCCGCCCGGATGCTACCCAGGAAGATTTTCAGGCACTCGTCAAAGATATTGAACAGGAAACACAACTGCCGATGGAATTGGAAAATGTATATGCCTGGTTTGCTTTCTTGCGTTCGCGGGTGAATCCAAAGCTGTCCGTGGCAAACAGATTCTTTGGCATTGCAGCGAATGGAGAACATAAGATCCGTGGGGTTGCCTCACGACGCGGCGACACTTGTACTTTTATAGCCAACATCCAAAGACAGGTGATTCAAATTCTGGCAACGGAACAAGACTCTACCAGGCTGGTGGATCGCCTGCCAGAAATATTAACTTTTGTGCAAGATCAATTGTCCGCCATGAAAAATGGAACTATGTCTCTTGATGAATTGGTTGTGAGTCAGGACCTCAGCCGCGAACTGGATGGCTATAGTGTTCTCTCACCTTTGGCAGTTGCTGCGCATCAATTGCGGGCACAGGGGAAGAATGTCAGAATGGGTATGCGGATCAAATATCTTTATGTCTCACGCGGTCCGGGGGTGTATGCCTGGGATTTACCAAATGCGCCAGATTGGAAAGCCATCGATCGAACTCAATATAGAAAGTTGATTATGCGAGCCGTGCAGGAAGTGTTGCAGCCTTTGGGCGTGACAGACGCCATTCTGAAAAACTGGCTCATCGGTCAAGTGGGTTATCTGGCACCGCCTGGTTTTCTCAAGACTACGAATCCAACCCGGCTGGCTTTGCCACTGCTTGCCGATTTGAAATACCTGCGCGTGGATTAGTTACTGGTCGCCTTTATCGCCCCACAAAAAGAATTCGATGATTCCTGGGTAAGACCACGCCCAAAAGTTAAATACCAGAATGGGCACACCTAGAATGAGAAATACCAGTTCCTGAATCGAATCTTCACCATCAAAAATCAAATGCTGACCTAACAGAACGATGGGGATCATCGCCAGAATCGCCAGCACGATTCGGATATTCTTTCTACGCCTTGTCTTATCCATGTTTCCAGCATAACCGAAAAAACAAAATTTGCGCAAGGGTTTTAGAAATGAACTTTCAGGTTGCGAATTTGGATAGTCTTACCTCAAAGAAAGAGTTTATGGTTCCCTTCAAATGAAGGGAACCATAAACTCTACACTCGTTGAAAATTGAATTTATCAAACTTATCGCTTGAAGAAATGTTAACGCAACCTAGCGGATTGATTGATAGATCAACTTATTCTCCGAGCCACCTCAATTCCAGGAATTTGACAACCAGGGATTCTATGCGCCGCAGGGTTAGGTTGTCATCCCGGAACGAATCAAGGACACCGTCCCTATGGATGTCAGTCGAAGAGTAGTGGGCACATTCTAGGCGTTCAATGCCCACAGTTGTTAGTTACTTCACTTCCACGATCACCCAATCACTGCCGCTTCTTCCAAAAACTTCTGGAGAATACATTTCTTCGGCTTTGGCCGGTGGGACGATGAACGTGCCCGGCGTGGTGGCACGCGCGGTGTAGGTATATTCATAGACACCCTCCCAGAGCAATGAAGTAAAGGCCTCGGCGCGATCATCGCGCATATTTTGATGTTCATACCAGGTGCCCCACCACCACCAACCGTATCGATAGTCAGGGCTGGTTGGGTCTTGCGGTGTACTTTGCGAAATTGCCAACGCCGGGTTGATGATCTCCAAGCCGGCCGGGAGTGGATCAACCAACGCCACATGATACCGGCGGTTATCAGCGACCATCGTGATCTTTACCAGCACCAGCGCACCAGCTTTGATGTGCCAGACGCCATCCCTATCCTGATATACGTCTTCTGGGTCATCCATAGCTTCATAGCGCCGTTGAATGACAAAGCCCATATCGAGCGGATCAAGATTTAAATCAATGGGCGCATATTGCAGACCCAGTCGATAATAGAGTCGACCCGGACCGTCTTTACTCAAGATTAAGTTTTGAGTTCCACCGCCAGCCGCGGTTTCAGAAAGAACGTAATTCATCGGGATGAGCGTTTCATGTTGGTCCGTTGTCCGTCCGCGGAATTCATTGCTACCCGCGTAGGTATTGCCAAGCCAGAGACGTGCCACAAAATCAGGCGTCTGAGCTTCATAGGTACTGAAGTAGCGATCCAGAGTTAAGAGGACAAACACATTCTCCTGGGTGTTTTCCCAACGACCCTTGGTGCGATGAGCGAGCAGACCGTTAACCACTTTGGGAATCAGATCACTTTGAGAATCATCTTCGATCAATGCATCCAGCAAAATCGCATCGGTGCGGCGATCGGAACTAAGCAGCAAGTAGCTCTGGTCGTCATACGAAGTTGTGAAATTGGCCGCGCCGGCCGTCTCAACCACATGATTGATCACATAGAGTCGGATGGCAGCCAATTGATCAGGGTCATTGATCACGGGCCATAACCAACCGATGGCTTCCATTGAAAGATTCTCAAGCCCAGCATTGTTCAAAAGTTTTTCGGCTTTTCTGGCATCGCGGTCGCCCGTCAAATTGCGGACGTAGAGCGCATACGCACTGAGTGTCCAGCGGGTTTGTTCACTGTACCAGGATGGGTAATGACTTTCGATATCACGCAGATAGCTCAAGGCTTTCTGCTGCATATCGGCAGAGATATCAAACCCTTTTTGCTGGGCGCGGAACAAGGCATGCGCTACGTGGATGGTGTTGAAGGGGATCGATTCAAATCCGCGCCGCCAATAGGAGAATCCACCGTCAGCGTTCTGTAGACCTTGCAGTTGTTTAATATCGTCACTTACGGTTTCTTCCATTTCAGTTGTGGTTGGCAATCCATCCGCTTTGAAGGCAGTTAGGACATCACGCAGGGAAGCCACTGCCAAAATCCGTGAAGCCAATTGATCTGAACATTCATAAGGATAGGATGTGAGATAAAGTACCGCATCAGTCAATGCCTGCAAAGCAGTAGAAGATGTATTCACTTCCAAACCACCATACTGCGGGAAAACATCCGAAGGATAAAGCACTGATTGGACAACGGAACCATCATCGATCACACCATAGGTTGCAAACGCTTCGCTGGTCGCAGGTGTGTAGACTGGCAACTCCACGGTTACAGCATCCGCATAATTCCCTGAGGTTGCAGCGATCTGAACACGGACAGTACCTGCCATGATCGTGGCGGCTGGGAAACGCACTTCGACACGGTCATTGGCGGGGACGGTCACGCGCAGACCAGCATTACTCAGTTCAAGATTGGTGGCGCGCGCAACCACATCCACGGTCATGGGAGAATCGGTTTGATTTTGCAGCACGACTGGCAATTCGAACTTATCGCCAAAGTTGAGGAAACGCGGCGCGGAGGGGCGCACCATGAGCGGCAGGCGTGCCGTGATATTCGACTCGCCTGTGCCGAATTGATTTCCCCTTTCATCCACCGCCACCACCATGACCCGGTAGCGGGTGAGGTTATCGGGCAGCTTGATCAACACCCGCGCCTCGCCATTGGAACCGCTCCGCACTGTGGGCGCAAAAGTTGCCAAAGGATTAAAGTCAGAACGAATGTCGATGGACGTTTGTTGATTTTGCAATCCATTCTGCAGTGATTCTTCGACCGCAACTGGAGCTTCTGTGGCAGCGGGTGCGCCGGCACCCAATCCATCGCGCGCTACAGTCTGACTGGCTTCCCTGGCTAAGGCTTGCGGGTCGGCTAGGATAATGCTTGCGCGACCATAAATACCCTCAACATATGATGGTCGATTAGCATAGAAAACACTGAGAGGATCACTCATTTGATAATTGGTCAAAGCCAGGATGGCTTCATCTACAACCACCACCGCCAGTTCTGCATCAGATACCGGTAAACCGTTGGCATCTTTTACAGTAACAGTTAGCGTTGTTTCACCACCCGGATCCAATTTGTTTTGCTCTGGGGTCACTTGTAAGGATAAGGTTCGTTGCACTGGGGGAATACTTAGGTTCAATTGAGCTGTCGCATACGCAGGGCGCGGTGGAACATTCGACAGAACTTCACCCTGATCATCCGTGCGCGGAGCTGAGCCAACCAAATCTACTTGAATATTCAGGTTGGGAATATATTCTTCTTTAATCGGGATATCAAGTGTGGCAGATCCATCCTCAATCTGGAAACGCTTTGTGTAAAGAATACCGCTACGACTAACCGTTAATAATCCTTCAGCGGGCGTGAACGGTGATTGCACCAGGATCTGGGCTGTATCACCGGGTTGATATGATTCTTTATCAGGAATGAGCGTGACTTTTTCCTGTTCCACTTTGCGCGCTGGAGGTTCTTGTCCACCGCTGACCCAGCGTGTGAAGCGACTTTGATTCTTGCGACCCGATTCATCGGTCACGATGGCGGTGATTTGGTAGCTTCCGCCAAGTGACGTTTCAAAGGAACAGGTGGCAGGTTCAGGCTTGGAAAGAAGCGCGCAGGTTTGCATATCCACCACCTCTTCTGACCAATTTCCGTTCTTTAGTTTCCATTCCAATCGACCAGCTGTGATCTCAATGGGACGGTTCGACACGGCATTGCCATCTAAATCAGTGACAATGAAATCCACTTTGAGAGGTGTGCCGCGCCCGACGAAATAACGATCACTGCGCAGACCAATATAGAGATCGGCTGGGTGGACAAGGAGCGTGGTGGTACTGCTCCAAGCCTGACGATTTACATCCATGACCGTGGCTTGGGCAACTAAGCTTTGCGGCTGCGGGTCTTTGGCGGGGTCACCTTTCTGATTGAAATCAAGATCCAAATAATGCGTACCCGAGGCATCGGTCTTGCCAGTGAAGGTTTCGGTTTGGCTTTCGCCAATCGGGCCCGGATAACCGAAATCATAAAACCACCAGGGCTGCCAGTTGCCAAATGTAAAATCGGGCCAGTTGGGTGGCGAATAGCTTCCGGGAGAGGTTGTGACCTGCCAGGTGACATCGGCATTGGGCAAGCCACCGCCAGCGTAGTATTTTGCATCCACTGCCAGCGTGGCGTGATCACCGGCAAAATATGGACCAGTCGTTTCGTTACGTGCACTGACTTCAAACTCAGGTCTGCGGAATTCCTGAATTTGGAATTGATGGGTATATTGGATATCACCCAAACCACCCAGGTTACCCACAGCGCTCAAATAGAGTTGGGCGAATCCCAGATTGGTGGCTTGGGGAATCGTAAAGGCAAAATCAAATCCGCCGAGAGCATTTACATCTGCCTGCCCAGTGCCCAGCGCATTGCCTTGTGGATCTGTGATTTGGTAGTTGATCGAGCTGAGCTTATTGCCAACCAAACCGACATCCCCGTTTTGTTTTCCGCCAATTTGTCTTAGCCAGCCTTTGACATGTACTTCCTCACCGGGGCGATACATTTGGCGGTCGTCAAATACATACCAACGCAAAGAGTCAACAGTCCCGCTAGCCGACCAGACATCGTCAGACCAATAATAGGTTGAGTGCGGCAGGAGCGCCTGATCTGCACCTTTGCTCGCAACTAGATACGTTGAATTCGTGGGGATATCCAAACGCGCAATTCCATCGGCTCCAGTAACGACGGGTGTGTTGCCATTACTCGGTTGAATGCGAACATCCGCCAGAGGTGAGCCGTCTTTGAGATCGGTTGCCCACGCCACCATTGCACTTTGATCGTTGTAGGCATCCAAACCAATCTGGGTTATCTGCACCCAGGTGATGATGGTTTGTGAGAAGCGCCTGTATTTATCGTTGTCACTTTCAAATGCCTTGGCAGGTGGTTCAACGATCACAACAAAATGCCCGAACTTGTCATCCATGTATTTGCTTAAGTTGATATCCACCTGTGAAAGCGTATCAACGGGCAGATCCAAGCCAAGGGCTTTATCTTCCACCAGTCGACCGGGCATCTTCGATGGCACGTCGGTCTGCTGCCAATTGCGCAAATATTGTTTGAACGCGGTCCAATCACTGGGTTGAACCGCATAGACCTTCAAGTCCAATTTGTTGTAATTGATCGCATAGACTGAGAAGATTTTCTTGGAAGCCGTTGGGTCGAGGGTTAGAAAATTCTGTCCGGGATTCACCAGAACCGATTCGGCTTTATCAACTTTGAAAGTAAGGCGGGTATCATCACCCAATTGCTGACCGAAAATATCCTGTAACTTCCCTGAAACTGTAACCGTGTAGGTGGTTTGACCTTTGGTCGCGCCATTGATCGAGATCGTATTGCCAAACACGTTGGCGGAGACGCCCGGGATCTCTGGTTCCACGCGCAGCATATCCGCGCTGTATGTCTCGGTTTCAAGCGGGTTATTAAAGCGGATATAAAACGGTGTCAGCGGCGGACAATTATTGTCGTACCAGGCACAACGATGTTCCTCGATCCTTAATGGCGGGTAGGTCGAAAAAGCAAATCCCTGGGTTTCGGTGGTGGTGAGTGGACCTTCCGCCGAAGGTGTTTCTGGTCCAATATCTACGGAGATATTCGTTTCGGTTGGAAAAGATAGTGTGGCACGGAATGCCAGCCAGCGTCCTTCAGGCGTATCCTTGCTGAGTTGGCTAACGCGTTCATCTTTATCGATCTCTGTCTGACTGGCTAATACAATCCCCACATGTTGACCGCCCGCCCTCACCGAAATGGTTTTCAAGACATCCGCAGGATTGATCCGTTGATCGAATGCCACGAAAAAGAGCGGCGCAAGCGGTTGCGGAGAATTATCGGGATAGGTTGTGACTACTTTGGGAGGAGGAGTCTTGAAACTCCACGTGACTGATTCAGCCAACGTGCCGCCGTTGATCGATTTCGTTCCAGCCGGCACAGTGACGCGGTATTCAGTTGCCTTGGGTAATCTGTCGATCAACTTGGAGGCATATTCAAAGGTTAGGGTTTTAGTTCCCAACCAACGCCAGGTACCTGGTAAAGACGGCTCAATAATGATCGGCACATCTTTTGCCGCCAGATCGCTCAACGTTCCAAGTGGCACCATGGGCTGATTGAATGTGACACTGACGAAGGGCGCAATCGGGATTTCCCCTTCGGGCGCGAATCGCAATACTTGAAGTGGACCCGCTTCCAACGCCCGCGGAGTTGGTCCTGTTTCGAGAGGCGGAAACGTCTCTTTGATTGTATTGCCTGGGCGCGGCGGGGGCAGAACTTCCTGTGGTAGCTTGAACTCTGTCTGTGCACCAGGAACAGGCGCCAGAGTCGGCAGACGCGATAAGATCAATTCGATCTCCGCTGGCGAGAGCGGTTCCCCAGTCGCCAATGGAAATGCTTCCACCATCTGCGGTTGGGACTGCCCATCACTTAACCCGATGTCTATGCCGTATTTGTCATCCTCGCCACCATCACCCGATGATTGCGGTAACCCAGCATCAACGACAAATGAGATGGAGTTCGCCCGGCCTGGGACTAAATTTTCAGGCTGAAACTTTCTTGATAGAAGAATGATTCCGCCGATGACGATCAGAATCCCAGCGAACATGAATACACGCCTTGTGCTAAACATATTTTTTCGTTTGCTGTCCATTGGATATGCCCTTCACATAGGATCATGACGTCCAGCTTGGAATTATGTTCCCAACTTAAGAAAATATTATCATAGTTGGTTGACTATTCTTGAAAGATCATTTAGGTTCCGCCAGTGTCATGACTGATTCAACAAGTGTCGTCGTTAGTAAGCAAAGTGCTATCGCCGATAGGGCGAAACGCGTTGGGCGACAGGTTGAATCCATACCAACCCGGAGTTCACCGATCAACATGAGATGATAATCACGGTTTTCTATCTACCCTTCTGCTACTTCGCTGAACGGCTAGAAATATTTCCATACCCACTTTCAACCGTCTTTGATTGCCTCGCCGCCAAGTGATTATCTCTGGCGATATAATCCCATCCGTGTATTAACGATCACCTTACTTGGTATAACAGGAGATAAATATGGAAGCTAAAACTACCCTCGCGATTATCGGTGGCTCTGGGTTATACAGTATGCCCGGTTTACAGGACACGCATGAATATGCTATGGATACTCCGTTTGGAAAACCTAGCGCCCCGATTGTTGTCGGTACGCTTGAGAATCAATCTGTCGCCTTTTTAGCGCGGCATGGTGTCGGGCATCATATCTCTCCCACTGAAGTCAATTATCGCGCCAACATTTATGCCCTGAAGTCACTGGGCGCAGAGCGCATCCTCAGCATTAGCGCCTGCGGTTCCCTGCGCGAAGATTATGCGCCCGGCCATATTGTCATCCCTGATCAAATATTTGATTACACATGCAGACGTGAACGGTCCTTCTTCGGCGCCGGGCTGGTTGCCCATATCGGCGTTGCGGATCCGTTCTGCAAAGATTTATCCAAACAGACCTATGATGCTGCTAAACAAACGCATACAACGGTTCATCAGGACGGAACATTGATCACTGTTGAAGGTCCGCGCTTTTCGACCAGGGCGGAATCAAATGCGTATCGCGCCTGGGGTATGTCCATTATTGGCATGACCGCTTCCCCCGAAGCATTTCTGGCGCGTGAAGCGGAAATTTGCTATACGACCATGGCTCACGTCACAGATTATGATGTCTGGCATGTTAGTGCCGCGCCAGTGACGATGGACATGGTGATTCAAACGTTGAACAAAAACATGCTGGTGGTGCAATCAGCGATTCGGAATTTAACCAAAATCTTATCTGCCAAACGTGACTGCAATTGTGAAAATGCATTGGCAAGTGCACTCGCCACCGATCCGGCTGTTACTCCAGCAGAAACAAAACAAAAACTTGATTTGCTCGTCAAGAAATATATAAATTAATTTTGCTCTTTTCTACTTCCTGACTTCTCTCCAGTAACTGCGCGAAAGGTTCCGGAGAGTAAGCGGGAGGAGAAAGGTGGGGTGCAGAGCATCTCATCTATTCAACGACGAAATTGCGGATGGTGAACTCGGTCAACACAAACTCACACAATTAAATACAAAGTAGATGCCAGTGTGTCCCACTGGCATCCAACAGAACGGGGTGAACGTCTCGCACCTGACTGGCGAACAAAACCCGCGACGAGTGATAAAGCTCCAGTGACTCTTGGAAATCGATGCTCTTGTTGCTACCCTTTTACAAAAAGGTCCTTCAAAACAGATGCATCCTATTTCGGTACACACATTTGTTTTTGAATTATTGCCCCGGCCAACCGATCTGCCCTTGCCCTTCACGCACCGCCCAATAGATGATCCCGCCCCAATTCCAGGAACGTTGATATTGCGGGTTATTCACACTGTCGGATTCATCCATGCGCCGCAGGGTCAGGTTGTTATCCCAATAGGCATCGGGCGTACCATCATTATTAATGTCTGCCATCAATGCCACAGGCAGGTTCGCCACGGCGGATGGTGGGATCTCGTCGCCGCTGGAATGGTTTTTCCATTCATAGCCTGTGATGCTGCGATGTCCCATTCCACCACCGCAGTTGTAATTGCCATTGCCGTTTGGACCGGCAAGACAATCTTCGATGGCCTCATATTCCTGATAACGTAATTCCCAGAATAATTTATAAGGTGCGCGTCCGTTGCCAACGAATAACGGCATGTCAGCAGGCAGTTCATCAAGACCACTGATGCTTCCCGCAAGGGGACCAGCACCCACGGCAGGATGCGAGGGCACTTCCCATTGTATGGATTGTGTTGCACCGTTGGATAACACCAGATCTCCAATGCGAGGCAGGGTTACAAACATTGGACCTGCTGGTCGCAGGGTGAGGATCAATCGCAAGTTTTGCCAGTCGCCGACGTGGGGCTGGCCTGATGAACCTCCACCATTGGAGATGTAGTTCACACCACCTGACCCGGAAGATTCCGGCATGCCGCCGTTCCGAACGGCTGTCGGCCAGCGCACCAATGTCGCAGGATACGGACGCACATCCAGATAGATTTCTGGGAAGGTGACACGCGCGCTCACATTCCAGCCGCTGTTGGTGCAGGTGATGCCGGCTGTGCTAACGGAAAAGGTGGTGCAGGGAATTTGAGGAGTAGAGGTTGGTTCCGGTAAGCTGCACTCGATGGTGGCAGGTTGTTCCCACACCTGAATGATCGTACCAGTACAGTTATCCACACGGATGGGAAAGGCCGTGCAGGTACCGCTGGCTTCATCAAAAGCGGTAACACGGTATGCCATGTGATTTCCTGGTGTACAAGCACCACCACCGTTATTATTGTTGTTCTCTCCACTGCCTTCCTCCCCACCACCTTCATTTCCGCCACCCGTGGTGCAAATGATGTTTCCATCCGGTTGAAAGGCACAGGCAGGGGCAGACTGCGCCAGAGCCGGGGTAGGCTGGATGGAGATCAGAACGATCAACAGGAAAAACAGGCTGACACGTTTCATGGCGCGGCTCCTGATAATATAGACAGGATGTATTGCTTCTCGTTTTCATCGTTCAATGTCTGCCAGTTTTCAGGCAAGGTTTGCATGTCAAGATGCTGGGTGCCCATCAACCACTTCACATCCCAGGGCTGTGAGTCGTATAAGGTCGCAACCGTCAACCGGTCGCTTGCATTGTCGGCAGGATCGGTGATTTCCAATTTAGGTTCCGTCTGTGTTCCGAGCCAGAACCATTGCCCATCACCCAGATACCCAAAGAGTAGAAAGGACCGTATGGGCGTTGCGGAGGCTGTATACGCATGTCCATTCAATGAATAGAGGATATGGGTGTTTTCAGCATCCTCCACCACCAGACAGATCACGGAATAATCGCCGCCCCAGATCTCGACGCGATTGCCTTTGACTGACGAGGTCTTGAAGCATCCGCGCAGTCCGTACGCTACTGCCGCTTCACCATTCGCATTCAGTCGCCATTCCTTGAATTCGGGATTGGGTGGGATGAAACTGACTGGCACATCCACGAGGTCAACAGCATTACTTGGGATGGTGACCGATTCCATCTGTCGCATCGGCATCTCGGTGAAGCCAAGTTGCTCAGTGGCTTCGGCACGGCTGTATCCTTCGCGTACTGCCAACGCCCAGGCGATGGTTTTCTCCAAGCCTTGATACACACAGGCCGGCTGGATGACTTGGTAGTTATCGCTGATCACGGTCGGCGTGAAGGACCATTCAGCCGGGTCGGTGGGACAACCAGTAGACGGCATTGTAGTGATCACTGCTTCGGGTTCAGGGGTTTCAACGGTTTGTGTTGGGATGGAGACGGATACTGGTGTGGCTTGTACCCTTCTCATCAAAAGATATCGATTCAGCCCAGCCATACCGCCCGCCATCAAAAGTAAAAGCAGGATCAACCCGGTGATCACCGTATAGGTGCGGGGTTGTCTTTTTCCGGCGAGGTCTTTATACGTCAATCCATCCAGGATTGTTTTCCAAAGTGAATTCATTCTTCTCCTAAAATCATTGATCTTCGCGGGTTACCCCATGCGCCAGATATCCAATGGCGCGCACGGTTACCCAGCGGGCAGGGAACAAGTACCCGGCCGATTGAACTTGTGCTGTGACATAGCAGGCAGGCCGCCCTTGATGTCGTCCACAAGAAACCGAGGTGAGGTGCGCGGAACCCGGTCGCTGTGCATTGAAGTAGGTCGCCGCAATTCCATTCCCTGCTATGGTGGCAGTGATCGTCCCGTCTGGCAGAACGGTGATCTCCTGCGCGCCAGCATGGGCCGCGAGGTCGGCTGCCGCCACGGTTTCCATCACACGCGCATTCGTCACCATGTAGTCGAGGACGCCCAGCAGGAACAGGGACATAAGCGGCATGAGGATGGCGAACAACAAAACAGACTGTCCGCGTTCACTGCGGTTGAGCTTCATCGCCACTTTGCCTTCCAGGTCTCCGAGCGCGAGATGAACCACTCACTGTTCCATCCGCTTTGACTCAAACCCAGCAAACCATCGAACAAGGTCGGCGCTTGAAACGAGACCAGACAGCGACCTGGCAGACCCGGACCGCTGGGCGGTGACACCTGCACTCGATATTGCACGCCTGCCGTGGCGGACCAATCCGCATCCAAGGTTTGCCAGGCGACATTCACGGCGTTGCGTTGCGCGCGCGACGGGTCAGGCGATTGCGACAGGAATTGTGAACAGGCATAGGCGGCGGCAGTCGCAGCAGTGCGGGCGCGGTGCGTGGGAATCCAGGCAAGCAAGCCGAATGCCATCAGGACCGCCAGCATCGCAAACAAGGCGGTCTCCGCCAAGGCCTGACCACGTTCACCTTTTCGATGACGGGCTTTCATTCGAGACCTCCAGCAGGAGGCGGACCGGGATAGAAGCGCCATAATCGAAAATTGGTTTCGGCACGTTGCGCTTCGATCAGACGAATGCCAAAGATCCAATTGCGCGAGTCCTCCACACTGATCAACGACCGCACCTGACGCGGACCGGTCTGCCCGGCATTGATTCGATCTGCCAGATCGGGCCACAAAACATTGTCACGGGCATGTTCGGTTGCCGGTGTGTTGTATGAGCCGGAGGCGATACCCGTGATGAACACGCCCCAGTCCGTGGAGGCGGAACGGAAGGCATAGAACGCAGCAAAGGTCATGCCAAACAACAACAGGATCAGGACCGGCATGATCAGTGCGAACTCCGCCATCGCCTGTCCCTTTTCCTTCGGACGAACCATCTATCCGCCTCGCGCCATGCGCAAAGCTTCAATGCTAGTATTGAAGGCAGCGATCAGTTCATTGCGGTAGCGGGCGATCACGGCAATCGCGACCACACCGATGGCACCCAGGATCAGGGCGTATTCGGCAAAGTCCTGACCATCCTCTTTGCGCACAAATCGTTTTATTGACCTCAACATGTGAATCTCCTTTTTAATAAAAATGGGCTGGCAGATAGTTCTACCAGCCGACATCATATAGAGTTATGTATGGGGGTAATCATCACGTGTCGTTATTGGAGTCTCACCAAGATTGATAAGTTTCAGTTTCCAGACATTTATGAGAGTTTTACCTGCAGGTATATAGAGCTATTGACCTCCTGTTAATCTGACATATACTATAAATATTAGAAGAATTAGCCTTTTGCCACAATCCCAAAATTCATTTTCACAACATTGCTACCTTTACCTCGATTTATATTGATGGAGGGATATTGCACTAGACCATTCTTTTGACGCTATGATTCAATACTCATAGGAAGGAAGAACCAAAAATGCCAACAAAACGACAGGCGGCTGGCAAAAAGGTGGGTCGGGAAATGGTTGAAATCAATGTGACCGGAAATAATAACGCGGTCGCCAGTCATGGTGGGCAAGCGATGGTTTCAATCTCGCAGGCTGCGCAGGATGAATGGAAAACCTGGCGAGAAAAGATCGAGCGAGAGATCAAGTCACTCAAGACATTGCCTGCCGAAGATCAAACTATGCTAGTACAGAATGTTGAGCAGGTCGTGAAAGAGGCGGAAAAGGGCGGGCAGGCAGATCCAAGCAGGATCGAACGATTGCTAAATTCCATCTCGACGATGGCGCCCGATATTCTCGATGTATTGGTCACAACGATCGGTAATCCACTCGCAGGGATCGGCTTGGTGATTAAGAAGATTGGCGAAAAAGCAACCGTGACAAGAAAGACATAACTCATGCCTCCTGCCAAGCGCAAGGGCCCAGCTCGTCGCTCTGCACCCAAGAAGGAGATCCAGCCTGAAACAAGGATAAATCTTCAGGGATCAGATAACGCGGTCGCGACCGGACCCAAAAGCATTGCTGCCAACATCCGGATTATTTTTCAGGGAGGTTGGAAACCATTTGCCGGTGTGCTGGTGTTAGTAGCTGCGCTGTTAGGAGCGATTCTCTGGTTTGTGGTCCCACGCAAGGCGTCCGCGATGACCAAGCAATTTAACGTGGCCGTGGCGCAATTTCTTGTTCAAGATGCAAAAGGAAATCGTATTGCAGGTCAGGACGGCAGCCTTCTTGCAAGCTATGTGAGCCAAGAAATTGAAACCCAGTTCGCAGCCATGGAACTTGAAAAATCCATTTCCTACGAGGTTTGGGGTCCCGATCAGACTGGATTAATCCAAGGAAACACGCCCGAAGAGCGAACCAAAGCCGCTAGGGAACTCGCAGAAAAAATCAATGCGTACGTTGTCGTCTATGGGAAGTTAGTAAAAGATGGCGAACAATCAAGATTTCTCCCAGAATTCTATATCAACCATAAAAGCTTTGTAGAGGCCAGTGAGATCACTGGTGGTCATCAACTCGGACGGGAGTTAGCACTTACATTACCATTCAATGGAATTCAAAGCGCGGAGAACCCTGCGCTGGTTGGCCGCGTGCGGGCATTGGATTTGATCACTGTAGGCCTTGCCTATTACTCGGCTGATAAATTTGATGAGGCGCTGACATACTTTCAAAAGGCTGCGCAAGAGAAGGCTTGGGTCGGTTCCGGACGCGAAGTTGTCTATCTTCTAATTGGCAATGCCTATGTTCGAAAATCTTCACCAGCTCGTGGTTTTGATGACTTACCGCTGGCATTGCAAAATTACCAGCTGGCCCTCGACAAGAATTCGGATTATGGCCGGGCATTGATCGGAAAAGCCAATGTTCTCTACTTGCAGGCCTCTCAAGGTGAGAACAAATGTGATCCTGTTGGATTCGAACAAGCTTCTGAGACGTTGAACGATGCGCTGTCTCTACTCGACCAGCCTGCCAGCGCAAATATTGAAACCAAGGTGCATTTTTATCGCGGGCAAATTGCCATCCTCCGGGATGACTGCCAGCAGACTGAGCAGGATTGGTTATCTACAGCAGCGCAGGAATTTACCTGGGTAGTCGATCAATATGAGTCCCGTAAAAAGAACGATGACGACTATCAGGGTATAGAGTCACTTGCCTCCCATTCCTATGCACGGCTGGGATATATATCATATACGCGCGGGGACCCGGAAACAGCAATCACGTGGTTTCAGAAAGCAGTGGAAATCGCGTCACCGTATTACCAGGGCTTTTATCTATCTCTGATAGGAGATATCTACGCAGCAACAGGGCATAAAGAAGAAGCGCTCAACTATTATGCCGAAGCCATCGAAATTGCCGAAATGGAGGCCGATGCGGCCAGCATGCAGAGATATGAGGAAAAGATGCAAGCCGCTGAAGACCTTCCATAAACTTATCTTAGAAGTCAGATGTGTACCGGAGGATAATATGAATTCAAGACTTGCTTCAGTATTGTTCCGCAGGAAAACAAAGCGTTCAAAGACACCGGGCCGCAGGAATCTTTTAAGGTTAAGATCGATTATTGTCCTCCTAGCATTATGCATGGCATGCAGTCCGGCCCCTGCTCCGCGTCCAGAAGTTGAGTCGCCTCAAGAAGAACCGTCCAACCCAACCGAGGAAATTGTACCGACGGAAGTCCCCGAGGAGATCATGCCGACTGAAATCCTACCGACTGAACCGCCGGTTGCCGCCAATCCTGTCATACCTATACCCGATTTCGATGAAATTCTTCAATTTGGTGGAGGAGGAGCGGGACCTCCGTTCTGCTGGGCGTATCCCACTGATGGCGGCAGCATTTCAATCGAACAGAGCGTTGATGAGCTCAATTTGTGTGTCTTTTTGGAGAACGTCCGGACTGCCGCTCCGATACAACTCACAATTGAACACACCGATGGGACCGGCATCACGCTGACGTCGAACGGTCTGATTCTCGATCACGGAATCTACTCCGTGCATTCGGATGGTTTCGGTCCAGGGGGCCCCATTCAAGGTTGGACTGCGGATGGTGACGTGAAATTTGCCATCCCCATCTGGTGGCCCCAGACCCTTCCTTCAGGGAATTGGAACATTACAGTTTCCCAGGCAAATGGACCCAGTGCCCACGGCCAATACTACTTCAAGAAACCCGTTGAGGAATCCTATATCAGTGGCTTGGACGCCTCCTCCGAAGAGGAAATTAGGTACAATGACTACGAGGTTGGTTCTCAACCGCTGCAACTCACGGACAATGGCGGGTTGATCGTGTCGGGTGGCAATTACCCAGCGAACACACCGGTTTACATTTTGGTCTATGATTCACCATACAGTGAACCTGCCCTCGTTGAGAAAACTGCCATGCTCTCTGATGATACGGGCGCCATTTTTGGTGAACTGGCCGGTCCGTTCGAAATAGGAGCTGGTTACCTTCTCTACGGGATTACGGATCCGGATACCGTTCTGAGTAGCCTGGACACATACTCTTGCTATGGTGTGGTGGGTGACAGTTTTGGTGCGGCATGTGACTATTTCCAGGTCATAGCCGCACCATCTCTGCATGGTTCCTACTCCACTCAGGTTCCTTCTTCCTGCCCGGGTGCGCCGCCCCAACAGATCATTCCCGGACAGTCTGGATACGTCTGCACCCAAAGCGAAAGGGTGAACCTGCGGGAGGACCCCTCGCGCTCCGGAAACTTGATCGTGCAACTGGAACCCGGTACTCAATTCGATCTAGGAGAGATTCAACCGGTTTGCGCAGATGACTGGTCGTGGTGGTATGTCTCTGTCGATAATAACACCCTCGAGATGGAAGATGATGTAAGCGGCTGGCTCGCAGAAGGCGGCGACGAGACCGACCCGTACTTCATTTGCCCGTTACCCTAGCAAGCTGGGATTCTTAAGAATCGTTTCAAGGATGCTCCGACGCCATGATCGGAGCATTCTCTTTACATCAAGCCCGAACCCATAAACGGCGCAATGATCGCCAAGACTAAACCCAGCACCGCCATCACGCCAAACAAGCCCGCGCGCTGACGCACCAAAGCAGCGCGCGCTTCGGTGGCTTCCACCACCGAACGATGCACCGACTCCTGCAAGCCCTGCACACTGGACAACACCGGACGATTGTTGGCGAAGAAGTCATAGATGTCGCGCAAAAACAGTTGCGCTTCCACATCCGTGGGATCAGGCAAATGTGCACGTGTCACTTCAATGGCTTTTGTAAAATCATCCACCTCCATGCGCGCCACCAGCAATCCCAACAGATTGCAGAACGGCCCACCTACGGACGAAGCCCGCCGCAAGGCCTCCTGCACCCCCACACCCGAAGACAACAGTGAACTCAGTACAGATAACCCAATCAGCATGTTATTGCGCAATCCCTCAGCGCGTTTCTTCGCCAGGGTCTTCAGACGCACATATGGCCGGCGCAGCCCCAGTACGATAAAGATCATGGCAATCACCGGCGCAACGGCGATGACATTCATGGCAGCGAGTGCACCAGCCAGCATGCCACCCACAGCCAGGAACATCGAAAAATCACGAATGGCTACGGCATAAAATTCACCAGGCGTGTCGTATGGATAACCGGCACGCCGCAGAAGACTCACAACATCCGCCATGTTCTGCGCTTGATCAGGGTCAAAGCGTCCCGGCATGACAGCGACGAGCAAAGCCTCCCAGGTTGATCGTCGCCTAGTCGGATTGTTTACATGGCTGTTCATCAGCCGATTGGCTCCAAACGTGCCGAACGCAGTCTGGAAAACGGACAGGAGTTCAAAAGCCAGCAGGCTCAAACTAAGCGCGCCGAGAAAAGCAAAGAAAGTCATGGGTATCTCCTTCAGGAATGTCGAAACGAAAGTCTAATAGTTTCTGTAGAGGGGCTTCGCCGGGCTGTCGTCCACGAAACGATTTGCTGAACAAAGCGTGTCGTAAGGCCTGCAGGTGTTGTTCACCACGGACAATCTCATGCGGCGGACGCGGCTCGGCATGTTTCAAAGCGCCGCTGCCGGATTCCCAGGTTGTGCCACCAAATTCGGGAGGCCATAAAGGATGGGTGTATTGATCCCATTCGGGCAGACGACTGTTTTTCATTGCCCGATGCCAGCGCCAGAAGGACTCGAAGCGCGATCCCCATAACCCCCAGACCATATCGATCTGCATGGTTTCATCACGCAAAAGGTCAAGCGTCTCTGTGCAATGATGGCAGATTGGAATGGCATTCTCCGGTCGTTGGTAACGCCAGGTAATTTCCACGGGCGCATCGACTGGGGGCTGCAAGATCGCCCGCCATGAACCGGGCTTGCCGCAGCGCATGCAGTCGTTGGGGAATTCATGTCGCCAGGGGATGCCGGCGACGGAGGCAGCCACGATCTCGTCCAGGTAAGGCTCCTCGGCTTGCAGTACGGAATAGGATAGTTTCACGGCACCGTCAGGCAGGTTCCAATCCTGCGAAAAATCCAACAGAAAGCCTGCCGAACTTACGATCTGCCCGCGTTCCCAGGCTTCGAATTTCCTACGCTGGATTTCAGGTTTGATTTCCCCTGAATGTGCCTCACGAATGCGACGGATATCTGCCACGGCTTCCGCCAGCAACGCAAACAACAGACCATCCATACAGACACTTGCTTCCAGCGCACCGCTCTGCGGCAGATCGGGCGCAATCGACAAGACAGTTTTTACATACGGACGATAGTCCACCTTGGGACCGGTTTCGATCACATAACGACAAGCAGGTAACATGACAAATCTCCATTTTGAAATTATTTCATCGAACAACACCTCACCTGCCAGGTTCAAAGCAACGATTCGCATGGGTGGACAGAAAAACGTATGAAAAGTTCGGGACTCTTCAGTCGGATATACAAACGCCAGGACTTCGCTGTTCAGATCTGGCTTGAACATGGCACCTGAGGCGCGTTGATGACTCGTGACGAGGAATTGCAATTGCATGGTTTTAATTTTCTCCTTCACCAAAGAGGATGGCTCGCACGACCGGAAGCGCTGGATTATTGGAACCCATCGCCTTCTTCCAGTTCTGTGCAAGCGGATGTTCAATTTTTGTGGGCAGTTCATACGCCCGGGTTGGGGTGGCGTCAATCAATGCCAATAATTCCACGGGTGGTAGGTCGGCAAACTTTCGGAAGACACCGCGCGCTTCCCGCAAAGCATGTTCGCGCAAGCGGCTGATGGCATAGCCCAAGGGATCGGATAAATTCCCGCTTTGTGGGCTGGCGACATACAGGACCCACGATACAAAGGCATGGACGGATGCCTGGACTTCGAGCAGTTCCTTTTGGACTTTGGGATGCACGTCGTTTTGTTGAAGCAGAGATTCGAGTTCCCAAAAATCAGGAACGACCGCCGCCGCTCTATCAGCGTGTTGGGTGGTGGAAGTGTTTTTCTTGTCGGTGTTTAAAGGGTGTTTAAAAGAGTTTAAAACACTCCCATTTGCGTCCACCATATGACTCCCATTTGCGCCTGCTAATGCTCCCATTTGCGTCTGGCTATGACTCCCATCTGCGTCTGCCATATGACTCCCATTTGCGTCCGCCCTAATACTCCCATCTGCGTCCAGCGGTTCATCCAGCAGCACCCGAAAGGCACGCGACATTGACTCCACGCGTAGGTCGGCATAGGTATTTGAATCAGGCATGTCCATTTCATGTAGAAAACGGGAGAGGTTTCCACCGCGCTGTTGCGAAGCCCACTGCAGATTAAGCCAGGCTTGCACGGTCTTGTAGCGCGTCGAGCCGATCAGTTCCGCCATTTCCAGATAGCCCCGTTTGAACGTGACAATTTCCCGCCGTTCACCGGTGCGCGCATTGATGTATGCCATATCGCGTGCGACCGTGATCAGCCAGGCCTGCGCGGGTGTCAGGTTGTATCGCTTGATGGTTTCCGTGATGAAGTAATGCGGGATATGGATGTCCCCTAGGCAGTTGATGATCCGCCGATGTAACTCCTGCGCCAGACGCTCGATCTCTGGTGAAACCTGTTCGCCAGTTTCCAAACAGACCATATCCATCACGGTGTTCATGGGAGGCTGTGTCGGTTTCATATCCATTGGGATGAGCAGTTCCATGACATCCTCCACCGCCAACATTTCCTGCAGGGCGCTGGAGACGGAGTTGTGTTTTTCGATCAACGTTTTCAATCGCGCATGGATTGCAACAGCATCGGCACGTGTCAAGCGTGGGGTCATGCAAACCTGGTAGCGGATTGGTGCGCGATGGGGACGTCCGTCCCGTCCGCGCCGGAAGCGGCGAGTGTCCTGTAAATCCACACGTTGAACCAGTCCTGTCAGGTGTTGCTGAATGACGGCATGTTTCAACAACCGCCAGAAGGCGCCATTACTCAAAGCGCTGAATCTCATTAGCTCATGACTGTGCAATGGTTTTCCAGATGTCTGGTGCTGATCCTGTACCCGCCATGCCGCTTGATGAAATCCAACATACAACCAGATCGCCTTCGGACCAATCTCCATTCCCAGCCGGCGTAGGTAGCCCTTCACCACCACCTGTTTGTGCGGTTGAACGATACGGTCATAGTCCAGCCATTGCACCGGCTCAATATCCAATTCGGGTTCGTCAGCCTCCTCCGCATCGGTTTCTTCCCGCGGAGCATCGCCAACTATGAATTGAACAGAGATGGACTGATTCAGGATGCCGACCAGCAGACGTTGCACCGTGCTGGTCAGGCGCGACTCCAGCCAGTCACGCGCATATGCATTGCGCGTTGTAATGGTTATGACGCCATCCTCAAGGGAGGCGGCTTCGGTATCACGTACCCAGGTATCGAAGGAGGCGCGCGGCATTTCGATTTGCAGTTGACCGAGTACGGACAGCCAGGCTTCGTATGCCGTGCCGCAGCCCTGAGTCTGTCGAAGGGGAAGCAATGAGGGTTGATGATTCATTCGGTCAACTCCCCTCACCGGTCACGCCGGAGAAATGCAATCGAATGGTGGGCAACACGTCCACGTTGCCGCCTGCGTTGCGGGATAAAAAAAGAAGGCTGGGACTCATGCTTCACCTTCCCCCAGGATGGTCTGGGCAGTTGCTCTTTCCACCGGTTCCAGTTTCAGGAGACCGGCTCGATGCGCCTGCAAACCATAGCGGAGCAGGGCATTGACGAGTTCGCCCACAGGAACATTCAGAGCCTCCTCGGAGGCCAACGCCGAGATCGTGCGTTTGAGTTCAGGAGAAAAATTACGCCAGGTGGTGATGTCACGCCAGGAAGGTTCTAGCCGGGTGGAGGTTTTCGATTTTCTTTTCATTGGATTTTTTCGATTGGTTGGTGCGGATGGATACAGGGTCATGCGCATGCGCATTGGATTGGGGCGGGGAACAAGTTCCAGAAAACCCGCTTCGTATCTGCGCAGGGAATATTCCAAGATGGAACGGGCCACCTCTCCCTGTGGCACAAGCAGGTCAGCTGCCAGTCGTTGGACTTGCTGCACAAATTTGAGATCGAGTCCGCGGTAGACCACCTTCTCATCCTGATGTTGCCGTTCCCAGCGTCGGCTTCGTCGGCGCGGAGAGGAAGGTAATACACCATCATTCTGAGGCATGGCATGAATATTCGGAAACATGGTGGCATCCTATCGAACAGATTTCTGTTTCACGCCAACAAAAAGAAACAGACTGCACCAAAGAGAATGCTTCCTAATACGATTGCAGTTCCAACAGCCATTCCGGTAAACATCTCACGCCTCCCTTTCTGCTAGCAACAAGCTGGAGGATGTCACCGTAATTTGAGGTGTTGCCTTCATCAAACGCTCGCGCCGCCAGCTCAGAATCAACTGATAGACATTCCCTAGGATTTGCCGTTGTTCCGCGGTGAAAGGGGACGCATCTGAATTTACCGGATGGTTATTCGGCTTCTGTTCCGTGACGGAAGGCTTTCCAGTCTCCGCCGTTTGTTTGGATTTCTTTTGAAGATCACTTGCCATGTTCAACCTCGCAGGAGAGAAATAAAAAGAACCGCTTGCTGCGGCTCTTTTTACATGGCGCGAGTTTAGGAATTCCCCATTTTGAGTTACAGGAATTCCCCAGGAATTCGGTTACGAAATCCAAGGTCCTGCTTACGGATTGGTCAATTCAAAATTGCCCTGTGTTCACCTTACTTTCTGAATCTTCGGATGATCAGAATGAACAATAGCAGACCAATCAGGAGGGAGCAAAGAATGAGCAGTACACCAACCAGTAAAGCATTAACCATAATACATATAAAACTGTCATTATCATCGGGCTGCCTGATTGCCTACTTGAATTGGAAATGGGAATGGGAATGGGAATGGTAGTGAACGGGGGAATGCCCGCAGATTGGAACCAGCGTGGAAAGAAGATCTGGAATTAATCAGCCCCTAAAGGTATCAGGCAAAGCCAGGATGATTCCTGCACTTCGCTGGTTCTCCAGTGGGGATAAGTGTAACACGAACAGGGCGTGAATTTTCACTATACTGCGTTGACTTGTGAAAATAAAAAATACGAGAAACAAGGTCTGTTTCTCGTATAGGGGATTTATGGATGGGTTTATGGAAATATCAGACGCGGGCTTTTTCTTTTTTTTCTCGACTCTTGTTTTCGTAGTTCCCTGAACACTTTTTTGCGCCATTCATAATAGCTGTTTTCAGACATTTGTGGAGAGCCGTCCGCATATGTGCCAAATTGCTCGGCAAGATATTCGGATAGTGTCATGGTGTTACGCTGTGTATCCCGGTTTTCCCAGGCTTGCACCACCCGTGCCCAGCGGTCGAGGGAGTGTGTGGGTCGCCTGCCTCTACGTGGTGGGTGCTCGGGGATTGTGATCGTTTCGACCACAGGCAGTCTGGCGCTTTCCGCTTGCCCGCTTGGTTTGATATACCGCCACAGGGAACGCATTACCCTGTAGCGTTTTAGGGAACGGTAGATCCAAAGCGCTTGGATTTTACGCCGGCGCAGGATTTGGTCAGCCCCTATACCTGCACCAAACCCAAACAATATCAAAATTACGATCAGGATCATCAGGAAAGCGACCACAACTTCGGCGATTTCGAGACCCAGACGGTCGCGTATTCTATGATACATCCAATTTACAGAGTAGAAAATGATTGTGCCACTGGTCAACAAAACAACAAGCAGGCCCAGCCTCAAGTAAACGGGAGGAATATGATTGTTTTCAGCAGATTCCTGTCTCATCGGCTCGGAATTCTACTGGAAAAACATTAAAATCCATTTGTGAAATACTTTACAATCACTTAACTAATGTTTATGGCAATTAAGTGTCGGAAAACATCATCCCTCACCTATCTATCACGTTATAATTCTGATGGAGAAATTCAATGGAAGAATGGCTGACTAGTTATGATGCAGCTCGTATGAGCGGTTACAATCCCGATTACATCCGGCAGTTGATTCGATCCAAAAAGGTGCTGGGCAGAAAGTGGGGCTATTCCTGGCAGATCAATCGCCAGTCCCTCAAGGCGTATATGGCTACAGCTGAAAAACAAGGGGAGCGACGCGGACCAAAACCAAAACCCGATTCCAAAAGACGATAAATTAAATTCAGCAGCATAGTTGGATTGACACCTGTTTTTCCCTGTGATATAAATATCGTACTAGTACGATATTTATAGTGTTTGAAACGGGCCGTGTTTGTGATCGAAGCACATTCACGACCCTAACCAACCCACCGGACTAGGCGGAGGGAAAGGCTGAATGGATTATATCAGTCCGATATCGTCGCCTTGGTGGGAACCCACTGGGCGATTTCGTTTTTCCTGCCGGGAGAAAATGGAATCCCCTGATTCATTAGGAGAAACCATGCTGCAAACTTTAGCCGATCAAGCAATCCCCCAAGCAAGGATCATTTCCACATTGACCCACCTCCGACAGGAATGGCAGGAAGCGACAGAAGGAGCAAGCCTGCTTGAAACTAATGGGAATATGGGATTTGTTCTCGCTGATCTACTCAACGGCTTTGGACTGGATGCCCATGACCAATGCCAGATCCTGGGAAATGAACTTTTCTGCGAATTACAAGATTTCCTGTACGCACCAAAGCAAAACTAATTGACCTGTCAGCCGACCCGGCCGGCTGACAACAAATACTTAAACTTACTTTCCTTCCACGGAGATCGAATATGAGTAAACGTGCAGCCATTTACGCCCGTGTTTCCACGGATATGCAACGCGATAATTTTTCAATACCATCACAGATTGGGGAGTGTGTGAAATTTGCCAATTCAAAAAGATATTCGTTGGTTGGCAATCAATTTGTAGACCACGAAACGGGCCGCGATGTAGCCGCAGATTTTCCTGATGCCATCCCCGCCTTTGCTGATGATTTCACTTCCCGGGAATTGTCACGACCAAGTTTGGATGCTGCCCTATACTATCTTGAGAAATATGGGTTTGACATATTGATTGTTCATGCCTTGGATCGATTGGCAAGGGACCCATATATTCGTCAAACTTTGGAACGCGAGTTTAACAACCGCGGAGCAAGAGTGGAATACGTTCTTGGCGCCTATGAAGAATCACCGGAAGGCGAAATTCGCAAGGATTTGGATGCCACTTTTGCAAAATGGGAAAATGCCAAGCGTGTTGAACGCAGTCAGCGCGGAAAGCGCGCAAAGGCGGCGAGCGGGAAATGGGTGTCTGGCATCGCCCCCTTAGGCTACCAGTTGGACTCCGATGCCAAAGGAGGGTTGGCAATTGATCCGCAACAAGCAGATGATGTAAGGAAAATCTTCTACTTGTATACCGAAGAAAGGCGCTCCATTCGAGAGATTTCACGCATCATGGGCGAGGAGGGGCACATCTCGCGTAGAGGAAATTCTGAATGGGCCAAAACAAGTATCAATCGGATATTGGTAAACACAACATACATTGGTTACTACTATTTCAATAGAACCAAACGAATGGGTAACGGAAGAACAGAGAAGGATCCGGAGGATTGGATACGCATTGGATGCGATGCCGTTGTTGATCTTGCCACATTCGAAAAAGCACAGAAACGAATGAAGCACAACAAGGCTTATGTCAGAAAACATCCATCGCGTATGTACCTCTTAAGCGGTATGGTGTTTTGTGCGGAATGCGAGCGACCCTATTTGTCTCAGACTGCCAAAGCAAATAAACAGCGAAGAAAAAACGAGGCACAAAGCTATCGACATCGAGTAAGGGCTGGTCACTGCATGAACAAACAAATATCTGCGCGAGTGCTGGAACCTATAGTGTGGGAAAAGGTTCTTGAAATCTTGTTAAATCCAGCAGCGCTCCTCGAGGGTTATAAGCAATCTCTGGAAGCACAAAGGGCAAGCCAATCACGGAAACTCGCACAAATTCAAACGTTGGAAAAAGCCTTACACAAAGTCAAAATGATAAGACAGAATCTCAATAGTGCATACTTGGACCCTGATATTGATATGTCCAAGTCGGAATATATGGATCAAAAAGTGCATTTGGATCAGGAAGCGCAGACAATAGAAAATGACCTGCAGGGGTTACGAGCTGATATCACTGATATACCGGAACCTGCCAGCGTAGAGGCATTGGAGACGTTTGCCGACGAAATTTTAGATGAGTTATATGCCGAGGGAGAAATTACATTGGAGAAACAACGGCGACTCTTTGAGATGATGCACTTGAAGGTTAATCTTCACCCCAATGGAAATGTCAAAATCGATGGCTGGTTTAATGTGCCAGAACACGATGGTTTATCGTCCCGACCATCAATACATTGTGTCCCCCAGCAGCGGATACTTCTAATGCACGTTTGACGTGTTCCTGTCCTTTGATCTCAGAGAAGTTCGTTGGAATAAAGAGCGGCTCGAGTTCATCACTGCTCGAGGGTTGATAAGGCTGAATTAAATGGCGACCAGCCAAATGGTTGTAAAGATCCGCAAGCGTTCGGACGGGGTAGACTTCCAGCCCAGGGATCAAGGCGGCTTCGGGCGCATCCGCTTCGGGCACGAACATGCGCTTGTATCCATTGGCACGGGCGGTTGCCGCCATGGGTAGAAGCCCGCGGGTGTGACGGACCACGCCATCGAGTGAAAGTTCGCCAATGACAAGCGTGTTATCAACAGCATCCGAGGGCAGATGACCGGATAACATGATGACACCCAGCGCGATGGGCAGGTCGTAGGCAGGACCCTCTTTGCGGATGGAGGCAGGGGAAAGATTGACAACGATGCGATGGCGGGGGAAATGCAGACCGGCATTTTTGACGGCAGTTTGCACGCGTTCACGACTCTCCTGGACTGCCGTGTCCGGGAGTCCAACAATTGTCATACCGGGCAGTCCGTTGGTGTAATCCACTTCGACCTCGATGACCACACCTTCAAGTCCAACGACCGCAGAGGAGAATACGCGCGCAAGCATGGCGAAAGTGTAGACGAGGCGGGATGAAATGTCAATTGAATATTAGGAAGACCACGCCTGCTATTGAAAACTAACTCATCTGTAATCTTAAAATCCATTGGAATTACTTTTCAGCCTGAAAATCAGGTATATAATTATCAATAATTAAGCATAAAGGCATTGACTTAATTTTCCCCCACTGATGTGCCATAGATATTTTCAATATTGAGCCCGGCAAAATCAACCTCGAAGAGATACGCATTTAGCCAGTTCAAAAAACAAATGGAGAAAGCCATGAAATATTCAAATTTTTCAAACCCAATGAAGAAGTGCCTGCAGGTGATCGTACTGCTGGCAATGCTGTTTTTCAGTTTTGGGGTTAATGGGGTAAGCCCGGTTTACGCAGCCGGGGCTGACACGCTTGGTTCTGCTTTCCTCATTCCCACACCCCTGCCATATTCAGAGGTACTAGATACCACTGGCTTCGGCAGAGAGGCTGGCGACCCCAACCCGTATGACTATGCGGGGGGCTGTGAAGGTTTCGGCCTGCGAAATGGAATAGCGACGGTTTGGTATGAATATGATCCTGCGACCAGTTCACCGGTGTATTTGGATACTTCAGGCTCCACGACAAATACGCCTAATCCAAATGACCCAGGTCACTCCTATGAATATGATACCTACATCGCGGTATACACCAGCTCTAATAATGCTCCCAATGGTACTCTCTCATTATACGCCTGTAGCGATAACCCTAATAATGATACCAATCAAGCACAATTAGCTTTTAATGCTTCTGTTGGCACCGTCTACTTTATTCAAATTGGAGAATATTATGGCGTGCAGGGTGATGCCCAAGCTAATCCAGGCTATATTGGCGGATCCCTCCACTTCGCAATGAGTGTGGGGCTTACGATCAGCGGCAATGTTGGGGTAGGCGGCGCAAAATTATCATACATTGGTGGCGCAACGACTGCAGATAGCAATGGAAATTACTCTCTGGCGATTCCATCCGGTTTTACAAACACAGTGACCCCCTCCGTTAAGGGCTACCTGTTCGCGCCTGCAGTTCGGGCGTATACCAATGTGACCACCAACCAAACGAATCAGAACTTTAATCTGTACACAGTCTCCCCGGCAGATTTCAATGGAGATGGGAAAACGGATGTGGCAGTCTTCCGTCCATCGAACAGCACCTGGTATATCAGTGGCCAAGGCTCAACCGCCTTTGGGCAAAGCGGGGATATCCCCGTGCCCGCGGACTACAATGGTGATGGGAAGGATGATCTGGCGGTGTTCCGTCCATCGAACAGCACCTGGTATATCAGTGGCCAAGGCTCGTTTGCTTTTGGGGCAGCAGGAGATATTCCGGTAGTGGCAGATTACAATGGGGATGGCAAGGCAGATGCCGCAGTGTTCCGAGCCAGTAACAGCACCTGGTATATCCGTGGGCAAGGATCGTTCGCTTATGGGACGGATGGGGATATCCCGGTAGTGGCAGATTACAACGGGGATGGCAAGGCCGACATTGCGGTGTTCCGTCCCACTACCAGCACATGGTATTTATATGGGATTGGACCACGCGTATATGGAACAGTGGGCGATGTGCCGGTCATTGCAGACTACAATGGTGATAAGAAGGCGGATGTTGCGGTGTTCCGTCCGACCAACAGCACCTGGTATATCTATGGTGTAGGACCGAGTGTATATGGAATGGTGGGAGATATCCCTGCCATTGGCGACTATAACGGGGATGGGAAGGCGGATATCACTGTGTTCCGTCCGACTAATAGCACCTGGTATAAATACGGTGTTGGCCCCAGTGTATATGGCACAGTTGGAGACATCCCAGTATAAGTTTTTTCAAACTATAGTGTTTTTAGTAAGATAATCCATGAACAGGAGAAAGCATTGGTATAATGAAAACAGCTTTCTCCTGTTTTCATTATACCAATCTAAAAAAGTATCTGTACTTCTGCTATATACATTTGCAATTGAAACTCCAAACATAACAACCATTAGAAAATAAAACAACCTTTAAATCAAATGAAATATAACGACAAGATCTCAAAAACTCACTGGCTTCATTCAATTGAACTTGAACCCGGGTTTGTTACCCCTGGTATCGTTCCGCTTGCACATTTAAATCAAATGGCAAATGATCTTGCGCTACCGCAAGACATGAGCAATCTGACAGTATTAGATGTTGGTGCACGCGATGGTTTCTTTAGTTTTGAAGCAGAAAAACGCGGTGCACGTGTTATTGCGGTTGATATTCAGCCAATAGATGATATTGGATTGGGGATTGCAAAAGAAATTCTGAAGAGCAAGGTGGAATTCATTCAATCCAATATATATGACCTTACCCTTGAAAAAATCGGGGGAGAACCTGTTGACGTCATTTTTTTCCTGGGATTAATGTATCATTTGCGTCATCCGCTTCTAGCCATTGATAATCTTTGGAGTTTATTAAAGCCAAATGGAGTAATTTATCTGGAGACGGCATATCTGGATGAGTATTTGGTAACCAGTGATAATGTTTTTACGTCTCTGGAAAGTATTCATCCGCTATTGACCCAAACCGCGCTTTTACAATATTATCGTAATGATGAGCTCAACCCAGGCGACTTTAGCAATTGGTTTAGCCCCAATCAAAAAGCTCTCGATGACATTTTGTTTTCGGCTGGCTTCGAGCCACACCTGTTATCCAAATGGGGTAATCGGATTTTATATAAGGCGGTCAAATCAGAAGGCACGCCAGAATACAAACTTTCTGAACATGGTGCTGAGCCTCTTATTTCCAGGTGGGCATCATTAAATCCAAAAGACGTCGAAAGGCGGGTCAACGACCGGCATTTCGAACACCTTACGGTGGGCAGCAATAATAAAGCAAAACTTGTGTTGGATGAATTGCGAAACAGCAAATTGTACAAACTATTGTGCAATTTAGGTTTTTGGTCACCAATAAGCAAAAAAATCGACGAAGTTTTTATTGACCCTAATTAGTCGCCCTCACAAATATATCCGATGTCAAACCTGGATCGGATCTAAATAACATCCTGCTTAATAGCTGAGACACCAGCAAGCAGGATGTTATTTATGGTTACTCAACTAAAAATAAAGAAAAACGTCAATAGAAACCAGCTATGGAGGCTATAGTATAATTATTTACTCTCACAAGGAAAAAATGAATTCGCTTGTAAACCCAAAAACTAAAACTCCAAAAAACAATATGTGGCAGCACCGTTACCTTATCATACAACTGGTATCACATGAACTAAAAGCCCGGTATTACACCTCGTTTTTAGGCTTCTTATGGATCTTATTTGTTCCGCTAAGCACGCTGGCCATTTATACTTTTGTTTTTTCTGTCGTTCTACCATCCACCTGGCGGGATAGTGGATCAATTCCCTACGCGTTCATCCTGTTTGCCGCCCTCATCCCTTTCAATTTGTTCTCAGAAGTTGTCAACCGATCCCCGGGTCTTATTTTAAGTTATCCTAATTATGTAAAAAAGGTGGTTTTTCCACTTCATATATTACCGATTGTTGCACTGGGAAGTGCATTCGCAGACAGCTTGGTAAGTCTTGCCTTGTTATTAATAGGGCTTATGGTTTCCCTACATAACCTCCCGCTGACAGTTCTACTTCTGCCCCTAGCATACCTGCCCATTTTATTGATAACTCTGGGAACTGCATGGTTCCTTGCAGCTCTGGGTGTATATGTGAGGGATGTGGGACCTGCAATCAATATAATTACGCGCTTGTTTTTTTTTCTGACACCGATTGTATATCCTTTAGAACGTATTCCACAAAAATATTTGTGGGTAATGAAATTCAATCCGCTATCATCTGTGGTGGAGGCGTTTCGAGATATTCTTGTATGGGGAAAGCCCTTGAATTGGGCTGAATGGTCCATCTGGTTTATGGCAGGGATATGTATTACCATATTAGGTTATACCTGGTTTATGAAAACACGCACAGGATTTGCTGATGTTCTCTAACGATATTGTGCTTCAAGCCAAAAACCTGAGCAAAGCCTATCGGCTTTATCATCACCCCCAAGACCGTTTGAAACACACCCTGTTATGGCGTTTGGGTCGGGAATATGGTCAGGTTTTCTGGGCATTACGAGATATTTCCTTTGAACTGCGGCGGGGTGAAATGTTGGGAATTGTAGGCCGCAACGGGAGTGGAAAAAGTACGCTCTTACAAATGTTGGCCGGCACCCTGCATCCAACTGAGGGAACGCTGCAAACCATCGGGCGTGTTACTGCTTTGCTTGAACTGGGAAGTGGCTTTAACCTGGATTTTAATGGACGTGAAAACATTTATTTGAACGCATCGATTTTGGGGTTGTCTCCAAGCGAGATAGAAGAGAAGATCGAAGATATTATCACCTTTGCTGATATTGGTAATTTCATCGATCAGCCCGTAAAACATTATTCAAGCGGTATGTTCGTGCGATTGGCATTTGCGGTGACTACTGGGCTGGATCCTGACATCTTGTTGGTAGATGAGGCCCTAGCGGTAGGCGATGTCTTTTTTCGTCAAAAATGTCACCAGCGTTTGCGCGATTTGCGTAATAGGGGTACTGCTGTCATATATGTGAGCCACAATCCAGGAGAAGTGGAGCAACTTTGCGACACAGCAATATTGTTGGAAAAAGGACAAATGATCCTGGAAGGGTCGCCCCTCAAGGTGGTAAAACATTATTATTTGATTTCACAAGGCGGGCGTCTACATGATATAGACACGGTTGAAGATACTCCTCCTATTACGGCACCTAATGCATCAGCAGAGCAGGCACAGCATTGGCCTGCTGATGGCTTATTCCTGCAGGTCATGCCAGAAAAACAAGTTCATGAAAATCGCGCCCGATGTGTACGGTATGCGATGCTAAATGATCACGGCCAACTTATCACAAGTTTCAAACAGGGCGAGACAGCTCATTTTTATTATGAATTCGAAGCGCTTTCTACTTTGGAAGCACCTTTGGGCGGAATTGTGTTAACAAACCAATTCGGTGTCCATGTACATGGTAAGAACTGTTTGCAATTCGATTTAGCCCTGCCAAGTCGGGTGGAAAAAGGTAGCTTAATGCGTTTCCATCAACAAATCACCCTGAATATCAGCGCAGGTGAGTATTCTTTTGAGTTTGGGTTAGTTGAAATTACCCCGGATCTTTATAAAAAGCGTTCCTTTTTACCCTACCAGGTTTTGGCAGAAGGTATTCACCGACTGTGTCATGTGCCGCAAGCTGGGAGTCTAGCCATATCCGATCGTCTGGAAGGAATACCGGCAGCCTTTATGCACTATGGCATGTGTGATCTACCTGGACAAATGGAATTCCAAGTTGTTGCCGAACCTTCTACAAGCCAGGGTCGAGCGCAATTATAAAAAATAATCAAAGAAGTATTTGGTGATCAATCTGATATGAACAAATTTCCATCCTTAATTCACGTCACACACTGGAAAGCGGGCTCACAATGGATACACAAAATCCTACGCACATGCTTCCCGGAACAAATAATTCCACCCGCTCTGGGAAATATACAATTTGTGAATCAGCATATTTCCATGGGACAGGTGTACCCTACTGTCTATGTAACCAAAGAGGAATTTAATACAGCGATTCTGCCGGAGAAATGGGTTCGCTTTGTTGTTATCCGCGACTTGCGCGATACACTTGTATCTGGTTATTTTAGTATAAAAATCAGCCACCCTCCAATGGGACAGATCGCCGAATGGCGTAAGATTCTCAATGAGGTTGATATGGAGCAGGGCTTGCTTTTTTTGATGAACAACTGGCTGCCAGATTCTGCTGCCATTCAACAGTCCTGGTTGAGTGGCAATGAGTCGTTGATCAGATATGAGTTCCTACTTAAAAACGACCTGGAGATACTTACAGATATCATCCTGAAACAGGCTGGCATTCCAATTCCACTGCACACATTGGAGACTGCCATTATTTCTTCGCGTTTTGAAAATGTGACTGGCGGCCGGCAACTCGGAAATGAGAATATGAATGTCCATGAGCGCAAAGGGCTCCCCGGAGATTGGAAAAACCATTTTTCAGAGAACATCAAGAATGCGTTTAAAGAAAAATACGGTGATCTGCTTATTCAGAGCGGATATGAAACGAATAAAACATGGTGATTATTTAGGTTCATCATTACAAATTGAGATTTTTTGTTGATTTCATAGTAGCAACCTTGATTTGTGGATTCAGTTATTGCCTGCAATCCAAACAGTATGTCAAGTTATCTGCAAGCCATTCGGCATGAACAATATTCAGAAATGAAGGAATCATGACATTTATATCTTATGCCCAAAACTTTGAAGACGTGATGCTCTGGCGCGCGCTGGGGCATGTGGAGAAGGGTTTTTATATCGATGCGGGAGCATGGTCTCCAGATGACGACTCAGTTACACGAGCATTTTATGAACGTGGATGGCGCGGTATAAACATTGAACCCAATCCCACATGGTTTGGCAAGCTTTGTGAAAAGCGACCCGAAGACATTAACCTCCAATTAGCGCTTAGTGACAAGGAGGAAACGCTTAATTTATATGTTGTAGTTGACGTGACCGGTCTTTCGACGATAGAAGCCAAATATGCCGAAAAAAATAAGGAGGCTGGTCAACCCATCCAGGAATTGCCCTGCCAGGCTACAACATTAAATAAACTTTGGGGCGAACATGTACATCAAACACAGGTGCATTTTCTGAAAATTGATGTGGAGGGAGCCGAGGAGGCAGTTATACGTGGCAATGACTGGATAAGCAATCGCCCCTGGATAGTATTAATTGAATCAACATATCCCAATACCCAAATATCAACCCATCACCTGTGGGAACATTTCCTGCTTGAAGCTAATTATATCCATGTCTATGCTGACGGTTTAAACCGCTATTATGTAGCCAAAGAACACTCTGATTTGGCTGTTGCTTTTAGCTATCCTCCCAATATTTTCGATCAATTCATACTTTCATCCCATGCCCAAGCTGAGGCAGACGTATTACTACTATCCCAACAACACCGTGAACTGTTCCAACAACACCATGAACTGTCCCAACAATACCGTGAACTGTCCCAACAATATCACGCTTTGGAAGTTCAACATTTAGCCGCCGTTCAGATCCTTTCTGAACTTAGAAAAACAAGGATATATCGCGTCATTCAAAAACTGCGGCAATGGTTGTGGCTGGAAGAGCGCATCCTGGGTCTTGCTTATTTTCAAGACAATAATGATTCCATACAATTTGAGCACAATAAAGGCACATAAAATCAATTTATTTCAGATTGTTAAATAAGATCAAAATGTCAAAAATTGCTGTGGATGTTACCCCTCTTTTACCTGGCGGCATAAATGGCGGCGCCAAACCCATGGTAGTGGCTTTATTGCAAGAACTACCATACCTGCTACCTGATGACGAATTCATTTTGTGGACAGCTGATTACAGCCATGATGAGCTGGCTTTTCTTGATTGTCCCAACCTAAAGCGCGTTTGTATTTATCAAACCAGTACCCAAACGCTTAAAAAACAAACTTTGAGTTTAAAATGGCTGGCTCAAAAGGTGTGGGGCCTGGCAAAACGCTGGCTGCCACAATGGCTACAACATCGGTTGAGAGCATCCTATTATCGCAAGCGACTGACCCCATTAGCAGCTGCTTCTGTTCATAAGTATCAGCAGATGGACTTCTTATTTTGCCCATTCGGCGCACCGACATTTTACAACCCCAATGTGCCAACCCTGTCTATCATTTACGATCTACAATTCCTGGATTACCCAATATTCTTTACCGAACAGGAACGCTTCTATCGCCAGTTGCATTTTGATCAGGTTTGCAAGTTGGCTGATCATGTCGCTACAATTTCTGAATTCACCAGACAATCCGTTATAAAGAATTCAAGCATTCTGCCCGACCAAGTCACCACCATCCATATCGGCATGGTTCATGAGTATTCAACCACTGCTGGCCCAGCAGAAATGCAAAAAGTACTTGAGCGTTTGCTCCTGGTCCCTCAACATTACCTGTTTTATCCAGCAAACTTTTGGGCACATAAAAACCACAAGACGCTGTTGGAAGGATTTTATTTATTCCGGCAAACATACCCGGAATCTGATCTAAAAATCGTTTTTACAGGTGCTTTGGATGACCGCCGCACCGCTCTTGTTACTGACGCAGAAAAAATGAATTTAAGCCAACATATTGTAACTCCCGGCTTTTTACCTGACCACGAAATCGGCGTCCTTTATCGCAGTGCAAAGGGATTAATATTTCCATCCCTTTATGAAGGGTTCGGCATACCACTATTGGAAGCCATGCAATCAGGCATCCCCGTGGCTTGCAGCAATGTCACCAGCCTACCTGAAATAGGCGGGGATGCTGTGTTGTACTTTAATCCCGCGAGCATTCAGGAAATCTGTCAGGCAATCGAAACCCTGGAATATAACAATGTAGTGCGCGATGAATTGATTCAAAAAGGATTTGGGCGCCTGAAGCTGTTTGGGAACGCCCGAACCATGGCACAACAATACGCGCATCTGATCCGCAGTATGCTTCAAAGCAAAAAGCAGGTTCATACATACGGGTTGCACAATCTAACGGAAGACAGGTGGTTTCAGGAAAATGCCTATCTGGCTTTTCCTGGCTCTACACAGAAACGCTTTATGGAATTTTCAATTCATGTTCCAGAATGGCTACCAACCCAGATGGAAATCACCATTATAGAATCCAATAAACCGATCGCTCATTATTTTTGTGATCAGGGAAATGATTTGCGCGAGTCTCTGGCATTACCACTATCCGGCACCATCATTGAAATTCGTTTTTCTGTAGCATTTGCCCCAGCCAGCCTAGGAATTTCAAATGACTACCGACCCTTGAGCGCCTTGTGTAAAAATTTTCAAATAAAATCATCTGAAGGGGAACTCCTGTTTGATGCCCTTCACAAGGCACCAACTGCTTAAATCTATGAGCCTATCAATTAGTGTAATCACACCTTCCTATAATCAGGGCAGATATATTGAACGCACTATTCAGAGCGTGCTTGATCAAAATATCGATTCGGAATATATAGTCTATGATGCTGTCAGCACAGACAACACAGTTGATATCTTAAAAAAATACGAACAGCAAATCAAATGGATATCCGAGCCTGATGCTGGTCAAACTGACGCCGTAAACAAGGGAATTCTTGCGACAAAGGGTGACATCATCGCCTGGATCAACTCAGATGACGTGTATCTTGAGGGCGCTCTGCAAACGGTCAAAGATTACTTTGAGCAGAACCCTGGTGTGGATCTTGTCTACGGCGATGCGTGGTACATTGACGAGAATGACAAGAAACTAACTCCCTATATAACAGAGTCGTGGAATTTTGAAAAACTTAAAGAGGTTTGTTTTATCTGCCAACCAGCAGCTTTCTTTCGCCGCAGCACAATAGAAAAATTTGGGTTGATGAATCCAAATTTGCAGTATTGCATGGATTACGAATTCTGGCTGCGCCTTGGGCAGGGCAAAGCCCAAATTGCTTATCTACCGGTGTACCTTGCCAGTTCTCGACTCTACCCTGAGAATAAGACCCTAGGTCAAAAAACAAAAGTGCATCTTGAGATCAACGATATGTTAAAAAAGCTTTTAGGCTACGTGCCCGATAGCTGGCTATACGCTTATGCCGGTCATATGACAGACACACTGGGTTTTAGCCGAAAGATTGATGAACGGCGATTTCTTTTTCAAATTGCCTATCAATCATTATCGGCTGCCTGGCGTTGGAACCGGCGTGTTAGCATGAAAATGTTGCTGCTTACAGGCAAGTGGTTTGTCGGGGCATTCTTGTAATATTTTGAGGCATTGTGAAAATCTTAATTGTTTCCTGTACTCACCTCGATAACAATAGTTAAGAAAACGATTACCATGGATAGAAAAATAGCGCCAGAAAACCATATGCCTTTTATCTTTTAATTGAATAACAAATCTAGATGATATAATCACCTTTGTGAAGAATCTGCCAAGGTTGTGTAATACTATATCGAACAATTAGTCATTTCAGTAAACTGTTTTAACAAGCTCTGGAGTAGTGGTATGACAACATGGGGTTGCTCTTAACCCTTTGGTGGGGAATACTCAAAGTGTAAAACTAACATAAAACCCTGTTCTTTCACCGTTTTCGATTCAAAACATGAACTCTCAGCGACAAACCTCCGTCTTTTTCATTCTCATCGGCATGTCCTTTGTAATATTAACAATTTTTCCGACAATTCTGCCTGGAGCAGATTCTAACTTTGGACCTGTTCAGATCGGCTTATTATTAGTTGGATTGGGTATCATCTTATTTGGTTTCGACTTTGAACACCAACTGAATGAACATAGCATGGGTTTGTGGCAATTTATCCAACACCAAGCCGGAGTATTTGTTCCTTGGATCATCGGCGGCATTCTTTATGCTCTCGTGACAATTATTTCGCCTCACTTTCCCTTTATCTTGAAGGAAAGTGAGGTTCTTAAGGGAGGTGCGATTCTTCTTTTTATGACTGGCGTTCTTCGTCGTATCATGCATGAGGCAGCCTTCGCCTACCTAATGGGTCTCTTCCGATCAATGTTAAATCGCGCACCCAATTTTCAGTGGGGGATTGCAATATTCTTTTTATCGTTATTAGCATGCTTTTATTCTGACATTATACGTGGTAGTCTTTTTGTGTTTGGGGTGTTTTTTGTGATAGGCATTGGACCTGCGCTATTCTTATTTTCACCCAACCAACGAAGCGACTATGCAGTTGCTTTTGCCCCTGTGATTGGGTTTGCCCTGATGGCAATTATTGGTTCCTGGCTCGTTGTGGTTGATCTGCCAGTACAAAAGTGGACCTGGGGAGCCACTACTGTTTTATTTGTTATCAGCGGCTTCTTGATTCTGTTATGGCGCAAGAATTTTCCTTCTGAGTGGCAAGCCATTAATGGTTGGCGGCTGCTTAATGAATTTGGATTGGCTTGTGGTGTAGTGCTATTGATCATTGCACCAGTAGCGATTGGAGGGCTAAAGTTTTCAGCGTTTCGCGGCAATCAGGGCGATGCCCGCAATTATATGTCCATGGCCGCATTTTTAGATTCAATCCCCTTTTCAGCCAGAGCTGCAAGGCAGGTACTTTTTGATAATAACCCGGCGCTTTTATGGGCAGTGTCATTCCTACACACTCGTTGGACAACCAGCATGCTCATGGCTTATGCAGTTAAAATATCACAGGTCCCTCTTTATCGTTTCGATTTTGCTTTTACCGTACTGCCATTTGCCCTGATTTTTGCCCCTCTGCGTGTTTTCCTGAGATCCTACTCGATGGGTATTTGGAATGCTTTTTTACTGGCGTTTAGCGTTTCAGTAGGCTATTATGCCCAGGTTGTACAGGACAGCCGGGCAGTTTCTTATGCAACGGCCATTCCAGTAATTATCACCTTTATACTTGTCGTTGCACGAATTTTAGATGACGAACATCTTTATCATACAAACTGGCCCGTATATGTGGGCGAGGGGCTGCTGTTGCTCATCTTGGTGGCAAGCTTATTCCTACTATATCCCGAAATTTTCGTTTTATTAATTTCAGGCATGGCATTATGTGTTTTATATTATTTTCTAAAGGGTATTTTGCCGCTGAAAAAATTTTTGTTCATGTTGTTTTTCAGCGCGATGGGAATTTTACTTGTGGCAGGCACATTGCCTCTTTACATTAAATTCTTTCTAAATCAAATAAAGGTTTCACAGCAATTATTCGTAGACTGGCATCTTGTTTTTTTTCCCTGGGTATTTGAAGACGCACCGGCCGGAATTTGGGGACTAAATCCATATCAACTTACCCCCTTACTTTCAATGGTTTTGCAGTGCGCAGGTTATATTCTCCTGTTTTTCCTGTTTGCTGGGTTTGTGCCATTAATGACGGCTGACAATAAGACATCCAACATTTTTCGTCTAAGTGCTTTTTTAACTTTAGGTGGGCTGCTTATCTTTTCTTATGCACTTTTCCGAAACCAATTATGGCAGGCGGGTAAGTTTATTACATTCCTATATCCCTTTTTGATGTTGTATATGGGCTTGTTGCCTTCAACTTTTAAAGAAACAAATTTACCCAAAGTATTTTCTCGCTTTTCGAAACTATTACAGATCGGGATCACTTTATGGCTAATATCCCAAGCGGCTTTGGGTGGTTATCGCTTCTTTGTCACTGCCAAAGGCTTTGAATACCCGTTTCACGTTCAGTATGTTGGGCATACTTACAAAACATATGCGACCAAATATGCCTGGAATATCGCTCCCTTTCTTAAAGAAATTCAAAAAATTGAAAACCCGATAATTTGGGTTGCTACCGACAATTTATTTGCTGACAATTTCTGGGCGCTAATTCTCGAGCAAAAAGCACGTGTTCTGGCAGTGCAGCCGATAATGGGTCAAATGGATACAACCGAGCTATTATTTAATTCTAATTTACTCATTCCGCCTGACTTTATTCTTACCAATAATTCTGCCTGGAACTCAGACGATAGCTGGGAAAACACTGATTGGAAGCCATCCCCCATCCTATATCAGGATGAGAGATACTCGTTACTCCAAATAGGACGTCAATACCCAGAACATATTTTGTTGATTGGAATGCGTAATGACCCCTATTTTTTTCAAATTCCCGTAACTGTTGAATTTGTGATCAGCAACAACACTGATGGAAATACTGCTTCGCTTATTTTTTTATCTCCTAAGAATTGTCATGTTGCCATTTCAGCCGATACTTTTATATATCCTCTAGAATCTAAAACAACAATTTTACAAATAGATCATCTCCCTGCCAACAAACAATCCCGGGTCAAGATTCAAGACGCTCAAACCACACAGATTTTGGTTGATCTTAATAAAGGTTACAATTTTATCTCAATCAAAATAACACCTTCTAGTTTGTCTAATCCTGAAATATTGACCGTTGCCCTGAATAAATTACACTTCACTGAAATGGGCTGTGGTAATCAATGATTCAAATCCTGTCAATTCCAAAGCTCAACCTCTTTCTGCCTAGATAATCTATCACTGGAAGAAATAATTACATTTCATACAATAATTGCTCTTTCTTGTAACAAACAAGGGTATTGTTTGTTCTTATGTACAAGAGCCAAGTTGGCAAAAATGTTTGTCTGCAAACAATCGACAAACCAAGATCCAAAGGAAGTTCTATGACATTTGTCAGGCTGCCACAATTGGATGGAGGTGGTAGCATCGATACAGCTAATAATCTGCCTGCTACAGAACTGTTAAATGTTTTGCGTTGGTTTGAGTAAGGGTACAATATTAGCCAAAATCAGAGTTTCCTTCTTCACACTTTACTCTAAATATTAACCTTAATCCGAAAGGTCAGTACATGAACAAAGGCAACGAGAAAAATAACCCGGCATCTCCGAAAATCTCGATTGTTGTGCCTGTCTATAAAGAAGAGCGCGGCATTCGCCCATTTCTTCTTATGAGATTGAACCTGCTCTGGCTCAACATCCCGGGAATATAATGGTCCTCATAAAGAAAGCTGTCGGTATAGTCGGTATAACTGAAGTTGTCCTGGAAGTACAGCATTGCTACAACCGCTGTCGTCATCACTTCTCCATCACTCATTTGACGCTATTTATCTTCATAGTGCTGAGGAGTTTTCAGCGTGTCAACCTATAGGCAAAACACCACTATAATTTTGGTATCCATGAGCATCTCCTATATTTTGATGGTTGGGATACTCCAACTTTATCGGAAACTCATGGATTTTCGTCAAAGCCCTTCCCAAGGTGGCAACTCGGATTAATTATAAGCAGCAACGAACAGTAAGTGAATGTCTCTCTTTTGGCTGCTTATAAAACTATTGAATTGTTGCTTTGCTGCTTTACAAAGGTTTGACACAGGAATGCATATATAAACACGCACACCAACTCACCATAAGAAATGATTAAAATCACATGAGACCCAATCAAAAAAACAGTACCTTGATGGGAGTGTTATTTCTCCTGATGCTGGCGTTTCTATTGGTTTCTGGCTACATTATTCCGGGGAGAGACCCTGATATTGGTGCATTTCAATCGGCGGCTATCGTTGTGTGTGCAGTCGCAGCACTTATAGCGTTCGACTTTGCGCTGCTTTGGCCCCGTCATTCTTTTTTGGGTAGGCGCGATTGGTCGCTGTCCATGATGCTTATAATGACAGGAGTTGCGTTTCTATGCATACTTAACATATTGGGAGAACTAAATTCATTCCAGTCGCATCTGAATACTCTCAAGTATATTAGCGCAATAACAGTTTTTGTCGGGTTATACTGGCGTTTTCACTTCTCAGTTGATGCTTTCGCCAAAAATATTAGTAGTACGATCAGAAAAAGTCTGCTCCCATGGATTTCTCAAGTACCCAATCCGAAACTCTATTATATGAATCAACCCAAAACGAAAAATTTATTGCTAGCAATATTATTGGTAATCGCGCTTGAATTTTTTTCGTTTAGAACATATTTTACGGTTAATTATCAGCCTTATTATGCACGTAACTCTGATCAAACTGTGTTCTTGCAAGCCGCCTATGCAACTTATTATTCCATTCACGATACTGGATTATTGAATACGATTAATAACATAAAGGCTCTGCAGCCGGAATTTTTTAAGGGACCCATCGTTCCAAATATAGCGGTGATTTTTATGTTTTTGTTTGGTCCTAATAGACTAAGCGCTGCCTTGGTAAATTTCTTCTTTTTTTTCTTTGCTCAAATGTATTTATTCTTCTACTTTCGAAAGAAAATTGGTTTCTACGCTGGGTTGGTAGCAACTGGTTTGTTTTATTTAAGTCTAACGCATTATTATTGGGCAGGCGGAATGAACGACTTTCGTCTTGATTACGCTGGTATGGTAGTCTTTGGAATTGCGTTTATCAGCCTGATTTATCTAATAGAGACGCCTTCGCTGAAACGTTTTTTATTTTCAAGTCTTTTCCTCGGAACGGCATTGGCCACCAGGTCAATAACTGGTATCTATCTCATTGTCATTATTGTTTTTGTGAATATTTTTCTCTTTTTTGATAAAAAGGGTAAATTCATCAAACAAATTGGCACTGAACAGTTAAGATATTTTAACTATTTGCTTATAATTTCTGCAATAATTTCGGGGATTGCGTTTGTTTTGGTCGGTACTGAAAGTGTTGCATACTATTCTCACTTGTTTCGAGGTGATGAAAGAGCGATCAGGGCCGCAGAGTTTGGTGTTTTGACTCTCTCGGATAATTTCCTGTATTATCCAAAAAGCTTTTCCGATCACTTTAAATACTACGGGTATGTATTAACAGGCCTCATGTTACTTCAGGCAATGAAACAGGTTTTTTATCGCGCGCGGCCCAATTTCAAAATAACATTCAGCAAAATTCAGTTGATGAGTTATTTAATTGTATTTGTAATTACGATTTTTGCCGTGTGGGTAATATTATTGTCATATTCGCAAAGTCCGCTTGTCATTGGAGTGTTGACTATCCCTATCGTATTTATTGCGACAATAATGGTATCTATACAAATTGAATGGCTACCTGACAGAATAAAATTTTTTGTTTCTGTTCTTGTTTTCATTACAGGCTTACTATTCTATGCTGGAAATATGATAACCCCACGCTATCTATCTCCGACAGCTTTTGTTGAGGCGGAAAATGTAAACTACCTTTATAATGATATCGTTAATATCCTGCCAAACAGAAATGCTAAATTAACCATCTTTTGGTTGATCCGCCATGACGCGATTAATACCCCCAGTTTTAATGTTTATCTATATGAACACAACAAAAGAAATGTTATGCCTATTTCTTCGCTTGGACCTGGATTTTTCGCAACGACTGAAAGCGATCTAGTCAAACAAATCGAAATGTCTGATGTGGTTGTCGCTCCTGTATATTTTAAACCATCTGGAGGTTTTGAATATCCTTATACACAATCATTGCGCCAATATGAGGGTCCGTTAAAGAAAATACTCAATAAAGACTTTATTCTTGAGGAAAAGTATAATTTTCCTTCTTGGTTACTTGGATTATATGTTAGGCCTTGTCTTATTTTGGATTCTCAAATTCCAAATGGAATCGAGGATGAACCTAATCCATGGTTCTGGCTTGGAGATTATCCATCTGAAATCTATATAGAAAATTTTTCTGAACAGCCGCTGGCTGCTGAATTTGTGGCAATGGGTGTTAACGGTCCAAGTAATGCCAATCTAAATAAATCTGCCCTGCACTATAAAATAAACGACAGTGAACGGGATATGTTTTTGAGCGATACTGATGGATGGGATTTAACCATTCCAATGATCTTGCAGCCTGGGACGAATATTTTGTCGCTGATAGGAATTGATAATGTAATAATAAACAAAAATGGTGACCCTCGTCATTTGCTGTTGGGAATTTACGATATCAAAATATCATGTCGGAAGCCATAGGTTCGCTGGTCATTTGGAATAGTTGGTTATATGTTAAAAGTGGTTTCTTCCTATATCTGCTATTAGTGAAGTAGCAAATATTAAAAACACTATGGCATAAAAACAATTAGATAAGAAGTGCATTTATTTCGATATCATGTCTCCTCAATGGTATGAGGTGATATCATGTGTTCGCAGATTCAAAATGTTGGATTGATTTTCTTATGTTTTCTACAAAATCTCATCCTAAGTAAGAAAGGGTAGTACATGAACAAAGGCAATCAGAAAAATAACCCGGCAACTCCGATAATCTCGGTTGTTGTGCCTGTTTATAAAGAGGAGCGTGGTATTCGCCCATTTCTTCTGCGTTTGGAAACTGTGATGAGCAAGATGCGTGTTACATATGAGGTAATCTTCTCTCTTGACCCATCTCCTGATCGAACTGAGGAGATCATAATCGAAGAAATTAACCGCAACCCGGCAATCAAGTTATTAGTATTTTCCCGGCGGTTTGGTCAGCCTGCCGCAACCATGGCGGGTATATTTAGAGCAAAGGGCGATATGTGTGTAACAATCGATGTTGATCTCCAGGATCAGCCGGAGTTGATCGAACCGATGTTCTTAAAATTGAAGGAAGGTTATGAAGTTGTATATGCCAAACGCCGCTCAAGAAAAGGGGAGACATTGATCAAACGCATGGTATCGGCTTTTGGGTATTTCGTTATTAATAAACTGAGTGATGTTGCGATCCCTCGAGATACCGGTGATTTTCGCATCATGACCCGCCGTGTCATTGAAGAACTCCGCGAACTGAATGAAACGCACGGTTTCCTGCGTGGACTTGTTGCGTACGTCGGCTTTAAACAAACTTTCATAGAGTATGACCGCGACGAACGCTTTGCTGACAAGGGCAAATACAACCGATTAACCGGTTCCTTGAAGATCGGGCTGAATGGTTTGATCGGTTTCAGCAGCCGCCCACTCCAGTTAATGTCGTTCATGGGGATGGTAATTGCAGGATTCAGTTTTCTTTTGGGCGTTTGGTATCTCGCTCAAAAACTTTGGGGCGTTAACCTGACACCTGGCTTGCCAACAACAGTTGTCGCCATCACATTTTTCTCAGGCATACAACTCCTGGGTCTCGGACTCATGGGGGAGTATATTGGACGGATCTACGATGAAGTCAAACACCGCCCTCAAAATATAGTAGATCGTAAAGTTAATTTTGATGAGTAAATATCTGGCTTTCAGGATTGACAAGGCGATTTAATAATTTTAAACAGATATGTTTTCAACACTGAAGTAAATTTAACATGACCCAACAACAATGGCCCGAAATATTTCCATCTATACCTAACATGACCGGTATACCGCATTGGACCGGACGCGGATTTCAACTAGAAGGTCGTATTTTACCGATCCTATCCTATGAGACAGCCAATTCTGGTTGGACAGATGAACTAACCACGTTCCACGAGAATACGGCTGGAAACTCTCACTTTATTGATCTTGCATCCCGTCGTCATGCCGTTTCACAAGTGGTTCGCTATACCTCCGGAACATCGCCAGTAATTCTGGATATTGGCTGTTCCTCTGGCTTCTTGCTGGCAGATTTAAAAACAGCCCTTCCTCAAGCATATGTTATGGGCGCTGATGTTGTTCTTGGACCTCTGCTCAATCTAGCAAAGATTTCCCCTGAAATTCCTTTGCTCCACTTTGATCTTACCCGCTGTCCTTTGCCTGATAATTCTGTAGATGTTGCAGTATTACTAAATGTATTGGAGCATATTGAAAATGATGTTCTAGCTGTACAACAACTGTTCCGTATTTTGAAACCCGGCGGAATTGCCATCATTGAAGTCCCTGCTGGGCCGGAACTATATGATATTTATGATGAGCTTCTGATGCACTATAGGCGTTATAAATTACCAGGCTTACGCCGTTTATTTTTAGAGGCTGGTTTTTCAGTTTTAAAACAATCACATCTAGGGTTTTTCTTGTATCCTGGTTTTTTTGCAGTGAAACAATCACGCCGCAAAAAACGTACGGATATTCCCGAAGAGGAAATCGCGGCATTGGTTAGCCAGAATATTAACCAGACAGGCAGCAATCCATTTTTTCATACACTTATGAAGTTGGAACTAGCTATAGGTAAAATGATATCATATCCCTTTGGGATTCGTTGTTTGATAACTGTACATAAGCCCGTATAGTAGAAAGGAATTACTGTTGCATTATTTCATCACTGGTTGTGCTGGTTTTATTGGCAGTAATCTTGTAGATCGTCTTTTGTCAAATAGTCATACAGTTGTTGGCTACGATAACTTCTCTACCGGTCAGCAGGAATTTATTGCCCTGGCTCTTGAATCGCCCAATTTTACACTTGTGCGTGGCGACACCCTGGATTTGCATGCGCTTACACAGGCTATGAGTGGTGCAGAATTTGTTTTTCACCTTGCCGCCAACGCGGATGTCCGTTTTGGTACCGAGCACCCGCGCAAGGATTTGGAACAGAACACGATCGCAACTTATAACGTGTTGGAAGCTATGCGTGCCAACAATATTCGCCAGATTGCCTTCTCTTCCACCGGTTCTGTTTATGGTGAGGCGCAGGTATTCCCGACTCCTGAAGATGCCCCTTTTCCTGTGCAAACCTCTCTTTACGGCGCATCCAAACTGGCGGGAGAAAGCTTGATCCAAGCTTATTGCGAGGGCTTTAATTTTCAAGGATATATTTTTCGGTTTGTTTCCATTCTTGGTGAGCGCTATTCACATGGACATGTTTTTGATTTTTATAAAAACCTGCTCCGGCATCCTAAAGAATTAAATGTCTTAGGTAATGGTCGCCAGCGCAAATCCTATCTCTATATACAAGACTGCATTGATGCCATTTTATTTGCGATAGATAAGGCACAGGAAAAAGTCAATATCTTTAACCTGGGTACCGATGAATATTGCGAAGTGAATAATTCGATTGGCTGGATTTGTGATCATTTGGGACTGAATCCACAGCGCATTTATTCTGGTGGCGAGCGCGGTTGGATCGGGGATAATCCCTTTATATTTCTTGATACGACTAAAATACGCAAACTCGGCTGGCAGCCCAAACTGACCATCCAGCAAGGCATTATCCGCACTTTAGAATATTTACAAGCCAGTCACTGGCTTTTGGAGCAACGCTAATGAAAGCATGTGTTCTAGGTTTATGGCATCTCGGTACGGTCACTGCTGCCTGCCTGGCTTCTGGTGGACATCAAGTCACGGGGTTGGATTTTGATGAAACAGTAATTGCTAATTTGAAAAATGGAAATGCGCCGCTCTTTGAACCAGGTCTGGATGATCTCCTCAAAAAAGGGTTAGCATCCGGTGCACTTGATTTTTCCACTAACCCTTCTGAATCTGTGCATAAATCTCAAACCATTTGGGTGACATATGATACACCTGTGGATGATGACGATAATGCGGATGTGGATTACGTTATCGAACGAGTGGTTCGCCTCTTTCCTCATCTTGAACCTGGTCAGCATATATTGATCTCCTCTCAACTGCCAGTGGGCACCAGCAAGCATTTAGAATCCGTGTTTGCCCAGTCTCGTCCCGATATCAATGTATCGTTTTCATATTCTCCAGAAAACCTGCGCTTGGGGAAAGCCATCTCAGTTTTCACACAACCAGACCGTGTCGTAATTGGTACGCGCACAGAGCAAAGCCGCAAAGTTTTCACTGAATTGCTGTCGCCTTTCACAGACCATATTGAATGGATGTCAGTAGAATCCGCTGAGATGACCAAGCATGCGCTGAATGCATTCCTGGCAACCTCAGTGACATTCATCAACGAAATCGCTTCGATTTGCGAACAAGTTGGCGCCGATGCGAAGGAAGTAGAACGCGGATTAAAATCCGAATCGCGTATAGGACCAAAGGCTTATCTTGGTCCGGGTGGAGCCTTTGCAGGCGGCACACTAGCACGCGATATCATATTTTTAACCAAGCTGGGCAAGGAGCATGATTTGCCGATTCACCTTGTTCCAGCTGTGCGCGCCAGTAATGATGCCCATAAAAACTGGTCGCGCCGCCGCCTTGTGCAGTTGTTGGGTGATCTTGCGGGCAAGACCATCGCTGTATGGGGGCTGACGTATAAACCCGGTACTGACACTTTGCGTCGGTCCAGTGCTGTTGAGTTGTGCCAATGGCTTTTGGAGCAAGGTGCTATCGTACAAGCACATGATCCGGCTGTAAAAAGTTTGCCGGAACAACTCACCAAAATTCACCTATGTGCCTCGCCAATTGAAGCCGTGCGTAATGCAGATGCCTTAATCGTAGCGACAGAATGGCCCGACTATCGCACGGTTGTCAATCATGAAGTTATATCCGCCTTAAGCACACCGCTTGTAATAGATGCGAATCGATTCCTAGTCGCCTCGTTTGAATCTTTATCGAACGTAACCTATGTAACTGTGGGGAAAACGGTACAAGTATGAGTTTTTCACTGGAGAGTCGCGCTGCTTTAATTACGGGTGCAAATCAGGGGTTAGGCAAAGCCATTGCCCGTGCGTATGTGCAAGCAGGAGCTAATGTTTTGTTATGCGCTCGTGACGAGTCGAAACTGCTTGAGGTGCAGACAGAGTTACGGGATCTTTGCAAACCAGGCCAAAGGGTGGAAGTGACGTGCGCAGATGTATCGAAGCACGACGAAGTTGATCGCCTCGTCTCCTTTGCTTTGGCACACTTTCCCCAAATCCATATCCTGGTGAATAACGCTGGAATATATGGACCCAAAGGATCAATTGAAGATGTGGATTGGGATGAGTGGGTACAAGCGATCGAAGTTAATCTTTTAGGCTCAATTTTGGTTGCCAGGGCGCTTCTGCCACACTTTCGTGCCAACCAATATGGGAAGATCATCCAGCTTTCTGGCGGCGGCGCGACTGCGCCCCTGCCATTTATAAGTGCTTATGCTGCTTCAAAAGCTGGGATTGTAAGGTTTATGGAAACGCTGGCTGAAGAAGTAAAGGCAGTTGGCATTGATGTAAATTCCATCGCGCCCGGTGCGCTCAACACCCGCCTGCTTGATGAAGTGCTGGAGGCTGGACCTGAGAAAGTGGGGAAATCATTTTATGAACGTTCCCTAAAACAAAAAGCAGATGGTGGTGCGCCGCTCGAACGCAGCGCTGAACTCGCAGTTTTTTTGGCATCTGCCTTAAGTGATGGTGTAACTGGTAAACTCATCAGCGCCGTGTGGGATCCATGGGAAAAATTCCCGGAACATTTGGAAGAACTAAAAAACAGCGATATCTATACTTTACGCCGCATCGTGCCCAAAGATCGCGGTATGGATTGGGGTGATGTATGAATGAAATTCCCGGCGTTGCAATTTTAGGTTGTGGATTAATTGGACAGAAACGCGCCAAAGCATTGAGGGGGGCACACCTGCGCGTCTGTGCCGACCTTGAGGCTGGTCGCGCACAACAATTGGCATCTTCCTACCCTGATGCAGAAGCAACTACAGACTGGCGCTCTGCAATTCATCGTGATGATGTGGATATTGTCATCGTTGCCACCACGAATCAGGCATTGGTAGAAACCAGCCTTGAAGCAGCAAATGTAGGCAAGCACATCCTGGTGGAAAAACCTGCTGCACGTAATATCGCTGAGCTTGACATATTGATTAGCGCCGCTCAGAAAAATGATGTTTTGGTGCGGGTTGGTTTTAATCATCGTTACCATCCCGCCCTGCTCAAAGCGCACGAGCTTTTGGACGCGGGCGAGCTTGGCGAACTTATGTTCATTCGTGGGCGTTATGGACATGGCGGGCGCATCGGCTATGATCGCGAATGGCGCGCCGACCCAGTGCTTTCTGGTGGAGGGGAATTAATTGATCAGGGTGTGCATCTTATTGACTTATCACGATGGTTTCTAGGTGACTTTATTTCAACTGAAGGTTTTGCTCATACATATTATTGGGATATGCCCGTTGACGATAATGGATTCATGTTGTTGAAGACAGTAAAAAAACAAACGGCTTTCCTGCATGTCAGCTGCACGGAATGGAAGAATCTATTCTCCTTTGAAATTTACGGAAAGAACGCCAAACTCCATGTGGAAGGCTTGGGCGGCAGTTACGGTGTCGAAAAAATGTCCTTCTACAAAATGCTCCCTGAAATGGGACCGCCCGAGACAACAGTTTGGGAATACCCGCGCGGCGATAACTCGTGGGCATTGGAGTTCGCTGAATTCATGGAAGACATTCGCCTGCACCGTCAGCCATCTGCGAATTTAGAGGATGCACGTGCAGCGCTAGCAATCGTAGAAAATATATACAAGGACTCTGGATATGATCATCACACGTAGCCCACTTCGTATTTCACTTGGTGGCGGCGGCACTGACCTGCCTTCTTATTATCAGAAATTTGGCGGTTTTCTAATTGCGGCGGCGATCGACAAGTATGTTTATGTTACGGTCATGCGCCCTTTCACAACCGGCATCTTTCTAAAATATTCGCAACTTGAAAAAGCAGAAGCCCTGAATGAAATCCAGCATCCTATTTTACGTGAAGCCATTCGCATGTTGGATTTTAAAACCCCACAAATTGAGATCACTACTCTGGCAGATATTCCATCAGGTACCGGGCTTGGCTCATCAGGCAGTTTTACTACTGCTCTGCTCAAAGCGTTGTTTGCTCACCGCCGCCGGTTGCTTTTGCCAGATGAATTGGCACGCCTTGCCTGCGAAATTGAACTGGATATTCTAAAGGAGCCTATCGGCAAACAGGACCAATATATCGCGGCTTATGGCGGTATCACTTGTTTTGAATTTAATCAGGACGATACAGTGAATGCTTATCCATTGCAGATCAGTATGGATACGCTATTTGACCTTGAAGATAATCTATTGTTATTTTTCACCGGGTTTTCACGTAGCGCCTCCACCATTTTAAAAGATCAAGATAAGCGTAGCAGGGAAATGGATGAGGAAATGCTTAATAACATGCACTACGTGAAGGATTTAGGGTTGCGTAGTAAAGATGCGCTATTGGCTGGAAGAACATCTGAGTTTGGGGTATTGATGCACGAACATTGGGAGCATAAACGTAAACGCTCCAAAGGCATGAGCAATCCCCAAATTGACGAGTGGTACGAGCTTGGCATGAAAAATGGAGGCTTGGGCGGGAAGCTGGTCGGTGCGGGTGGCGGCGGCTTCTTGATGTTCTATACTGAAGATCGCAATCGCGTGCGCCACGCCATGTCCAAGGCTGGATTGGAAGAAGTGCGTTTCCGCTTCGATTTTGAAGGAACAAAGACTTTAATCGGATGAATCTCTACCCTGTCATTATTCTGGCAGGCGGAATGGCGACCCGCTTGCGCCCTATCACAGAAAAGATACCAAAAGCATTAGTTGAAGTTGGTGGACAACCTTTCATTGCGCATCAACTAAATTTGTTAAAATCACATGGCATTCGGTCTGTGATCATTTCCGCCTGGTATAAAGGCGAAATGATCCGTGAATTTGTAGGTGCTGGAAGTCGCTTTGGGATGGAAGTACAATATACATTTGATGGTGAAAACCCATTGGGAACAGGTGGGGCTATTCGAAAAGCTTTGCCTTTTATAAACGGTCCGTTTTTTGTGTTGTATGGCGATTCTTATTTGCCATGCGATTATACTAACATCCAAACCCACTTCGACCGTCACAATCAGCCTGGCCTAATGACAGTTTATCGTAACGCAGGCAAATGGGATACGAGCAACGTGGAAATACAAGATGAGCAGATTTTGTGCTACGATAAGAAAAACCATAACATTCGTATGAAATTCATTGACTATGGACTGGGCTTATTTAAGCCAGAAGTTTTTGTGTCACTACCTGAAAATCAGCCGGTTGATTTATCCGATATCTATCAGAAATTGATAGTAAACCATGGTTTGTTGTCCTACGAAGTAAAACAACGCTTTTATGAAATCGGCTCTTTTGAAGGATTACGTGAATTGGATGAATTGCTAACCGATAATCCTAATAAATTTCTCTGAGAGGAAAAGCTATGAACTTTACTGAATCATTTGTAACCGAGGCAATTGAAATCCTGAACAAGTTGGATATTTCTGCCATTGAGGGAATTGTTGACGTATTAGCCCAGACTCGCGAGCAAGATGGGCGGCTTTTTGTTTTGGGTGTGGGGGGAAGCGCGGCGAATGCCTCTCACGCTGTCAATGATTTTCGTAAAATTGTGGGAATCGAGACTTATGCGCCTACTGATAACGTCTCCGAGCTTACTGCACGTACGAATGATGAGGGGTGGGCATCTGTGTTCAAAGCCTGGCTGGAGGGAAGTCATTTGAATTCCAAAGATGCTGTTATGGTGTTCTCGGTTGGTGGAGGTAATCTTGAAAAAAATGTCAGCCCAAACTTGGTTTTGGCATTGCAATTGGCAAAAGAGATTGGAGCCAAAATCGTTGGTGTAGTTGGGCGCGATGGTGGCTATACAGCACAGGTGGCAGATGCCTGTGTGGTTATTCCCACTGTAAACCCTGAACATATTACCCCGCATACAGAAGCTTTCCATTCAGTTGTTCAGCATTTACTTGTAACACATCCACGCTTGAAAGCTGGGCAAACAAAGTGGGAATCCGTGAAGTGACAAACGGATTGCCTGCAGTTTTTCTTGACCGTGATGGCATTATCAATCGCGCAATAGTACGCGATGGTAAACCATACCCACCTTCAAGGTTGGATGAACTGGAAATCTTACCAGGATCCTTTACTTCGTTGGTGCGCTTGGCGGAATTTGGTTACGTTTTGATTGGAGTTACCAATCAACCAGATGTAGCCCGAGGCACACAGACCCGTGAAATAGTAGAGGCATTCAATGCTTTGATTCAATCCAGATTGCCCATAAATGGAATATTTGTTTGCTATCACGATAATATGGATAATTGTGAGTGTCGAAAACCCAAGCCAGGGTTGATTCTAAAAGCCGCAGAGAAATATGGATTGGATCTTTCGAAGAGTTGGATGGTGGGAGATCGCTGGAAGGATATTGCCGCAGGGCGGGCCGTTGGGCTGAAAACAATTTTTGTCAATTATCATTACGCCGAAGATTACGCAGGTACTCCTGCTGATTTTACAGTAACTGATACTGCTTATTTAGCTGACGTTATTTTGAAAGGACAACAAAAATGAAAACGATTGAGCAATTGAAGGTTAAGATCTTTGCCGATGGCGCCGATTTGGATGGAATTTTAGAGCTTTACCGAAATCCACATATCACTGGTTTTACTACTAACCCAACGCTAATGCGCAAAAGTGGCGTTTCTGATTACGAACGATTCGCTCGTCAGGTATTAGAGCATATTACCGACCGCCCAATTTCTTTTGAAGTATTTTCCGACGAATTCGATGAGATGGAACGGCAAGCCCGCAAGATCGCCACTTGGGGTGAAAATGTATATGTAAAAATCCCTGTGACCAATACCCGGCGTGAATCGTCCGTGGAATTGGTGCGGCATTTGGCGTCAGAAGGTGTGCAATTAAATGTAACAGCATTGATGACGTTGGAACAAGTAAAAATTATCTCTACTGCACTGGAAGACCATGCCCCATCATACATTTCTGTATTTGCCGGGCGCATTGCTGATACTGGGCGTGACCCCATGCCTTTAATGAAAGAGGCAATAAAGATCATGTCACCATACAAGCTACAAGAATTGATTTGGGCCAGCCCACGCGAACTGCTTAATATTTTTCATGCAGATGAAATTGGCTGCCACGTAATTACGGTGACCCATGATCTTCTAAAAAAATTGTCTCTCGTAGGGAAAGAGTTAGATGAATACTCACTGGACACTGTAAAGATGTTTTATTCTGACGCCCAAAAAGCTGGCTTTCAGCTATAGTATTCGATCTTTCGTCGATTTAAGGGCATTGCCGGTTTCTCAAATACTGAAACTACACTATTTTGCACTAGGCTTGAAGCCATAGGAGACCCGCTTTGGTCAATTATTGGAAAGTTTTTCCCTGTGACAATATATAACCTTGCCCATGAAATATTCCGGACTCCAAATCAAGCTAATACCCTTCAAAAATGAGCATCAATCATTCTAAAAACAAGGTAAGAATTCAATTATGCAAATTGCAGTAATCTACCTTGGTCGACGCGGCGCCGGCGGTTGGATTAGCTTTGAACTGACGCTGCAACTTCAAAGTATGTTTTCTACCCTCGCAGTCACATCCCAATATATGGAAAATCAATACGCCTGGAAATCGCTTCAAACCGAACAACTTGTTATACCCACCTTTCAGAATGCAATATTTGCTTTTACGTCACTTATCATTCCCATCCGTATCAATGCACTGGTACGCAAATTGCGCAAGTTTCAACCCGATGCGCTTCTTTTTCCAATGTTCCATCCATGGAACGCCCTCATACAAAACAGAATACCTGAGGTTCCGTCTGTTGTATTTGTTCACGACCCACAACCTCACCCGGATCTAACCGGCTGGTTCTATAGTAAATTAGAACAGTCATCAATCAGACAGGCTGAACGTTGCGTCATCATGAGCAGCAAACTTACAATGGGACTGATCAAGCGCGGGATTCAACCTGATAAGATCGATGTAATTCCTCTTGGGCCATACCGTATCACCTCTAGCCCGGAATTGTTATCATTAAAAAGAAATATCCCTACTCTCCTGTTCTTCGGGCGAATTGTGCCCTACAAAGGACTGGATCTTTTACTACAAGCCTATGCCGATATACGTCGGACGAATCAAGCTCGCCTCGTGATTGCCGGGGAAGGTGATCTAAAACCTTTCAAAAACATGCTCAACAACCTACCTGATGTGGAAATACTCAACCGTTGGATTCCAGAGGACGAAATTCAAAAACTTTTCTCCCAAAGTGATCTTCTCATATTGCCATATACTAGCGCGTCACAATCTGGCGTCGTCCCAATTGCCGCATCGTTTGGCATATCTGTAATTGCTACATATGTAGGCGGAATTCCCGAGCAAATTGAGGACGGCATCAGCGGCAGGCTAATTCAGCCCGGATCATCAGAGAAGTTATCAGAAGCAATAAGAGAAGCCCTGGATCACCCTGATCTTGCACATCAACGTGGTGATGCATTGCGTACACGCTATGAAAAGCGGTTCCACTGGGAAAATATAGCACTTCAGGTAGCAGAAAGTCTAAAAAAAGCCGCACAAATTGGGGGACAAAAATGAGCGATAAACCGTTAGTTTCTATTGTGACACCATCCTTGAATCAAAGCAGCTTTATTCGTGCCACGATCGAATCTATTCTGGCACAAGATTATCCAAATTTGGAATACTGGGTGATCGACGGCGGCTCAAATGATGGAACTATTGAGATTCTAAAATCATATGGTAAACACATTCATTGGATCTCAGAGCCAGATAATGGGCAATCTCAAGCAGTCAACAAAGGTTGGAGCCAGACAAAAGGGGATATTCTAGGTTGGGTAAATGCAGACGATCTCTTAAAACCACAGGCCGTTCACCATGCGGTTGAAGCACTTCTGACAACATCATCCATCGGCGCGGTATATGGCAGGACCATTTACATTGATGAGCATGATAAAGTTATTCAAAATTACCCTGTTCGCACATTTGATTACGAAACGCTTGTTCGTGATACTGAAAATTTTATCCCCCAACCAAGCGTTTTCATACGCCGAAGTGTTTTGGAAAAAGCAGGCTTCCTGAATGAAAAACTTCATTATGTAATGGATTACGACCTTTGGTTAAGAACGGGGCTCATTGCATCCATGGAATATCTGCCGGTTGAAATGGCTGCATTGCGGCTACATTCTGCCGCAAAAACGGTTCGGGCTATGTCAAAATTCGCCAGCGAATTTGTAGTCATATATGAAGATTTATTTTCAAATCCTTTAATCCGCTCTATACTAAAGCAAAATCAGAACACCATCATGCAAACGGCATACATCCATGCAGCCTCGTTTTGTTTCTGGGGTGGTGAAACCAGAATTGCGCTTCGGTATCTTCAAAAAGCTTGGAGGCTTCGGCCCTTCCCCCACAGAAGAGCTTTCTGGCTATTATTGGTGTTTTCTATGTTCGGAAAAGCAGGCTGGAAACTGGCTGAACATTTACATGGCAATCCAATGCAACTAAAAAAAGGGGGAATATTTCGATGAGACCAAAAATTCTACATATCTCCGCCTTACCCTTGGGAACGGGTGGCATGGAGACATTTATTTTGCAAATTAGTAGTTCCCTTAAGCAGAAATATTCTTTTGAACTACTTGCGACCACAAGTGAAGATTTTGATGAACGCTTCAATAACGCCAGCACCGGAAAAATTTATCCGTGGGCAGTACACAGTATGCTAGATCTGCGCGCATCCCTTCAACTTAATCGTATACTGGACGAATTAAAACCAGATCTGGTTCATATTCACGATTCACGCACTGGACTGGTCGCCCGTCCATTACTGAAAACCAAGCATACTCCTTCGGTTATGACATTGCACCTACCATCTTATTATTACCAATGGAGAATATTTACAAAGCTGCGTCGCTGGTTGTATGCCTGGATTGAGGCATACATTAATTATACGACGCCTACCCACATCGTCTATGTCGCTCAACATAGCTACGAGGAAGCCCTGCAAAAAAAATATACACGCGCAAAACAGGCACACTTGATCACATACGGGATCAACCTAGATGTTATTCCAAAGCCCAGCGACAAAAAGCAAAATGACATTCCTGTAATAATTTGTGTAGCCCGTCATACCTCGCAAAAAAACATCCCGCTACTGCTGAGTGCCGCGCATATTCTGTGTAAAAAAGGGCTAAAATTTAATCTTTGGTTTGTAGGCGATGGACCTGATCGAGGGATGCTTGAAGATCTAACACGGAAACTTGAACTGATGTCCATCACAAAGTTTTGGGGAAATCGCCCAGACGTAACTAATCTGCTTACTCAAGCTGATATTTTTATCCTTCCATCATTGTATGAGGCTCGCCCCATTGCAATCATGGAAGCACAGGCAGCTGGGCTTCCATGTGTTCTGAGCAATGTTGCTGACCATCCAGTGCTAGTCAACAGTCAATGTGGCTATATATTTGAATCCAATAATGTTCAAGCCTGTGCAGATGTTCTTGGCAAGCTAGTGGAATCGCCTGCTCAACGCGAACAAATGGGAAAATTCGCTCGCAAAAAGGCTACCGCAGAATATGGACTGGAAACTATGGTACAACAATATGATGGTTTGTATGAATCGCTCCTGCAGCCAGGTAAGGAAGGCAAGTGAAAATCATCCTCTTCGCTAACACAGATTGGTATTTGTACAATTTTCGTCTTACTCTCGCAAAAGAACTACGCAAGCAGGGACATGAAGTGATCTTACTTTCCCCACCCGGTGATTTCCATGAACGACTGGAGACACAAGGTTTTTCGTGGATACCTTTTCCACTCTCTCGGCAGGGCATCAACCCTTTCAATGAATTAAAAACCATATGGCACTTGATCCGCGTATATCAACAAATCCATCCTGACATCGTTCATCACTTCACAATCAAGCCGGTGATTTATGGTTCCCTCGCTGCACACACTCTGGAAGTGCCGGGCATTATCAACTCTATTACAGGTCTTGGGCATCTTTTTATTGATTCAGGATTCATCACTCGTATTCTACTCAAGCTCGCTAAATGGCTTTACCGATTTAGCCTGCGCCGCACCCAAGTGATATTTGAAAACCCGGAAGATCGCAACATCTTCATTCAAAACAAATTCATCCAACCAGAGCAGGCCAACCTCATCCTAGGTACAGGGGTGGATACCGAAAAATTTCAGCCCGCTGAAAAAACAAACGAGATACCCCTTGTCCTTTTTTCCAGCCGTCTCCTTGCAACAAAGGGTCTGGCTGAATTTATGGATGCGATCCGCATCATCAAACAGGGAGGTGTCAAGGCTCGCTTCGCTGTTGCAGGGACACTTGATCCTGGCAATCCGGCTTCGATCCGGCAAGAACAACTTGACTCATGGAAGCAGGAGACACTTGCTGAATGGTGGGGCTGGCAGGATGACATGCCATCAACACTCGCCAACACCGATATCTTCTGTTTGCCTTCGTATCGCGAAGGTGTACCCAATGCCCTCCTTGAGGCTTGTGCCAGCGGAATACCGATCGTTACAACCGATGTACCTGGTTGTCGTGATGTAGTGAGGCATGGGGTTAACGGTTTGCTGGTTGTTCCGCGTGATTCGCCATCTCTGGCAAACGCATTAGAAACATTGTTAACCGATCCTGTTCTGCGTAGTACAATGGGGAAGGCAGGTCGTGAGATAGCACTTGAACAATTCAGTCTGTCACATATTATTTCCCAAAATTTAGGGGTATACGAGCAAGTACACAAAAAACATGTATAGGTAAGCTTAATCTTGATATCTATCGCAGAGCGACACTTTCGGAGAATTTTATGATCCTGCAGTTTTTCGTGCCGCTTTTTTGGGCAACGCTTATTACACTATTTATCACTCCCTTCAGTATTAAGGTTGCCCGTCGGTTCCAACTTGTTGATCATCCCAACAGCGCTCCACATAAAATCCATTTATATCCTGTTCCCAAAGGCGGCGGGATTGCAATAGCGATCGTGGTGTTTTCGCTTGCCTATTCAAACAGCGAATTTCAGTCACAGGATGTTCTCGCCATTTTATTCGCTTCCGTCATCATCCTTGTATTTGGTGTATGGGATGATATCCAAGGCTTATCTGCCAGCTGGAAATTAATCGGGCAAATCCTCGCTGCCGTAGTTCTAATTCGACAAGGCATTTATATACAAATGTTCGGGCATCCTATCCCCAATATTGTAATTACTCTCTTTTGGATTACAGGCATCACCAATGCCTTTAATCTGGTTGACAGCATGGATGGTCTTGCTGTGGGGCTTGCGGCAATTGCTTCGACGTTCTTTTTGTTCGTGACTATCGACGCTGCACAATTACATCTTACCTATGTAAGTGCCATCCTGCTTGGGAGTTGCATTGGGATCTTTTATTACAATACCACTCCCGCCCGCACATTTTTGGGCGATTCAGGTGCCCAGTTCCTGGGCTTCATGCTGGCGACTCTGGCAATGGCATATACGCCCCCGGGATTGCCTCAACCTTCCTCATGGTTTGTTCCCATCCTGTTATTGGGTGTTCCCATCTTTGATACTACACTCGTTGTCATCTCACGGCTAAAACGCGGTGCTCCCATCTATAAGGCCGGGCAAGATCACGTTTATCATCAACTGATCCGACTGGGAATGTCATCCGCTCGGGCAGTGACAACCATGCATGTTGCTGCTTTGTTAATCGGTTGCCTTGCATTCATCGCTTTGCCTTTGCCACCTCTACAGGCAAATATTCTTTTTGGTCTTGCTGTGCTTTGTGGGTTAATTGCCCTAATAATCCTGCAAAAGAAAAAATAGCGAGGCAGATATTCTTTATGAAGTATGTCTCACAACGCCATTAAAAAAACCAGATCATTGACGTTCGTTCCGCTTGGACCTATCTTTAACAGATCATTTAATCGATCAAAAAAGACGTACGCATCATTTCTCGATAAGTGGTCTGCTACATCAACCCCCAGCGACTCGGCCCTTTGAGCGGATTCACCTGTCACCACCGCACCCGCCGCATCGGTTGGACCATCCTCACCATCGGTTGCTAAAGTGATCAACATCGCATTTTCCAAACCCATTAATTCATTCACAGCCGCTAACGCTACTTCCTGATTTCTCCCACCTTTGCCATTGCCTTTTTTTGTAGCCTGCCCTGAGCTGTGTCGAAGGGTGACAGTTGTCTCTCCACCTGCGATCAAACAGAATGGACGAGTCATTTGTTCAGCGCTTTCGCGCAGACGCTTTGCGAGCATAACTCCAACTTCACGCGCTTCGCCTTGTAGCTCATTGGTCAGGATCTCAGCATGGATACCTTCACGCTGGGCTTGTTCCACTGCAGCTTGCGCGGCGAGTTTGTTATCACCGATGATAATGTTCTGGAATCCAGAAGCTTGATTCTGAGCTGACGGGAGCAAGCTCCCTGAGTCCAAAAACTTTACGATTGATTCTGCAACCTGCTTTTCAATTTTATATTTCTGCAAAATCTTCAGGGCATCGGCATTGGTCGTCGGGTTGGGAAATGTTGGACCAGATGCAATCGTTTCGAGCGGATTCCCGATCACATCAGACAAAATCAAACTGCTGATCTTTGCTTTGGTTGCACGCATCAATCCCCCACCTTTGACTCGATCCAAGCTACGGCGAATGGTATTGATCTCATCGATCCGCGCGCCACAGGCTAACAGCAAGGATGTCAGTGATTGCATATCTTCAAGAGTGATGCCTTCATAAGGCACAGTGACCAACGCCGAACCGCCACCAGAAATTAAACAGACTAATGTATCTTCTTCATTCAAAGCAGAGACAAACTCTAATACGCGTGTGCCTGCTTCGAGTGAACGTGAGTCTGGGATGGGGTGACTGCCGAGGAAAACAGGGAACAGGTTCCGGCTGAGTGGTGAAGCGTGTTTGCTGATGGCGAGTGCGCCCGAGAGTGGATAATGTTCCGCAAGCGCTGTCAACATGGGGATGGAGGCTTTTCCAATCGCTAATCCATATACGCGCCCGGAAAGCTCTGGAAGATATTTTTGCACAGCTTTGTATGGATCCACTGCTTCGAGTGCCGCAGAAAGGATTCGCAAAATTCGCGGGTCCTTGAGGCTGTGCGTTGCGAAACGATTTGCATCCATATCTGTTATCATATCAGAATTATTTTATGGAGAGCGTATGTCGAAACCAAAAGTTTTTGTAACCAGGGTGATCCCTGATAAGGGCTTGGATCTAGTAAAAGATTTTTGCGATGTGGATCTATGGGAAGGCGAACTGCCACCAAGCCGTGATGAATTGCTACAACGTGTGCAGGGCGTGGATGGTCTGTTGTGTTTGCTGACGGATAAGGTCGATGGTGAAGTGATGGATGCAGCGGGGGAGCAATTGAAAGTGATCAGCAATTTGGCAGTAGGCTACGATAATATCGATATGAGTGCGGCAACCGCGCGTAAAATCCCAGTGGGCAACACGCCTGATGTGTTAACTGATTCAACTGCTGATTTTGCTTTTACATTGATGATGAGCGCGGGGCGTCGCATTCTTGAAGGCGATCGTTATGTGCGCGATGGCAAGTGGAAGACGTGGGGACCGATGCTGTTACTGGGCATTGAGATGCGCGGCACCACGTTAGGGCTGGTTGGTTTTGGACGCATCGGCAAGGCGATGGCACGGCGTGCCATGGGGTTTGATATGCGCGTGGTCTATTATGACCCCAATGAGACCAAATCTGACCCGGATATAAAAGCAAATCGCGTGGATTTTGAGACCCTGCTCGAAGAATCGGATTTCATTTCGCTGCATACCCCGCTGACGCCTGATACACATCATTTGATCGACTCGGAAGCCTTATCAAAGATGAAGCCCAGCGCAGTCCTTGTGAACACCTCACGCGGACCCGTTGTTGATCTAGATGCGCTTTACGAAGCCTTGAAGTTCAAACGTATCTTCGCGGCAGGACTGGATGTGACCGAGCCTGAGCCACTGCCTGCCGATCATCCATTATTGACACTTGATAATATCCTCATCGTGCCCCATATTGCCAGTGCGAGCAGAACGGCGCGCGATAAAATGTCCTGGCTGGCAGCGAAGAATTTGATCGCAGGCTTGAAGGGCGATCATTTGCCGAATTGTGTGAATCCACAGGTGTATGCAAAATAATTTCTCGCAGTCTACTCGTACTCAAAATAAAAGCCGCTCTCGTCTGAGAGCGGCTTTTTGTTATGGTTCTACTATTGGTTTATTTGAACTGGAAATTGACGGTATGGATTGAACCGTCCTTCAGGATCACAACCAACTGACGACATGTACCTGCCCACGCCTTTTCAGATTTCCAAACGTACGTGTATTGATCAGACGTTGGATCGTAGGAAAGGCTACTTGCACCGGCAGTCACGGTCTGTTCGATAGGATCCAAAGGTCCACTTAAATCGCAAGAGATTTGGCGTGACAGTGGATATCCGCTGAGGAAAATATCCAGGCCTTGATTCCCGCCAAGGCTGAACTTCACAGGCACGCTGCTTCCACCTTTCACCACATTGAACACAGGTGAATTATCAACCGGCTGGAAGAATCCGGTGAAGTTGTAGTGAAGCAGATTAAGACCAATTACAACCGAGTCATGATCCGAGGAGCGATACGCGTTCGGTTCATACAGCGCATCCTGTGCGTCTGGTTTGAAGCCAGTAAGATAGTCCAGAATATCAGGCTCATCTGAATTGATATGCCAGTCTGCAGCGCCTGTCACTTGTGCGAAGATACTGGGGTTGGCCAGTGCATGGTCAAGATAGCCAGCCTGTCCATCGAATGTATAGGAGTAGGCATAGGTACCCTGGAAGTGAGAAATCAGATTTATGTTATCGTCGCTCGTGCCAGCGGTATCGTCTGCGCCTACTTTGATCGCGTCAATCGGATCTTCTTGCGCGTACGAATTGAGGTCGCCCATAATGAGGAAATCTGCATCGCCACTACCAGTTGGGTCTGTAGCAAGCCAATCCACCAAAGCCTGTGCGGCGAGGGTGCGCGTTCCGCTACAGTTACCCTGACCATCACCCATATCCGGGTCGCCGACATCAACGCAGGCAGAGCCTTTGGATTTCAAGTGATTGACGACGACAGTAAATCGAGCGCCATTGGACAAATCTTGAAAAGTCTGAGCTAAGGCAGGGCGGCTTTTGGTATCAATAAAGCGAGGGTCCACAGCCGTAGTCAGCACTTTGAAGTCACCAACCGGAACAACTTTGGAAGGCTTATAGATCAAGCCAACGCGGATTGCATCTGTACCTATTGTGCCTGTATTAATGTAGGCATACGTTCCAGGTCCAAACACTGCATTGAGTCCAGCAACGATTCCGTTCGGGTCGCCAAGCGGATCAACGCCGAAGGTGTTCTCCAACTCATTCAAGCCCAGGACATCTGCATTCAACCCTGCAAGCGCGGCGATGAGCTTGTCGCGTTGGCGTGTAAATTCAAGAGGCTGATTGAAATCTGCACCGCGGCATTCAAACGTCATCAAAGGACCACATTTGTTATCCAACGGATCGCCGGTTGGGTAATCAAGTGTGATGAAGAAGTTTAGCGTGTTCATCGCGGCAACACGCAAACTGCCACCAACCGGTTCGGGCGAAGCCGGTCGCGGGTTCACTGCAACATAGTCTGCCGGTCCCATTGGGAAGATTCGATATAAACTGAAATCGAAACCGAGCACACCGATTGTGTTTTGCACGGTGTCACCGCCGCGGAAGCGATTGGTCAATGAGAAGGGATCTCCGTTCGGGTGGCGCAAAGTGCCTGGGTTTTGTGTGCTCACTGCATCGTCCAGCGTGATGCGGCGTAGGCTGTTAGCGAGAGTTCGGGCATTCGCTGGAGCGCCTGGCTCATCAATGGCTGTCCCGGTGAATGGGCGAGTCTCCCCATCTAAAGGCAGAGCGATCACGATCTCACCGAATCGGTCATAATTGAAGTATTCGGCGATGACCAATGCCTGGGTGAAACGAACAAGCATACCCTCAAAGCGCTCCGGATCATTCGCATTTGCAAACGGCATGAATACATCGGTCGCCGCGAGACTGCCTGTACCACAGTTGACAATATTACCGGCCGGCACAGCGGACGTGTTGCTGTTCGTGCCATTGAGTGTGGTCTGGTTAAAGCGCTCACGGGCGAAACCGGTCACGCGAACCATCTGACCCGCGCTAACCGTGTTAGTTCCACCAGTGAAGACGAAGATGCCGTCCGATGTTGCAGAATCGCCATCGCCTTCTTCATCCTGAATATAAAAGCCTTGAACTTCGGATCCACCTTCGAAATCGCCGACCACTACACCTTGCGTTGTGACAATGCCAGGGATCGGGGTGGAAAGTCCACTGCCTTGAATATCATAAATAGGTGTATAGATTGAGGCACAAACATTGAAAGCTGTAAACCCAACCTCAAAGTTAACAACCATATTGTCAGGCGGATCGTTCGAATCCTGATCGTTGACCTGGTTTGCCAATACAGTCAATGTGCAATTTTCACCGTGAACAAGGGGTATTGATGGATCCAATGTGAAGGTTGTAGGTCCACCACTGAAACTCGTTGCGACATTCCCGCTCGTCGTACATACCAGTGTAAACCATGAAGGTGTAACGTTGACTGGCTCGCTGAATGTCACTGTAAGATTAGCCTCAAATGGGAAATTCGGTGCTCCATCTGCTGGGAATGTGTTGTCGACAGTCGGAGCCGCATCCGCGCAGGAATGTAAGGGTGAAGCCGTATTACGGGGAGTGGGAGTGCTTGCTGAGAAATCAGCCGAATTGGTATCTGTGTCGATACAACCGCCATTTGCACGGAATGCGGCTGTACTATTGCTTAAAGTTGGAGCGGCGCCACTGCCTTCAAAGAAGTTGGCATTACCATACCCAACTAAATCAACAATGGTAGCAAGAGCAGCAGGCGAACAAGGGGTCGAACCACCATTACAGCCCAAGGATGTCGCCGTGTTAACAAGAGCAACTTTTCCCGCGCCACCCGCCATTGCGATCGGGGTGCCATCTGTTACATCAGGTGTTGGCAGAGGGGACCCAACGGCCGCTGTGCTGGCCTCTTGAACAAGTAAGTATTGGCCCGGAGCGAGCAACCCTGACAAAGGAGTAATTTGTCCTGTGTTTGCGCCAAAGTTACCAGTTCCTGTTGCGCTTGCGTATTGAATTGACCACCCAACCAGTGATACAGTACTTGTCCCTCTATTGAATAACTCGACAAAATCGTGAGTATGTGTTGCACCAGAATTTCCTCCCCCGCCATACACCTGGCTGATCACAATATCAGGTGATATAGCCTGCGCACTCTGCATCGGCATCGCGCTCAATACCAATGCCAACACCAAAGCCAGTGAAAACACTTTTGAAAAAGATTTGGTCATGTTTGTTCTCCTCAAACAAAAGACTTTATGAAATTGATGATTAAAGATCAAATACTTACGGCATGTTCTATATCATACGTTCCGTACACCTCCAAAAAACTGAAAACGAGTTTTGTACAAATACGAACGGAAAATTATCCCCTCTTGATGTGAACTGAAGTTGATTCTATTTGAGTACTAACAAAAAGGCAAGGTACTTGTAACCTATTGGTGTGTTTTTAATTCCACCAGCCATTCAGACAACTTTTGCTATAATGCCGTCCATGTCCACCTTACGCGCCACGCTCAAACATTTTTGGACCCGTGACAGCAGTATTCTGCTCGGCGGGTTTTTGCTTACGATCTTTCTCATCGTTTATATTTGGTGGCCCCTCGCTGAGGAATATCTCAAATATGTGGATTGGGACGGCGAGTGGTGGCGCTACATGGACTGGCTCCTGCTCGGCATCTTCGGGTTCATGTCTGTCACTATTATTGCCCGTGCAAATATCAAAACAGATTTGTTGATTATTTTTGTCGGCATCTGCGGCGGGCTGGCGATCGAGTCATGGGGGACGCAAACGAACCTCTGGCATTACTACACAGCAGAACGCCCGCCGCTGTGGATCATCCCGGCGTGGCCCATTGCGAGTCTGTCCATTGATCGGATCACACGATTACTAGACTGGATAATCGAACAAGCTAATAAAAGAATTAAGCGAACTACTTTCCATTCTCCATTCACTATTCTTTATTGGATTACCTTCACTGCTTTTCTAAGCCTGATGCTGGTCTTTGTTGCCCCAACCTTTGACAAGTCCTATACCTGGCTCGCTATTATCTTATGTATTCTCCTCATCCTGACGCCAACAGACCATCGCTTTGCATGGCTGACTTTCATCGCTGGCTCAGGGCTTGGCTATTATCTTGAGCTATGGGGCACCACGCGCGAGTGCTGGATCTATTACACACTACAAACGCCGCCGTTGTTTGCAGTGCTTGCGCATGGCATGGCGGCGGTCTCTTTTTGGCGAGCGGGGTTAATGCTGAAAATGCTCTGGGGAGATTCGGCTTCTCGAAGCCTCAGCAGGCTCAGACAATGGAAGAAGCGTAATTCCATCCGATTGTGACATTGCACATCTTGACAAAGGGGGAAATCGTCCTATAATGTGACCTACTAGTCATATGACCTGGAGGTCACATTTTTATGCCAAAACAAACTTTTCTTAACCTCCCTGAAGAAAAACGTAACACGGTCATCAATGCTGCGATCGACGAGTTCGCGGAGTATGGATTGGAGAACGCGTCTACGAACCGTATTGTGGCGAATAGTGGAATTTCGAAAGGAAGCTTCTACCAATATTTTGAAGACAAGCAGGATGTATTTATGTATTTACTCACTGTGCTCGAGCGTGAAAAAGTGGAATACTTCAAAGGCAAACACCCACCGAGCACGAACATGGATACATTTGAATATTTCCGATGGATGATCAAAACGGGTATGGAGTTCAATACGACCCATCCACTGTTGACACAAGCCATCAGCCGCGTGATGTTCGGCGAGGGATTGTATTACGGGAACACTTTTGCGGATGTCCGCGCAAGAACATCGCAAGGGCTTAGGATGATGATCAAGCAAGCCATCGAACACGGTGAAGTTGACCCGAGCGTGGATGTCGAACTGGCTGTGATGGTCATGGAAACGTGGAGCAACGCCATCAGCAGTTACATCCTAAACGAAGGCATGAAGCAGAAAGACATCATGAAATGGGTGCGCTCTGCAAAGGTTCAGGAAAGAATTGACAAAATGTTATATGTCATGGAATACGGATTGCGTAAAACAGAATCCCAGTTCACGGCAAACTCTTAATGGAAAGAAGAAAAAAAATGAACTACGATCTTACAAATAAAACAATGATTGTTACAGGCGCCAATTCAGGCATCGGCAAAGCCGCGTCCATTCAATTGGCAAAGCTTGGTGCGAATATTGTGATGATGTGCCGGAACAAGGAACGCGGCGAACAGGCATTGCAGGATGTACGCTCGGCTTCAAATAACGGGAATGTGGAATTGATTCTTGTGGATATGTCTTCACAGGAGTCGGTTCGCAAGGCGGTGAATGAGTTCTTGAGCAAGCACTCACGCCTGGATGTCATTATCCATAACGCCGCCAATTTCGATCATGGTCAGAAAACGCCTGTGATCACAGCCGATGGACTGGAAAATGTCTTTGCGACCAATCATGTCAACATCTTTTTGATGACGCAGCTGTTGCTGGATATGCTCAAGAAGAGTGCACCGAGCCGCATCATCACTGTGGCAAGCAAAGGGCTGATCACCTATCCGTTTTTGGATATTGAGTTTGACAATTTCAAAGGTGAAAAGAAGTTCAATTTACAACACGCATACTATCACGCCAAGCAGGCGCAGGTGATGTTCACCTTTGACCTGGCTGAGCGCTTGAAAGGCACGGGCGTCACAGTCAACTGTGTGCGTGTCGGGAATGTGGCAATCCCCGATACGCGGCTTGATCACTTGCCAAAGTGGATGTTGAAGATGTATGAGATGAAACGCAAATTCGCGCTCACTCCCGAAAAAATGGCAGAGGCCTACGTATGGCTTGCGGGTGACCCAGCTTTGAAGGATGTCACTGGCGGTTATTGGGATGCGCCGAATACACCAGTCAAAGCCAATAAGAATGCCTACAATCGTGAGACCCAACAACGGTTATGGGATATTACGAAGAAGTTCGTTACGGAATAGAGAAAGGAAATCACTATGATGTTATTTCTGCGCCTTGCATGGCGCAATATCTGGCGGCACAAACGCCGGACCATCATCATCGTACTTGCCATGTCGTTAACCCTGGCATTGATGATGTTCTACGATGGGTTGATGAACGGCTTTACCGATGCGATCTACGGGAATGCTGTGAAGGTCCTCGGCGGCAACATTCAGGTCCATGCTGAGGGGTATCGCACCCAGGCAAGTTCAACTCCATTATTGCCGTTGACCGATGCACAGGCAGTGGTCAGCGCGGCGGAAGCCAATCCGCTGGTGGATGCTGCCACGCTTCGCATCACCACGGGCGGATTGGTTACCAGTCGTGAAGGGGCGTTCGCGGTTGGCATTACCGGAGTCGAGCCCGAAAAGGAACTAAAGGTAAATATCATCGGGCAGTATGTCACAGATGGTCGTAATCTGACCAGTGCTGATACTGACAGCATCCTGATCGGCAAGGGACTCGCTGATGCCATGAATGTGAAGGTGGGAGACCGTATCTCCATGGTCGGTCGCTCACAGCACAAACAGATGCGTCAACGCACGATGACGATCGTTGGCATCTACGATCTTGGTATGGCTGATATTGAGAAACAAACCGTTTACATCTCTCTTGGAGAAGCGCAATCGCTTTACGAACTGAGTGCTCCCACTGAGGTGGCGATTTTCCTCCAACATCTTGGTCAGGAAAACGAAGTCATCACCAGCCTGAAATCCAGTGTACCGGGTTATGAGATCGAATCGTTCGAAGCGAACTACCCTGACCTCGCCTCCGCGATCAACACCAAGGGCGGTGTAATGAACATCTTTAGCGTGATCATCATCGCGATCGCGGGTGTTGGCATTCTCAACCTCCTGTTGATGGCGGTCTATGAACGGACGCGCGAAATCGGCGTGCTCGGCGCCATGGGACTCAAGCCACGTCAAATTTCGTTGCTGTTTGTCCTGGAAGGGATCATGATTGGTCTCGTCGGCGTTGCAACTGGCATCGTTTTGGGGCTGGCGCTCAACGGTTATTTGATGAAAGTTGGGCTTGACTTTGGTTCCATGTCAACCGTTACCAGTTATATGGCGCTGATCAAGGACCGTGTGTATCCCACCTGGGGCACTGAAAAATTATTGATGCGGGCATCCATGGTCGCAATCATCTCTGCGCTCGCGGCGCTCATTCCTGCAATCGAAGCTGGGCGACGCGAACCTGCCGAAGCCCTGCATTTTGTATAAGGTGTACCATGATACAAACTCTTAAAATGGCTTTTCGTGATCTCGGTCGCAACCGCCGCCGCAGCTTTTTCTCGGCACTGGCTGTGGCGATTGGACTCGCATTATTGATGTTGATGTCTTCTGTTATTCAGGGCGAGATGGGCAGCGCCATTGAGTCAGCCATCCAACTACAAAGCGGACATATTCAAATTCGAGCCGCATCGTATGATGAGACCAAATCCAGCCTCAAGTGGGAAGACCTGGTTGAGAATCCAGACCAGCTTGCCAGTCAGCTCGCAGGGCTGGATCAAGTGCAAACAGCCACGCCGCGTTTATTCGCCAGCGGCTTCCTTTCCACGGGCGATGAATCAACGGGTGTACGGATCTATGGCATTGACCCGCAATCAGCAGCCAATGATCCCTATCGCAATGGGATCATCAGCGGAAGCTATCTAGCTGCTGATGATCGCGAAGGCTTGCTGATCGGTAAACCAGCAGCCGACAAGCTGCATTTACAGACCGGCGATAAAGTCAGTCTTTCGGTTAACACCTCCAACGGTGACGTGCAGGAACAGGCTTTTACCATACGAGGCATTTACACAACAGCCACTTATGGCTTCGATGCCAGCACTATCTTTTTGCCGCTGGCAAAAGCGCAGGCGCTCACTCAAACTGAGAATCATGCCAGTACGATTTTTGTTCTGCTCAAGGACACCTCGTTCACCGATGGCGTTATCAACGCCATCAAGGCTCCAGCCGGGTTGGAAGTTTTGACCTGGAGAGATCTTAACAAACTGTTCGTTGAATTCGAGACCATGTCGCAGACCTACATCTCGTTCTTCTACCTGATCATTCTTGCCATCACCGCCTCGGTCATCGTCAACACCCTGATCATGTCGGTGTATGAACGCACACGCGAGATCGGCATCCTTTCAGCGATCGGGATGCGGGGCGGTCGCATCCTGGGATTGTTCCTGGCGGAATCATCCATGTTGGCAATTGGCGGTGTGCTCATGGGGTTGGTCCTGGGTTTGCTGGCTGTTTATCTCTTCAATGTGAATGGATACTATATCGGCAATATGGGTCTAACCGGCATGTTGGTTGAGGATACGCTCCGTGCCAGATTAACATTGGACAACACTGTCAACGTGAGCGTTATGACCTTTGTGGTCACGATCCTATCCGGACTTTACCCAGCAGTGATGGCTTCCCGTATGGAACCAGTCGAAGCCCTGCGCGCAGAAAAATAAAAAAATGGACTCAATGTCTCCTGACGTTGGAATCCATAAGGAGAATAAAATGGAAGTCGTAAAAATTGAAAATGTAACTCGTGTGTATCAAATTGGAAAAATCGAGACGAAGGCGTTGCGAGATGTCAATCTCTCGATGGAGAATGGTGAATTTACTGCGCTGGTCGGACCCTCTGGTTCAGGCAAAACTACGCTCCTGCAAATGATCGGCTGTCTTGATCAGCCCACCTCAGGACGTGTCTTCATCAACGGCAATGATGTCACAACCCTCAACCGCAACCAACGCGCTGATATGCGCCGCGGAACGATTGGGTTCATCTTCCAATTCTTCGCCCTGATCCCCACACTGACTGCGTATGAAAACGTGGAAATGCCGCTTCTGCTCAATGGACATACCCCGCATGAACGCAAAGAGCGCGTGATGGAATTACTTAAGGCAGTGGATCTGGTCGAACGTGCCAACAACCGCCCCGATCAACTCTCAGGCGGACAACAACAACGCATCGCGGTCGCCCGAGCGCTTGCTCCCAATCCCAAACTGATCCTAGCTGACGAACCTACCGCCAACCTCGATACCGAGAACGGCAGGCAAGTCATGGACCTCATGCAGCGCCTCAACAAAGAGACCGGTGTCACATTCGTGTTCGCCACACATGACCCGCGCGTGATCGGTTATGCCAAACGCGTGGTCACACTGCAGGATGGCAAGATCGAAAAAGACACCAAGGTCAACGGAAAATAATTATTACTGTTGGAGAAGACTGAAAAAATGAAACAAACTCGCTGGATATTTATTTTAACAATTCTGGTACTCACGTTGAGCGCCTGTGGTTCGGGCGACCCATCCGCTGACGCCATTCCTACCGTGGTATTAGATGGCGGCACGGTAAACAACTCAGGTACACAAACCGCGGAGCAATCTTCCTCTGGCGGCGCTGTGGCGGCATCTGGCATCGTCGCCCCTGCACAGGATGCGCAATTGGCATTTGCCCTCGCTGGTAATGTCGAAAAAGTGTATGTCGCTGAAGGCGATCAGGTGCAAGCTGGTGACCTGCTCGCGGAGTTGGATAACGATCTTGTTCAAATCGAAGTGGATCAAGCCCAACGCACCGTGCGTGAACTCACCTCCCCTGCCGCCATCGCGGCGGCGGAACAGGCTGTTGCCGCCGCCCAGACGACCTTTAAGGACGCCAAGAACAAAGTAGATAGCTACAAATACAGACGCGGTGATACAGAGACAATCGATTATTACAAAGCTCAACTGGTGCTTGCTCAAAAAGCACTGGATAGAGCTCAAGAGACTTACAATCAAACGCACAGCTTCTCATCCGCCGATCCAATTCGAGCCACGGCTACCACCAACCTTTACAATGCGCAAAAGGCATACAACACTGCCTTAGCCAATCTCAACTGGTTCACAGATCCACCCTCTGAAAACGATGTCGCTCTCGCCAACGCAAGTTTCGACGCCGCCTCAGCAGCTTTGCAGGAAGCCCAATGGTATGTATCTGAATTAAAGGGTGAGACGATCCCGGCTGATGCCACTGGCGCAAAGCTTGCCCAACTGCAACAAGCCCGTGATAGCTTAAAAGCCGCGCAGGCAAAACTGGAGAACACACACCTGCTGGCACCCTTCGCAGGGACTGTTACTGCCCTAAACATAGTTGCCGGTGAATATGTCGTACCGGGACAAGCGCTCATCGCCATCAGTGATGTGACAAATCTACAAGTTGTCACTACTGATCTTAGCGAGCGCGATATATCCAACGTCAGTGTTGGACAGAGCGTCACGGTATTTGTCGAGGCGCTCGGTGCGGAAATTTCCGGACAGGTACTTTCGATCTCAGCCGTTGCCGATACCCTCGGCGGCGATGTGGTCTACAAAACAACCATTACGCTGAATGAACTTCCCGAAGGTATCCGGGCGGGCATGAGCGTCACTGTACAATATCAATAATTCTCAAAGCGCTCACTCTACATAAGACCACCTGCATCCTTGGAACGGCGATGCAGGTGGTTTGTTTAATATTTCCACCGCAGAGGACTTGGATTACACATCCAAAAGATGTATACTCGGTTTGTTACACCACTCAGCGGTAACAAACCAACACCCTACAGGAGGAACACATGGATCTCACCACAATCATTCAAGTTGCGATCGGCATCATATTCGTCTGGGTCATTTTGGCGGTTATCACATCGCAGGTGCAGGACTGGGTTGCATCCATTTTTACATGGCGTGCAAGCTTTCTGGAAGACGCCGTTGAACAGATGCTGGGCAACCCCGAAGTCAAGAACAAATTATATAACCACCCTTTGATCCAGGGTCTATACACCAACGACGGCAAACGCAAACCTGCCGGCATCCCCCAGGATAAATTTGCCCTGGTGCTTTTTGAAGAAGTGATCAACTCAGGTATCACAGTTGCTGATGCCAAAAACACATTTGACAATCTTAAGAAGAGTGTTGCCGCTCTCAAAGCCAAGGGTGAAGGTAATCCAATGACAAACTTCGCCAAATCTCTGGATACACTCCTGATCGGCATCGAAGAAAAAGCAGACGATGCCACACACTCGATCACAGAAGCCCGTATACGCGTGGAAAGTTGGTTCAATGACTCCATGGATCGTCTGGGTGGCGCTTATCGCCGCCGCATGCAGATCACTGGGCTCATTGTAGGCATAACTGTAGCTGCGGCACTCAATGTGGATACAGGCGCGATCATGACCACCCTGTGGAAGGATCCTATCTTAAGACAGGCAATAGTCACCCAGGCAAATCAAGTGCAAGAATCTGATATACAACCTGGTCAGCCAGCCACTGTTGAAGAGATTGCAAAAAATGCCGAAAAACTTAATATACTTTCCCTGCCCATCGGTTGGTCAGCAAAGAATATACCTACAAATGCAAATGGCTGGGTGGCAAAGATCGTTGGCATTTTGCTCAGTGGCATGGCAGCTGCACAAGGTGCACCTTATTGGTTCGACATTATGAGAAAATTGGTCACCCGCAACCCACCAGTTCCACAACAGCCTGCCTGATCATTGGCAAAACATCTGATAAACAATTCTGGTCATATAGGATTATCAAAACTGCCCCGCTCTGCGGGGCAGTTTTGATTCGTTTTTGAATCAGCGTTATGATTGGCATATATCCAAACACGCTAAACGCCACACAAATTCAATGTCTTTAGAAAGGTTCTCTCATGACACTCCCCACCAAGATCACAGTCATCGGCGCAGGCTCTGCATCCTTTGGCGAAAACACACTCTCAGCCATCATGCGTTCAAAGAAACTAAAGGGCTCCACACTTGCGCTCGTAGACCGCAATGCTGAAACGCTCGACATCGTCCAAAGACTCGCAAATCGGCTTAACCGTGAATGGGATTCGCAATTCACCGTCACCGCACACACCCATCACCAGGACGCATTATCTGATAGCCACTTCGTCGTCAACGCGATCGAAGTTGGCGCGCGCGAAGGTTTGTGGCAAAGAGATTTTGAGATCCCCATCAAGTATGGCGTGCGTCAACCATACGCAGAGAACGGTGGACCCGGCGGCTTTGCCCATGCGGCGCGCAACATTGGTCCCATCATGCAGATCGCGCGCGCCATGGAACAGGCTTGTCCCGAGGCCTGGTTCGTCAACTTCACCAATCCCATGGTGCGCATTTGCGATGCGGTCAATCGTCATAGCAAAATAAAAGCAGTTGGTTTGTGTCATCAAATTTTTGCGGGCTATGGTATGGTGGGGGTAGCACTCGCCAAAGATCTCGGCATCGAAGTGCCTGAAGGTCTCACCGGTATGCATGCTGCGGTGGATCAACATGCGCTACAACATCGGGTGCGCGAACAAATTGTTCCACTCGTTGATATTCGCGCTGCGGGATTAAATCACTTCACATGGATTCTTTCCATTAACGACCGACGTACTGGCGAGGACCTTTATCCCCTCTTTAGAAAACGCTTCTTTGAACTCAAGCCGGAATTTGAACCGCTCACGAGGGACGTTTTCTCAGCCTTTGGTTTGTTCCCCGTCCCCGGTGATACGCACTTGTGCGAATACCTGCCCTGGATGAGTGACGCTCAGACCAAGCCCTGGGATAAATACAACATCCGCCTCTATGATTGGGAATTGTTCGCGAACGTCCGTGAGTTTGAGTTACATCGCATGAATGAAATGGCGAATGGCAATGCGACCATTGAAGGCTTGCTTGATACTGACTCTGAAGGCGCCCTGGAAATGATCGAGAATGTCGCAGGCGGGACCACGCACTATCATCTTGCCGCTAATCTCCCCAACGTAGGCCAGATATCCAATCTGCCGCTTGGCGCGACTGTTGAAACGCCAGTCGTCGTCAATGGCGCTGGGATTCAGCCCGTCCACATGGGCGCGCTGCCCGAACCCATTGCCGAACTGCTACGCCGCGAAATCACCGCTGGGCAATTATGTGTAGACGCTGCTGTCGAAGGCAATCGCGCAAAAGCCTTACAGTGTCTTTTGCTTGACCCCGTCATCACCGATATCGATACTGCCAGAAAAATATTGGATGACTATCTGACGAGTTACAAAGAATATCTGCCGCAGTTTTGGAAGTAAATTCAGAACAAATGAGATGGCGCTTCAGATCAGTAGAACAATCCCGAAGGGATGGTAGGGTTGTAGTTACAAGACCAATAAAAATCAAAACCCCGGAGGGGTGATATGAACACAACGCCATGTCACCCCTTCTGGGATAGGGAACTCTTCACCCAATCTATCCGTAATGCTTTCACTCCCTCGGAGTTTTATCTTTCACAATATCAATTCCCTATGAACTACAAAATTATTACTCTTCAACCTGATAACGAACACATCATCCATCAAGCGGCACAATTAATGGTAGATGCATTCCGCGAGCACTGGCCCAAAGCCTGGCCCACATTGGATGATGCCTTGAAAGAGGTTAGCGAAATGCTCGAAGCGGAGCGGATTTGTCGCGCGGCGATCGATGCTGAACAAAAATTATTAGGCATCATTGGTGGGATTCCAACTTACGACGGTCATGTGTGGGAACTACATCCACTTGCGGTTCAACCGAATCTACAAGGCCAAGGTATTGGTCGCGCGTTGATCGAAGATTTTGAAAAGCAAGTCCGTCAGCGTGGCGGATTGACCATCACACTGGGAAGTGATGATGAAGACAACATGACTTCGTTATCAAATGTTAATTTATTTGAAAACACGTGGGAAAAGATTCAGAACATTCACAACTTAAAGGGACATCCCTTTGAGTTCTATCAAAAGATGGGCTATGTCATCACCGGCGTTGTGCCCGAGGCAAATGGGATTGGCAAACCGGATATTTTGATGTCGAAGAGGGTGAAGTAAATACTCGCTCCCGCTGGGGCTAAGCCCCAGCGGGAGCATTTTTGTTAGTGCGTCTCTGTCACTTTTGTGATCGAGCGCGGTGTTTCGGTGTCATAACCTTTAACGGTCGTAAGGTGGCAGGCAAATAATTGAGCAGGGAGAATGCTCACCAGCGGAGTCAGCCATTCGGGAATCTGAGGCGGGAGTTGGATCGGCGATTGAGCCAGCGCGAGCGTATCCGCATCATCTGAGATCATCACAAGTTCGGCTTTATGTTGTTTGCGCAGGCGCGTGAGCATCTCTTTCATCGAGTCATGCACTTTGCCCTTGGGTGCCACCGCCATGACAGGGAATCCGCCTTCGACCATGGCGATGGGACCATGCTGAAAATCAGCGGAGGAGTATGGCTCGGCAATGGTATAGGTCAGCTCTTTGAGTTTGAGTGCCCATTCGAAGGCGGTGGCGTAATTGAAACCGCGCCCCAGCACCACACATTGACTCATATACCGAAACCGCTCGGACATGCGCGCGATCTCTTGATCCTGCGCGAGCGCCTGTTCAGCCCATTTGGGCACGGAGGCAAGCTCGTTCCAGCGTTCGTCTGACCCACCCATGGCGGCAGAAAGCATGGCTACCGCCATAAGTTGGGATGTGTAGGTTTTGGTCGCGGCAACGGCTTTTTCTGGTCCTGCCTGGATATCGAGAACGAAATCAGCGGCTTTGGCGAGCGGCGAATCAGGCACATTGGTGATCGCCAGCGTCAGGCAGTTTTGTTTGCGGCCCTCTTCCAGAACACTAACAATATCTGGTGATTGACCTGATTGCGATACACCCACCACCAACGCATTCTGTAAACGCGGCGGACTTTGGTAATACGTAAACAAGGAAGGCGTTGCCAATGCCAGCGGGAGTTGATTATGTGCACCCCACAAATAGTTTGCATAGCGACCAGCATTATCGGATGTACCGCGCGCTGCAAGAAACGCATAGTGCACATTGCGTGCTTGAATGGCTTTAGTGATCTCAAGCACGGTTTGTTTTTGACTGTTCAGTAATGAAGCCAGTCGTTCAGGTTGTTCAAATATCTCGGAATGAAGTGTCATGTTGTCCTCTGCCTTCATTTTACCGCTTGTCTTATTTTTTACTAACCCTTCCGGCAACCTTATACTAACAAAAAACCATCAGCATGATGATATAACGCATCACAGAGATTCGATCACATAAACAAAGAACCCTCGAATATTTTTCGAGCAACGCGATCACATCTTTTCCAACAACGAACAACAAAAAATATTTTTTCAATGCTCAGCATGTTGATCATTTTGTTAATAGAAATCATCATTCAACACAAAACATAAACGATTCGATCGTTGATCAAACGATTCATTGTGATTCGTTTATGAATCATTGATTAACTTGTTTGCAAAATTTTAAGTTAATCATCATCAAAAAACCTTTACATAAATTGAATAATAGATACAATCTATATAGTTATATATCATCAATGCATGATTCGAAAAAATAAAATTGAATCAAAATAAAAAAATATTTAATCAACAACATAATGCATGATGTACATATAATGCAATCAAGATAAAACATCAACAACACACAATCATCTTGATTGATTGAAACGAAAGAAAAGGACTCGACATGTATCTCTGTGTATTATCAAGCACGCCGGACGATCCGAATGATACGCCCTATGATCCATCAGGGCATATGGTTGGACTCAAATGGAAACATCATCCGGTGCAGCCGAAGAATGTTGAAAAACAAATCCGCGACCTCATGAATGAAGGTGTGGATGTGTTCTTCAACCTTTGTGATGGGACCGCCGATGACGCACTATCGGGCATTGGTCTCGTGCAACTGATGGAAAAATTAGGCGTGGCATTTACCGGCGCAGATTCAAAATTCTTCGATCCTTCCCGCCAGGAAATGAAAGCATATGCTAAGAAGGCAAATGTTCCTACACCCGGTTGGGTGATGGTGGATCGTGTGGAAGATGTGGAACGTGTTGCCAAGCGCTTGCGCTTCCCGGTGCTCGTCAAACCGCCGCATGGCTATGCCAGTGTCGGCATCACGCGCGACTCACGCTGTGAGAACGTGGAACAGCTCAAAGTGCAGGTCGGACGCGAGATCGAACAGTTCGGTCGCGCCCTGCTCGAAGAGTTCATCGAAGGCCGTGAGTTCACCTGTCTCATTGCAGAGAATCCAGATGATGAAAACGCTCCGGTCACATTCAAGCCGGTTGAATTCATCTTCCCCAGCGGCGAATCCTTCAAACATTACGATATGAAGTGGGTCGAATACGAGAAGATGTCGGTTGCGCCGGTGAATGATAAGCGCATCGAGAAGACCCTGCGCGAACAGACTGCCCGTTTGTTCAAAGTCATGGACGGCAACGGTTACGCCCGCTGTGACTATCGCATGTCTGCCGATGGCACGATCCATATGCTCGAGATCAACCCGAACTGCGGAATTTTCTACGCACCGCATGAACCCGGTTCAGCGGATTTCTCGTTGATCAACGACCCCGTTTACAATCATCAGAAATTCCTGAAGTTGATCGTCCGCTCTGCTCAAAAGCGTCAAGCCACCATGCTGGCTGCGAAGGTGAAGAAACAACAACTGAAGAAGCAACGTGTTGAACAAATGGCTTACACCTAGCCTGTGAGACAATAATTAGTTTTCAATAAACAAACAAAATGAGCGGACAAATGTCCGCTCATTTTGTTTATAATCAACAAGGTGACAGTCACTTCGAAAGTGACTGTCACCTTAATCACCGGAGGAACTCATGCTCAAAAAGAAGATCGCATTCATTGGTCCCGGCGTGATGGCAGAAGCCATGATCGCAGGCTTATTACGCAAGCAACTGGCAAAGCCCGAGAATATAACTGCATCAGGTCCACGCGAGGAACGCGGAGCAGAGTTATATAAAAAGTATGGGATCAAATCCGTAACGGATAACGCCTCTGCCGTATCGCACGCGGATGTGGTGGTACTCTCCGTCAAACCGCAACGTCTCACTGAAGTAATGAAGGGACTGAAAGGCATCCGTTCCGATGCGTTGGTCTTATCCATTATTGCAGGCGCAAATATCAAGAAGATCAGCACAGGCTTGAAACACAAATCCATTGTGCGTTCGATGCCCAATACGCCCGGTCAAATTGGTGAAGGCATCACTGTATGGACCGCATCCAAAGAAGTGAGTGAAGAACAACAGGAAATGGCGCGCGCGCTGCTCGGTGCGTTGGGCGAAGAAGTTTTCGTCGAAGATGAAAGCTATTTGGATATGGCAACAGCCCTCTCGGGGTCCGGACCCGCGTATGTCTTTCTGTTCACTGAAGCTTTGATCGACGCAGGCGTCCACATGGGATTTCCCCGCCGCATCGCCGAGCAACTTGTCTTGCAAACCATCAAAGGCTCGGCTTCTTTCTATCAGCAAGCTGCGCGTCATCCTGCGACCTTGCGCAATCAAGTGACATCTCCCGGCGGCACATCGGCAGAGGCTTTATATTATTTGGAGAAGGCGGGGTTCCGCACGGCGATCTCGCGCGCAGTTTGGGCAGCATATCAACGCTCGTTGGAGTTGGGCAAAGAGAAGCCTGGTCACATCGATACGCATGACGAAGAAGAAAAATAAAATGGATCTTAGCCACAGAGAACACAGAGAAAATTAGTTTTTCTCAAAGGTCTCAGTGGGCTCTGTGGCTAAGCAAAAGAGCACTTATACAAAAGGTTAAATCTCATTATATGGAGAAGTAACAACATGAAACGCTTATCGCTCATCACACTCTTGATCATCACCATCCTCTCTGCCTGCGGACCTGCTCCAGCGCCCACACCCATAGCGGACACGTTATTTGTCGAGCCAGACACGAGTCTCGGTCCTATCAGCCCGTACTTATACGGAACCAATTATGGTCCGATGCATGCGGTCACATTAGACGTCCTGCCGCAAGTCGAAAGTGCTGGTTTCACTGTTCTACGTTTTCCCGGCGGCGCCTGGACCGATACCGCGGACATGAAGAATTTCCAGATCGATCAACTCATGACTTTTTCCGAACAGGTCGGCGCCATGCCAACCATCAGTGTGCGCTTACTCGGCGGCAAACCTGAAACTGCCGCAGAACTCGTGCGTTACACCAATCTCAAAAAGAAATATGGTGTGACATACTGGAGCATCGGCAATGAGCCGAATATCTATACCCAGTTGAAACAAGCAGACTACGAGTATCTCCCTGAGAATCTCAACAAGGACTGGCGCGCCATTGCCCTTGCCATGAAAGCCGTTGACCCAACTATTAAACTGATGGGACCGGAACTCAGTCAATGGAATGAAAGTTATGAGACCACTCCGAAGGATCCAGCCAAACTTGATTGGATGACAGAATTCCTGAAAGCCAATGGCGATCTGGTGGATGTTGTCACTGTGCACCGTTACCCCATGCATTCACCGACGCATGGTCCGGTCACTGTTCAGCAACTTCGGGAGAATACTCGCAAATGGGTCGGTGAAGTGGAATATTTGCGCAAGTTGATCCGCGAGATCGTTGGGCGCGACCTGCCGATCGCCATTACGGAAGTCAACTCTGATCCCAGCAATGCGCAACTGGCGGAGGCGTCCCCTGATTCTTTCTACAACGCCATTTGGTACGCGGACGTCCTCGGGCAGTTAATGAACGCGGACGTCTTTATGGTCAATCAGTGGGTGCTCTCTCAGCGCTCTACCGGGCTGGGACTGTTAAAAGGCGACCAAGTCCAACCCACATTCCATATATTCCCGCTGTATAAGAACTTTGGCAGTGAGCAGGTGTACGCCGCCTCAGGTGTAATGGATGTGGATATCTTCGCCGCCAAACGCGCAGATGGCACGCTGACACTGATGGTGATCAACTTATCGGATGTAGAACAGCGCATCCCGCTTCAAGTGAAAGGGACCAAATTGACTGAAGCAGAAGTCTGGCTATTGGATACGACGCACAACGCCGAAAATTTAGGCACGCAGGCTTTCGCATCAGATGGCAACCTGACTCTGCCTGCTCAATCGGCTACGCTCTATGTGCTCAAGTGAGTCTTTAGAAGAGTAACAACTTTCGTCATTGCGAGGAGGGCTATACCCTCCTCGCAATGACGGGTTATATTTTGGGTTTTATACAATTCTTAAAAGCAATAAGCAATTCCCCTTTCCGTTTATAATTCAGCGGGCAATTATCGCGTAGCATCCCTTTGGGACGAAATCCATAGTACGGGCACAGCGGAGAATCGCAAGCCCACTTGACGAATAACCGTCTTGCTGTGCCCCTACCATAAACAACCATGTCACTCATCACTGTCTCCTCCCTCTCCAAATCCTTCGGCGCGGATGATCTCTTCGCCGGGGTTACGTTTACTGTCGCCAAGGGCGCGCGGCTTGCGCTGGTTGGTCCCAATGGCATCGGCAAGACGACGCTGTTACGCATCCTCATCGGGCAGGAAGAACCGTCGGGCGGAACCGTCACACGCGCCAAGAGTCTGCGCATCGGTTACCTCTCGCAGGAAGCGGACTTTGAACTCAAGGGCGTGTTATGGGACGTGTGCCTTGAACCATTCGCGGACCTCATCCGCATGCAGGGGGAGCTGGAAAAACTCGAAGCTGAAATGTCAGACTCTGATAAACGGGAGCAGGCTCTCGTTAGATATGGAAGCGTGCAGCATGAGTTCGAGCGGCGCGGCGGCTACGTCTATCAAGTCCGCATCAAACAAGTGCTCACCGGTCTCGGCTTCGATGATAAAGATTTTCACATGTCGCTCGATCATCTCTCCGGTGGACAACGCACGCGTGCGCATCTTGCGCGTCTGCTGTTATCGAATCCAGATCTGTTGTTGCTTGATGAGCCCACCAATCATCTCGATATCAAAGCCGTTGAATGGCTCGAAGGTTATCTGACGCAGTGGGAAGGTGCGGCGATCATCGTTTCGCATGACCGTTACTTTCTCGACCACGCCTGCAACGCGCTGCTTGAAATGGCGATCAGCGGCTCGGAATATTATCGCGGCAATTACAGCATCTATTTGCAGGAGCGCGAGATCCGTTGGAACCATCGCTTTGAAATTTTTGAAAGCGAGAAGGAAAAACTTTTAAAAGAAGTTGAGTACATCAAGAAAAATATTTCAGGGCAGAATACACTGCAAGCCAAGGGCAGGTTGAAACGCCTCACACGGACTTTGTTTGCCATTGAGCGCATCGGGCTGGAAGCGGCGTTGAGCACGAACTGGAGTCAATCGGACATTGCTCAATTCACTCCCACATCCATGTACGGCGTGGAGGAAGCCGAGAAGCGTGTGCGCTCACTGCGCCCGCCGCAACGCATCACGCCTGATCTGCATTTGCACCTGCGTTCGACAAGCCGCTCAGGCGATTTGGTCATTCGCACCAAAAATTTGATCGTGGGTTATCCCCCTGAAAACGGACTGCCTGAAAAATTGCTTTTCTCTGCGCCTGATATCGAACTGCGACGTTTGGATTGTGCCGCATTGATCGGACCGAACGGCGCGGGCAAATCAACTTTTCTAAAAACGATCCTCGGTTCGCTCTCACCGTTGGCTGGTGAGGCGATTCTGGGAGCGAGTCTCCACGTTGGCTATTTTGCCCAAGCCCACGAGGGACTCGACCCCACGAAAACGATTCTTGAAGAGATCACGGCAGCCTCACCCGGCATGCTGCCCTATCAGGCGCGTGACTATCTTGGCAAATATCTCTTCTCCGGCGATGACGCGTTCAAACTTGTCTCCATGCTCTCCGGCGGCGAACGCGGACGTTTAGCCTTAGCCAAACTCGCCCTGCAAGATACGAATTTGTTATTGCTCGATGAACCCACGAATCATCTTGACATCACTTCGCAGGAAGTATTGCAAGCTGTTTTAGATTCTTATCAGGGAACAATTCTGCTCGTCAGCCATGACCGTTACTTGATCGATGCGCTTGCGACCCAAATTTGGGAGATCGATCCTGACGAATCGAAAATGATCGCCTTCAACGGCACCTATTCGCAAATGAAAGAAGAACGCGAAAGGCTCGAAGGAATCCGGCGTCTTCGCGAAGCATCCTGGAAGGGCCAGACGTCGGAAGAGGAAGCCCCCATGCAAAAAATGCGACGACGGGAGTCTTCGCAGTCCGCGAAAGAGGAAAGAAGAAAGCTCGCGCAGTTGCAAGAGTTGGAGAACAGCATCGCTGAACTCGAAGCGAAACTGGCGAGCCTCAGCTCACAATTGGAGAGTCCCTTCGTGAAACCGGACGAAGTCCGCAAGATCGGGACGGAATACGAACGCGTGCAAAAGGAAATGGACGAGAAGTTAGGCGAGTGGGAGAAGATGCAGGGATAAAGGAAAAAAACATGGAAGCGAAACCGCCAAAAGTATTTGTAAGTCATGCTGGTGAAGATAAAGAACGCTTTGTAATTTCGTTTGCAGAAAAACTAAGAGCAAATGGAGTAGATGCTTGGGTGGACAAATGGGAAATGCTGCCAGGGGATAGCCTAATTGATAAAATTTTCGAAGAGGGAATCAAGAATGCCCAAGCGATGATAATTGTCCTGTCTACTTATAGTGTGAACAAAAAATGGGTTAGAGAAGAATTAAATGCTGGCATGGTAAAGAAGATTTCTGGGGTTACAAAATTGATACCTGTTGTTATCGATGATTGTGAAGTACCCGAAGCGTTGAAATCAACAGTTTGGGAAACTATAAAAGACCTAAATAATTACGAAGAAGAATTTCAGAGAGTATTGGCTTCAATATTTAACACATCTCTCAAACCACCAATCGGCGCACCACCAAAATATGTGCAATTTCAAATTGACATACTGCCCAGCTTAAACAAGACTGATACTATGGTATTTAAGACTATATGCGAAAAATCTTTAGAGAAAGGAATTGACTGGATATATGCAAGTGATATCTTATAGACGAGACAAATCAAGTTCGTACAATCCAAATTATCAAGGGAAGCGCAAATCGTGGTTTTGATTGTACGAAGCCCAGATGGTTTGTCTATTAGGTAAATTGCAAGAATTTGGAATCACTGAAGCAGTTGTATATGAAAGCATTGAGGTGCTAAATCAAAAATATCTTATTATAAGGAACTCCTCACTTTGAAGGAAGAATTGACTTCTTCCGTATTACAACATATGGCTTTGAAACTTTTGCCAGATATTTCCTGCCTGAATTCGATAGTCTACTCAAAGATACACTTATTTCGATCGTCAATCAAAATCTCGATAATGATGAATCAATCGCTAATCACTTAAATCAATCAAAGGTTCTCGTTTATTACGTGTTAGATATATTAGCTAATAGAGGGTATTTCAAGGTTACACATACTAACGATGGAGTCTTTGTGCACAGTTTGTCTGCCCAAGGCAAACGAGCTGCTCGAGAGTTATCAGGGTAAAACGCCATTAATCTCCAACAACACTACAAAGTGCTATACTATTCTTAGGCACGGGGACATTCGGTTTTGAAAGGAGGCACATATGTCTTGGAAGAGCCAACTACGAAACGACTCTCTGCCGTGGTTGCTGGAGTCTGAGAATCCTGGCGTCCGTTATCTCGCGTTGCGCGATCTGTTCGACCTTTCCCCTGATGACAAAAAATTGAAAACTGCACGCAAGTCCGCGCATAAGGGGGGACCGATTGCCTATGTCCTCTCCAAGATGGAGAAGGAAGGCTATTGGGTCAAGGCTGGACCCGGATACAACCCAAAATACAGGTCAACAGTTTGGGCAATGATCCTGCTGGCTCAACTCGGCGCGTCCGCAAGTGAAGACAAACGCATCAAGCAAGCCTGCAATTATCTACTCGATCATTTGGCGGAAGGTGATAAATTCACGTCGCTCACCTCCGGCGCACCTGAGGGGACAATCGATTGCCTGCAAGGCAATCTTTGCTGGTCACTGCTGGAAATGGGCTGCGACGATCCGCGTTTGGACAAAGCCATTGAATGGATGGCGCGTACCGTCACCGGTGATGGCATCGCTCCGCTGGAAGCTAAGGACGCGCCTGTCCGCTATTATGCGTACAAGTGCGGCCCAACCTTTGCCTGCGGTGTGAACAACAAACTGCCCTGCGCGTGGGGCGGAGTCAAAGTGATGTTGGCGTTGAGTCAGGTCCCGGCAAAGAAAAGAACGCCGCTCATCGAGAAAGCCATTCAACAGGGTGTGGATTTCTTCTTCGACATTGATCCATCCACAGCAGAATATCCAACACGAAAGGGCGATAAACCCAGCCGCGATTGGTGGAGGTTTGGCTTCCCCATGTTTTACATCACTGACTTATTACAACTTGCCGAAGCTTTTGTCAATTTGGGCTATGGCAAAGATCGAAGGTTGGCGAGTACGCTGGGCATCATTTGCGGAAAACAAAACGAACACGGTCAATGGCTGATGGAATACGATTACCCCGGTAAAACCTGGCTCGATTTCGGAAAGAAGAAACAACCGAATGAATGGGTCACGTTGCGGGCGCTAAAAGTATTGAAGACGGTTAGTTAGCCACGAGGATATTCGATTCTGAAAGGAGGCACATATGTCTTGGAAGAGCCAACTACGAAACGACTCGCTGCCGTGGTTGCTGGAGTCTGAGAATCCCGGCGTCCGTTATCTCGCATTACGCGATCTGCTTGATCTTTCCCCTGATGATAAAAAATTGAAAACTGCTCGCAAGTCCGCACACAAGGAGGGACCGATCGCGCATGTCCTCTCAAAGATGGAGGAGGAGGGCTACTGGCAGAAACCGGGGACGGGCTATGGTCCGAAGTACAAGTCCACGGTATGGGCGTTGATCCTGCTGGCGCAACTTGGTGCGTCTGTGAAAGAGGATAAGCGTATCAGGCTGGCTTGCAAATATTATCTCGATCACGCCCTGAGCCCGGGCGGTCAGATCTCCGCCATGACCAACAACTCTCCCTCCGGGACAGCGGATTGCATTCAAGGCAACATGTTATGGTCATTGATGGAGTTGGGCTACAACGATCCACGCATGGATTCGGCTTACGAGTGGATGTCGCGCACAGTCACGGGTGAAGGCGTCGCGCCGCTGAAGGACAAGCATGCAGAGGTCCGTTATTTCGCGGGCAAGTGCGGTCCGACCTTCGCATGTGGGGCAAACAACAAACTGCCGTGCGCGTGGGGTGGAGTCAAAGTTTTGTTGGCGCTGAGTCAGATCCCGGCTGAGAAAAGAACCGTGCTCATCGAGCAGGCGATCCGTCACGGTGTGGAATTCTTCTTCAGCGTGGACCCGTCCACTGCGGATTATCCAACAGGCTATGCTGAGAAACCGAGCGGCAACTGGTGGAAGTTCGGCTTCCCCGTCTTTTACGTCACCGACATTTTGCAGATCGCCGACGCCCTGGTGGGATTGGGTTATGCCAAAGACCCGCGGCTCGCGAACACACTGGAACTCATCCGCTCAAAGCAGGATGAAGAGGGACGCTGGCAGCTTGAATACAATTACGATGGCAAGACCTGGCTGAGATTTGGGAAGATGAAAGAACCAAATGAATGGGTCACATTGCGGGCGCTGAGAGTGTTAAAATTAGTTGTATAGAATAACCAAGCTTCTAACCACGGAGACACTGAGCCACGGAGTTTTTATATTTTTGGGAATAGTATACTTCGCAAACCCAGCCAAAAGAGGGTAAAATGGGGGGAAACACGGAGGATGTTATGGAAAAGGGTTATCGTTACTTGGCATACTATACAATGGTTGTTCAAAGAGGGTGGAGCGATACCGTGCAACATTATCAAGAGGACAAAAAGAATTTACTTGGCAATGTTGTTACGGGTATTATATCTGCCGCAGTTTCACCATTCTTGCTCTATCGTTTTGGGGGCGTGAACGCCATGTCTGATATAAAATTAGTTTTTACAGTAGTGTTTCTTTCTGCCATTGCAGGCGCACTGGGATGGTATCTCATTTTATTAGCTTGGAACATTTTCGCCGCTCATACTAAATTGTTTCGAGAAAAAGAAGACGAAGCCAATAAACTGACATGGAAGGATATTGAAATATTACCCTATAATTTCCCAGAGGGTAGCGGGCTTGGTGTAGGATTGGAAATAATCAGTGATAAGCCGAAAATGCCTTACAGTGGAAAATATGAACATGCTGGAGAATATGACATAACCAGAGTTATTCCCAAGGTGGTTGAAGTTTTTTATGCAGGTAAAAATGAAAAAACTGAATTTACCCTTCCTTTATATAATATTGGCTTGGCTGATAACAGGAGAGTAGATTTTATTTTGAACCGCAGGCAATTACGTAATGAAATTACTTTCGCTATTGCTATGTCTATAGTAAATTGGAATGAAGATAGTGCTTGGTTAACTATAATTGAAGATAATACTTCATACAAACTCGACGAAGATGTAGAATATAAACTAAAGATTTCAATTGAAAGAGCAACTATGGATATTAACACAATGATCTTAGAACCTTGTTTCATGATTTGTGATTTGAAATACCATAAAAGTAAAGATGGGGAAAAGAAAGTTTCTCTAAAAATGTCGTATAGAACTCCAAAATATAGAAAATAACAAAGGAATGAAGATGAAGAAAAGAAGTCTTCATTAGGGAAAATAAAAAAGTCCAGCGATTAAGCTGGACTTTTTTGGTTTCCGTTTCTACAGAAACACTCCGCAAATTCGGGGTGTTTTATTTATAGAACACATGTCTTTCCTCTTGAGGACTCCAGATATTAATAGTAAAATGCGACTCGTTGGTTGTATTGATGACTTGTCATTAAACAACCAACCCCGATGCGGGTCGGGGCTGGTAGTACGGGATGCGGTAGCGGTGATGTGTTTACCTTTTATGCTACCTGTACACCTTGCGGAAGGGTGTACAACCGTAATTATATGGAACTATAACAAATTGTCAAGTTTCTTGACAAGCACCTTAAAAATTAGATGTTAGAGCAGGCTGACTGATTCATGCCTTCCCGTTCTTTACTCGCTGTGTGGATGTTTGAGGCATCCATAAATCCTAGCGAAAAAGGAGGTGAGGTCCGTGAAAATTATGATCCGCCGAATGCCTATCAAAATCACATGGACAGTCAAATGTTCATGTGGTCGCCGGTTTACCCTCCGTCCTAACCAGACACATCGGTGTGCTTGTGGTCGCCTCTGGCGAGCCTAAGCACCTGATGTTCTAGAGCATGAATCGGTCAGCCTTTTCTAATATCTAATTTTGTAAAAGTGCCAAGAGTTATAAATTATAGTAGATTTTCTTCAAATTTCCCAAATTTGTAAACCTTTTCTAATCTTTGGAAAAGGTTTGTTTGTTAGATAAACCCCAGATTAATTGCCCGATTCCATACCGTTTCTATAGAAACGATACGCTTGACATTATAGAACAAGCGTTCTATAATGTCAAGAAGCACTGACTGCCCGGCTGTATAAGGTTACAGGGTTGACGCCTAGAATCGGTGGGTGTACACTTACTTCACTGGACAAACCTTAAAGAAAGGGCGGTAGTCTACATGCAGAAGTTGACAAGAGAAGAAGCTGATAAATTGGTTGCAGAGAGAAAACTAATTACTTCTTCTGTTTCTTGGAAACCAACAGGGAACTATTCCTGGAGGTTAGATGCAAAATCTCTTACAAAAAACACTAAAGAGATTTTATTGCTAAAAGGTTATATAGGTAGAGATAACTACAGCTTCACACTTCTTTATAACAATATCCCAATACGCAAATTCACCAAGCATCTAAAGCATACATGGAATGGAGTAACATATTACGAACCACACAAGCATATTTGGGATGAACAAACGGAAGACAAAGAAGTCTATATACCAAAGGATATTGATCCCAACAGCGATGTGAGCAGTCAATTCTTAGCCTTTTGCAACGAATGTAACGTGGAACTCAAAGGCGGCTACCAAACACTTTTAGAAGAGATACGAAAATGAATGCGCCTTTATGTGATTCGACTATCCAGCAATTTATTCAACACCTACAAACAGGATTTGATGCCCGTCAAATTAATGATAGGTGTCTGATTATTACGCCTTATCTATATCCCGATTTTGCATCCATTGAGTTTTCTGTAGAGCCGATTGGTGATGGGTATTTATTAACAGATAACGGCGAGACATTAAATATGTTGTTTGTAAACGGGTTGACGATTGAAGGAAATAAAGAACTATATAAGCAAGTGGCTCAAATTGCTGGTAATCATGGTGTTGAATTAAATAGATCAGATATTTCAATCGTTGCTAATGACGGCAATTTAGGCGAGGCGTCTCATCACCTACTCAATGCAGTACAGGCAATTGGGTATATTTTGTATAAGCGACGAACCATTGCTTATGTCGCCTTCGAGGACGAGGTTGAAAAGGTCCTCATTTCTAATGAAGTTAAGTATGATTACAACTACTTTATTCAAGGCGTAGCCAATACGCATAAAATTAAGTTTCATGTCAACTCTAATAAAAATGTATTAATAGAACCAGTAACAGCAGTTACGTCTTCAAGTGCCAGAAGCAAGGCAATTAAAGTCGCTTACAAATGGCTTGATATTCGGCAAGTCAATAAATCCTTGAGATTTGTTGCGGTTCTTGACGACAGAGACGATAAATGGGATAACGTTTGGAGTGACGACGAAGCACGTAGAACAATTTTTACTCATTCAGATGAAGTGATTCGATGGAACAATGAACAACAAAAATTTATCAATCTTGTAACAGGATAAAGGACATGAAAAATAAAGACGATAAAACAACAAACGAAAAACCAGTAAAGATACCTCTTGATTTCAAAGAGGCTTTATCGGCTCTGTTGAAAACCAAACCAGAACCGAAACCAGAGAAGAAGACTAAGAAGAATAAAAAGACTGGCTAGTTGCCAGTCTTTTTTGTTTCTTTGTACATCAGTCTTTTGCCGCCCACTTTTTTGATTGCTGATACTGTGCGCTCCGCATCGCTTATCTCACGGCGATTGTAGCGGAAGGCAAACTCATCAACATAGCGGTCTAGGTGTTGTTCGCTCACATGATGAAATGTGCCAGTCACGCCACGTTTGAGAAGTGCAAACCAACCTTCGAGTGTGTTTGTGTGAGCATTGCCGCTGACATATTCACCCGCCCCGTGATCTACTACTTCATGCCCTGCAAATTCTTGGTCAAGACCGTTGTAAATTGGGAATTGATCGGTCATGATTGTTGCATCTTTTGAAACATGCTCACGGATAATGCCCTTGATGTTCTGACTTGACACGGTATCAACTTTCTGAGCGCGTAATTCTCCGCCACGTTCCACAAGAGCGAACACAGGAGTCTTTGTCTTGGTGCTTCGTCCTTGATTGCCCGATGTGCGCTTGCTGGCGTGTTTATTCTTTTCTTTGCCGCCAATGTATGTTTCGTCCGCTTCAACTTCGCCACTTATCAATTGGGCTAATGGCTCTTGTGTCATTGCAAAGCGGATGCGGTGAGCCATAAACCAAGCTGTCTTATAGGTGACACCTAAAGTACGGTGTAATTGGTGAGCAGAGATACCCTTCTTGGATGAACACATCAGGTATATAGCCATGAGCCAGTCCGCAATCTTGATGCGTGAGCCTTCAAAGATTGTGCCAACGGTGACGGTAAACTGCTTGCGGCATGATGAACACTTGTAAACGCCGTTGCGGACTTTGGTTTTTGTGTCGCCTTTGGGGGTGAGTTTATAAGCCTTGTCGCTGTTGCAATGGGGGCAAACAGGAGAACCATTCCAGCGGATTGTCTCTAACATTTCGCGGGCTTCGTCTTCTGTCATATTGCGGATTTGTTTGAAAGTGATATTATCCATTTGTGCTCTCCAATACACAAATGATACTTCATAACCTTGGGTTTGTCAAGTATATAATTCCCATATTTTTTTCTCTCAGTGTCTCCGTGACTCCGTGGTTCAAAAAGGGATCGACCATAAATACGTTTCGATCTTCAGTGTGATGGCACAGTCCTGGCTGGCATATCGATACCGCTCCGGTATCGGCGTGCCAGCTATTCCCTGATTTGGGACTTATTTGCAATTTGAATAAACACCCAATTGGATGTACAATCCCTCAATCGGACAATCCTGGTCAACTTAATAGGAGCGCGGCATGGATCAACTTCAACCCGGACAAATGCTCGGACCGTATCGCATTATTAACCAGGTCGGGCAGGGAGGCATGGCAACCGTCTATAAGGCATATCAACCGTCCATGGATCGGAACGTGGCGGTTAAAGTCCTGCCGGGGCAATTGGCGCAAAGCCCCGAATTCACACAACGCTTCCAGCAGGAGGCGCGTATCATCGCCCGTCTGGAACACGCGCATATTTTGCCGGTCTTCGATTATGGCGAAAGCGAAGGCATCGCCTTTTTCGTCATGCGTTATCTGGAAGCCGGGACTCTCAAAAACCAGATGGAAGCAGGTCCACTGCCCTTGCGCGAAATTGACCGACTCTTCACACAACTCGCCGAGGCATTGAGTTATGCCCACAGCCAGGGGGTCGTCCATCGCGACCTCAAACCTGCCAACGCCCTCATCGATTCACGCGGCAACCTCTTCCTCACCGATTTCGGTATCGCCAAGATCCTCGAAAGCGCCTCGCCGCGTCTCACGCAAACCGACGCCATAATGGGCACGCCCGCCTACATCAGCCCCGAACAGGCGCAGGCGCAAAAGGTTGACCAACGCTCCGATATTTATTCGCTTGGCATCATCCTCTATGAAATGGTCACAGGGCAGGTCCCATACACAGCCGATACGCCGCTGGCGGTTATTCTAAAACACGTCACGCATCCACTCCCGTTGCCTTCCTCCGTCAAGACTGATATTCCCGAAGCCATCGAACGCGTCCTCCTCAAAGCTCTCGCCAAAAATCCAGATGACCGCTTCGCCAACGTCTCTGACTTTTTAACTGCCTGGAAGATCGCGTTGGACACAAAAGCATCACCACCCGAAAAATTCGACGCGCTCACAGCCATCACCTCCGCCCCGGCAACGCTTCTGACTCAGGGGAGGTCTGCTCCTGTTTCAAAAGCGTCCTCCAAATCTGGGAACAGCATGCGTTGGGTCATCGGTGGACTCATTGGCGCAGGTCTTATGTTGGCGGTGGCTGTGATCCTTTTCCTGGCCGCGCGCGGCATGCCAGGGTCCAATTCATCATCATCGCAAAATCCACCAGTCAGTGGCGAGGCAGGGACGGAGGAGTTCGCGATCGAGATCGGGGATGAGATCAAAAATGGAGAACCAGAATCAGGCGCGGGGTTGCTCGAAGCGCCCGGGTCGAAGGATATCTATACGTTCACAGCAGAATCCGGAGAAGAGGTCTACATCCACATCATCGAGCCGCCTGCTACAACCGGCAACGTTGAGTTTTACATGACGGATGATCTCGACTCGAATGTTTTCTCGAGTTGCCTGCAGTGTGGCGACCCGGGCGTCATCACGCTGGATCGCGGCGGGGAGTACACGCTCACGGTCGGCAACAACGACCCCAATGGCGCGGGCTATGGCGCGTATCGTATAAAACTTTGGGAGGTGCCGCCGCCCGAGGTGTTCGAGATCAGTCTTGATGATCAGATCTCAAGAGATTCGCCGGGTGACGGCGCAGGTTTTATTGAAAGCCCCGGCGCGCGCGATGTGTACATGTTCACCGCAGAAGCCGATCAGGATGTATATTTTCAGTTGAATGAACCGCCTCAAACCAACGACGCGATCTATTGGCGGGTGGAGGACGAGGCTGGTAATGTGGTCTTCAATACCTGCCTGAAATGCAGCGACCCCGGCTTGCAAACCCTTGAAAGCGGCGGAACATATACCATTACAGTTGACAGTGCGAACAGTCACGGGGTGGGGTCGTATGAGTTCAAAGTCTGGAGCGTGCCGCCGCACGATATCTTCGAAATCCAGATCGGTGATACCGTTGCGCGTGATGACCCGGGACCAGGCGCCGGCTTGATTGAGGCTCCGGGCGCTCACGATTTCTATACCTTCACAGCCACCGCTGGGCAAACCGTCCTCTTTCAAGTGCTCAAGACGCCAAATACCGGCTCTTCGATCTATTGGCGTCTCGAGGACGAAGCGCAGAACGAACTCTTCAACACCTGCCTCGATTGCAGTGAAACCCAATCCATTACCTTCGAGAGCGATGGGATTTATACGATCATCGTGGGCAGTGAAACTAATCCCGGTTTGGGAACCTATGAGTTCGAAATATCGGAGGAGTGATCAATAAAAAATAAGGCTCCGAGTCTCTGGGACTTGGAGCCTTATTTTTTATTGTGCCTTTGTCAATGTGACTTTTTCTTTGCCGATGCGGTAATTGCCATTCTGCTTCATCACCTGCTCCACCGCATCTTCTGGAATATCCACGAACGTGAACTTCTCATCAATGCGGATCTTGCCGATGGTGTAACCCGGGATGTTGGCGTGAAATGCGATCGTACCGACGATGTCACTCGGGCGGACGCCGTGCATTTTGCCTTTATTCAGTTTCATGCGGATCATCCCCTCCTCATGCGACGAGTCACCTCGACGCTTTGACCCTTCGCTCGATCTCATAGGGGGCCTGCCACTACGCTCAGACATACCCCTACGCCCAAACGATTCCTTCCGATCGCCACCACGACCATACTCACGTTCCGGCTTGCGGATATCTTTCACTTCAGATACATCTGCAATGGGACGTTGCTTCTCGTCCGCGCGCGCGATCTTGATGGCGGCAGCGGCAATGTTAATGAGTTCATGACCGGCATCGAGCAGTTCCTGCACCATTTCGAGTTCGCGTTTGTAACGTCCGCGCCCGAGCCAGATCTTCAAGTTCTCAACGACCTGTGTCTCACGGTGGCGGACAATATCGGCAGGTGTGGGCAGTTCACCTTTGGTGGCAACCTGCTTGGTGAGTGCTTCCACTTCACGCATCTTACGTTTCTCTTTGGGGGAAAGCAATGTGATCGCGATACCGGTCTTACCAGCGCGCCCGGTGCGTCCAATACGGTGGATATATACTTCGGCATCATCGGGCAGGTGATAGTTGAACACATGCGAGATATCTTCAATGTCGAGACCACGCGCGGCGACATCGGTCGCCACCAACACTTTGATCTGGTTCGCGCGGAAGCGTCCCAGCACACGCTCGCGGGCGTTCTGGTCAAGGTCACCGTGAATGGCTTCAGCGGGAATGCCGCGTACGACCAATTCATTCGCAAGCGAGGCAGTTTCGGCACGTGTCCGAGCGAAGATCAAGGCGCTGTGGATCGGTTCGATCTCAAAAAGTCGCGTGAGCGCATTCGTCTTCTCACTTTCGTGGACGAGGTAATAGCGTTGTTCAATGGCTAAGGCGGTCTGTGCTGTTCGTTTGATGATGACAGACTGAGGATCCCGCATGAAGCGGTTGGCGAGCGTGCGAATGCGCGGGGGCATGGTGGCGCTAAAGAGCGCAGTCTGCCGGTCTGCGGGCATTGTCGCCAGGATCTTCTCGACTTCTTCGAGGAAACCCATATTCAACATTTCATCTGCTTCATCGAGCACCACGGTTTTGATGTGACCCAGATCCAATATTTTGCGTTCGAGCAGGTCATTCAAACGACCGGGCGTGCCTACAACAATATCCACGCCGCGCTTGAGGTTGCTGATCTGCGGACCATACGCCTGCCCGCCATAGACTGCCAGCACACGCACATTGAGGTGCTTGCCGTATTCGGTGATCGAATCGGCGACTTGCAAAGCAAGCTCACGCGTAGGCGCGAGGATCAATGCCTGCGGTTGTTTTTGATATTGAAATTTGTGGAGGATGGGGAGGGCAAAGGCGGCGGTCTTGCCGGTGCCGGTTTGGGCTTGACCAATAACGTCAACGCCCGTGAGCATGAGGGGGATCATCCCCGATTGAATGGGTGTCGGCTCGGCATAGCCAAGTTCAGTGATCGCCTGCATGATCTCTGCACGCAGGTTTAAAGAAGTGAAATCGGTTGTCATCTTAATCCTTTTTATCTATGTCATTGCGAGGGCACCAGCCCGAAGCAATCTCCAACACTGTCACGGGGATTGCTTCGCTCGCTATCGCTCTCTCGCAACGACGAACTAATGCGGGATGTTTCGATGACTCCGATCAACTTCCTTCTTGCCAATCAAGACTTGTCTTCACAGACGCGTCCGCCCAACAAAAAAGCCTGATATTTCTCATCAGGCCATCATTCAGAGTTACCAAAACAATTTCCCAAAAAATTTGCTCTCCAGTGAGAGCGACAAGAGTGTATCACAGAATCCACAAAATGATGGGGAAAATTCACAGCTTTTTGATCTGTAAGTTTCCCCGCGCAGCGCATTCCTTTTCATATGCATCTATGGTAAATTGCTAGAATAAAAATTCAGGAGGCTCCTCATGCAAGTTCTAGGCATTGACGTAGGCGGATCGGGCATCAAGGGCGCGCCCGTGGATACAAAAACCGGCAAACTACTGGCGGAACGCATCCGCATCAAGACTCCCAAGAAGGCTGAACCCCAACCCGTGGCAGACGTGGTGGCTGAGATCGCCAAATCCTTCGATTGGAAGGGACCCATTGGCATCGGCTTCCCGGCCCCCATCAAAAGCGGCGTCGCTCTGATGGCAGCAAATGTTTCCGAGAAATGGGTCGGCACCAACGCCGATGAGTTGTTTACCAAAACCACCGGCTGTGACTGCACCATGATCAACGATGCCGATGCGGCTGGACTCGCTGAAATGAAGTTCGGCGCAGGCAAGGGACAACCTGGCACGGTCATCATGATCACGCTGGGAACCGGTATCGGCACGGCGATCTTTTATCGTGGCAACCTGCTCCCCAATACCGAGTTTGGTCACTTGGATATGAACGGCAAGGATGCCGAACATCGCGCCTCCGATGCAGTTCGTCAACGCGATGAGCTTTCGTGGAAGAAGTATGCCAAACGATTGAACAAATATCTAGCTCAAATGGAAAAGTTATTCTGGCCCGATCTATTTATCATCGGCGGCGGCATTAGTAAAGAGTCCGAGAAATATATTCCCCTGCTCAAGCTTGAGGCGCCTGTTGTCACGGCGCAATTCCTGAACGAAGCCGGGATCGTCGGTGCGGCGCTGGCGGCGAGAAAAGGTTCCTAATCCAAAGATTTCAAAAGGAGGCTATATGAAACACAAAATAAATTGGCGAAAATCCTGTGCAGCCTTTATTCTGACAATACTACTGACAAGCTCTTGTAATCAATTTTATGGGGCATCACCATCAGATCCCTTACCCGTTCCCACTAGCATGCCACTACTTGAATCCACTGCCACTCTATCCCCTCCTTTATTCAAACCAGGCGATCCCACAGCAACGCCATTGGGGAGCGATATCACAGACCCCAATTATGTTGATGGTGTCGCTGCTTTATACGCAGGAGATTATCAAAAAGCGATTGCCCTTTTGAGTGCTTTCATAGAGACTAATCCGGATTTAGCACCTCCGTATCGATATCGGGCTGTAGGTTATGGAGGGATCGGGGATTGTATATCAGCCCTGGCAGATGAGGAAAAAGCTTTATCAATTGACCCCAACTATGCTGCCGCCTATGGTGCACGTGGATCAACTTATTCCTGTCTTGGAGATGACGAGAAAGCCTTACAAGATTACGCAAAAGCTCTTTCCTTGGATCCGAGCCTCTCCTTTGTTCACTACAATCTGGGAGTTCATTATTACAGTCATGGTGACTATGAAATGTCGCTGGCAGAATACAGTACAAGTGCTGAAATTGATCCGACACGCGCGCGTGCTTGGTTGGGAAAAGCTGAAGCATTGACCCAATTGGGGCGCTTTGATGAGTGTATTTTCAATGCTATGAAAACCCTGGAAGTTAACCCGGAATTGTGGGATGCATACAGCTCCCGTGCTTATTGTGAACAATTTACCGGAGATAATGCCTTGGTCATTGCGGATTACACGACTTTCCTTGAACATAACCCAGAGAACAGAGATGCATGGAACAACCTTGGTTTTGCGCAAGTCGAAACCGGACTCAATTCGGAAGCAGTTGTTTCTCTGAGTAATGCCTTGGAATTGGATCCATCTTATTATTTATCAAACATTAATCGCGGATTGGCATATACAGCTCTAGGTGAATATGAAAAGGCATTGGACGACTTCAATCGAGCGCTTGAGTTTGGAGAAATTCCTGCCGCATATTCTGGTCGAGGCACAATTTACTACTACCTTGAAAGGTACGATGAAGCAATTTCAGACCTGAAAATTGCCACAGATGCGATGCCTGGTCGTCCGCATAGTTATTGTATGCTTGCTTATACTTATTTTGAAGTTGAGAGATATCAAGATGCACTGGATGCTGCCCAACGGGTAAATGAAATAGCTCCTGGGTGCGGCGGAGAAAGACTCTTTGTAGTCGAGACACATTCCTATTATGCACTGGGGCAATATGAACAAGGAATTGACTTCATCAATACGACCTTTGCAAACCTTGGAATCTATATGGCAGGGTATTACTATCGCGGAATCATGTATGCTGAACTGGGACAAAACGATGAAGCTATAAAAGACTTGGAATTCTTTCTGGCATCCAGTACCTATCTAATCGATTACGATGAACAGATCGCTGATGCAAGAGAAAGACTTGTGAGATTAAAACCATAAGGCAAACACAGCTACAAGGCGGACAGCTTGTCCGCCTTTTTTATTTTGCCCTCTGGTTTATAATTCCCCTCGCAATGGACACGAAAACTCTGCACGTTCTCGAATATGACAAGATCCTCGAGCGGCTGAAATCGTACTGTGATTTCTCCGCTTCGATGGATTTAGCGCGGGCATTACAGCCCACCGCAAACTTTGAGGAAGCCCAACGCCTGCTCAATGAAACGACTGAAGCACGTAACCTGTTTACAGTGAACGATATCGGCATCGGCGGCGCACATGACATCCGCCCCGCCGTGGACCTCGCAGCACGCGGCGGTGTGCTCGACCCGCAGCAATTGTTGGATATTAAGTCCACGTTGATCTCGTGCCGAGAGATCAAAAAATCGCTCGAACGCAAAACAGATGAATACCCGCGGCTCACACAGATCGCGGCTGGACTCCCCGAATCACATGGCATCGTGGATGCGATCACACGCATCGTTTCAGACCGCGGCGAAGTGCTCGATTCCGCTTCACCGAAACTTGCCTCCCTGCGCCGCGAGATCAAAATTGCACATGGGCGCTTGATGTCACGCTTGCAACGCTATCTCACTGAATCCGCGAATAAGTTACAGGAACCGATCATCACCCAGCGTGATGGACGTTACGTCATCCCCCTGCGCGCGGAGTTCAAAGGACAGATCAAAGCCGTCGTCCATGATCAATCCTCCAGCGGCGCAACGTTATTTATTGAACCGTTGCCCGTGGTTGAGTTGAACAACGCCATGCGCGAACTGCAATTGCAGGAACGCGATGAAGAACGCCGCATCCTGCACGAACTCTCTGCGCAAGTCGGTGAACATCGCGAAGAATTCACCTATGGTGTTGAAAATCTGGCAGTGCTCGATCTGATCTTTGCAAAGGCAAAGTATGCGGAGGATCTCAAGGCATCTGAACCGCTTCTTCATCAGCTTAAAGCGCCTGGCGCTCAACGTTCCCCCAAACACGAAAATCAAGAACAAAAAGTTGAAAGCAAAACACTCATTCAATTGATTCGCGCGCGCCATCCTCTGCTTGATTCAGCCACCGTCGTCCCGATCGATATCGACCCCAAACCCGGCACGCGCGCCATCGTCATTACCGGTCCGAACACGGGCGGCAAAACGGTTTCACTCAAAACGGTTGGTCTGCTCGTGCTCATGGCGCAGAGCGGACTCCACATCCCTGTGCAAAGCGGTTCGGAGCTGCCCTGCTTCCACGCGGTCTATGCCGATATCGGCGATGAGCAATCCATCGAACAATCGCTCAGCACGTTCAGCGGTCATATCACGAACATCATTCGCATCCTCAAGAAGATCGATGCACATTCGCTGGTCATCTTTGATGAACTCGGCTCAGGCACCGATCCGCAGGAAGGTGCAGCCTTGGCGCGTGCGATCCTCAATCACCTGCTCGAAAGTGGATGCACAACGCTCGTCGCTACACATTATCCTGAACTCAAGACCTTCGCACATTCCACTGAAGCCGTGGTCAACGCCTCTTTGGAGTTCGACATCAAGACCCTGCGCCCGACCTACAAATTAACGATCGGACTCCCCGGACGTTCCAACGCCCTAGCCATCGCCACCCGCCTCGGACTCGACCAGAAAATTGTTGAGGCAGCACGAAGCGAAGTCAACCCTGAAAGCTTGCGCGCCGACAAACTGCTCGATGACATCCGCAAGGAACGCAATCGCACTTCGCGTGAGCGTGAGAAATTGGAAAAAGCACGCGGCAAACTGGAAACGCAAACCAAAGAGATCGATAAGCGTTTGGAAAAGATCGAAGACGAACGCCGTGACGTATTAGCCAAAGCGCGCGCCGAAGGCGAATTGGAAATTGCCGTTCTCAAACGCAATATCGACTCATTGAAGTCACAGCTCAGGAAAGCCAAGCAACCACTCGAAGCGATCAACGCCATCGAAGAGAAGATGGAAGTGATCGAACAAAAGGTGGAAGCGCCGGTGGCTCGTCAGGTGGTGGTGAATGTTGAACGTCCAACAGGTACGTTGCGGCTGGGCGAGCGAGTCACTGTCAGCACGTTGAATGCTGAAGGTGTAGTGACAGCTTTGGGTGAGTCTGATGCGGAAGTCCAGATCGGCAGTTTACGCGTGAGGGCGAGGCTGGTTGATTTGGCACGGAAGAGTCGGGAGGAAGAAATCCCGCAAGGAAAGATGAAAGAGGAAAGACCGCAGACCGCGGACGGCGGTCGGTCGTCAGTGGTCGTGTCCACAAAATCGCCCGGGCTTGAACTGAACCTGCGCGGCAAGTTGGTGGACGAAGGACTCGATGAGTTGGAAAAATATTTGGAGCGCGCGTATTCGGCGGGCTTGTTGTTCGTGCGGATCGTGCACGGCAAAGGCACCGGTAGGATGCGCGATGCAGTGCGGAATGCATTGAAATCCAGTTCGTATGTGGCATCGTTCGAGGAGCCGAAGGATGGCGAGGGCGGCGCAGGCGTGACGGTTGCGACAATGACGAAGTAAAACTATAATCTTTATTATTCATGGGAGATGCGTATGTCATTAGAGGATGCCATCAAACAAATGATCGATATAATCAAAAGCGCGTGCGGGGGTGCCGAGATCAAATCGGTAAAGATGTCTGATGAGGAGGCGCGGTTGAGTGTGTATGCGCCCGCAGGCGATATGGAAAGGATCAAGGTCGCCACTTTCCAACCTGCCATTAATCTCTTGAACAGCGATGGGTTGGATATTCAGGTGTTCGTATACGATAAGGATGCGCCGCCGTTGAAGGGCTAGAAATATTTGACGATGATGTAGGGGCGACCCAATGGGTCGCCCCTACTTTTTATTTTCCTGTTGCCACACGCCAGACGGCATTGAGCGCTTCAAGTCCGGTCATGCGATGAAGAATTGTTGCTTCATCGGTTAGGTAAATATCGCCTTGCAACGGGCGATCATCGCGTGTGTATAGTCCGCGGTTGGGGAGGTCGGATACCGCTGCCCAAAAATTCCAGAGCGGCAGATCATATTCGGAGGCGAGCAGCGCCATGTCACGGTTGATGCGTTCGTCCTTCTCGCGGTTATCGGCTTTGGTGGCAAGGATCGGCACAACGCCTGCATCCATCAACTGCGTGATGACCCTCCGTAAATATTCAGTGTTGCGCGATTCAAAATGTGTGCCCACTTGAATGATCACAAATGATGGACGGTGAGTCCGCAATTCACATTCAACCGGCGTCTCTGTAAACGAGCAGCCATATTCGCCGCGATGCCATTGCGTCCATAAGAGCGAGCCGGGCGTCGTGCCATCCTGCGCTGTGGAACTCTCACGATTGAACGAGCCCGTAAAATTATCCACCGTCTCTTGCAATTCAGGTGCAAGGCTTTCAAATAAAGTTGTATCGGTTTCAAAGACACCGAAAAATTCAGCGGGGCGCGCCTGACAATCGCCAAAGATCGAAAACGCGTGCGGGTCATTGCCCAACGCCAGCCCTCTTTCATACACCTTCTGCAAACTTGGGTCGATCTTTTCTGGGATCACGGGCCAGGCTTTCCAATCAATCGGATCGGGCGCGGGTGTCCCCGGTGTTGAAGTGGATGTTGAGGTTGATACCGGCGTGATCAGAGAAATTGGTTTGGGTTTGCGCGTTTGTGTCGCAACAGGCAAGGGCGTGGTTGTTGGCGCGGGCAGGGTTTGCGTTGGAAGGACAACCGGGCTGGGCGTCACATCTGCCGCGCAAGCCGTCAGCAAAACGCATAACAATAAAACGCATAAGTTTTTCATTTCAATAAGTATATCCAAAAAGTGGACTGATTATTTTATGCTAAACTTGCGCTCATGAATTATCAGGGACTCCTCCACAAATACGGACAACTGCTCGACATCCCGCTTCACACGCGGACGGTCAGCCTGCTCGAGGGCAACACGCCTTTGATCAAAGCTGACAATTTAGCACACCAACTCGGCGGCGGCTTCGAGCTCTTCATCAAGTATGAAGGTCTCAACCCGACCGGTTCCTTCAAAGACCGCGGCATGACCGCGGCAGTGAGCGAGGCGTTAGGGCGTGGAGCGACAACAGTCATCTGCGCATCGACGGGCAACACTGCTGCATCCGCTGCGGCATACGCGGCACGTGCTGGATTGAAATCCATTGTGTTGATTCCACAGGGCAAGGTTGCGGCAGGGAAACTCGCAGGCGCCATCGCTTACGGCGCACAAGTGATTCAAATCGACGGTTCGTTCGATGATGCGTTGACTATGGTCGTGCAGATCACAAACAAACATCCTATTTGTTTGGTGAACTCCATTAATCCATATCGCATTGAAGGACAGAAGACTGCCTCCTTTGAAATCTGTGATGTTCTCGAATCTGCACCGGATTGGTTATGTTTGCCAGTGGGCAATGCGGGTAATATCACGTCTTATTGGGCAGGCTTCAAGCAATACAACGATTTGAAGTCCACAGGCTTGCCACAAGTGCTAGGAGTCCAGGCGACGGGCGCAGCTCCATTGGTGTTGGGACATCCCGTCGATAACCCTGAGACGGTTGCAACCGCGATCCGCATTGGGAAGCCTGCGCGCGGCGAACAAGCCATCCAAGCCGCGGAAGAATCCAAAGGGCGCATCATCGCCGTGACCGATGAACAGATCCTAGATATGCAGAAGATGCTGGCAAAACTTGAAGGGATCTGGGTGGAGCCTGCGTCCGCAACGGGGCTCGCGGGTCTGGCAATGGAAATAGAAAGTGGAAAGTTGAAAGTGACCGGAAAGCGTATCGTTGCGATCTGCACGGGTCACGGCATGAAAGACCCCGATATCATCACGAAGGATATGCAGAAGCCGCAGATCGTGCCGCCGCGACTGGATGCGTTGGAAGAAATAATTTTGGGATGAAAACTTTTTTACCACAAAGGGCACAAAGAGCACTAAGGTTGGACGATCTACGAGCGAATAGCATCCCTTCCGATTTTCTTTGTGTCCGTCGTGTCCTTTGTGTTTAAAATGCCTTTATGAAAATCCTTATCAAAGTCCCCGCTACCTCTGCCAACCTCGGACCGGGATTCGATTCTCTGGGTCTGGCGTTGGACCTATGGAATGAGACGGTCGTCACGCTGGCGATCGAGTTTTCGGTGCGTGTTAAAGGCGAAGGCGCGGACAAACTTGCCACCAGCAAAAATAATCTCATCGTCCATGCAGCACAAAGGCTGGCGGATTCTGCAGGACGTTCCCTGCCGCCCTTCCACGCGGATTGTGCGAATCAGATTCCGTTATCGTCGGGGCTGGGTTCGTCGGCTGCGGCTACGTTGACAGGTCTGCTGGCGGGGAATGCGTTGTTGGGTAATCCGTTCCTGCGCGAGGAAATTCTGACGATCGCCACCGAGATGGAGGGACATCCAGATAACGTCGCACCCGCGTTGATGGGCGGATTGGTCGTTTCGACGATGGAGAACGATAAAGTCATCGCGCGACAGATTCCTACAGCATCGCCTTTGCATGTCACCTTCGTATTACCTGATTTTCACCTCCCCACCAAAGAAGCACGCGCGGCATTGCCTGAAAAAGTTTCGATGAAAGCTGCTGTGCATAACATCAGCCGCGCCGTGTTGGTGACCGAAGCCTTCCGCAACGGGGACATGGACTTGCTCAGCAAAGCCATGACCGACACGCTACATCAACCGTATCGTCTGCCGTTGATTCCGGGCGCACAGTCCGCGATGGAGGCGGCGAAAGAGGCGGGCGCAGCGGCTGTGGCGCTATCGGGAGCTGGTCCCAGCTTGATCGCATTTTCATCGAAAGCCGAAGCAGGTATCGGTAAAGCGATGAAGCGTGCGTTCGAGGCAGCGGGACTCACAGCGCGGATATTTAATTTGGGGGTATCAAGTCGAGGGGCTGAAATTCAAGTTCGATAAAATCGTTGGACACGGATTTCACGGAAAGCACGGATTCTGTTTTTTAAATCACGGAGAAAATCCGTAATGTCCGTGTGTTCCGTGTCCCAGAATTATTTTTTCCACTCGCGTGCAAATTTCAAGATCCGCGGACGGATGTAATACGCAAACGGATCGGCGACCGAACGGCGCTCAGCGATCAATTCCATCGCGGCTTGCGGATCGAGTCCCTGCGCGATGAGGATGCACGCACCCATCGCCACACCGCGGTGACGTCCGTAGGCGCAATGAGCGTAGACTTTGCCGCCCTTACGGATCGTTTCGAGCGCGGCTTGCGCACCCAGCATCAATTTTTGGATCGAGATCGGGAAGAAGGGACTATCAAAGGAACGCAGCCATAAAGTGCGAATGGGTTCTGCGTGCATATCAGGCATGGGACCAAGTGAGAAGCGCATGTTGATAATGAGCCGCACACCCAGTTCACGTAACTGGTCGTAGTGATTTACAGTGGGCATGCTGCCAATGAAGAGATCATTGGTAATGGTTGAGAAGTTCACGGATGGAATCTTAGCACAAAGATTTTTATAAATGAACCCCACTCTAGAACCATAAATTAGGTTATGTTTTTGGATCTTTGATTGAATAATCTAGGCGGTGGATTCATCATCAGGGAGTCCGACGGTCTGCTCGGTAGCCGTGACCAGGTCTTTGAGGCGGGTAAACAGGCCGAGGGTTTTGGGCGAAGCGAGGGCTTCCGTCTCCGGTTGAGTCAGCAAGGCGGACACAGAGTCCAGCTCCTGTTTGATGCTGGTCAGCGTGATCCCCTCAGCCGGAGCGGTGTTCGCAAGCCTATCGCGCATCAGCCGCCGGCCCAGAATCTGTACCGCCACCGCCACGGGCGGCGCGATCAACACCCCGAGGATACCCAACCGTTCAATGAAGACCACCAACACCGCCAGCAATAATAGACTGCTGAAATTGGAACGGTTGAACAGACGCGGCTCGACAAACCATTCCAGCAGGAAGAAAATGAACAGGGTAAAAATGACTGCCAACCAGAGCATACCCGGGTTGTAGAACAGGGCACTGATCGCCACCACGAGCAGACCGGGCACAAATCCCAGGATAGGCACCAGCCAGAACGCCGCGCTCACCGTGGCCAACAACACCGGGTAACCCAAACCCATCAGCCAATACCCAAACCCCAGAATCACCGCTGCCAGAATGCTTTGCAGAATCTCACTACTGGTATAGGCACCCACGCTCGTTTCCACTTCACGCCAGATCTCACGTGCGCGCGCGCGCTGTGCCACCGGGATAAAGGAAAGCCACAAGCGTTCAAACTGCGCTTGATCACCAGTCCAATAAATGCTGAGCGCCAGCACGATCACGAGGTAACCGATATTCTGGGTCAGCAGCGAGGTCAGTCCGGTGAGGCGTGTAAGCGTGGATACATCTTCACCGAAAATGGTGGTATAGATCGTCTCGGTCGGGGGCAGGCGTTCCGCAACCGCCTTTTGGAACGAAGTCCCCTCCGGCCAGGAGCGGTACAGCATCTCGTAGCCTTTGGTCAATTCATTGACAAAGAGCGGCAATTCCTGTGACACCAAATAAAGCCACACTCCCAAAAAGATAACCAGCCCCAGAAGCGCGGCACTGTAACCGAGCGTCACGGCTAGCTTCCCCGAAAGTCCGCGGCGGCTGAAGAATTGAATATAAGGACGAAAGGTGGCCGCCGTGATAATGGAGATCAGAAACAACCAGGCAACATACCTGAACTGCCATAGGACCAGGAACGCCGCCAGCAGGACCAACGTGATCACGATCGACCATCTGGTGCGGTTCATGGAATCTGCTCCTGCCCCACAGCGGACTGTTGCTCAAGAAAGCCATCCAACGTTTTGGCGACAGCTTCCAACTGCTCATCGATGGGATTCTCAGCCTCCGCTGCTTCCACCGTGCGGGCCTGCTTCTGGATATCCGAGAGTAGATCCTTTAACTGATAGCGTAACACACTGAGGTTGTCGCGTTCGGGTGTATCGAGTTTATCGAGGGCGGATGGCTGCAACAGGATCCGATCCATCAGGATCTGTAAAATTACCGCAATCGGGATCGCCAGCAGAACGCCGATCAATCCGAACAGCGACTCGAAGGCGAAGATCGCCAGCATCACCACCAGCGGACTGATGCCCACCGTTCTGCTCATGACCCGCGGCACCAGATACGCATTTTCGAGTTGTTGGATCACCAAAGTCGAACCAATGACCCACAGACCCATCGTCGGGCTGACCGAGAACGCGATCAGCGTGGCCGGCACCGCCCCCAAAAACGGACCCACATACGGCACGGCTTCCATGATGCCCGCAAAGACAGCCAGCAGTAACGCATAGGGCACACCGATCAGTCCGTAGGCGAGCAGAGCGGCTATCCCAATAATGAGACACAACACCGCCTGTCCACGCAGATAAGCGCCTACTTTTTCCTGGATCTCAGTGATCAAACTGCGTGCCTGCTCACGCGTTTCGAGCGGCAGGAGCAACAACAGGCCCATGATCGCCCGCTCCCCTTCGATGGTCCAAAAGAAGCTCAACAAAAGCGTGGCGATCACAATGAAGAGCGTTTTGAAACCCAGTGAAAGACCCGCAAAGAATCCTGAAAAATCAACCGTCGCCGCGGGCTGGGTTTCAGGTGTCAGGTTGGCTACCGCGGCTGGGTCCAGTGGTAGGCGCAGGGCGATCTCACGCAGAATCAGGTTGGGCGATTTCGCCATCTCAAAGATGATCTGATGGTAATACTCCGGCAGAATGCGGAAGACCGCCACGCCCTGCTCAACCATGATCGGCAAAAAGAACGATAGCAATGCCGCAAGACCAGCCGTCAACAGAACATACGGCAGCACGGTCGCAGGGATGGGTAGAAAGCCCCATTGTTGCAAGCGGTTCGAAAGCGGACGGAACGCCAGGTTGATGATGATGGCCGTGAACAGGATCAGAACCAACGTCCGCGCTTGGTATAGAATCCATAAAGCCAACACTACGCCCAGCGCCGTCATAAGCGCGGGCAGCAATTCAGCTGCATACCATTTTCGCGAGTCAGATGGGTTCAATAGACTTGCTCCATATCTGATCAATATCACTTCAACATCAGATGCATTACTCAGCAGAATGAAACCCCCACCCCATTATTCTGGATTTTACTATAACTACACCAGCACTTGATGAGCAGGGACTAAGAAACCGGCATACTGACGATGAAGAGATCATCAGTGATGGTGGAGAAATTCATACAAGGAATCGTATTACAAAGATTTTCGTGAATGAACCCTACTCCAGAACCATTATTTTTCCCTGTGTGCCATCCACACGAATCTTTTGTCCATCTTTTAATCTCAAAGTCGCTTGATGGACTCCCACCACGGCAGGGATGCCATATTCACGCGCAACGACCGAACCATGTGTCATCATGCCGCCCACTTCCATGACAAGTCCGCCAGCTGCCATGAAGAGCGGAGTCCAGGCTGGGTCGGTGCCCGGACAAACCATAATTTCTCCGGGCGCGAGATGCACACCGCGTGGATCGAGCACTACATGGACAATCCCCTCGGCAACACCGGGCGAAACAGGGCTGCCCGTGATGAGATCGCCTGTGTCCGTCTCTGAGCCAATACCTTCGTAGAACGCGCGCCCATCGCTGACCAAGACGCGTGGGACTTGTCTGCGGCGGAGTTCACGTTCGTATGTGGCGCGGCGTTCGGTGATGAGGGATTTCCAATCACGCGTTTCATTTCGAGATAACGATTCCAATTCGGAGAATTTCAAGAAGACCAGATCGTCGGCGCGGGTGAGCGTGCCAGCCTCAACAAATTCCTGACCGGTTTCGAGCAAGACTTTGCGCGCAATGCCCATTGTGCGGACGGCGAAGAACTTGGGGCTTTCGCGTGCGCCCATCAGCAAGCGGATTCGTCTTGCCATAGCACGCACAATCTTCTCTTTGATAAAGCCTCCATGTTGTTTCTTCACATTTGCAACAATTTTTTCAATCGCAGCTTGTGCGGCTTGTTCCCCTTTGGCAAATAAAACATCAGGCGCAAACGCCGGGTCAATTTGCAGATAACTTTGCAGTGTGTGCATCACCGGAGTTGGGTCTTCACGCCAGCGCGGTTGACCGAAGTCAATTTCACCGACGCCGCGCATGCCGTATTTCTCAAGGAAATGCGCGATGACATTTTGCGCGGCTGAGGGGAGAGTCCCGTTCAGGTATTGATGGGCAAGCTCCGGGGCGGATGAAGCGGCGAAGAGGGCTTTGGATTCAGCATCCGCTTGAATCTTCTGCGCAGTGTCCCATAAAGCCAGATCCATTTCAGTTGTCACATTGTTCGGCAGACCGCGCGTCACTTCCAACGCGAGATTTGAATCACCGGAAAGTTTGGTGAGCAAGCCCAGCCCGCCCATGCTTGGACCAAAAACAGGAATGAAACGCGGCAGGAGAAATGCGAACACGTTGGCGATGCGCTCCCGCATGAAGGCGACGATGTTCGCCAGCCGTTCAAAACGATTCGAGGCAGGCGCAAGCCGCGCTGTGGAAAGATACGTTTCGATGTCGGCATCGAAACGGGCGCGCGCCTGTTCAGGTCGCGCCATGTTGCGCAGCAACTTCAACACGATGGGCACAAAAAAGCGGATGAGCCGCCACGCAGTGCTGAATCTGAATTTACCCTTACCCACACCCATGCGCGGGTCTGTGACGAGCGAACGTATGATCTGACCAACGCTCGGCTCAACAAAGTCCAGGGCTTCCTTGACGATGCGGTTGCCCATTGGATGATGGATCATATCGCTGATCTTGATCCAGATGCGCTCGCCTGCCGGTGCAAACACATCCACTTCATCGGGATTGAGCGTCACACCAAACATTTTGCCCGCCCCCGCCGCCACATGCCGGATACCTTCCAATCCCAACGGCGTAAGCGGACCAACCAAACCCTGCACCGCGCCAAACGAAAACCAGATAATGAGCGGGTCAAACGAAACCTGCGGCACCGGGAACAACGATGTGATGCCGCGCGCTTGCAGAATGTACAACTTGTCATCGGCAAACGCCCATTCGATATCCTGCGGCGCGCCATATTCTTTTTGGATGCGCTGACTGGTCTCTGCAAGTTGTGTGATTTGACTCTCGGTAAGAGTCTGCCGTTCATTAGACTGTTCCTCGATGCTTTCCACGCCGCCACCTGTTTTGCTGCGCGTGGCGACTGCTTTGGCTCCGAGCGTTTTACTTATAAATACTGTAGCCTCGCGCTTCGACTGCGCTGGGTCTCGATACGACGGCGAAAGATCATCGCCGTCTACTCGACCAGCAGCTCCGCTCAGCGCGGAAGATGAAACAACAAAATGATCCGGCTCCACTTGACCGGAGACCAGTGCTTCGCCCAACCCGAAAGTTGCATCAATCACGGATTCGTTCAACGCCCCTGTGAGCGGATTCGCCGTAAACAACACGCCAGAGACATCGCTCTGCACCATCTCTTGCACCACCACCGCGAGCGCGGCTTCATCGTGTGAAATATGATTCCGCGTGCGATAGCCAATTGCCCGCGCTGTCCAGAGACTGCTCCAGCAGTTGACCACCGCCTGAAGGATCGGTTCTTCGCCAATCACATTGAGATACGTATCCTGTTGACCGGCAAAAGATAGATCTGGCAAGTCTTCGGCAGTAGCAGAAGAACGGATTGCCACAGGGTTTTGATATCCACCATCTTTTTGGGGATTAAGTTCTGCGTACGCGGACAGAATCTCCAGATGAATCCTCGCCGGGATATCACCCTGCAAAAACGCTGAACGGATCGCCTCTGAGGCATTCTCCAGTTCGTTGGTATCTTCTGACTCTAATTCTTCCAACTCTTGCTTGATCACCCCCTCCAAGCTATTCCCTTTGACGAACTCGCGGTACGCATTCGTGGACACAATAAATCCGCGCGGCACGTCAAAACCCGCGCGCGTCAAGCGGACCAGGTTCGCGCCCTTGCCGCCAGCCATTTCCAGAGTCGCTTCCGCTTTAGCGGAGGTAAAGGAGATAATATTCATAGGGATATTATGGCACAAAAGCAGGACTTTTCAACACTTGCCCAGAAATAGATTTGTGCTAAAGTAAGGATATCATCGTCATGTGAGGGAAGGCTTATGAAACGTTACTTGACAATTGGAATTATCTTAGGCATTTTGGTAGCAATCATTGTTACCATTAGTTGGTTCGCGTTCCCTGCATGGCGTGACCCTGCTTCTGGCGGCTTTTTGACATTGCTTGGGGCGACATTTGTTGGCGTTTTGGCATTCATTCAGGGTGGAGTTTCTATTTGGAAAGACTTGAAGGAAGAAAAGGAAAAGAAAGGGCCAGCGGGAAATGTTGAACAACATGGCGAAACAAATGTCAGCGCTTCGCAGTTAAAGGCAAATCAGATTGGTGGCTACAATGTTACGGCGCAGACTGTGAACATTTATGAAAAGGAACAGGAACATGTCCCTAATCCACCATTATTATCGCCCGAAGGCTGGCATTTGGCTCATCCCTACCCAATGCAACCCAACTTTACAGGTCGCACAGAAGAACGCAAAATACTTAGTAGATGGCTCAATGAAGATACTGAAAATCACCTTTTGGTTATTCGTGCATTGGGCGGATTTGGGAAATCTGCTCTTGCATGGCACTGGTTAACTCATGATGTTGGTACAACCCAATGGTCCAAAGTCGTCTGGTGGTCTTTCTACGAAGGTGACGCCAGTTTCGAGAACTTCGTCAAATTCTCACTCGAATCTTTGAAGATTGAAGTCCTTCAGGGAGAGCGTAACCAAGTGGACCAATTGCTCAAAACCATGAATGAACAAAAAATCCTGCTCATTATGGATGGTTTTGAGCGTGCGTTGCGCGCCTACAGTAGTATGACCGCCGCATACGAGGACGATGAAGAACCACCTCAAGATGAGTCAGAGAGCGATTGCGTCGATATAACTGCTGAACATTTCTTGAGAAGCGTATGTGTTTTACCCAATTTACAAAGTAAAGTTTTAGTTACTACTCGTTTAGCACCACGGGCGCTAGAGAAGCATGGGCAAATATTACAAGGTTGTCAAGAGAGGGAACTCGAGGCACTAGATGAAGACGATGCCATAGCATTCTTTGACGCACAAGGGATTCTTGGAACAAGTGCCGAAATTAAAGCGGTTTGCGAACCTTATGGCTATCATCCGCTTAGTTTGCGCTTACTAAGTTTTGTTGTAATGGAAGGCACAGTTACTCTTGAATATGCTCGCCTATGCTATTCCCAAGAAAGATATGATGATGCAATGGGATTCGCTCTCTAATGGACCCAAGAATCTGGACACTACCCATAGGGTAGAATCGCAAAGAAATGGAGTCCAGAATGGTACAACGCTCTAATGGACCCAAGAATCTGGACACTACCCATAGGGTAGAATCGCAAAGAAATGGAGTCCAGAATGGTACAACGCAGAACCTTCAGCGCCGAGTTTAAAACCAAAGTTGTGTTGGAGTTGATCGCA